>OLRU01000181.1_pt1 | contig 78186 bp, 103 predicted proteins | sample 1672961 | NCBI WGS metagenome assembly OLRU01 (sample SAMEA3136741, study PRJEB25190) | human gut metagenome | biome: human gut; feature: human-associated habitat; material: faeces | place: Austria | collected 2013
CAAAATGTGGGCGGGGGGGGTACGAACAGCTTCTATTGCTGCAAGGTGAATATGGCTGCCTTGTAAATAAAAACGGGCCGCTTGCCCGGCGCAAGGCGGTTGCGCAGGAGGATTTGCGCAACTATTATTTCATTGCGCCTAATCTGCGGGAGATGCGCGAACAGCCGGAGTTTATGGCGCCGGTGCTGCAGGATATCATCAAGATAGCCTCGTTCAATAAAACGGTTCAGGTGGAAACTGTATCCAATGTGATTGAGCTGCTGCGAAAATATCCAGAGGGATATGTAATTGCCTGTTACCCAGCCTGCAAACGTTATGAAAGTGTGGCCAGCGGGGAACTGCTTTACCTTCCTTTTCAGAACTATGAGGCGAAAGTGAACGTATGCCTGTTTTATGAAAGACAGGCATACCGCCAGTATCCAGTGCTGCGTGAACTGATTCAGGCAGTGCGGGCCGCGGCCGCACAATTTTTGACCGGGCAGGAAGGCCGGTAAATACAGCGGGCCGGCCGTCAGCGGCCGCTGACGGCCGGGGCGAAAAAATGCATGAGCCGGAACGCAGATAGATTCAAAATGGCTGCTGCTGAGGTGTTGCCTGTAAAACATAGAGGAAGTACACTATTCTATTATATTTATTCTCTTTCGAATAAAACTGCTTTCGGTGACAGTAGAAGTGGAGCAGTGGATACTTCTTCTGACGTGTGCGCGGAGCCGGCTGGAGAGTAGATGGATTGTATCACTGCAGCCTGAATAAAGTAAAAGCCAGCGCCTAAATGGCGCTGGCTTTTCTTTCGGCTACGCAAGGAATGGCAAAAAGTACAGCAGAGCTGCAACCACCAACGAAGCCGCCGATGTAGCAAGGGTGGTGGATACAAAGATAGCGGGGTATGCGTCCTTCATTTTCAGCCCGGCATGATTAATTGTCATGAGAATCGTGCCGCTGTACGGAAGTGAATCCAGGGTGGTTGCAGAGAAAGCGGCTATGCGGTGAATGATGGCGGCCGGCATCCCCTGCGCCTGGAGCAGTGGAGCAACGATTGGCAGCGCAATGGATTGGCCGGTGGTGGAACCGCCGGTCAGCGCGCATAAAAGCGCGACCGATACAATACATAAAAGAAACGGCGGGCCAGACCAGCGGGTAACAGCATCTATCACGGCCTGAAATGCCGGGACACATTGAATGCAACTGGCGAAGCCGAAAACCGCGCCAATGCTGCCCACAGGCACAAGCGAATCTGACAGCCCTGTATTGATACACTTTCGAATGTCCTTTCGCGCCATATACGGGGCGAACAGAAAAACGGAAAGCGCGGCGCCAGTCAGAGTGCAAAACAGAATATCCAAATGCATCAAATTGAACAGAACAAACAGCGTTGCAAGCGGCAGCAAGGAAATAAAAAATGGGGGTGTATCTTTTTCTAGTGCCGGTAGTGTGCAAGCGGTTGAAGCAGGCTCAAACTGTTCTCCGCGGGCCTGTGCGCGGCTAATCATTTTATCTAAAACGAATAGGGTGACGAAAATCTCTACAATCATGCCCACAATACCGGGCAAAAGCCCGGAAGTGGGTGATGTGCCCAAGAGAGTAGAAGGAATCAGGTTAGTTGGCTGCGGCGAGCCCGGCCCCGACAGGGCGAACGTGACGCAGCCGCTCAAAATCACACCAGGTGCAAAGCGAAGCGGGATATTATTACTTTTAAAAATTGAAATGGCGATAGGGTAGATTGTAATAATGACAACCGCTGCGTTAATACCACCGTAACAGATAACGGAAGAGGCAAGAATAACCAGAAGTAAACTCATACGCCGCCGCTGCGCAGCTGCTGTGACTCTGGAAAGAAAAAGATGCTGAAGAGTATAGGCAATTGAGAGCGCCGCGCCGCTGGAGGCATAAAGCTTAGCCATCACAGAGCTGAACAGAAACATTCCCAAAAGGCTACTCACAATGGAGCCAAGCCCGCCAAGGTATTGCTCGGTCAGCGTTTCAGTTAGCGGAAGCCCTGCCAGCCATACTGTGGCTACAGCGCCCAAAAAGCTTGCCAGATAAATTGACCAGCCACGGTAAGTTACAAAAATCAGGATGGAAAATCCTACGAAAATACTTAGCAGGCCCAGAGTGTCCATTGCATTTGCTCACCTCAAGAAATCTTTACCAGCCCTTAACTTTGGCAATGCCCGTGAAGCCTAAAACGGCGCATACAAGCATTGCAGGAATCATTGCAATAAACGCACCGCTGTATGATTTGGTTACGTCATACACAGCATTCAGAATAGGGCTGCCAATAAAGGCACCGATACAAATCATGGACTGAATCCATCCCACGAAAGTAGCAGAATCCCTGGGGCCAAAGGCGCTGTTCACCATGGCGCAGGAAAGCACCTTGGGGAACAGGTATGCAACACCCATAAGAATGCACACCAAATACATCATTCCAACGCTTGGCGTAGTAAAAGCCATGATTGCCACGCAACCAATGAACACGCAAATGAGCGCAATCATTGTCATGCGCGAGCCAATCCAGTCCGCAATGGCGCCGCCAGGCACCATGGTCACAGCATTTACCAGAAAAATCATGCCAAAGATAGAACCGACAAGCGCGGAGTCAAACCCCAGGTCCGACATATACACGGAAAGATTTGTATAAGTAGCGTAAAAGCACATGCCGAACAACAGGAAAACGCCCATAATGGCATAGAAATTGTAAGTTTTCAGCGCCTGGCGGAAAGTGATGCCGGGCAATTCTTCTGTTGAGCTGGTTTGGGCAGACGGCAAAGCGTTTGCCGTTTCGGTGGGTTTTGGATCACGTGCAAGGAGGAGACGGATCACCACTGTGACAACGATCATTCCAATTGCCAGCCAGCGCAGGGTAGCGCCATATCCAATTGTGTTGATGAGGCTGCCCACCATGCGGCTTCCCACTGTGCCGCCCAATGCTCCCAATGTCATGGAAATCGAGAGCAATGTAGCTTGTCCCTTATCAAACCAGCGGTTCAATAATGTAATTGTGATGGCAGAAGAAAAGAAAGCCGCGCACAAACCCACCAGAAGAGCGCCGAAATAGAACAGATAAATATTAGATGTGGTGGAGTAGATAAAAAAGCCGATGGCCAGCCCCAGCCCGCCCAGTACAGGTACATTTTTACTTTTCAGCCACTTTGTAACCTTGCCGAACTGCGTCAGGTAAAGCGCACTGGATAAGGAGTGGATAGAAAACACCAGCGAAAACTGAGTGCGGCTAATCTCAGGATGTACTTCTAGGATTGGCGCCATAAACTGGCTTACAACACTGTAGGAACAAGCATAATAAATATTCATTATAACCGTTGCAAGAAGCACAACATACCCATAATGAAATTTGAATTTTTTGGTTGCCATATTAATAATTCTCCTGTAGGGATGGTGATGTCAGTCTTGATAAGTGTCACGTTTCAGGCGCAAATAATCCAGCTCTGCATTTGTGAGGTGCAGATTCAGAGTTTTGATGCAGTCATCCAACTCCCACAGATTCTGCGGTCCAATCTGAGCAGCCAGCGGAAGATCCTGTGAGAGCACGTACGCAAGGGCGATATTCACGCCGCTACAGCCGTGTACTTTGGCAAGCTCCAGAGCTCGCTCGCGGCGCTTAAAGTTTTCTTCGGTCAGAAAAGACTCTTTGGTAGCCATGGGGGCCTTTTCAGGATCGTAGGCCGGCAGAAGCGGATCTACAAAGAAACCGGCGCCCTGCGCCGCCCATGCAAACAGAGCGATGTCATGGTCTTTATGCCACTGTGCGAATTCGTCATCGGCATACCATGTACCTGGCCAACGGTTATATTTGGCATGTACAAGACTGTAAGATGGACTGGATACAGAGGGGCCGCGGTAATTCATCCGCTTGCAGTAGTCCAGGGCTTCCTGAACACGTGAGGGCTGCCAGCTGCTGACGCCGAACGCTTTGAAATATCCTGCAATGCGAAGTTCTTCCAGCTTATCCATCAAAGCTTCTACCGGAACATGGGGGTCATCCCGGTGTATCATATATAAATCAAAATAATCCACACCTACGCGATCAAGGCTATACATCAGATCTTCCTGAATGAAGGTGGGGCTAACTCTGACAAACTCCTCATGCAGAACACCTTTGCGGTCAATCAGACAATTACAGCATTTATCAGAAATTATAATAGAAACTTACCTTGATTTACCCACTGCTAAAACCCAGTAAATACGCGGTTTTAAGAGCAGTTAGATGTGAGAAAAAGCCGAGAAATGTAGGTAATTCATCTATTATTCCTGCATTACTCCTATACACATATTCCTATACAAAAGAGAGCCTCCTTGTGGTATCGGATGCCTTAACCGGCGTCCCGCTGCGAGGAGGCTTTTTCTTTGTTATAGGCAAAAATTACAAGCTATTTTATTTTTTCTATTTCGTCTTTTAGCCATTCAAATTCTCTCTGTGTATAAACCTTTTCGGTTATATCAGAGATCTTATGCCCCACCATATACTTGATGGCGTATTCATCAACGCCGTATTTTTTAGCCATGGTGACAAAATGTTTGCGTCCGTCATGGGGTCTATGCTCCGGATTAAGTTTCAGTTCGTCCCGAATCATTCCAAAAGCCTTTTGATATCTGTTGTAGGTCAGAGCCGTATTTTTGACCCTGCTGCTTGGATTAGCGTAATTGAACAGATATATGCTTCCCATTTCCTGAGCCTTTTTATAGTGCCGTTCTACCAAGTGTCTTATTTTCGAGTGGATTGGAACAACACGGTTAGTACCTGCGTCGGTTTTCATTCCCCCGCTGAATGTGCCGTTTTCAAGATCCACGTCTTTCAGTTCCAGCAAACCAATTTCCTGTGGCCTCCATCCGGAATAGCACTGAATCAAGATAACGTCTACATACATTTTATCATCTACATGCTGCCAGAGCAAATCCATCTCTTCTTGTGTGAACGGTATGTGCTCTTTCTTTACCGTTACAATTTCTTTGATGGTTTCCTCGGTTAGATTGAACGTTCTCGAATAGTTGCGGTCTACCAGTTCATATTCCAAGGCATAATCGAGCATTAAATTGAACAGAGACTTAATCTTGTTTTTCATTGACGCGCTCGGGGTTTGTTCTTTTCCTCGTACTACGGATATCCCTTCTTCCATGCAGCCTTTTATATGACGAGCTCGAACGTCAATCACTCTCATGTCGTATACGGACGAACAATATCCCCAGGCGGATTCTACAGCTCTGCCGCTCGCTTCGTTCTTCAGAGTTTTCAAGTATTCCGGTTTCCACCGTTCGTACAATTCTTTGACGGTGAGAGACGGCTCGAGATCATATGGGTTCTTGTTATATTCCACAAGAGCGGCATAGGCGTCATTATAGGTAGGAAAATAGGATTCCGGCTTTAGAGGTTTGCATATCGGCCGTCCGTTTTCTGCTTTTCCTACGCTCACCATCGCCCTGAAAGGATTGCGGAGATTACGGTTTTTAATCTCGCTGATTTGTCCGAACCCGTTTGGTAAACGGCGTCGCTTGTTGTTTTTGTTTCGAGTCTTTCTTGATTTGGCGCTTGGCTGCATCGGGTATCCGCAATGCGGACAGGAAACAGCTTTATCACTTACTTGCAATTCGCACTCCGGACATTTTATAAGCATAGAGACCACCTTTCCATTGATTTGCTATTAGTAATCATATATCATAAGTATAGGAATTGTCAACTCCTACACAAAACTTTTCTTGCTGCGATTGGAGGAAAAGATGAGATATGATTAGTGACAGCAAATCAACCTGCCCCAAATGCGGCGGACAGTTGAAATATTACGATACCGTGAAAAGAATTGTACGGACGAAATACGGCGTCAAAAACAAAGTAGATATTCGAAGGTTCCGATGCCAAAAATGCAGCGCTATGCATCGGGAACTTCCGGACTTTATATTTCCATACAAGCAGTACGAAGCGGAAATCATCATCGGTGTTTTGGAAGGGCTTATTACCTGCGAAACGCTCGGCTTTGAAGATTACCCTTGTGAAATGACGATGATCCGATGGCGGCTGTCTCCACCTAAGTTGTTTTCACTAAAAGCTGTTTCTAACCTAGAATAGCAGTTGAAAGGAGGCAAAAGCCAATGGATGAAGTTATATTTGCATCTGGTTCCGTACCGGTAGCCGTAGCAGCGAGGGTTTATGGGAAAGACGCTTCATGGATTCGAGCCGGCATTATATCGGGGTGGCTGCCCATCGGTAAAGCAACCAGGAACGGAAAACTTATCACCAATCTGGAAGAGATGAATTCGAAATACGGACGAATCAACTTTTACATCTCTCCAAAGTTACTATGGCAGGAAACGGGTTATGTCTGGCGAGGTGAACGGGTATGAGCACAACGATAAGACCTGAAGTATCTGAGAAAAACCAATACTGGATTGAGAAACACCGGTATTACGAACTGAAGCATTTCTGTCTACAGTATCCGATATGGCGGAAATCGTATGCCATGCTGGATGGGTTTCCAAGCAGTTGGCCCAAATTGATACCGCCGGGCAGGACAAATAACATCAATGATCCGGTTACTAAATGCGCGATGGCAAGGCTGTTTTACTCGAATCGGATGGACATGATTGAACGAATGGCCAAGGAAGCGGACGAGGAACTTTCCTGTTATATTTTGAAAGGTGTGACGGAAGGGGCTTCCTATGATTACATGAGAATCAAATTCTCTATCCCATGCTGCAAGGACACTTATTACGACTTGTACAGACGGTTCTTCTGGCTGCTCAGCCAAGAAAGAGGGTGATGTGATGAAGATTGTAGATGTGGCTGTTAAGAAGGTCTATCGGTTCAATTGCCCGAACTGTCAGAGCAGGCTTGAGGCGGAAAGCAGCGAGCTGACAGACATAGGCGGTAAGGTAAGCAAGTTCTATTGCCCGGTGTGCCGAAAAGAGCGTTATATAACCTGGTCGGACTTGAGGAAGAAAATCGTCTATGAGGGTTCGCAAGAATAACAAGCTCCTTTATGAAAGGAGTGTAAAAATATGCACATTAAAATTACATTTGACAAAAGCAGTTCGTCATGGGAAAAGGATTTTGAGTTTAACAAACTTTTTACTAAATCCAAGGTAATATACATCATGGATTGTTACAGGGCTTATGGCTACATTTATCTGAATAAGATATATGAGCTGTTCGGCTTAAAATGGAATCCATATAATGATAATACTTACTGGATATGGGAACGAGATGGAGAACTCGAAATATCTATTATTTATGACGAGAAACTCGGAGAAAGAATTTACATCGGCATATTACACAATTCCTAACAAAAGATTGGGCCGCTAACAACGGCTCTTTCTTTTTATCCTAGATTAGAATTCAGTACGCAGGTGACGGAAAAACATGTTAAATTGATATCTGAAAAATTCCCCGGGTTGAAAATTTGGAAAAACATTTTAAAAGGAGGACGCACATGAACTTGGCAATCATCTTTACCCTCGGCGTTTTGGTAGGCGCCGTTTTTACGGGTATCGTATTTCGGCTTTTTTCAGTTGGAACACTTCGAGTCGACCATTCAGATCCGGATGGTCCTTTTTTATTTTTGGAACTATCGAAGCAGGTTGAAGCTGTGATTTCAAAAAAGTATGTCGTGCTGAGAGTCAAGGCTAAAGACTTCATTCCGCACAAATAACACTTCCTTTTATGGAACCCAGTAAACGAAAGGAGAAATACAAAATGGGCGAAGAAATTAAAAATTTGTTAGAAGAGGAAATCAAGAACGAAATCGAAAACTTGGCTTCTCTCGAACCAGGAAGTGAAAAACACTCTACAGCAGTGGAAAGCTTGGCGAAACTTTACAAGGTGAAGCTCGATGAAGACAAAACTTCAATGGAGTATCTGGATAAAACTCAGAATCGTGAAAGCGATGAGGGCTTTAAGGTTGCTCAGATTGAAGAGAATATCAAAGATCGGTATGTCAAAATTGGTATTGCTGCCGCCGAGCTTGTGCTGCCGTTGATGTTCTACGCATTCTGGATGCGAAAGGGATTCAAGTTCGAAGAGAAAGGGACTTATACCTCTACGACATTCAGAGGTTTGTTTAGCCGTTTTAAACCAACCAAGAAGTAAAATGGTTCCGAAACGAGGAGTTCGTGGATATTACACGGCCTCTTCGTTTTTCTCCGTTAAAATCGCATCCGCTATTATGAGAGATGTAAAAGTGCTTTTTATCTCTTGATAATTCAAAGGTGGCGGTTATACTTAGAATTGCCACACGGTATCAAGGAGGTAATTTGCAATGAGCTTTTTTAACGACGCGCAAAAGGACGCATTACTTACTGGCAGGTATATTTGCAGTAAATGCGGAGCAAGAATGCAGTTCGAGGATGAATGGGAAGATATATTAGTATGCCTCGAATGCGGCCATTCCGTAGAATTGGAACGGTACGGAATGGAAGACGATGAGGAATATGAAGCTCTGTATCCTACCAGAGAAGAAGTTTGCGGAGAATTTGACGAATATTAAATAAGATTATTAGCAAAAGGGAGAGGGTCCTGACGAGGGCTCTTTCTCTTTTCTTTTTGGTGGTGTATATGAGATACCATTTTGATAAACCGGAAATCTATCTGTCTATGTATGGCAGCCGTTATATTTGCGATCACCCCGTTTACAACAGTTGCACGCTATACAAAATCGGAGAAAAAGGACTGGCTGTGATACAGCAAAGGTTTGACGAGGAAACCAAGAGTACATGGTGGAGCGAGGTTGACCCGTGGATCACTGACGCTTTGTATTTGCACTCTAATTTTCGAGAATACTTTGACGCCCGTTCTGGAACTTGTACGGACGGCCTCTACCCCACCGTTACTGTCCGTCAAATTATGTGGGCGCTGAAAATGAAACCTATCAAACGGGAACGATGGGAAACAGTCTTTGACAGACGGGAAATTTAAGTTCGCAAAAATCGCATCTTCTTTTACGGAAATCAATGGATATTTGAAAGGAGTAAAAGGAGTATGGACGAAATGAAAATAGGTTCGAAATTCACGACGGGCATTCTGTCGAAGTTGATAGCTATGCTAATCCGAAAGAAGTTTGGGTATGATGTAGAACTCAAACTTAATGAGGTGAACGCAACGGTTATCGACGGAAAGACACATGTCCATCTGGATGTAGATGCTGAACTCGAAAAAGACGAACTTATGAAAATTTTAAAGAGCATTGGTTTGTAAGGAGAAGGGCCGCTAGCAACGGCTCTTTTCTTTTGCCGCGCGAAAATTACAACTCTCTTTATGAAGAAACAGCTAATTCATATTTGAAAGGAGTTATTTGTAATGAATACCGAAGTTGAATTTATTAGTGATGAAGAAGCTATGAAGGCGATAACGGGCTTTGCACAAGCTTGCTATAACCAAGGAGTTAAAGATACATGTATTGGAGTAGCAATTGGAGCAGGTCTAGCATTGACCGGGATTATAGTTAAGATTCTTCACGAAGAATATAAAAGTCGGAAATCTAAAAGAGACTTAAAAAAATCAATTGATGAATTCTGCGAATCTATTAAAGAAGAGTCCTAACAGGGGCTCTTTTATTTTTTACGAAAGGAGAAGACAATGAGCATCGATCAGCTTGAACTAATTTTGTATGACATGTATCACATGGATGCTTGGATGCCTCCGCTGTTCGGAAAATGGGCGGAGGAATTCAAGAAAAGCAGTTATTCACAATGGGCTGTCGACGAGCTCAGAGACTTTATCGCCGAAAGAATATATCCGAGAACATCGGGATCAATCGATGAATTCTGTGAACTCGCCCACGAATTCATGGTGAAGATGTTTGCTTATTCAAAAGTAAATCCGAGAACAAGCCAAATATTTAAATCGGCCGGCAACATGGCTGTAGATATCCTGGATTTACTAAGAGCTATGAGATGAACGAAAGGAGAAAAACATGAAAGGAATTGTTTACATTCATTATGGCTCTACTGTTTTTGATTCTTCAAAAGGCTTTCCGATAAGAAACGAAGCTAACTGGAGCAAACCACGTGGAGGTCTTTGGGCTTCTCGCCAAAACTCGACTTTTGGTTGGAAAACGTGGTGTGAACAAGAGGAATTTAGAGACTGCGATGAGCATAATTCTTTTAAATTTCGACTGTGTGATAATGCAAAAGTAGCCGTTATCCATAATATGAAAGATTTGCGTTGTCTTCCCACCATTAAAAACAGCACATCGAGTTTTTGGGGTACTGTTATTGATTTTGAAGAATGTGTTAGACAAGGTTATGACGCTGTCGAGCTTTGTTGGTATGGGGACGAATATAGTGAGCAAAAAGCTGATGACATGTATTTCGGTTTGTATGGATGGGATTGCGATTCTATCGTCGTTCTTAATCCGTTAGCAATTATACCAATCTAAAAGAAAGGAGAAAACATGAACAAAACCCATGTTATTCAAGGGGCGCTGCACAAGTCGGGACTATATTTGAAAAAGTATTCTCCCGTTGCTTTATCGTGTGTAGCATCCGTAGGAGTAATCGTAACTGTTGTTACAGCCGTTAAAGCTACTCCAAAAGCTGTAGAACTTGTCAAAGCGGACAGCAGAAAAAATCACGATGGAGATCCATACGCCTACACTAAAAAAGAGGCGTTTATGTCAGCGTGGAAATGTTATATTCCGACCGCTGCTTTTGGCCTTTCCACGATAGCCTGTATTATGGGAGCCAATGCGCTTAATAGCAGAAAACAGGCTGCCCTGACAAGCGCTTACGCTCTTATCAACCAGTCCTATAAGGAATATAAGGACAAGCTGAAAGAGCTTTACGGAGAAGAGGCGCATAACGCGATTGTGGACTCTATCGTGAGCGAAAAGTGTAAGGACGTTTATATTTCGTCGCCAAGCTTTATCAGCAGTTCGAGTCTTGACTTTGGTGAAGGAATGGAACCCGAGATAATTCGTACTTTCTACGACAGCTTTTCCCAGAGGTATTTTGAGACAACCATCGCCAAGGTCATAGAGGCGGAATACCATTTGAACCGCAATTTTATGTTTCAAGGCGTAATCCCATTGAACGACTTCTATGAGTTCCTTGGGCTTGAAAAAACCGAATTTGGAGAAACCGTAGGCTGGTCATCCTGCAACGGCGATATTTACTGGATTGATTTCAACCACCATAAATTAACGCTGGAAGACGGGATGGAAATCTTTGTTATTGACATGGTTTTTGAACCGACCGCCGAATGGATGGAAGATCTTTAAATCCGCAAAATTTACAAGTCGTATTATGAAAAGGAGGTAGCGCTTTATGATTAACGCTAAAATGGTAAAAATTCTTGGTCTTGTCGCCACCGCAGTAGGTATGGGAGCAACACTGCTAACCGACTGGGTGAACGAAAAGAAAATGGAAGAGAAAATCGATGAACGCATTAACGAAAAGCTCGCCGCACTTAATAACGAAGAGGAAGAGTCCTAACAGGGGCTCTTTTTCTTTGCTCGACAAGCTATCGTGTGCGATTCGGAAACGGCTGTTTCGATTATCAAGGAATATATAGACCGGTATTTATTCAGTCCGTCGTTCTCATGGCCTAAAGACGAATTTGAAAAACGGTCGTATTCACAATGGGCCGCTTATGAAATTATCAATCGAATTATGGATAAGCCCTTTGAAATGCCTATCTGTATTATCGAAAGTTTCATCTGCGAAATGGCTATGTATGCTTGTTACGGCGAGGACGAGCATCGCAGTTTGATATTTCAGACAGCGGTCGAAACAGCCGAAGACTTGATTTTGTTATTTGTTTAAACGAAAGGAGAAAAAACATGAAGAGTAAGTCGTGTGTTGTTTTCGGTATTGGAGTATTCGTAGGATTAACCGGCGGATTTGTTGTCTCTAAAAAATGCATCTTAAAATCGATGGAGAAACATCTTCAGTCTGATGAATGCAAAAACGAAATAAAAAGCAGAGTCGATAAACTTTTAAACAACTTAGTTTCTGAATAAGAAAGGAGAACTCAAATGGGAAAACACAGTTTATCCAGCATTGCCAAGAGTGTACGGACGGCGATGAAAAAGCATAGTCCGGAGATACTTACAGGTATCGGCATTGCTGGAATGATTACAACTACAGTCATGGCGGTGAGGGCAACGCCAAAAGCGCTGATTCTTATCGAGGAGAAAAAAGACGAACTTGAAACAGACCAGTTGAGCGGAAAAGAAATCGTAAAAACGGCATGGCCTTGTTATATTCCGGCCGTAATCGTTGGTTCGGTTTCTGTTTTCTGTCTTATTGGCGCCAGTTCGACAAATCTGCGTCGGAACGCAGCGCTTGCAACCGCCTACACACTTTCCGAATCGACTTTAAAAGAATATCAGGAAAAGGTCGTAGAGGCGATTGGTGATAAGAAGGAGCAGACGATACGAGAGTCAATGGCGAAAGAAAAAATCGTGAAGAACCCCGTTCGGGAAGTGATTCTGACCGAAAAGGGCGGAAATACCATCTGCTATGATGCTATCTCGGGAAGATATTTTAAGTCGGACAGAGATACCATCAACCGAGCCGTAAACGAATTGAACCGGCAAATGCGGGATGACATGTATGTAACGCTCAACGAGTTTTACTATGCGCTCGGTTTAGACGGGACGAAACTGGGAGACGATCTGGGCTGGAGCATCGAAAAAGGATATATCGAACTTGATTTTAGTTCCCATCTTGACGCGAACGGCACCCCTTGCCTGGTTATTGATTATCGGGTTGCGCCGGTTTACGATTATCACTCCTGGTAACGACATCACTGAGAAAACCGCGCGAAAAATACAATTGCTTTAATGGAAGAAGTTCCACATTTTCAGAATTTGAAAGGAGAACATAAAATGGAAAACAATGCGATTATGAACAACGAGGTTATCGAAACTACTGAGGAAGTCATTGAAAACACAGGTATGAGCAAGGGTATCAAGATTGCAGCAGGCGTTGGTTTGAGCGTAATTGTAGGCTTTGTAGTCTATAAGTACGTAGCAAAACCGGTGATTGCGAATATTAAAACCCAGATCGAGATGAAAAGATGGCTGCTGAGGAGAAAGACAATCATTGTTGACGAAGCAGACGTTTCTACAGAAGAAAACTGAAATTTGAATCTGTGAAATTCGGACAAGGGAGAGTGCCTTAAACAAGGTGCTTTCCCTTTTTTCTTTTTACCAAAAAGGAGGGTACGAGAATGAAAGCGTATTACTACGACGGACCAGTCATGCGATTTGAAAACTGCGTGCAAAATCGCTGGAAAGCGTCTACCTACGCCCCGTCGGAAGCGAAAGCCAAAAGTAATCTTTCTTACCGATATAAAAAAGAAAACGGCTTGATGGCAAATACAAAAATAACTCTGCCTGGCAAATTGATCCTGGCTTAAGAAAGGAGAAACCTAAGTGGAGGAATACAAAACCAATTCAGATAAGTCTCGTCAAGAGCAGTCTGAGAAAAAAGTGGAGGCGGTCATCAGCGGAAAAGCAAAAACCCGAAAAAAGGGTGAAATGCAGAAATTCGCCGATGTGTTCATTGCCGAGGACGCAAACAACGTAAAGTCTTATATTTTGCTGGAAGTCATTGTGCCGGCAATTAAAAAGGCTATTTCCGATATCGTTACTACCGGAATCGATATGATTCTTTACGGTGAGGCAGGAAGAACAAGAAAAAACGGTTCTGCTTCCAAAGTATCTTATCGGAATTATTACGAACGGGAAAGCGAACGCACCCGAGCCGGCTCCGCTATCAGACGGACAAGTTTTGACTACGATGATATTTTGTTCGACACTCGTGGGGATGCGGAAGCAGTGCTGGATTCCATGAACGATATTATCAGCCAGTACGGTATGGTAAGCGTGTCGGATTTTTATGATTTGGCTAATGTTGCGAACGACAACTATACAATGAACCGTTACGGCTGGACAAATATTGCCGGAGCAACTGCTGTAAGGGTTCGGGACGGTTATATTTTGAAACTTCCAAGAGCCATCCCATTGAACTGAAAGGAGAAAAAATATGCTTGAGTGTAAAATCTGCGGATGCAAATTCAACGCTATTGAGGAGCGTCATTATATTTCCCGTGACAACGGAAAAAGCGGGTTAGCAGTAGCCTTTGGCTCGGAACCTGAGGAAAAACTGTACGACACTTTTGACTGCCCTTCCTGCGGCTGCCAGATTACGGTTCAGGAACGAAAGAGAACCTATATCCCTTGCTGTGAAACCTGTGAGGAGGACGAAGAGTAATGTACGAATCCCCTGACAAAATGGTGTCACATCCGGCACATTATCAATCTGAAACCGGTTTGGAAGTTATTGATGTAATAGAGGCTTTGTGGTATACGCAGCATCTTATCGACCATCTCAGAAAACTCGAAAAGGAGAATGAAAGCTATGAAAAATAAGACCGAAATTGTAAAGAGCGTCAGCGGCGCTATGAATAAGACCATGATGAAGGTCAGAAAGCACAGCCCTGAGATTCTCGTAGTGGCTGGAATTACGGGGACGGTTGTGAGCGCCATTATTGCTTGTAAAGCCACGACCAAAGTAAACAAGATTGTGGAGGATACCAAGAACGATATCGATAAGGTTCATACTGCAATGGAAACCGGCGTTACCGAAGCGGGTGAATCTTATTCCGCTGAGGATTCCAAGAAGGACCTCACCATCATTTATGTACAGACTGGCATTAAATTCGCCAAGCTGTATGCTCCTGCCGTTATTCTCGGGACTCTGTCCATTACCAGTATCCTTGCGTCCAATAACATTCTTCGCAAGAGAAACGTAGCGCTTGGTGCGGCTTATGTAGCTATCGATAAGAGCTTTAAAGAGTACCGCAGCCGAGTGGTTGAGCGATTTGGCGAGCAGGTAGACCAGGAACTGAAGTACAACATCAAAGCGAAGAAGTTTGAAGAGGTTGAGGTCGATCCTGAAACCGGAAAGGAAAAGAAGGTAAAGAAAACGGTCCAGGTGGTTGACCCTAATCTTCAGAGCGATTATGCCGTTTACTTCGACTCGAAGAGCCGCAATTACGAGACCAATCAGGATTACAACCGCATGTTCCTGAAAGCGCAGCAGGCATTTGCCAATGATAAGCTTCAGACCCGTGGACATCTGTTCTTGAATGAGGTTCTGGACGATCTTGATCTCCCTCGTACACCTGCCGGTCAGATTGTAGGCTGGACTGCCGATGGTCCGGACGGATACGTCAATTTCAGAATTGTAGAAGTCGAGCGAGAAACTGAAGACGGCAGACACGAGCCGGTTCTTTTGCTCGATTTCAACGTAGAGGGAAATATTTGGGAGAAGATGTAACTTTAACGCTTTCAGATCGATACTGGAGGTGGTCGCTTTATAAGAGAGGAGTTTAAAAAATGCGAACTATACTAAAGGGCGCGATGTTTCTTCTGAGTCTTATCCTTTGCTTCATTATTATAGCGAGGATAGCCGCAGCCCCGGTAAAAGAGAAACCCACGGTATCTATATCCCCTGTTGAAACCGTGCCGGAACCTTCGCCGCCTGCCGAGGAACCGGAACAGATTGAGGAAGAGTGGCCGTACCCTATTTCGCAGGAAGAAATTGAACTTATCGCGCTGGTAACAATGGCGGAAGCAGAAGGTGAAACGGAACTCGGACAGAGGCTGGTAATTGACACGATTTTAAACCGAGTCGACGATTCGCACTTTCCGGATAATGTAACTGATGTTATATTTCAGCCGAATCAGTTCACATCTATGTGGAATGGGAGAGTCGACCGCTGTTATGTGAAAGAAGAACTTGTAGAGCTTGTAAAGGAAGAGCTGCTGGAACGGACGAATTACGAATGCGTGTTTTTCACCGCAGGCGGATACAGCAATTACGGTGTTCCGATGTTCCAGGAATGCTGCCATTATTTTTCAAGCTACGATTGAAAGGAGCGTTTATCATGAAAGCATTATTTTCTTATGTGTTTTCTACCATGGCCGGTTTGTGCTTGATCGGCGGTATTGCCATTTTGTCTGGCGGAAGGGAGTAATCAAACGTGGATATGCTCGACGATTTCATAAATCTGCTTGACACCATATTGGACAGCAAGCGGAAAAGACATATTACCGGCGGGATTCTCCTGAGCGCTGCATTGCTGTTCGGAGGTCTCGCCGTAACTGTTGTTACGATAAAAAACGAGGAGGATTACTATGAGCAAGATTAACTTCGCTATGTTTATGGCCGGTCTGACTATCGGGTCGGCCGCAACATGGCTTTGCCTTAAAAAGCGATACGAGCAAATTGCCCAGGAGGAAATCGATTCGGTGAAAGCGGTCTTTGCGGAAAAGAAGCCGGAAACGGTAATCCGCAAAGAGGAAAACGAAAACCTTGACAAAGACAATAAAATCAAGGCTGACCAGGCTAAATTGAAACCGGACCTGATTAACTATGCGGCTAAGCTCGCAGAGGAAGGCTATACGAATTATGCCTCGACAAACAATAAAAACGCGAAAGAGGAGAAGGTAAATATGGTTGAAAAGCCTTATATTATCTCGCCAGAGGAATTCGGCGATTTCGACGAGTATACCAAGCTCAGTCTGACTTATTATTCGGACGGGGTTCTGGCGGATGAAAACGACGAAATTGTCGACGATATTGATGAGACCGTGGGCGCTGATTTTGCAGATCATTTCGGCGAGTATGAGGACGATTCTGTGTTTGTCCGCAACGACAGGCTGAAATGCGATTATGAGATTCTGAGGGACAACCGTTCCTATTCGGATGTCACAGGCAGATACCCCGGTCAGATGGAGGATTAAATGACAGAGAAAGAGCTGAACAACGAATATTTTGAATGGATGTGTCAGCTCGTATGCAATGAACGGTATTCCAGGGGTCTATCCTATCAAAAGCTGCTGAGGCATCTTCACAATATTGATTTCCAATATGTGATTCCAATGGATGGTAACAGGGCTGAAGACGGGATAGACCTCCGTTACCGTTTTGGATATGAAAAATCATACGAGGGTCCTATGATTGCCTCTTTTCTGGACAATCGGCCTTGTAGTGTGCTGGAGATGCTGATTGCTTTGGCGTTTCGTTGTGAAGAAAACATCATGAACAATCCCGACGTTGGCAATCGAATGGGCCAATGGTTTTGGAATATGATTGTGAATCTTGGGCTGGGTTCCATGAGCGATTCCAGATTCGATCCGAAGTATACGGACGATGTTATATTTCGCTTTATGGACCGCAAATACAAACGGGACGGTGAAGGCGGCCTATTCACGATTGAGCACTGCAAGTACGATATGAGATCGGTTGAGATTTGGTACCAGATGAATTGGTATTTGGACAGCATCCTGTAAAGAAAGGAATTCTGCTATGGTTCACAGCAAAGTGTTTGAGTGTTTTCAAGAACATCTGCCGGCGTTTGCCGAAAAGGTTGAAACCTATTTTCCTAACGGGAAAAACAGTATCCGTGTGCGGCAAAAGGACGGCAAGGAATTTATATTTTCGTTTAACGGAGAAAAAACTTGGCGGTTTGAAACTATCGACCAGTTTCTTGCAGGAATGAAAGGAGGAAAAGTTCATGGATGAAATGGTCCGTTATATTTTCGGAAGCCTTCGGAATTCGGAAACGATGTTCCGGGCAATCGGGAAATCCATCAGGAAGCAGCAGTCGTTTAACCACAATGTTACGTTTTGGGTAACGGTCGTAACGGCGCACCTGATTGTTAAAGAGTTTAAGATTCGCAATATGCGTTGCCAAATCGAGGCTCTGAAAACTGAAATTAAGGAGCTAAAGCAGACGGAAGGAGACTAAAGAACCTCGATGATCGACTTTTTAATGATTTCAACACGTAGTACGAAGCGTGGTGTAATAGAAATCTACCCGAAGTTTATCATTAAGAAAAGCTCTGATCTTATGATTAGAGGCGGCGACTTCTATGCCATATGGCTGGAAGACCGGGGTTTATGGTCTACGGACGAGCAGGATGCTTTGCAGCTTATCGACCTGGAACTCGATCGGTATGCAGAAGAGAATCGCAAGAATTTTGATTCAAGTGTTAAAGTCCTGCACATGTGGGACTCTGAATCTGGAATGATCGATTCGTGGCACAAATACTGTCAGAAACAAATGAGAGATTCGTTCCACATGCTGGATGAAAAACTGATATTTTCAAATACGCCTACGAACAAAAAAGATTACGCAAGCAAAAAGCTGAAGTACCCCCTGGAAGAAGGAACCATCAACGCCTATGACAAGCTGATGTCTACTCTCTACTCTGAAACGGAGAGAGAAAAAATCGAATGGGCAATCGGTTCTATAGTCTGCGGGGATTCTAAAAAGTTGCAGAAATTTATGGTTTTGTATGGCGCCGCAGGAACCGGTAAATCCACGGTTCTCAACATCATTCAGCAGCTCTTTGACGGGTACTATTCTGTGTTCGACGCAAAAGCGCTTGGTTCTTCGAGCAATTCGTTTGCTTTGGAGGCGTTCAAGAGCAATCCGCTTGTTGCTATTCAGCACGATGGGGATTTGTCGCGCATTGAGGATAATACCAGGCTGAACAGCCTTGTTTCCCATGAGTTGATGACGGTAAATGAAAAGTTCAAATCTACTTACGCAAATCGTTTTAAATGCCTTCTGTTTATGGGCACGAACAAGCCGGTGAAGATAACCGATGCGAAATCGGGTTTGATTCGACGCTTGATCGATGTGTCTCCGTCCGGCGATAAATTGAGCCCGAAGGAATACAAAACGGTAATGAAACAGATTGAGTTTGAACTTGGCGCTATCGCATACCACTGCCAAAATGTATATCTGGCAAACCCAGGCATGTACGATGATTATATTCCGGTCGCGATGCTTGGCGCATCTAATGATTTCTACAACTTCATCATTGATTCTTACCACGTGTTTAAGAAGGAAGACGGAACGACACTGAAAGCCTCTTGGGAAATGTACAAAACGTACTGTGATGAGGCAAAGGTGCCGTTTCCGTTTTCTCAGAGGATTTTTAAAGAAGAACTGAAAAACTATTTCCGCGATTACAAAGAGCGGTTCAATCTGGACGATGGCACTCGTGTCCGAAGCTATTATATCGGTTTTCGGACGGAGAAATTTGAAGAGCAGACGATTTCGGAAAAGGAGGAGCCGGAACAGAAGCTCATTGAATTCAAAGCACAGCCGTCTGTTTTCGACAAAGAGTGCGCAGACTGCCCTGCTCAGTATGCGACTTCATCGGAAATCCCCACATCCAAATGGGAGAAAGTAAAAACGAAGCTGAGCAGTATTGATACGTCGAAACTCCACTATGTCAAAGTTCCGGAAAATCATATCGTTATTGACTTTGATATTCCGGATAAGGACGGAAACAAATCTTTTGAACTAAATCTGAAGGAGGCGAGCAAATGGCCGCCTACTTATGCGGAACTGAGCAAAAGCGGGCAAGGCATTCATCTGCATTATATTTATGCGGAAGATCCGGCAAAGCTGAGCAGAGTCTATGACGACCACATCGAAGTTAAGGTTTTCAACGGCAAAAGCTCTTTGCGCCGGAAATTGACAAAGTGCAATAACCTGCCAATCGCAACCATCAATTCTGGTTTGCCACTGAAAGGAGAAAAGCAAGTGATAAATTTTGAAGGGGTGAAGAGCGAGAAAGGTCTTAGAACGCAAATCAAACGGAATCTGAATAAAGAATACCATCCGGCAACTAAACCCAGTATCGACTTCATCTATAAAATTCTTGAGGACGCTTATGCAAGCGATCTTCATTATGATGTTACGGATATGCGGAACGCTGTGCTGGCCTTCGCCGCAAGCAGTACGCATCAGGCGGATTACTGTATCAAGTTGGTCAATAAGATGCAGTTCAAATCTGCTGACCAGTCTTCCGGAACAAAAAACGATGACGCTAAACTTGTGTTTTATGATGTTGAGGTGTTTCCAAATCTATTCCTGGTCAACTGGAAAATTGAAGGCGAAGGAAAGCCGGTTGTCCGTATGATTAACCCTACGTCGGCTGAAATTGAGGAACTAATGCGGTTTCGTCTGGTCGGTTTTAACTGCCGCAGATACGACAATCACATCCTCTATGCCAGGCTAATGGGTTATACAAACGAGCAGCTATTCTCGCTTTCCAACAAAATCATCAACGGAAGCGCCAACTGCTTCTTCGGTGAAGCCTATAACGTTTCTTATACGGACGTTTACGATTTCTGCTCAAAGAAACAATCTTTGAAGAAATGGGAAATTGAATTGGGCATCCATCATCAGGAGCTCGGCCTTCCGTGGGACCAGCCTGTTCCGGAAGAGATGTGGACGAAAGTCGCCGAATACTGCGACAACGATGTTATTGCTACCGAAGCTGTTTTCAATGCGAGAAAAGCTGACTTTACCGCTCGGCAGATTCTGGCGGACGTGGCTGGAATGACGGTCAATGACACGACCAATTCTCTGACCACCAAGATTATATTTGGCAACAACCGAAAGCCACAGGATCAATTCAACTACCGTTTTATGGGTGAAGTAACTCCCGATTGCGAACCCTGGACTATCACAGAAGATATGGTTTTGTATGACCATTTGGGAGATGAAAATTTCACCCTGTTTAATAAAGATGGAAAGCCGGTGTTCCCGGGCTACACTTTCGAAGGCGGTAAGTCCATTTATCGCGGCGAAGAAGTAGGCGAAGGCGGTTATGTCTATGCCGAACCCGGTATGTACAGCAACATTGCATTATTGGATATTGCATCCATGCATCCGAGCAGCATTGTAGCGGAAGAACTCTTTGGGCCTGAGTACACGAAGAGATTCAATGATATTCTTCAGGCCAGAATCGCGATTAAGCATAAAGAGTTCGATAAGGCGAAAAAGATGCTGAACGGCGCGTTGGCAAAGTATCTGACTGATGAAGCTGCTGCGGCTGATCTGGCTCAGGCTCTGAAAATCGCAATCAACTCTGTGTATGGTCTTACTTCAGCAAGCTTTGACCATCCGTTCCGAGACAATCGCAACAAAGATAATATTGTGGCTAAACGCGGCGCCCTATTTATGGTAAACCTCAAGCACGAAGTCCAAAGACGGGGCTTTATTGTTGCCCATATTAAGACGGACTCCATTAAGATTCCGGATGCAACTCCGGAAATCATTCAGTTCGTTATGGATTACGGTAAGCAGTATGGCTACAACTTCGAACACGAGGCTACATACGATCGCATGTGTCTTGTGAACGACGCTGTTTATATTGCGAAGTATAAGGACGGTAAGCACGCTGGAGAATGGACTGCAACTGGCACTCAGTTCCAGGTCCCTTATGTCTTTAAGAAACTGTTCAGTAAAGAGCCGATTGAGTTCGAGGACATGTGCGAGACAAAATCGGTAACTTCTGCTCTGTATCTTGATATGAACGAGGGCTTGCCAGATGTATCTAATTTGGAGTCCGAAAAAGATAAACTCTGGAAACAGATCAACGATACGAATCGAATGACTGAGCCGATGGAAAAAGAGTGCGCTCGTATTGAGGAACTAATCTCTGAAATCGCTAAAGGCCATAATTATCATTTCATTGGCAAAGTTGGTCAGTTCTGTCCTATCAAACCAGGATGCGGAGGCGGTATCCTGCTTCGCGAAACAGAGAATAAGAAAACCGGAGAAAAAGGCTATGCGGCTGCAACTGGCTCAAAAGGTTTCAGATGGTTAGAGTCTGAGATGGTTCGAGAACTCGGTAAGGAAAACGATATCGATCGCACTTATTACAACAATCTTGTAGACGAAGCGGTGAAGTCTCTGTCTTCCTATGGGGATTTCGAAAGGTTTGTTGCTGACGAGCCGTTTGTTTCCGACAACACTCCCCCATGGTTTGGAGCCGGAGAACCGCATGAAGAAGAGTCAACGCCATTTGATGTGAGGTGATATATTTGCCGGTATTATTGTTGATTACAATTGTAATATTCGTATTCGTAAAAGCAGATTTCAGCAAAACAACTTGTGAATGCTCTCGTGACGAGTGCAGAACATGCCCATTTCCGTGCGAAAAGCACAATATTTGAAAGGAGACCAAACATGGCTTATAAAAATGTAGACAACATCATCATTGAAAATGCACGCATCATTTTCAGAAATTTCAAAGGAGAGGAATCGAAGTACAATCGTGCCGGAAGCCGCAATTTCTGTGTCATCATCGAAGACTCTGATATGGCGCAGAAACTGATTGAAGATGGTTGGAATGTGAGGGTTCTCTCCCCTCGTGATGAGGACGAAGAGCCCCGTCATTATATTCAGGTTGCGGTAAGCTTCGACAATATCCCGCCCAAGGTTGTTATGATTACCAGACGGGCACAGACGAATCTTGATGAGGAGTCTATTGCCACTCTGGACTTTGCGGAGATTAGGAACGTTGATTTGGTGATTCGCCCTTACAACTGGGAAGTCAATGGCAAGACTGGCGTTAAGGCTTATCTGAAAACAATGTATGTGACCATCGAAGAGGATGAGTTCGCTGAGAAGTACGCTGCGGAGGAAGGTCCGGAAGAGGCCCCGTGGCATTGATATTTTAGAAGATGGACAAAGGGGTGCCTGATATTGCCAGCAAGGTAAATGTCCTAAGGCTAGAGGAAACAGCCCCGTTCCATCAATTACCGAAGGGAGAAAAACATATGGAAACCAGTAACAAAAGATATAGAGAAAAACTCGTTCAACAAATTAAAGATGCTGGAGAAGAACTTATCAAACGATCCGATACGTTGGTGCATCCAGACTTGGAGCTTATCACAGATTTTGATATAACTCTTAGTTTTTCACAGGATTGCTTTCCTGAAATCACTTTTTCTACTTCTGTTGTAAACAAAACAGCTTGCGATCGCCTTTGTAAAAAGGAGGTATAATGCAGCAATGTTTTGGAAAAAGAAAAAACCTAAACGAAAACAACCGGTTAAAAAACAAATTCCGAAGCATATCGCTGACAATCTGAAATATGGAGAGAATGTAGCCGAAGGTTTTAAAAAAGGTGTTTCTAAGGTTTCGGAAAAACCTAACCGAAAAAAGCCCGCCGGTAAAAATTCGGAAAAGCATTTAGACGCTCGAAAAGAATTTCTGCGAGTGTTCAGACAACTAACCTACCGGCATCGTTCTTGGGATGTATGGAGCGACTTCATTATTATGTTCGCTTGCGCTTTATCGAATCCGGTGGATAAAGACCACTTCGACGAGAGAGAGGCGTTATATTTGCGGACTATCAAAAGATACAACAAACAGGAGCAGCCGTTGTTTTCCGAACTTGCTGCATATACGGTAGTGGCTTTGGAAGAAAATCAAGAGCAGGACTTTTTGGGAAGTATCTACACCGAACTTGGCCTTAACAGCAAAGAACATGAGCAGATTTTTACGCCTTACCATGTTTGCGAGCTGATGGCGGAAATCACCATGGAAGATATTGTTGAAAAGGTCAAGAAAGACGGATACATCACCCTGAACGATCCTTGCTGCGGCGCTGGAGCTACTTTGATTGCCGGTATTCATGCAGCGAGAAAAAGGCTGGAAAAAGCCAACCTGAATTACCAGAATCATATCTTAGTAGCCGCTCAGGATATCGACATGGTAGTGGCTCTGATGTGTTATATTCAGCTATCTCTCCTCGGCGTTGCCGCTTACATCAAAGTCGGAAATTCACTGACTGAGCCAATGACTGAAAACGATTCTCTGGACAACTATTGGTTCACTATGATGTATTTTTCCGATATATGGTCGATGCGGCGACTTCTTAGGAGTTTGTAATGGCTGGTATATCTTTAAGAGATTATCAACTGGACGCCGTTGACAGGATGAAAAACGGCTGCATTCTGTGCGGCGGCGTTGGAAGCGGTAAGTCCAGAACCGCGTTAGCCTATTACTACAAACAAAACGGAGGCGAACTCGGAACAAAAAAATACGTGAAGATGAAAAGCCCTAAAGACTTGTACATCATCACGACAGCAAGAAAAAGGGATACGAAGGAATGGGAGGGTGAGCTTTCGCCCTTCCTTCTTTCTACCCATTCCGAAGCAAGTTCATATTCCAATAAAGTGGTAGTCGATTCGTGGAACAACATCGGCAAATATGCAACGGTAACGGACGCCTTCTTTATATTTGATGAACAGAGGGTCGTGGGTTCCGGAGCTTGGGTAAAAGCATTTCTGAAAATAGCCAAGCTTAACGAGTGGATTCTGCTTTCCGCCACACCAGGAGACACATGGGAGGATTATATTCCAGTCTTTGTAGCCAATGGGTTCTATAAAAACAGAACAGCTTTCAAAGAAGAACACATGGTCATGACCTGGGTAAACGGCAAGTATCCGAAAGTAGACCGGTATTTGGGCGTCGGGCGTTTAATCCGTCTTCGCAATCGAATTCTTGTGGAGATGGATTTCAAACGGGAAACGGTCTCGCACCACGAAGATGTTTATGTGAAATACGATGTCGCCAAGTATAAGGACGCTTCAAAGCTTCGATGGAATCCTTATAAAAACGAACCGATTACGAATGCCGGCGAGCTGTGCTATGTATGGCGCAGGATCGTGAATTCGGACGATTCCAGGCAAGTCGCTTTGATGGAGCTGTTTGAGAAACATCCAAAAATGATTGTTTTCTATAACTTCGACTATGAACTTGATATTCTTAAGAATCTCTATTACGGAGACGATGTCGAGGTTGCAGAATGGAATGGTCATAAGCATCAGCCAATCCCTACTTCAGACAGTTGGGTCTATCTGGTGCAGTATACAGCCGGAGCCGAAGGATGGAACTGCATAAGCACCGACACCATTGTGTTCTACTCGCAAAATTACTCTTACAAAATTATGAAGCAGTCTGCCGGGAGAACTGATAGGCTAAATACGCCTTTCAAAGAACTGTACTATTATCATTTGAAGTCGAGATCTGCTATTGATTTGGCAATCAGCCGTGCTTTGAGCGAGAAACGGAATTTCAACGAAACCAAGTATGTAAATAGTTATTCCAAAAGAACTGCTTGGTCAGGAGGATAGCAATGATTAAACTGGATGTTCAAGAATACTGTCATGGATGTGCCAATTTTACGGCTGACGTAAAGGAACCGGAAAAATATTATGCCGGCTTCGATATTATTGAAATGACGGATACTCTTATTCGCTGTGAACATCGCAAATTATGCGAAAACCTAGTTCGATATTTGAGAAAGCAGGTAGATCTTGATGAAAAATCCGAGAATCAATGAAAGTCTGATTATTGGTGTTGATTTCTCCGAACGAGACGACGGTGTGCTTATTGTTGGCCGCCAAAAGAATGGAGAAGTCACAATCATTAACGCTTTTCAAGGTAAGGAAGCCTTTGATATTTATGAAAAGTTGATTACAGCCAAGAAAGGAGGCGGCAATGATGGGTCTGTCAAGACTAGCAGAACAATGCCGAAAATGCCCGTTCAAAGATAATTGTAAAAACAAACGAATGGAAGCACTCGGATATTTGTCGGAACCGATTGTAGCTGAAACAGGTGCGTCGTCTGCCGCTGAACTGACTCAACCGATTCTTCGAGAAACTGTAAATACGATTATTGACGGTAAAGTTGTCAAAGTGTATAAGGACGAGATTGAGAAGCAGCTTTATAAAGAGTTATATTCTCATCTCGGTCTTCAGTTTGGAGGTTAATTATGGAAAACAATAACAAAAACAGCATTGGATATAAAGTCGGACAGGCTTTAGCGTTTGTGATTGGAGTTTGTATTGCGGCTATTTTAGTCGCTTTGACTGTGAAACTTATCCTGTGGATTTTGTGATGCTCACAACCGAAAGGAGAAAAAACAATGATTACTATTGGAACAAAAGTGGCAATTCTTCCTTGTGATGACTATAGAAACCGTTTTATCGGAACCCAAGGAATCGTTCAAAGATATTATCACAATAAAGTTGGAGTAAAAATTGACGGATACAAAAATCCGGAAAGTGAATTTGGTGTTTTCTGGTTTAGAGAAGAGAGTCTGGCCGTGATCCCAACCAATGCGATTAGAGACGACGCTATTAGACAAATCATTTTTAGTGGACCCAAAACAATTGTAATTTGGTCGGATGGCAGTAAAACCATTGTTTCTTGTAGTAAGGACGATACATATGATGGCTACGCTGGTTTCTGCGCCGCTGTAGCTAAGAAAATGTTTGGCTCTACCAGTCAGGTTAAGAGAGTCATCGAAAAATACACAAAGGAGGGCAAATGATGTATAACCAAATCATAGCCGTTGACTTCGACGGCACCCTTTGCGAAAACAAATGGCCGGAAATCGGAGAGCCAAATACTGAGCTCATTGGTTATCTCATTATGATGCAAAAGACAGTTGGTGCTAAGATTATTCTTTGGACTTGCCGCGCTGGAGAAATGCTTGATAAAGCTGTGAACTGGTGCTCAGAACACGAACTTGAATTCGATGCGGTCAACAAGAATCTTCCGCACATAATTGAAAGGTTCGGCGGCGATACACGAAAGATATTTGCGAACATGTACATTGATGATCGGAATTTCTGGTATGACGACAAATCGCCAAAGAAAGTCTTGTATGTTTGCGATGGCGAGAAGTGTGAGAACTGTTCGAACGAATGCGGCCATACAACTGACGTTGACCACGCCAAAAACTTTAATAAGGAATTTGGCGTTTATGTAGAAAGGGAGGATAATTATGCTGAAAATCAGTAATTTTGAAGTTATGGGTTGGGAGCACGCTATCCGTGGGATGCGCAATCCGATGAACTCTTGGGAGAATAGTGATAGTTGGTGGTGGAACGGTGCATTCAATTATTCAAACGGAACTCCAGTATGGTCAATTGGGGATAATGACCTCAGCCTTATGAAACGTCTTCGCAATGCTGGTACTGACCATCGGAAGTTCATGCGGATGATTGTGGTCTATGTAGACCTGACTGCCCCGTTGTACTGGTGGAAGGAATTCGATACCTACAAGGTGGGGACGGTGGCCAATTCCTGCTCTACTATGCACAAGATTGCGGAGAAGAGATTTAAACGAGATGATTTCAGTCACGAGCATCTGATGGACGGCGGAAATTATATTCTCAACAGCACCATTGATATTCTGAATGAATACCGCGCTCAATATCTTGACAGTAAAGATAAAAAATACTGGTGGCAGATGATCCAGCTTCTTCCCTCTTCCTATAATCAGCGTAGGACAGTCATGCTCAACTATGAAGTGCTGGCTAACATCTACAAGAGCCGGCGCAACCATAAGCTGGACGAGTGGCACACCTTCTGCGACTGGATTGAAGAGCTGCCGTATAGCGAGTTAATTACTGGCTATGAAGAGGAGGAAGACAAGTAACGAAGAATCTAGTGATATTTTCGGTCGAAGAATTGTACGATTTGATTCACGACAAACCTGTCACTGATGAGAAGTCCGGCATCATTTATATGAGCATAGACTGCTATGAGAAAGAGGTGGACAAAAATGAGTGATTACGGTGTAAAAGAAACCCAATGCACACGCTGCGAACACAGAGAAGTATGCTCTCTGAAAACAGAATTTCTCGAAGCTCAGAAAGCAATCGATGAAGTATATGTGAGTCGTCCTTGCGAAGATGGTAAAAAAGTATCCATGATTCGCGTCCGCGATATAAAGCACATTGAACCAGTCGAACTTCGTTGCAAACACTACATACCCAACACAGGAGTGAATATCAGATGACAGATAACAAAAAGAGAGGCAGACCGAAAGCTATAAATCCGAGAAGTAAGCAGTATCGTATTCGTCTAACAGACGATGAATGCGAAGCCCTAAAAACTATCGCCAAAAAGCATAATCTTTCTGTAAGCAAACTTATTCGCTCCAGAATAATTGAAGGTGAATATCATATGACAATTAACGAATACCAGAAAGCCGCTTACCGCACCGCCAATCAATCCCTGACCGACTCTCAGCAGCTCCAAAACGGACTCATGGGTCTTAATGGAGAGTCCGGAGAGTGCATTGATATTTTGAAGAAGCATCTCTTCCAGGGGCATGATCTCGATAAGTACCACATTGCCAAAGAGCTTGGGGATGTTGCTTGGTATCTTGCAGTAAGCGCACAGGCTCTCGGTTTTGATTTGGAAACTATTTTGCAGATGAATGTGGAGAAGCTGAAAGCGCGTTATCCTAACGGATTTGACGCCGGACACAGCCAGCACCGTTCTTTTGGTGATATTTAAGGAGGATATCATGTGGAGAAAAGAAACAATTAAAAACAAAATTTACGCCCTGGTGCTTATCGGCATCGGGGCTCTTTCTATTTTACCGGAAAACGATGCTACTGCTTTTATATTCTTTTGCCTAATCGGAGTACCTTTGTTCTTCGCTAAGGAAAATTGGATTATGGATGGAGGAGGTTCCGATTATGTATATGAAGAAAGCCGGAGGGAAAGTGTACGGATCGCATCTAACTGCCGCAGAAAAGAAAGCGATGGATATCGAAATCCGCAGGCAGCTCGCAGAGTACGATCTCAAACACGCTAACGAACTTGACGCCATGATCTTATGGCATTTGCATGAGGAATTTGGTTTCGGGCCGAAGCGTCTGAAGCAGTTCTATGACACTTTTGCCGTAAGATTGGACGAGCTGATTAAACACTATGAGATGACTGATTCCGATATGGTTTGGTTGTGTACGTACAAGCTGAAACAATACGGAATCGACATCGAGGAATGGAACAAACAAAGGAGGGACTGATGGGTATCGCTAATCGTGAAAACAATCCTCGAAAGAATTCGGAGGGATATTCTGACCCAACGGCTTTCGAGGCTTTGCGGAACATCGATAAGGAAGACGAAAGATTTCACAGACTGCTGCATACATTGTTTTATATCTGTGAGCTTGCTGATTTCGAAATCGAAGGCCGCATTGTGTTGATTGACAAACAGACCGGACGGGTTTGGAGATGAGAAAAACGTCCGTACACTCTTTGAAAATCTATAAAATTGTGGCCACTTTTATTTTTAAGAAAGTGGGCTTCGAACAATTTGGGGGAAATTTTGGAGCTTGTACGGACGAAAAAACTCATTTTTGGCCAAAAAAAGTGGGCAAAAGCCCGGTTTTGCGAACCAAAAGTGGGCAGAAAAAATCGGGTGCATTTTCTGAAAACGGCACTTTTTTGGCGTTTTTTGGCTATTTTTGGCCAATTTGCGCAAATTGGGTGTTGAAAAACCACTAAAAAGCCCACTTGCCCACTTTTATTTCTTATTAATTGCGATAAAAAGTTTTAATATTTAAATAAATAAGGCAAACAAAAGTGGGCATTTGGCCACAAGCCGAAAATGTATACCACAAATCAAGCAAAAAGTCAAGTGGTTTGCAAATAAAATCCTTTCTTTATTTTGGCTTTTGTGCTATACTATAAGAGCCACACAATCTAATATTTTCAAGTTGCAAGGGAAAATAGCTTTGGTAAAAAGTGTTTTCTCTCTTTACTCATGCGTCCTTTGCGACTTGATTGAGATTGTGTGGCAACAATGAGGGATTAACTTTTTCGGTGCGTCTCTCATGTGGGGGCGCACTTTTTTATTGCCCTCGTGAAAGGGGATAGGACAATGAGCGGAGAGAAGAAAACACCTAAAACCACAAATAATATAGCGACAGGTATTGCTATGGCAGCATCTATATTGCCTCTTGTTAAACCGGCCATCGATGCTGTTCGTGATTATGCAGATAAGACGATTGAAGAACGGAAAAAGTTAATAACTGTACCAAAGCTATATTCTTCTGAATATCGAACCACGTCGGAACAAGCTGTAGAAATACTGACTAGTATTGGATTAAAAGTGATTCTCTCTCCAACTCTTATCTCTGATGCAGATAAAAAGTATAAAGATTGTATCAATAATCAGGTGATTAAGTCAGATCCAAAACAAAAACGAAAGGTCGAACCCGGGACTACTGTTCGTGTGTTATATATTACACAGGAAGTTATTGATGAAAGTCAGCGTTTGTTTGACGAATTCGAAAAACAGACAGAAGAACGATTACTTGAGAAAAGTATAAGGCGTTCCGAACGAAAAGAAAAAACAAAGCGAGTGGTATCGGATGTTACCGATACTGTTAAACGAGGAGTCGGAAAAATTCCATCGGTTCTTCATAAAAAGAACAACGACAAGGAGGAACATAATGAGTAAGAATGGTAAAAAGCGAGGCTTTGGCGGTTTGCTGTTGGATTTTATTTTGGTACTCTGTACTGGAGGATTGTGGCTCATTTGGATTTTGATACGCTATCTTCGAAATAACAGCTAAACGCTAAAACTGAATAATTGACGCGGCCAAGATGCTTAACGGTGTCTTGGCTTTTTTTGTTGTCTATTTTTGCCGCGCGAAAAATACATGCCCTTTTATGAAGAGAAGGATAGAATAGCTATTTTTAAAGATAGACATTCCCTTTTCCGTTTTGCAAAAAGCACTGAAAGGAGGCCCATTAACCATGCTTGAAAGTCAATTCCAAGCAAAGCTCATTAAAGAGCTTAAGAAAAGATTTCCTGGTTGCATCGTTATGAAAAGCGATTCGGGATATTTACAAGGCATTCCCGATCTGCTCATTCTCTACAACGATAAATGGGCTTCTTTGGAATGTAAACAAAGCGCTGGCGCAAAGAGACAACCGAATCAAGAGTATTATGTCGGGAAGATGGATGAGATGTCGTTCTCAAGATTCATCTGCCCGGAGAACAAGGAGGAAGTGCTGCATGATCTTCAACAATCATTCGAATCTTGAAGGGCAACACGCTTTTCTCGGTGCCAGCAAATATCATTGGATTAACTACAGCGAGGACAAGGTGGCGGAAGCATATTCCAAATTCCTCGCTACGCAAAAAGGAACCGTTCTTCACGAATTTGCGTGCCAGTGTATTCGTCTTGGGCAGAAATTGCCGAAGTCTCAAAAAACACTGAACATGTATGTCAATGACGCGATCGGTTTCAAAATGATACCAGAGCAAATTCTGTTTTATTCGGAAAATTGTTTTGGCACCGCCGACACTATCATGTTTCGAAACCGGTTCCTTCGTATTCATGATTTAAAGACCGGAGCTATTCCGGCGCACATGGAGCAGCTTAAAATATATGCTGCTCTTTTTTGTTTGGAGTACAAAATAAAACCTGCTGATATCGATATAGAGCTTCGTTTGTATCAAAACAATGAAATTCTGTACGATGAACCGACAGCCGAAGATATCGTTCCGATTATGGACAAAATCATCACTTTTGACAAGGTGATTCGAAAAATCAAAGAACAGGAGGGTTAAACCATGAATTCCTTTGTGGAGGAAATGCTGATGCACTATGGAATGCCGAGACGTTCCGGTCGTTATCCCTGGGGTTCTGGAGATAACCCTTACCAGCATAGCGGGGATTTTCTGTCGCGAGTGGAAGAGATGAAGAAATCCGGATTCACTTTCACAGATAAAGATGGGAAAACCTACACTGGTGAAGTAGCCATTGCCAAATCTATGGGCCTTAGCACAACGCAGTTCAGGACACAGATGAGCTTGGCGAAAGATGAAAGAAGATCCGCCGACGTTTCGACTGCTAAGGCGCTTCGGGAAAAAGGTTACAGTCTGAACGAAATCGCGGAGAAGATGGGATTCGCTAATGATTCTTCCGTTCGTTCTTTGCTCAACGAATCGTCCGAAGCCCGCATGAACCAGGCTAAAACCACGGCCGAATTCCTAAAAAAGCAGATTGCTGAAAAAGGAATGATAGATGTTGGAACCGGCGTTGAGCGGGAACTGGGCATCTCTAAAGAAAAGCTAAACCAGGCTCTTTATATTTTGGAGATGGAAGGTTATCCGATATATGGCGGCGGTGTTCCGCAGGTTACGAATCCTGGAAAGCAGACCAACATTAAAGTTATCTGCCCTCCCGGAACAGAACACAAAGAGATTTATAATTTTGAAAATGTTCATTCTGTGAGGGACTACATCTCTTATGACGAAGGCGAGTCTTTTAGAAAAGCGTTCGAATACCCCTCCAGTATGGATTCCAAGCGGCTCCAAATTCGTTACGCAGAAGATGGCGGGATTCAGAAAGATGGCGTTATCGAACTTCGAAGAGGCGTGGATGATCTTTCTCTTGGCGATGCACATTATGCGCAGGTTCGTATTCTTGTGGACGGAACGCACTATCTTAAAGGGATGGCCGTTTATTCCGATGACCTTCCCGATGGTGTTGACGTTGTGTTTAACACTAATAAAAAGAAGGGTACGCCGACACAAGATGTGCTTAAGAAAATAAAGGATGACCCGGATAATCCGTTTGGCTCGGCGATTAAGGAGCATGGCGGTCAGAGTTATTATGACGACCCAAATGGAAAGTACACTGACCCGGTGACAGGAAAGAAGCAGTCCCTTTCTCTTATCAATAAAAGAGCTGAAGAAGGCGATTGGGGCGAATGGGCCGATAAGCTTCCTTCGCAGTTTCTTTCTAAACAGCCAAAGTATTTGGTGGATAAGCAGCTTAATCTTGCGATAAGCGATAAGATGGCCGAGTTTGATGAGATTTGTTCTCTAACCAACCCCACTGTCAAGAAATCGCTGCTCAGTTCTTTTGCCGATAGCTGTGACTATGACGCTGTACATCTGCAAGCGGCCGCTCTACCCCGCCAGAAATATCAAGTTATTTTACCGATTACCTCAATGAAAGATAACGAGGTCTATGCGCCGAACTATAAGAATGGCGAAACCGTAGCTTTGGTTCGTTACCCGCATGGCGGAACCTTTGAAATCCCGGTCCTCACCGTCAACAATAAACAGGCGGAAGCGCGAAGGGTTCTTGGTAATACTCCGAAAGATGCCATCGGTATTAACAGCAAGGTTGCGGAGCGCCTTTCTGGAGCCGACTTTGACGGTGATACTGTTATGGTCATTCCATGCAACTCAGGAAAAAGCAAGGTTAAGATTACTTCTACCCCGCAGCTAATCAAGGATTTCGATCCTAAGCTCGAATATGGCGGAAAGAAAGAAGGAACCTTTAAGCAGATGCGGGATACCCAGAAAGAGATGGGCGTTATCTCTAATCTGATTACGGATATGACCATCAAAGGTGCCACCAGAGAAGAGCTTGCAAGAGCAGTTCGGCATTCGATGGTAGTTATTGATGCTGAAAAACACAAGCTCGATTACAAGCAGAGTGAAATTGACAATGGTATTAGTTCCTTAAAGAAAAAATATCAAGGTACTGTGGAGGATGGACGTTATCATGAGGGTGCTTCTACCCTTATCTCCCGCGCAAAGTCGGAGGTATCGGTGGTCAAAAGACAAGGAAGCCCCAAGATTGATGAAAAAACCGGAGAACTTGTGTGGAAACCGGTTGATGACCCCGTTTATGTGGACAAAAGGACCGGTAGGACTAAGGTTAGAACACAACCCAGTACCAAGATGGCTGAAACAAAGGACGCCTACACACTTGTATCTGACGTGGATTCCCCAATTGAGAGGGCCTATGCGAACTATGCTAATAAAATGAAGGCCCTGGCAAATCAGGCGCGTCTGGAAATGTTATCTACGGGTAAGGTCCCATATTCTGCTTCTGCTAAAGAGACCTACCGGGCTGAGGTCGATTCGTTGACCGCCAAGCTTAATGTTGCATTAAAGAACGCCCCCAGGGAGAGGCAGGCCCAGACTATAGCTAATGCGGTAGTAGCCGCCAAGAAACAGGATAATCCAGGCATGACAAGCGGCGAAATCAAGAAAGCCAGTCAACAAGCTCTTACCCAGGCCCGGTCTATGGTGGGCGCAAAGAAAGAAACCATCAAAATAACAGACCGAGAATGGGAAGCAATCCAGGCTGGAGCTATCAGCGAGAACAGGCTGCGCCAAATCATAGACAATGCGGACATTGATGTGCTTAGGCAACGTGCTACACCTAGAGCATCTACCACTTTGAGCACTGCTAAGATGCAGAAGATTACTTCTATGAATGCTTCTGGTTACAGCACATCTGAAATCGCTGAAGCTTTGGGAATCTCTACGAGCACTGTGTCGAACTATCTGAAATGAAAGGAGTGACCTAGTATGAATGGTTCATGTGCTCTTACTACATTTGACAATCCTTACGATCCGTTTGAACGGTTCTCCGATTGGTTCTTGTTCGATGTAGGAAAAGGCTACAATACTTGCTCTTACCTTGCTCGAATCGCAAAAACTTCTGAACAGTTTTCAGATGAAGAGAATGAACAAGAGATTGAACGAGCAATTGATGAGATCATTAAACATGATTTCATGAACATTTACAAGAAAGTAAAAAGGAATTCAGCAACGACTTGACTAGAGTATGGATAGATGCCATCGCTCGTCTTGTCGTTTTTATTTTGCTGTTGATTCTTACTTTTTTGTGAAATAAGTTTTCGGCGATTTCTTCGCCATGCGATACGACTGTACTGCTGCTTCGTGGGTATAGGGGGGGGTCGAAAAAACTTCACCCCCTCCCACATCGCGGCGGTCTTAAAAAAATCCCCGGGGGTTATTTTTGGGGTTAGCTTTTAGGAAATGATGCAGTATTTGAGCGAGCTTACAGGGTTGGTGGCAGCTTTTCTTCATGTGCTCCTCCTTCTTCCTTTCATGTTTTTCTCCTTTCGGTGATTGATGGAAGCCAGCTCTGTAAGTTCTCTCAAATACTGTATCAAAACCTATGCAAAACGGATACTCGCAAAGCAAATAGTACATGGCAACAAACAGAGAGGAGGCAGTAAGGATGCCAAAAGGTAAAGCTGCAAGCTCTTCTGAGTCGTCAAGAAAGATGAGACCGGCTTTATCTCCGGAGGCTAGAGAAAATCAGTTGGTTTCTTTGGCTGTTGATCTTGCTGAAAAGCAGTTAAGAGAAGGAACTGCTTCTTCTCAGGTTATTACTCATTATCTGAAACTTGGTTCGACTAAGGAAAAGATAGAAAAAGAAATTCTTGAGAAGCAGAAAGAGCTTATCGAGGCTAAAACACAAAACCTTCAATCCGCAAAACGTGTCGAAGAACTCTACACCAATGCTCTTAACGCTATGCGTCATTATTCTGGTGCCGGGGGCGATGAAGATGAGTGTTAGAACTTATACGGAACTGATATCTCTTCCGACATTTGAGGAACGATTCCGTTATCTGAAGTTGGATGGGAAAATCGGCGAAGCTACTTTCGGTTTTCAAAGGTGGCTTAATCAAGAATTTTATCATTCCAGCGAATGGCTGAGTTTTAGAGACGACGTTATCATTCGAGATAATGGGTGCGATTTGGGAATTGCCGGCCATGAAATATTTGGACCGGTACTAATACATCACATCAATCCGATTACTTATGAGGATATCATAAATCGAAATCCTTGCGTCTTTAATTTGGAAAATGTGATATGCACGCAGCTAAAAACACATAACGCTATTCACTACGGAGACGAAAGTATCCTTATCTTAAAACCGGTTCAAAGGAGCCGCAATGATACTTGCCCTTGGCGAAAAAATTGAAAGGAGTACATTTTATGAGCACGATGTATGAAGATGTCGATATGGAAAACCCCGACGGAGTTTACGGAGATGGCAGCGATGTCTGCGACGGTCTTATTGGCGTAGTGGTTAATTGTCTGTCGCTGAATATCCGAGAAAAAGCTTCTGCCGATTCAAATGTAATCGCGGAAGCAAAGGCTCTTGACGAACTGAAAATCGACATGGCAAATTCCAATGATGATTGGTATGCGGTCTGTACAGTTGCCGGTATCGAAGGCTTTTGCATGAAGAAATTCATTGCCGTTAGAGAGTGAGGTAATTCGATATGGACAGCATACTGACATCGATTAAAAAACTGCTCGGAATTACAGAAGAATACGAGCAGTTTGACCAGGATATCATCATGCATATCAATTCGGTATTTTCTGTTATTACTCAACTTGGTGTCGGTCCTGCTGAGGGATTCCGTATCGAAGATGACGGCGCCGAATGGTCTGAATTTCTGCAAGATGATTTCCGTCTTGAGTTTGTTAAAACCTACATTTATCTAAAGGTTCGGTTGGCTTTTGATCCTCCGCTTAGTTCAGCAGTTATCGAGTCTATCAACAGACAGATAAGCGAGCTTGAGTGGAGGATCAATGTTTCTGTCGACCCGAAACCAGCAGAGAAAGGAGAAATTCAAAATGGATAATACTTCGCTTTCTCATCATGGTATCAAAGGAATGAAATGGGGCGTTAGGAGATTCCAGAATAAAGACGGATCTCGAACAGCCGCTGGAAAAAGAAGAGCGAGGGAAAACGCTTCCGAAGAACCAAGCCATGATGATTATAAAAAAGCTCATAGTGGCAAAAGCGTAAAAACCATGAGTGATGCTGAGCTTCGCAGCCGTCTTAATCGTCTGCAAATGGAGCGGCAGTATAAGCAGTTGTCCGGCAGTGATGTTAATCGCGGTAAAGAATTTGTTTCTAAGACAATGAAAGCCGCTACTGGAATAGCAACTGCTACCACCACAGCGATTACGCTTTACAACAACTATAACAAGATTAAGAAAATCGTCAGTGGCCTTAGCAAGAAGTAAAAAGGAGATCGATTGCTTATGGCATTATCAAACACTGCCGTCCCCAAATATTACGGCATGTTTCGTGATGCCGTTCTTCGAGGGGAAATCCCGGTAAACAAAGAAATCTCCATGGAGATGAATCGCATCGACGACCTTATTGCCAACCCTGGCGTTTACTATGACGACCAGGCGGTTGAAGGATGGATCGCCTATTGCGAAGCGGAGCTGACTCTTACTGATGGGTCCGATCTTTCTTTACTGGATACATTCAAGCTGTGGGGCGAACAGATTTTCGGATGGTATTACTTTGTCGAACGAAGCGTATACCAGCCAAATCCAGACGGTCACGGCGGACACTACATTCGAAAGAACGTTAAGAAGCGTCTTATCAATAAACAGTATCTTATCGTAGCCAGAGGTGCTGCAAAATCAATGTATGCTTCCACTCTACAGGGATACTTTCTCAACGTTGACACTTCCACCACACACCAAATCACCACGGCGCCGACCATGAAGCAGGCGGAAGAAGTTATGTCTCCTTTGCGTACTGCAATAACGCGTTCTCGCGGACCGTTGTTCCAGTTTCTGACGGAAGGTTCTTTACAGAACACCACCGGTTCAAAAGCAAATCGCACCAAATTGGCGTCAACCAAAAAAGGCGTGGAGAATTTTCTTACCGGTTCTCTTCTTGAAGTTCGGCCAATGAGCATCGCCAAGCTCCAGGGTTTACAGATTAAGGTGGCAACGGTTGACGAATGGCTTTCCGGCGACATTCGAGAGGATGTTATCGGTGCAATTGAACAGGGCGCTTCAAAAGTAAACGACTACATTATTGTAGCAATCAGTTCCGAAGGTACAGTCCGCAACGGAAGCGGTGATACAATCAAAATGGAGTTGATGGATATTCTCAAAGGAGATTACATCAATCCGCATGTATCCATATGGTGGTACAAACTCGATTCGATTGACGAAGTTGGAGATCCGGAAATGTGGCTTAAGGCCAATCCGAATCTTGGTAAAACCGTGAGTTACGAAACTTATCAATTGGACGTGGAAAGAGCTGAGAAAGCCCCCGCCGCACGAAACGATATTCTCGCAAAGCGTTTTGGGTTGCCCATGGAGGGATATACCTATTACTTTACTTATGAAGAAACGCTTCCTCACCGAAAGAGAGACTATTGGCAGATGCCATGTTCTCTCGGTGCAGATTTATCGCAGGGCGATGACTTCTGCGCTTTTACGTTTTTGTTCCCGTTGTCAAACGGTTCTTTTGGCATCAAGACACGAAATTACATAACTTCTATGACATTGATGAAACTGCCCGCAGCTATGAGGATCAAATATGATCAGTTCATGGCCGAAGGCAGTTTAATTGTTTTAGAGGGCGCCGTGCTCGATATGATGGACGTTTATGAAGACCTCGACAATCATATTTCAGAGTGCGGCTATGACGTTCGCTGTCTTGGCTTTGACCCGTATAACGCCAAAGAATTTGTCGCCAGATGGGAACAGGAAAACGGTCCGTTTGGCATTGAAAAAGTTATTCAGGGCGCCAAAACGGAATCGGTTCCTCTTGGAGAATTAAAGAAGCTTTCCGAAGAAAGGATGCTTCTCTTCGACGAGGAACTCATGACTTTTGCTATGGGTAACTGCATTACCCTTGAAGATACCAACGGAAATCGAAAATTGCTCAAGAAACGATACGAGCAAAAGATTGACGCTGTTGCCGCGATGATGGATGCATATATCGCATACAAGCTCAATCGTGATGCGTTCGACTAATAAGGAGGTGATGATTCAAATGGGAATGTCTTTTGGTTCCAGACTGAAACATGCTTGGAACGCATTTACGGGAACTGATTATACAACCTATCAGGATGTTGGACCTGGCTATTCGTCCAGACCCGACCGTATACGTCTTACCAGAGGCAACGAGCGATCCATTATCACTTCTGTATATAACCGGATTGCTTTGGATGTTGCGGCGTTAAATGTGCAGCATATTCGTCTGGACGAAAATGGACGCTTCTTATCCGTTATTCAGGATGGCTTGAACACCTGCCTTACCGTAGAAGCAAATATCGACCAAACTGCCAGAGCCTTTATTCAGGACATTGTCGTGTCCATGCTTGATGAGGGTTGCGTGGCGATTGTGCCCGTTGATACAACTTATGATCCTTCCGTTACCGGTTCGTATGACATTCAAACCATGCGAGTCGGTAAAATTTTAGATTGGTACCCACAGCATGTTAGGGTCCGCCTCTATAACGAGCGGACCGGGACAAAAGAAAACATACTGGTATCAAAGAGTACAGTAGCGATTGTTGAAAATCCTCTGTACGCAGTTGTGAATGAGCCTAATTCTACTATGCAGCGGCTTATTCGAAAACTTAACCTACTTGACGTCATCGATGAACAAAGCGGTTCCGGAAAATTAGATTTGATTATCCAGTTGCCCTATGTCATCAAGACGGAAGCAAGGCGCCAACAGGCCGAAAACAGGCGAAAAGATATTGAAGCTCAGTTGTCCGGTACTAAATACGGTATTGCTTATGCCGACGGTACCGAGCGTATTACGCAGTTGAATCGTTCCGTCAACAACAACCTTATGTCGCAGATTGAATATTTAACGAGTATGCTATACAGCCAGTTAGGTATCACTCAAAGCATATTGGATGGTACGGCGGACGAGAAAACGATGCTGAACTACAATAACCGAACGATTGAGCCTATTATTTCAGCCATTGTTGACGAAATGAAACGAAAGTTTCTAACAAAAACCGCCCGATCACAATCCCAGTCGATTTCGTTCTTTAGAGACCCGTTCAAACTCGTTCCTGTCAACGATATCGCTGAAATTGCTGATAAGTTCACTCGAAACGAAATTATGACATCGAATGAAATTCGGCAGGTTATCGGCATGAAGCCTTCGGATGACCCGAGAGCGGACGAGCTTAGGAACAAAAACCTCAGCGCCCCGAGCGAGTCAGAGCCGGAAACCAATCCGCCTGTCGAAGATGAAAATGTTGAAACAGAGTAGTTTCGAGAGTAGGGTCTCTAAAACAAAAACGAAACAAGGAGGAAATTCAAAATGGAAAGAGCATTTCAGCCTGAAGCCTGCGATTTCAGCGGATGGGCAACCAGAAACGACCTTAAATGCTCTGACGGAAGAGTGATTCGTAGAGACGCGTTCAAACATGATGACGGAATCAAAGTCCCTCTCGTATGGAATCATCAGCACAATGACCCACGCAACGTGCTTGGTCATGCATGGCTGGAAAATCGTCCGGAAGGTGTTTATACCTACGGCTTTTTCAACGATTCCGAATCCGGCGAGATCGGAAAGATTCTTGTAAAACATGGGGACATTTGTGCGTTGTCTATCTACGCCAATCAGCTTCAGCAGAGAGGGTGCGACGTTCTTCATGGAGAGATTCGTGAAGTAAGCCTGGTCCATGCTGGCGCAAATCCTGGCGCTTTTATCGATTCTATGCTCAAGCACGGCGAAGACTCAGATGACGAAGCGATCATCTATACGGGTATGCCGCTCTATTTGTCGCATTCCGATGCTGATAAGCAGAAAGACAAGGCAGACGACGGCGAAAAGAAGGAAACTTCCGAAAAGAAGGATGATCCTGAGAAGAAGACCGATTCCGATGAGGAGAAAACTGTCGCCGATGTAATCAACAGTATGACCGAAGAGCAGAAAAACGTTATGTACGCTATGATCGGTCAGGCTATGGAAGACAAGGGGGAATCCGACCTCGAGTCTGAAGACAATAACGATGACGATTCTAAAGGAGGAACTAATACTATGAAACATAACGTGTTTGATAAGGATGACCGTCAGAAGGAGAATGTTCTCGTTCATTCCGATGGGTCTGAGGTATCCAGCGAAGAGATTTCCACGATCTTTGGTGATATCAAGCGCTACGGCAGCCTGAAGGATAGTGTGCTTGCTCACGGCATTGACAATGTGGACTATCTGTTTCCTGACGCCCAGACTTTGGCCAACACCCCCGAATTTATTCAGCGTGATACCGGATGGGTAAAGAAGGTTATGAGTGGTGTGCACCACACTCCGTTTTCCCGCATTAAGTCCATCTTTGCCGATATCACCGAGGACGACGCCCGCGCAAAGGGGTATTTCAAGGGCAAGCTGAAGAAGGAAGAAGTCTTTGGTCTTCTGAAGCGCACCACTACTCCGACTACCGTTTACAAGAAGCAGAAGATGGATCGCGACGATGTTGTTGACATTACCGATTTCGACGTTGTGGCGTGGCTGAAGTCTGAAATGCGCATGATGCTGGACGAGGAGCTGGCCCGCGCTTATCTGATTGGCGACGGTCGTCTTGCTTCCAGCGATGATAAGATCAATGAGCAGAACATCCGTCCCATTCTCAAGGACGAGGAACTGTATACCATTCAGGCTACCGTCAGCGTCCAGTCTTCCGCTACTGAAGACGACAAGGCCCGCGAGTTTATTCGCACCGCTATCAAGGCCCGCAAGAACTATAAGGGTTCTGGTCAGCCTACTCTGTACACCACTGAAGACATTCTTACCGACTGCCTGCTTCTGACCGATACCACTGGCCGCGATCTCTACACCGATGTCGCTCAGCTTGCAAAGAAGCTCCGCGTTAAGGAGATTGTGACCGTTCCGGTTATGGAGGGTGTAAACGGAAAGAACGGCGGCGCTCTTATGGGCATTATCGTTAATCTGGCAGATTACAATGTCGGTGCGGATCGCGGCGGCGCTGTGAACATGTTCGACGATTTCGATATTGACTACAACCAGCAGAAGTATCTGATTGAGACCCGTTGCTCCGGCGCCCTTATCAAGCCTTACTCCGCTATCGCTCTTGAGCTGAGCACTGCTAATTAAAATCAACAACATACAAATAGTAAGGAGGACTAATCAATGAATAACATGACTGTTGTTTACGCTGACGCTGAAGAGAAATATGTGAAAAACATTATTCTCTATGGTAAGACGTCTGATAATTACCTGTACACGGACAGCAAGTGTTCGGAAGCGAATAAAGTTGATAAAGGTACCCTTCTCAATCTGTGCAAGAAGGGCGTAATCATCAGCTATAACAGCACGTATTACATGCCGCTGTTCTTCAAGGAAGAGTCTGGCGGCAGCGTATCCGTAACCTTTGCGACTGCTGTTTCCGCATCTGCTTCTGCGGCGACTACTCTGTATTCCAAGGAGTATTCCGCTGACTAAAGGGGGTGAAAATTCAAAATGGCGAAGTTTTATGGACCAATCGGCTATGCTGTTACTGAAGAAACGACCCCAGGCGTATGGGAGGACCGTATCTCCGAGCGCATGTATTTCGGCGAACTTGTCAGAAATACCCGCAGACTTCAGACAGCCGACAAACTCAACGACAACATCAACGTTTCGAATGAGATTAGTATTTTGGCCGATCCATTTGCTCGCGAGAATTTTCACTTGATGAAGTACGTTGGGTTTATGGGTGCTAAATGGAAGATAGAAAGTGTCGAAGTTCAGTACCCTAGACTAATACTGACTATAGGAGGGGTATATAATGGTGAATAGACTAGATCTACAGGCTTTGCTGGAAGATCTTCTGGGAAGCCGAAATGTGTATTACCAACCTCCCGAGTCAGTCAAGATGAACTACCCCGCCATCGTTTACGCTCTCGAAGATATCGAGAACACGTTTGCAGATGACGGGGTATATTTGTCTAACCGCAAATATCTGGTGACGGTTATCGATAAGAATCCGGACAGTTCTTTTATCGACATAGTGGCAAAATTGCCTACTTGCCGGTTTGTGCGGCATTACAAAAGCGATAACCTGAACCATTACGTTTTTACACTTTACTTTTAACAAGGAGGAACGAACCTATGAGTAAACTTGTTTGGGATAAAACCGGTGAACGTTTGTACGAAACCGGCGTAGACCATGGCGTTCTCTACCCTATTCAGACCGGCGGTCTTTACAATAAGGGCGTTGCCTGGAATGGTCTTACCGCTGTTACCGAAAGCCCCTCCGGTGCGGAGGCGTCTCCTATTTACGCGGACAACATCAAGTATCTGAACCTGATGTCTGCTGAGGAGTTCGGCGCGACTATTGAGGCTTATACTTATCCTGATGAATTCGCTGAGTGCGACGGCTCTGCTGAAATTGCAACCGGCGTGACAATCGGCCAGCAGGCCAGAAAGGTGTTCGGCCTCAGCTATCGTACTGTCATCGGTAACGATGTTGACAGTAACGACCACGGCTATAAGCTGCATCTGATTTACGGCGCTCTGGCTGCACCTTCCGAAAAGGGGTATACGACCATCAACGACAGCCCCGAAGCCATCACCTTCTCTTGGGAAGTCAGCACGACTCCTGTCAACGTAACCGGCTTTAAGCCTACCGCTTGCGTGATTATTGACTCCACCAAGGTGGATGCTGATAAGCTGAGAGCGCTGGAAGAGATTCTGTATGGCAAAGATCCTACAGGTCCCGAAACAGAAGACGGCGTAGATCCCCGTCTACCTCTGCCGGATGAGATCATCACTCTGATGACCCCCGCTGGTTAAGTATAAGAAACAAAAGATTTAAGAATAGGTACAAGGCCGTATTCAGGTAAGCTGGCGGCTTTGTATTTTTTTTTTTATTTGAAAGGAGAAATTTTGCATGATTAAAAAGACAATCACTTATACCGACTATAACGGTCTTGAGCGCACTGAGGATTTTTGGTTCAACATCACGGAAGCTGAGGCTCTTGAAATGGAGATGAGCACAACCGGCGGTTACGGCGATATGATTCGCCGAGTTGTCGCGGCTCAGGACATGCCGACTATCATCAAGGTATTCAAAGACTTTATCTTTAAGGCGTATGGCGAGAAGAGCCCTGATGGTAAGCGGTTCGTCAAGTCTGAGGAGCTTTCCACCGCATTCTCTCAGACCGAGGCATACTCTCAGTTGTACATGGAACTTGCCACCGATGCGGACAAGGCCGCCGAGTTTATAAATGGTGTGATTCCGAATAAGAAACCCGCAGCAAGCCAGCATCCGACAATCGCTCCTGTCAACAATTGATTCGACAGTTATGGAGGACTGAAGAATGCTTCGAATTACAATACCTGCTGAGGAATTCTGGGATGAAGTCAACGAAGAGTTCATCTACACGAAAGAGCAGACCTTGCAATTGGAGCATTCTCTGGTCTCTCTTTCAAAATGGGAATCCAAATGGTGTAAAGCGTTTCTTGGTAAACAAGACAAAACAGAAGAAGAAATTCTGGACTATGTCAAATGCATGACGCTTACCCAGAATGTGAATCCCGAGGTATACAAAAGGCTCACTGCCGCAAATTACGACGCGATTAACGCTTATATCGAAGCGCCGATGACAGCGACTTTCTTCTCAGAAGATTCGCTGCCAAAAAACAGCCGGGAAATTGTTACGGCTGAGCTCATTTATTACTGGATGATCGCTTTCAACATACCAGTGGAGTTTCAAAAATGGCACCTCAATAAACTTCTCACACTTATCAGGGTATGCAATGTGAAGAGCAACCCGCCTAAGCGAAGAAGTAAGCGCGAAATCATGAAACGGAATGCGGCTTTGAATGCTGCTCGTAGGAGCCGTCTCAATACGAGGGGGTGAGATTACGAAACGGAAAAAACGAGGTTATAAGAAGTGGCTCGAAACCTACACCAAGAGGGCGGTTGCCGTTATTCTTGCTGTTTCGCTGATCGATTTGCAGTTGTCGTATGTACTGGCTTTTATGGGACAAGTACAGATTGCAGAATCGCTTTCCAGCACGATAGCGAGCACCGTTGTAGGAGTTATGCTCGGCTATTTCTTAAAAGCGTTATTTGAAACGTTCTTTGAAAAAAGAGAAGAGCGTTTAAGAAGTAAGGAAGGTATTCACGAAGACAGTGTGGATATCGAGGAGGTTTGAAAATGCCTATTTATTTTATGACAACGGCTCTTTTGATTGTGTCCCTGGTAACAAACCTTACCGTTGAGGGAATCAAGAAGCTTTTGAACGAGACTACCATTAAGTATTCGTCTAACGTTCTTGCTGCTGTGGTGGCCGTTCTGATGTCGTGCGCTGTATGCGTTATTTATCTCATCATGAATGATGTTGCTTTTACGCTAAAAGTCGGTGTCGAAGTTTGTATTCTTATGTATCTGAGCTTCCTTACCTCTACCGTAGGGTATGACAAGGTTATTCAGATGATTCAGCAAATCCGAGACACAAAGGAGGATACAACTCATGAGTAACAGTCCATTGGTGTCCTATACCAAATTAAGTCCCAATCATTCTGGGCAGAGAACCCATGCAATTGACCGTATTACGCCCCACTGTGTTGTCGGGCAGTGCTCAGTCGAAACACTGGGCAATATTTTTGCTCCGACCTCCCGGCAGGCATCCTGCCAGTACGGTATTGGCGTAGACGGAAGAGTCGGTATGTATGTGGAAGAGAAAAACCGTTCCTGGTGTTCTTCTTCAAACGAAAACGACCAGCGTGCCGTAACAATCGAATGCGCGAGCGATACCACCCATCCTTATGCATTTAAGGATGTTGTCTATAACAAGCTCATTGAGCTTTGCGTGGATATTTGCAAACGCAACGGTAAAAAGAAGCTCCTGTGGCTTGGTGATAAGACAAAGACGCTTAATTACAATCCTGCCGCTGACGAAATGGTTCTAACTGTCCATCGTTGGTTCGCAAACAAGAGCTGTCCTGGCGATTGGATGTATTCCCGCATGGGCGATTTGGCTTCCAAGGTTACTGCAAAATTGGGAGGAAGTTCGGCCAGCAATCCTGGAACTGCCGGAGGTAATGTTTTATACCGCGTCCAGACAGGAGCATTCAGTAACAAGGCAAACGCGGACGCTATGTTGTCCAAAGTGAAGGCGGCTGGCTTCGATACTTACATGGTCAAAGTCGACAATCTTTATAAGATTCAGGTAGGAGCCTACAGCAACAAGGCAAACGCGGACGCTATGGCCGCCAAGCTGAAAGCTGCGGGCTTCGATACTTATATCACTACTAAGAGCGGAACGGCTGTTTCTTCCACTGCTAAAAAGAGCGTTGATGAGCTTGCCAGAGAAGTGATTCAGGGTTTGTGGGGAAACGGGCAGGATCGTAAGAACCGTTTGCAGGCAGCCGGCTACGATTACAACGCTGTCCAGAAAAGAGTAAACGAACTTCTGTAAAAGGATGATTCAATGATAAGGTTCAGACACAAGGGCGACTTCTCCAGAACAACTCGGTTTTTGGAGAGAGCGAAAGAGGCCGTCCGAATCGGGGATCTTGACAAGTATGGTCGAGAAGGGGTCGCCGCCCTTGCTTCTGCAACGCCTATCGATAGCGGGCAAACGGCCAATTCTTGGTATTACAAGATTGAAAACCGAAACGGAACGGCAAAGATTACGTTTTACAACTCAAATGTTCAAAATGGGGTTCCGATAGCCATTATTCTTCAGTATGGTCACGGGACCCGCAACGGTGGCTGGGTACAGGGTCGAGATTACATCAATCCTGCTATCCAGCCTATTTTTGACAAAATTGCAGAACAAGCATGGAAGGGGGTTACTAAGCTATGAGCACTACGATTGACGAAAGAGTCGTAGAAATGCGATTTGACAACAAGCAATTCGAAAGTAATGTTCAGACCAGCCTTTCCACTTTGGATAGATTGAAGAAGAGCTTGAATTTATCCGGCGCTGCAAAGGGTTTCGATGAAATAGACAGCGCTTCCAAAAAGGTAAATATGAACGGCCTTGCGAATGCTGTGGAGTCTGTGCGTCTGAAGTTTTCAGCTTTGGAAGTCATGGCGGTAACAGCCCTTGCCAATATCACCAATTCCGCTTTGAACGCGGGAAAAAGGATTGTTTCGGCGCTTACGATAGACCCGATTAAAACAGGTTTTCAGGAATATGAAACGCAAATCGGCGCGGTGCAAACTATCCTTGCCAACACTCAGCATGAAGGGACAAACCTTCAGCAAGTAAACAGGGCGCTGGATGAACTGAACACCTATGCGGACAAGACGATTTACAACTTTACCGAAATGACCAGAAATATCGGTACGTTTACCGCAGCCGGTGTAAATCTTCAAACTTCCGTTGATTCTATCAAGGGTATCGCTAACTTGGCCGCTGTTTCGGGTTCCACCTCTCAGCAAGCTTCTACGGCAATGTATCAGCTTTCCCAGGCATTGGCAGCCGGTAAGGTTTCGCTTATGGACTGGAACTCTGTTGTTAATGCCGGTATGGGCGGTAAGGTGTTCCAGGACGCGCTTGTCAGGACTTCTGAACTGCTCGGCACCGGAGCGAAAAACGCCATCAACATGTACGGCTCGTTTAGAGAGTCCCTTACCAAAGGCGAGTGGCTGACCACCGAGGTTCTCACCGAAACATTGAAACAGTTCGCCGGCGCTTACAGCGAAGCGGATCTGATTCAGCAGGGTTTCTCGGAGTCTCAGGCTAAAGAAATTGCTCAAATGGCGAAAACCGCAGAGGAAGCCGCAACTAAGGTCAAGACCTTCACTCAGTTGTGGGATACTTTAAAGGAAAGCGCTCAATCCGGATGGACGGCAACTTGGGAAATTTTGATTGGTGACTTTGAGGAAGCAAAAGACCTGCTTAGCGAAGTATCCGAGACCATCGGCAACGTGATTGGCGAGGCTGCCCAAGCAAGAAACGATCTGCTCAGCGGCGGTCTCAGTTCCGGATGGAAGCAGTTGCTGAACCAAGGCATTGCCGATGAAGCCGGCTATATCGAATCTATTCAAGAGGTTGCCAGAAAAAGCGGTGACGCCTTCGACAAGATGGTCGTGGATTCGGATAATTTCAGCGACGCTCTTAAAAAAGGTTTGCAGGAAGGAGTTATATCTTCTGATACCCTTTCGGATGCCGTCCATAACCTCAGAGATAAAATGACCGGTATGTCTCAGGAAGAGCGTAAAGCCGCCGGTTATACCTCGGAAATGGTGGAGCAAATCGAAAAACTGGATGAGGGGATCAAAAACGGCTCCGTTTCCATGGATGAGTTTACGGAAAAGATTCTTAAACCGTCCGGCCGAGAGAACCTGATTCAGTCGATTTGGAATGCCGCTAAAGGGTTGATGAGCGTTATTGCCCCTATTAAGGAGGCGTTCCGAGACATCTTCCCGCCTATGACTTCCGAACAGCTATACGCTTTTACAGAAGCGTTAAGAAATCTCACGGAAAGAATGAAACTAAGCGAAACGACTTCTGAGAATTTAAAGCGTACTTTTAAAGGCTTATTTGCTGTTCTTGATATTATCAAACAGACTGTGACAGCCGTGTTTAACGCTGTTGGTTCGCTTCTTGGCGGTGTTGGCGATCTTGGCGCCGGAATACTCGGCGTGACCGGTACTTTTGGTGACTGGCTCGTTAAGCTGGACGAATTCATCAAGCAGGGCGACGTGTTCAATAAAGTTCTCGGAACAATCGTGAGCGTCATCAAAACGGTTGCCACCGCGATTCGTGATTTCGTAAAGGTTGTAGCTGAAAAGATCGCTTTCCCGGGATTTGAATTGTTCCATTCCCTTCTTGAGAGACTGCACACAAGGATGTCCCAGATTGGCGACGCAGCCGGCGGTATGAAGAGCAGCGTTTCCTCAGCATTTGAGGCAATGGGGAACGCCCTCGCTAACTGCCAGTTTATGCAGCTTCTTCAGGCGATATGGGATGCGGTTAAAGCAATTGCCGGAGGTATCGCTGATGCGATGGGGAAAGTCGGTTCTTCGCTGATTGACAGCATCGGAAACGCTGACTTTAGCGGTGTTATCGACCTTCTCAACGGAATCTCTTTCGGTGCGATTGCGGTCGGTATTACCAAATTTGTCGGCGCTATCAAAGAACAGCTCGATTCCATCGGAAGTATCAAGGAATCTTTCATCGGTATTCTGGACAGCGTAAGAGGATGTTTCGAGGCATACCAGTCTCAGTTGCAGGCTGGTACCTTGCTGAAAATTGCGTCTGCCATTGCGATTCTGGTAGCGTCGTTGGTGGCGCTTTCTCTTATCGACAGTGCAAAATTAAGTGCTGCTCTTGGTGCCATTACTGTTCTGTTTGCTGATTTGATGGCTTCTATGGCTGTATTCAATAAAATTAGTGGACAGGCAAGCGGCGTTATAAGAAGCACGACCGCAATGTTAGCGATTTCCACTTCTGTGTTGATCCTGGCAAGTGCTTTGAAGAAACTTGGTGATTTGGACGCTAAACAGCTCGCGACTGGACTCACCGGCGTTGTCGGTTTAACTGCCACGATGATTGTTGCCGCAAAATCACTCAGCCAAGGCGGTCCCACTATTATAAAGGGGGCCTCTCAGATGGTTATATTTGCCGCAGCAATTAAGGTTCTGGCTTCTGCGTGCGAAGACTTATCCACACTTGACTGGGAAGGACTTGCCAAAGGACTTGTCGGCGTCGGCGTGCTGCTTGCGGAAGTATCGTTGTTTATGAATACAGCGAAATTTAGCGGCCAATCCGTTACAACTGCTACCGGAATTGTGATATTGTCCGGAGCAATTAAAATTCTCGCGTCCGCCTGCGAAGACTTTGCACAAATGAACTGGGGCGAAATCGGGCGAGGGCTCACTTCAATCGGTATTGTCCTGGCGGAAATTGTGGCGTTTACCCATCTTACCGGGAATGCTCAGCATGTTATAGCAACCAGTGCGGCTTTGATCGGCATTGGAGCCGCTATGAAAATCCTCGCAGCAGCGGTAAAAGACTTTTCCGCTATGAACTGGAGCGAACTCGCCGTTGGCCTTGTTGGAATGGCGGGAGCTTTGGCAGCCGTTACGATTGCCGTCAATTTCATGCCTAAGAATATGATTGCGATTGGAACCGGTCTTATTGCTGTTTCTACTGCTCTTCTTATTATGGCTTCGGCTCTTGAGAATATGGGTGGTATGGAATGGAACGAAATTGCAAAAGGGCTTGTCGCTCTTGGCGGTTCGCTCGGGATTATGGCCGTTGGTTTGAGAGCTATGACCGGAACCTTGTCCGGATCTGCCGCTATGTTGGTGGCCGCATCCGCACTGGCCATTCTTACACCTGTTCTCAGCATTCTCGGCGCTATGAGCTGGACTGCTATTGTTAAGGGCCTGGTGTCTCTGGCCGGTGCTTTCACCGTTATTGGTGTTGCGGGAGCAGTTCTCACGCCGTTGGTTCCCACTATTCTTGGTTTGAGCGGCGCTATGGCCCTGATTGGCGTTGCCGTTTTGGGGCTTGGCGCAGGACTTTTAGCTGCCGGAACCGGCTTGTCCGCAATCGCTGTAGGATTTACTGCATTGGCAGCGGCAGGAACAGCCGGAGCGACCGCTGTAGTAGCGTCTCTAACCGTTATCATCACAGGCATTGCGGATCTTATTCCGGCCGTTGCAGAAAAAATCGGAGAAGCTTTTGTAGCATGGTGTAAAGTTATATCCGATAATGCTGTAGCAATAGGAGATACTGTCAAAACGTTAGTTCTTACCGTTGTTGACGTACTGGTCGAATGTGTTCCAGCAATTGTAGACGGTTTAATGGTTCTCGTGACTGAAGTGCTCGCATCGTTGGTCGAACATCAGCCCCAAATTATTGACTCCATCTTTCAGTTTTTGATTGGATTGTTGGAAGGAATTGCCCGTAATTTGCCCAGTCTTATTCAGGCGGCCATCGACGTGCTCATGGCGTTCTTTGCCGGCATCGTTGACGCTTTGAAGGGGATTGATACCGAAACCCTGCTTCAAGGGATTGTCGGAATCGGTCTTCTGGCTGCTATTATGGCGGCTCTTAGCGCTGTTGCAGCTCTTGTTCCCGGAGCCATGGTTGGTGTTCTCGGAATGGGGTTGGTTATCGCAGAACTGGCGTTGGTTCTTGCCGCAGTCGGCGCGTTGGCTCAAATTCCCGGTTTGCAGTGGCTCATCAATGAGGGCGGTAATTTACTGCAAGGCGTAGGTACCGCCATTGGCAAATTCATCGGCGGTATTGTGGGCGGCTTTATGAGCGGTGTTTCCAGCCAGTTCCCGCAAATCGCTACTGATTTGTCCGGATTTATGACAAATATTCAGCCGTTTATTCAGGGCGCTTCCGCTATTGACCCGTCGATGATGGACGGTGTAAAAGCCCTGGCCGAAACCATTCTTATCCTGACCGCTGCAAATATTCTGGAGGGGCTGACTTCCTGGTTTACAGGTGGATCTTCGCTTACCGGGTTTGCCGAGGAACTTGTTCCTTTCGGCACAGCTATGAAGCAATTTTCGGATGAGATAGCCGGAATTGATGGAGAAGTTGTGGCTAATGCGGCGGTTGCGGGCAAAACACTGGCGGAAATGGCTGCCACGCTTCCTAACAGCGGGGGCGTTGTCGGCTTTTTTGCCGGTGAAAACGATATGGGCGCATTTGGAGACCAGCTTGTACCCTTCGGCGAAGCCATGAAAGCTTTTGCTGACTCGGTTGCGGGCTTGGACGCCAGTGTGGTTACAGAAGCCGCAAATGCCGGAAAAGCTATGGCTGAGATGGCGTCTACGATACCGAACAGCGGAGGCGTCGTCGGCTTCTTTGCTGGTGAAAATGACATGGATGTTTTCGGTGAACAGCTCGTCCCGTTTGGCGAAGCGATGAAAGAATTCTCAATAGCCGTTACCGGACTGAACGCAGATGTGGTTGTCAATTCCGTTACTGCGGGTAAAGCCCTTATGGAATTGGCAAATACCGTACCGAACAGCGGAGGTCTCGTTGCGTTCTTCACAGGCGAAAACGACCTTGATATGTTTGGAGAGAAATTGGTGCCGTTCGGAGAAGCCATGAAGCAATATTCCATTGCCGTTACAGGGCTGGATGCCAACGTGGTGGTAAATTCCGCAAATGCGGCGAAAGCTCTGGTAGAGCTGTCCAACAATCTTCCGAACAGCGGCGGCATTGTCAGTTGGTTTACGGGAGATAACGATATTGCCTCTTTTGGTGAAAAACTTGTCTCCTTCGGTCAGTCTTTCGCGGCTTATTACGCAAGTGTCAGTATCGTGGACGTAGCGAAGCTAAGCGGTGTTGTTGCGCAGTTCCGAAATCTTGTGGATTTGGCGAACGGTATTACCAGCGTTGATACGAGCGGGATGTCTCGTTTCGCTCAGGATTTGACGAATCTTGGCAACTCCGGTATTGAAGGCTTTATAAACACTTTCAATAACGCCAGTTCCAGAGTGAGTGCCGCAGCAACATCGATGCTAACAACCTTTATCAATGCTGCGAACGCACAGAAGTCGGCGGTTGTCTCAACCTTTACAACAATGGTGAACAGCGTCATTTCTTCACTTACAAGTCAGCAGTACCAGTTTACGACTATCGGCAGCACAATGATGACGAATTTCATCACTGGTATTCGTGGGAAAGACAGCCTGGCCAGAAATACTTTCTTGACCACGATTAACGGATGTCTAACCACTCTCCGAAACAAATTCTATGAGTTCAATACCGTGGGTCAAGCCGTTATGACCAACCTTATTGCCGGAATCCGTTCTAAGGACCAAACGGCTAGGGATACTTTCGTCCAAATTGTCAGCAGATGTCTTACAGCGATTCGAAACAAGTATACGGATTTCTATAATGCCGGTAAATATCTTGTGGAAGGATTTGCCGACGGTATCACCGCAAACACCTATTTGGCGGAAGCAAGAGCGCGGGCTATGGCAGCGGCAGCGGCGAGAGCAGCCGAGAGAGAACTGGACGAACACTCACCTTCCAAGGTGGGTTATCGAATCGGTGATTTCTTCGGCCTTGCCTTTGTCAATGCAATTTCGGACTATGCCGATAAATCTTACAAAGCCGGCACCAATATGGCGGCAGCCGCTAAAAACGGTTTGAGCAACGCAATTTCCAAAATCAGAGAATTTGTCGACGGCGAAATGGAGGTTCAACCTACAATTCGTCCTGTTTTGGATCTTTCCGAAGTACGTTCCGGCGCCGGCCGGCTTACCGCTATCCTGAGCAGAAGCCAGGCGATGAAGATCAGTTCTTCGATGAACCGGGAAACAACCGGGGAAATTCAAAATGGAGATGGCACGCCATCTGTTGGAAATTCCTATTCCTTTGTACAAAACAACTATTCACCTAAAGCACTGTCGAGAATCGATATCTATCGCCAGACGAAGAATCAGTTCTCCGCTTTGAAAGGATTGGTGGAAACATGATTTATTCGATTGTTGTCACCAATTATTTAGGTGACAGAATCAAGCTTGAGCTGGGGAAGCCTGATGTTTCGGGCTTCCTCATCAAGTCTATAACCGGTCTTGGCCCGGCAAAAGCCAACGTGAACACGACGGAAGTTTCGACCAACGACGGCTCTCTGTTTAATTCCGCAAGGCTGAGCCAAAGGAACATCGTGCTCGACATGGTGTTTATCAACACGGTTTACGGGGAAAGCATCGAAGACCTGAGGCAAAAATCCTACAAGTATTTCCCTCTGAAGAAAAGTGTGGAGCTCACCATCGAGACGGACAACCGATATGTGAAGACAACCGGCTATGTGGAGTCGAATGAACCGAACATATTCAGCTCTCAGGAAGGCACGCAAATTTCCATTATTTGCCCCGACCCTTATTTTTATTCGGCCGGAGAAGATGGGAACAACGTAACCAACTTTTACAGTATCGACCCGATATTTGAGTTTCCGTTTTCAAATGAATCCCTGGACGAGCCGCTGCTGGTTTTCGGCGAGATTCAAATAAAGACGGAGGGCGTTATCACCTATCACGGCGATTCCGAGATTGGCGTGATGATTTACATCCACGCTATCGGACCAGCGACCAATATCAATATCTATAACACCGAGACTCGTGAAGTGATGAGAATCAACACCGAAAAGATTTCATCGCTGACGGGGAAAGGGATTGTAGCAAGCGACGATATTGTCATCAATACCGCAAAGGGTGAGAAAAGCATCACTCTGATTCGGGAAGGCGTCTCCTACAACATCCTGAACTGTCTGGACAAAAACACAGACTGGTTCACGCTGGCAAAAGGAGACAACATCTTTGCTTTTACCGCAGATAGCGGCGTTACAAATCTCCAATTCCGAGTCGAGAACAAAGTAATCTATGAAGGGGTGTAAGACATGGAACTACTGGTATTAAATACTACGTTTGAGTCTATCGCCGTCGTGGATACTTATGAATCTCTGATTTGGACGGATCGGTATAACGCATACGGTGATTTCGAAATCTTCTTTGCCATGGATACGGGTCTTCTCGAATATCTGAAAGAAGACAACTATCTTTGGCTGAAAGAGTCGGAACACTGCATGATTATAGAGGAAATCAAGATTGATTCCGACACTGAAGACGGCAATCATCTAATCGTGACGGGCCGGTCGTTGGAATCCATTCTTGAACGTCGCATTATTTGGGGGCAGCGAATTTTCAGCGGAAATTTTCAAAATGCGATCCAGACGATGCTGAATGAGAACATCATTTCGCCGTCAATTGCGGACCGAAAGATTCCGAATTTTACATTCAAGGCTTCCACAGACAGCAAAGTAACCGGACTGACGATTGACAACCAGTATACGGGCGACGACCTGTATACCGTTATCAAGGGGTTGTGTGAAGAGAACAACATCGGGTTCAAGATTATTCTGACCGATGACAATAAGTTCGAATTCAGCCTGTATGCTGGCGCAGATCGTTCGTATGACCAGACGGAAAACCCGTATGTGGTGTTCTCTCCGAATTTTGAAAACATCATCAACAGCAACTATTATTCATCCAAGGCCAACTTAAAAAATGTAACGCTTGTCGCCGGGGAAGGCGAAGGAGCGTCAAGAAAAACAACTGTTGTAGGGTCTGGTTCCGGTTTGGACAGGCGCGAATTGTTTACAGACGCCCGAGATATTTCGTCTGACACTGAAGACGGGCAGTTGCCGGAAAATGAATATATTGCTCAGCTTACCGCCAAAGGCGAAAAGAACCTTGCCGACCACGACAGAGTTACAGCCTTTGAGGGGGAAGTCGAGGTCACAAGGCTGTTTAAGTATGGCGAAGACTTCTTTATTGGCGATATTGTCCAGATTGCCAATGAATATGGGAACGAAGGATCTGCTTATATTTCGGAGCTGATTATCTCAAGAAGCAAAGACGAGCAATCCATCTACCCTACTTTTAAGACTATTTCAGAAAAGGAGGGAACGAGCTAAATGAGCGTAACTTATGGGTTTTACAACTCGCTGAACGGCGACCGCAAGTATAACGCTGAGCAGGTATCGAGCTTGTTTGACGGTTTGATTATCGACGGTGTGTTCGCTTCCGTCGGGACGGCTTTCGCAGTAAAAGCGACGACGGGAATCACCGTCAATGTCGGAATCGGCAAAGCTTGGTTTAACCACACGTGGACTTTGAACGATTCTATTCTTCCACTGGAAGCCCCGGAAGCCGAAGTCCTTTTGGACAGAATCGACGCGGTTGTGCTTGAGGTGGACGCTACGGAATCCATTCGGGCAAACAGCATCAAGTTTGTGAAAGGGACGCCGTCCAGCGCTCCATCTAATCCGACTCTTACAAACGAGGGCACTGTGCATCAGTATCCGCTCTGTTATATTTACAGAAAATTCGGAAGCTCCGCGATTACGCAGGCCGATATCACAAATATGGTTGGTACGGAATCTACCCCATTTGTCACAGCTATGCTGCAAACCATCAGCCTTGACGAGCTTCTGGGCCAGTGGCAGAGCGAGCTTGACCAATTTGTCGACGCAAGGCAGGACGAGGTGGACCAGTGGATTGCCAGCGAGGAATCCGACTTTACCGAATGGTTCGATCAGATGAAAGCGGATTTACAGGCGGAACAAACCCTGCTCGACCAATGGGTTGCTGCTGAACAGGCTGATTTCCTGGCATGGTACAACCAGATGAAAGACCAGTTGGGAGAGGACGCAGCCGGAAATCTTCAAAACCAGATCAACAAGGACGAGATCAAGCGGATTCTTCTGGTCGGGTTTGAAGACGGAACAAAAGAGTTTTCGGAAGATGGAACGGTCATTACCTCTACCGCCAGCGACGGACGAATCCTGACGAAGACATTTACAAACAGATTCCTCACAATGACGAGCGTGCTGAAGAGCGCTGCCGGCGCAGAAGTGGCGAGAGCCGTGAAAACCTTTAACGCCGACGGCAGTTTAATCAGCACTGTCGTTACGTATTCTTAATGCGAAAGGAGAAAATTCAAAATGGCAGAAGAAGATCTGATCTTTGGGAAAAACAGACATTTCTTCGGCGGCATCGAGCCGTCCAATATGCAGAACTTTACTGCGGCTATTGAAGGCGAGCATGTCAAAATTACAGCGCAGCTTCCTGCCGACACGGTTATCAATGGGCAAACGCTTTGTACCGTAGAGGGGGCCGTTATCCGAAGAAATACAACGGATTATCCTAAGGATGAATTTGACGGAGAAGAGGTTGCCATTATTAAGACCTCTACGACTTTTGTGGACAGCGAAACGTCAGCAACAGGCACTTATTACTATGCGGCGTTTCCGTTTACCACACAGGGCGTCTACAACCGAAATAAGGCGAACCGTGTTGTGGTGAATGAGCCGGAGCCAATGGAGGAGTTTTCCGCAAAGTCGGTATATGTTTCCTCTTCCGATACGGTGAAAGTAGAAATTACTGCCAAGCTTCCGGACGGTGTTGCCGGTGCTGTAATCCGAAAGAGCACGACAGGTTATCCGACGAGCGAAACCGACGGTGATGCGCTTACGACAATTACGGCAGACACTGTATATACGGATACTAACGTGACAGTCGGAACCACTTACTATTATTCAGCGTTCCCCTACACTAGCACCGGAGCCTATAACAGAAGCGAAGCCAACCGCACAAGCGTAACCCCGAAAAAGCGGGATTATCTGTTTGGTTACGATCTTGTCAAGTCTACCAGCAGCCCGAGCGGACGTGTTTCTTATCCTGACGATGTTGACAACGCGAATTTCACGCCGGCCAAGATGAATTTCGGCGGCAGTTTCAGCTACGGAGACTGGAACTTTGCCCCTGGCGAGAAATTTATGCCACGTCCGTGTATGCTGACTTACGCCGGCGTTGTAGACCATTATCTGAATCCGAACGACTACACGCAGAAGGCGGAAGGCGGGGCTTCCAAGGTTGCTGATACTTCCTTTGGCGGCAACGCTATGATGGAATGGCCGAAGATCTACACCAAACGGTGGGAAGAGGGCGGTGTGTACCATTTCCGATGCTCGGATACCCCGCAGGATGAGAGTTGGGAATGCTGGAGCAACTACGACCGGCTCAACAACCAGATCGACCACTTCTACACCCCGATTTATTTCGGTTCCAATGTGTCAAGCAAGCTCCGCTCTATCAGCGGGCAGGCCAACATGGTAAGCCAGAACGCTACGACGGAAATCAATTATGCAAAGGCCAACGGAAGCGACTGGTACACCGAAGTCCTTGCGGACAGGCTGTTGATTCAGGATTTGCTTGTCATGATGGGCAAGAGCACCGACGGCCAGACCGTATATGGAAAAGGCAGATGCGATACCAATTCGGCCGTAAACACTGGCACCATGAACAGCAGAGGCTTGTTCTGGGGTTCCAACAATGGTACGGACGGCGTGAAGGTGTTCGGTATGGAGCATTTCTGGGGGAATCTGTGGAGACGTACCGCAGGATGGATGAATGTGAACGGCACGCAGAAAGTAAAGCTGACGAGAGGCACAAAAGACGGATCTACCGTCAGCGATTACAATACGGACGGCAACGGCTATAAAACCGTGTCCGGCGCAACGCCTTCCAGCTCATCCGGCGGATACATCAACAGCATGAAAACGGAAGGGTTCGGACGGATCCCGGTTACGGCAAGCGGTTCGAGTAGCACATTCGAGGCGGACGGTCTTTACTACAACAATTCCGGCACAATGTATGCGGTTGTCGCCGGCGGCTGGGACGATGGCCTTCGATGCGGTCCGTTCTGCGCTTATCTGGCCAATGCGCCGTCCCGTTCGAGCTCGGACAATGGCGCGGCTCTCTCTTGTAAACCACTTGCGACGGCGTAGCCGTCCGAAGAGGAGAGGTCTGGAGAACCTTAGGTTCGCCGGAGTAAAAATAAAATCAAAAGGGTTATGTACTGCGAAAGCTGCGATTGTCGCCGACAACTGGAACAATGACCTTCAATGCGGTCCGTTCTACGCTAATCTGAACAATACGCCGTCCAATTCGAACTCGAACAATGGCGCGGCTCTGTCTTATCCAATAAGAGGTTTCTCACTTAATGCAGTACATATCGCTGTAAAAAACAGCAAGAGACAATTTGTTTCTTCCTCACCGCTTGGTGAAAATTAACTCGGTGCAAGCATCTGCTAGTAGCTGAGAATATGTCGAACGCGGATGAGAGGATAAGAGAGAATATGAAATCCTATAACCACTTGTACGAAAACTGCATATCCGAAGAAAACCGAAGGATCTCCCTTAACCTTGCGAAACCAGCAAGCGAATGCGAAGAATCATGAAAAGCCGGCACCTGTCCGACGATGCTCTGGTTGCCTTGTCCTACGACTGGATCAACAACTATGAGAACGCCGAGCATGTGCCGGTTTATATTTATGACGGCATTACGCGCAAAGAGAGGGTTATTATCGTTCCCACAATGGAAGAGCTGATTGTTCAGCACAACGTTGTGAACGCTTTGAAGCCGATGTTCTGCAAGGGCATGTATGAGCACAGCTATGCCAGTTTGCCGGGAAGAGGCGCCCACAAAGGGAAACAGGTCATTGAGAAATGGATTCGAACCGATGCGAAGAACTGCAAGTATGTTCTGAAAATGGATATCCGGCATTTCTTCGACACCGTTCCCCACGACAAACTGAAAGCCAAACTCAGGAAGACAATCCATGATGAAAAAATGCTGGATTTGCTCTTTCGGATTATCGACGTAACCGACGTCGGGATTCCGTTAGGCTTTTACACTTCCCAATGGCTTTCCAACTGGTATTTGCAGGGCCTCGACCACTATATCAAAGAACGGTTGGGAGCCGTGCACTATATGCGCTACATGGATGATATGGTTATCTTCGGCAGTAACAAGAAGGTTTTGCACCGGACAAGACAAGCAATTTCCGATTATCTCGAAAATGAGCTTGGGCTTTCACTAAAAGACAACTGGCAGGTTTTTCGGTTCTCATATGGGAACGACAAGGGGCGCGACCTTGACTTCATGGGGTTCCGATTCTTCAGGAACCGAACAATACTTCGTAAAACCATCATGTACAAGGCCACGAGAAAAGCCAGAAAACTTTCCCGAAAAGAGAGACCGACGATACACGACGCCCGTCAGATGCTGTCATATCTTGGTTGGATTGACTGCACCGATACTTATAAGATGTATCGGAAATGGATTAAACCATATATCAGCTTTAAGCAACTGAAACGCAAAATCTCACAGCATGACAGATACGATGACAGAAGAGTGTACCTAAAGCTTGTCAAACCTTACAGCTCGAAAGGAGGATAAGGTGTATGGAGCTAGACTACCGATATGCCGAGAGCACAGTCAAGCCGTCTGCCCTTGAAATCAACGACGGCACGGTTTATCTTCGAAAAGACTATTCCGAAATTGTCCGAACCTCTGAGCAAAGCGAAGAAGTCACTTACTGGACATATCAAGAGGCCCAGATTACTACGCAGGAATTCAATGAGTATGTCAACATGCTCATGGCTCAAAATGCGATCAAGGGTCAGAACGATTCCGAGAACATCGTCAGCCTTATGGTTGGACAGGAACACAACGACAGCAATCAGCTCGCCGTTATGGAAGCGATTGCCGATCTGTACGAAATGCTTTTGTCAATGTAGGAGGTGCCGGTAATGGTTAGTCTTTACTGCACGCTTATCATCAATAAGCGAAGAACATTCGACCAAGTTCCGGAGAAAATTCGGGGCGAAGTCGAAACCAGACTTAGGGAACTGGGTTATGACGTCAACGGCGATCCTGTTGCCGGGGAGGTCTAACCATGTTCTATATACTCACAAAACTATTTGTAGGAGGTAGTAAAATGGTAGCATTGTATGTTGCACTGATCGTCAACGACCGCAGGACCTTTGAGCAGGTTCCGGCCAAACTGAAGGCTGCTGTGAAGGCAGACCTTGAGGCTATCGGCCTCGACGAGAACGGGAATGCGATTGTAGAGTAATCCCGTCGGAAAGAAGCGGGGCCTGCTTAATTGTGGGCCCCAATTCTTTTTCTTTTTAAGAAGCTTTAGGGGATATTTTCCGTAGGCTTCTTTACTCATTTTCATAAGGAGGACGATGCGAAAAATGGAACCTTGGCTTCAAATGGTTGTAACAATTGTATGTGCGGTTATAGCTTCTTCGGGTTTTTGGGCCTTTATACAGAGAAAAAACGAGAATAAAGATGTAAAATCTCAGATGCTAATTGGTCTTGCTCACGATCGAATTATTTTTCTCGGAATGAAATACATTGAACGCGGCTGGATTAGTCAAGATGAATATGAGAATTTGCATGATTATCTGTATAAGCCCTATGAAAAACTTGGCGGAAATGGCTCCGCACAGAAAGTCATGATTGAGGTAAATAAATTACCCATTCACACATCAACTTATCAACCGCAAGGAGGAGACGAAACATGATCTGGAGGTGATGATATGAGTTACAGCGTATCAGGAACTACAATCACACTAACAAGAGGCGATACATTCAAGGCTGTTGTTTCAATTACACAGCAAGACGGAAGCCCCTATGTTCCTACTTCTGGCGACAAAGTAAGGTTTGCCATGAAAGCAAAATACGAAGATCAAGTTCCTCTATTGGTCAAAGATATTCCAATCGACACGATGAGGTTGACGTTAAACCCAGAAGACACGAAGAATTTCGACTTTGGAAAATATGTGTATGACATCCAACTTACTAAAGAAGATGGGACAGTAGACACATTTATTACCAAGGCAACGATAAAAATCACAGAAGAGGTAGATTAAGATGAGCGAAGTTAAACCGTTCGAATCCATCAGCGGTTCTATCTCTGGAGAGTCTGCCTTATCTGGAACGTTATCAGTAGCTACTGGCGGAGATTATGAAATGTACTCGGGAGAGTATGAAGTAATTCCTTCAACAAACTCAGAGCAGGTACTCAAAACTGCCAGTAAATTACTAAGTAGAGATGTTGTAGTCGCTAAAGTTCCATATTTCGAAACAAGTAACGATTCGAATGGGAAAACCGCTTATATTGGAAAGGAAGTGTAGTTTATGCCAGGCACAAAAGCAATCAATAAAGTTATATACGGTGGAAGAGTCCTTATTGACTTGACTAGCGATACTGTTACCGCTGACAAGCTACTTGCTGGATATAAGGCACACGGAGCAGACGGTAATATTGTAAATGGTACTTGCGATTATGATATGAATACGCAAGACGCTACTGCTACCGCTGCTGAGATTCTGTCAGGTAAGAAAGCCGGCGTTGGTGGTCAAATGGTTACCGGTGCCATGAAAAACAACGGTGCTGTTGAGGGATTGATTTCTGCAAAAGACGGAGAATACACAGTTCCTCAGGGTTTCCATGATGGTTCTGGTAAAGTGAAAATTCACCCGGACGAACAAGCGAAGCTCCTTCCTAATAACATCAGGGAAGGTGTGACGATTCTCGGCGTCGAAGGCTCTATGAGCGGAACCGAAGGTGCTAATCCTCAGGCCAAAACAGTGACCCCTTCTACAAGTCAGCAAGAAATTCTTCCCGATGAAGGATATAACTACTTATCTCAGGTTACAGTATTGGCAATTCCATACGAAGAAACTGAGAATCCACAGGGAGGCATGACTGTGACAATTGGCTAATGAGAGGTGATAATAATGTCCTTTAATAAAGTAATCTATGGAGGACGAACGCTTATCGATTTGACTGCCGATACCGTAACAGAAGATTCTTTGCTAGAGGGCTACACCGCTCATAAGGCAGACGGTTCTATTATAACCGGAAAATTCAAAGGCGGAAGTGAAACGGAAGAAATAGATCGGATTCTTACTTCCGGCTTAACTGACGGATATAAATATTTTCTGGATGATGGAACCATTATAAGCAACGATAAAGCAGGCAACCTCAAATTAACCAAGACTTTTTCGAATAATTTTAAAACCTGTACAACCATTTTGACCAACGAAGATGGAACCGAATTAGGACGAACGGTAAAGAATTATTCGGACGATTATCTTGTTATAACCACCATCGATCATTTAGGGCGCAAACTTGTCAAGACATTCAATACGGTATTGAAGACTTGCGTTTCCGTCCTTATGGATGCGGAAGGTGTACAGTTGGCTAAACAGACAAAGACCTTCTCAGACGATGGTTCGATCATTGAAACAGAGGTCGTTTATGGCAGTCAAACGACGTAATAAAAGTGTATACATCTCGGTTTATTCCTACACTATACCTGCATTTTGGCTGAAAAACCCAGTATTTCCGGGCGTTTTTGTTTCCATAATATTTTCGCGTTTGATACCGGACGAGCGCAACCAACGATCCAGGATTTCTTCACTTTTGGCAATACCGTTGCCCTTTCCGTAATAGCGGCCGGTATCAATCATCGTTCCGCCGCGCTCTACATACAAATCCATCATTTTGTGAGCTTCGGCTTCGGCATCCAGGCTGAACCAGGCCGTCCCGAAAATCAGGCGGGGAACAGGCTTGTCCAAGCCGCGCACGCTGATATAATCCATGTTCATAACCCCTTTTGCTATTAGATTTTAAAGTTAGTGATCACTTGTAAGCGATTTTATCATTTGTGATTGTTAAAAACAAGACGATTTCAATTTTTTCAAGAATAGAGAGAAATTTGTTAATTTTATAACAAATTCGCAATAGAAAAATTGGCAGAAGTGGCGAAAATTAATAGGGGTTTAGAAACGATTGAAATAATATATGATAAAATATAAGAAAAAATAGAAATCAATGATTGAAGAGCCAGAAGGGGCCTTGACGTTTATTTTTGATTGGTGCTATTCTAATTGATATGGTTTTAGAAATTTGTGAAATAGATAAGAAAGAAGGTTTTTTATGTCTATTACGCAAAAGCAAATTGCACAGAAAGCAGGAGTATCCTGTGCTACTGTATCTCGGGTGCTCCGTTCACCAAGCTCCGTACGCCGCCAGTTGTCCAGTCAGGTATATGCCGCCATGCGTGAATTGGGGGTTAAGGCGCAAAGTGGAGAGTTATTAGAAGAAACACGCAATGATATTTTGGTTGTAGTAAATGATTTTACCTATTCATTGTACGGAGAATTCATTACAGGCATTTCTAATATTGCAGCTGAAAAAGGGATGAGTATAACGTTGTGTAACAGTTGCGGAAATCTCTCTGTAGAACGGAATGCAGTCAATAATGCCTGCCGAGGCGGCTATGTCGGGATTATTTTTGTAACTGCCGAGGACACCACAGAATATCGGGAAATGGTAGCCCAGGCAACGATACCAATTGTATTTTTAAATCGCAAAATTGAAGGGCTTGATTATGATTCTGTGCTACTTTCTCACTTTGAAACTGCACGTATTGCAGTACGCCGGTTACTGGAAGAAGGTCATCAGAAGATTGCTATGCTTTCCACGGATATCGATTCTACTAATACCCGCGCAGAAAAAGCCGGATTTATAGACGCTCTTCTGGAAAGCGGCGTTCCCTATACGGCGGCCCACTCCGGAATTTTTTATTATCCTAACACTTACCGGGGCGGCTATGATTTTGCCTGCCGTTTCAATCTGGAAACATTAGATTACTCTGCATTATATGTAATCAGCAGTGAACAAACAGTAGGGTTAATATGGAACAGTATTCAAGAGCCGAAAGGGAAATTTTCCGAGGTGAAAATACTAGCGTTAAATAGAAGCAAGGTTCTGCTCGGCCAATACCCTAACTTAATCACGATGGAACAGCCTGTACAGGAGATGGGACGCAAAGCTGTAGAAGTTTTGCTGGAACGTGCGGCCGCGCCGAACCGAGATCGGATGAACGTTCAATATAATGCCTTGTTCGAAAAAAAGCCTTCCCATTTTTAGTAAAGGGGCGTAAATAGGTGCTCTGCTTGCAAAAAAAGGCAGTTTGTGCCATAATGAAACACAAGATACGGGCCGGCATGGTGCAGCCGGCACAGCAGAGCAGGAGGAGGTTTACCCATGAAGTGCCCTTATTGCGGCGAGATAGAATCCAAGGTGATAGATTCCCGCCCGGCGGACGATGGAAGCCGTATTCGCCGCCGGCGCGAATGCCTTTCGTGCCAGAAGCGTTTTACTACTTATGAAATAGTGGAGACGGTGCCTCTGATGGTGGTGAAGCGAGACCATTCACGTGAGGCCTTCAACCGTCAGAAGCTTTTGAACGGCCTGCTGCGCGCGTGTGAAAAGCGCCCTGTCTCCTACGAGCAGATGGAAAAAGCCGTAGACAATATCGAGCAGGCGCTTTTGAACTCATACGAGCGGGAAATTACCAGCATGCACATCGGTGAGCTTGCCATGCAGGAGCTGAAGAAAATCGACGAGGTCGCCTACGTGCGCTTTGCCTCGGTGTACCGCCAGTTCAGCGACATTGACACGTTTATGAACGAGCTTTCCGAGCTGCTGGCCAAACGCTCAAAACACAGCAAAGAATAAATGGCGCGCAGCCTGTACCTGCGCACAAAACCTGTCGGCCTCACTCACAAGGTCCGGCAGGTTTTCTTCATTCAGAAAGCCGCGCAGGCCCGCCAGACTGACGGCAATGGAGCTGACGCCGGTGCGCTGGCTGAACACCTCCAGCCCGGCCTGATGTGCAGAAAAGTATTCTTCTGTCTGCGAAAGCGCGGCCTCTGCGGCGGCAAAGTCTCCGGCCTGGGCCTGCTGTTTGATTGATTGAGCGCCGCTGCAAAGGGTTTGTGTCACCCGGAGGGAATATGCTTCGCAGCAGGCGCTGAACCCCAGTGCGGCGGCAAAAATAAGCAAGGCGGCAATGGTGCGGCGCATATCAGGCGCCTCCCTTCGTTTTTTCTATCTGCACATTTTTTGCTACAAGCTGCGTTTCTCCGGCGTCGTTGCACAGAAAAAGAAGCACATCACCCAGCGCCGTGTGCTTTTGGCGAAGCTGCTTCAGCGCCCATTCTCGCGTAAGGCCCAAAAATTCAAGTGAATCGTCCGCCCAGTCTCCATCAATAATGATGGGAAGGCTGGGCAGCTTTGCTTTTGGCGGCTTCAGCCCAAGCGCGCCGTTTGCGGCGCTGTCTGCCTCAAAAGTGCGCTGTACGCTGACGCTGCCGTTCGTCTCCACGATGGCCAGCGCAACATCCGACAGCTCGAAAATATCCTTTGCGCGCAGGGCCTCCAGCAGATCGTCAGGCGTAAAGCGCAGCTCTTTCAGCCGTTTTTGGTCTATCACGCCCTCGCGCATCACAATGCGCGGCCGCCCGGATACGAGACGCTGCGCCCGGCGGAACCTTACGCACAGGGCAGAGACAAGTATCTCACAGGCAACAATAAGAAACACCGTCAGCATGCTGGTGACGAGGGGGACATCCGGCGATTCGATGGACAGGGACGCAAGGTTTGAGATGAGGATGGTGGACACCAGCTCGGAGGGCTGCAGCTCGCCAAGCTGCTTTTTGCCCATCAGGCGCATAGCGGCCACAATAAGCACATATACCACAAGCGTGCGAAGCACCAGCAGAAACACAAATATGCCTCCTTCTCAAAACGGAACTGCCTGTAATATGCCCGAAAAGGTTTAAATGCAAACACTTTCCGCCATACTGATACAGGAAAAGGAGAGTGGGAACATGGGCGAAAAGCTTTCCAAAAACCTTGCGCAGAACAAACAGGCGCTGGAGGCGCAGTTCGGCGGGACGGTAGATTTGTATATGAAAGACGTGCAGCTTTGCGGGATCCCCTGCTGTATCTGCATGTTTGAGGGGCTTTCCAGCATTGAAAGGCTGTGGATCATGATGCTGGATTCTCTTTCAAAGCCGCAGGTGATGCCGCGCGACGGAAAAGAGCTGCTGGCGTTTCTGCACGACAGGACAGCCATTCCGCTTGAGTCAAACATTCTAAGCACCTTTGAAGAGGTGCGCACCCAGCTTACAGCGGGAACAAGCGTGATTCTGATAGACGGTGCGGCGCAGGCGCTGGTGCTGTCAACCCAAAGCATGCAGTTCCGCTCTGTGTCTGAGCCAAGCGGGGAAAATAACCTGCGCGGCTCACGCGAGGGCTTTGTAGAGCTGCTGCGCGTAAACATCAGCCTGGTGCGCCGGCTGGTGCGCACAGAGACCTTTATGGCGGAAACGCTTACCTGCGGCGAAAAAACACAGACGGAACTGGCACTTTTATATGACAGAAAGCTTGTGTCTCAGCCCCTGCTGGATGAAATACGCCGCCGCGCCAGCCAAGCCAGGCTGCCCTTTTTGTTTGATACCGGCTATCTTGCACCCTTTTTACAGCGCGGATATTTTTCGTTTTTTCAATCGGTGGGCTATACGGAACGGCCCGATACTGCCGCGGCAAAAATATGCGAGGGAAAAATTGTGCTGATGGCGAACGGCAGCCCCTTTGCCATGCTCATCCCTTATTTTTTCAGTGAAAATTTTTCCAGCATGGACGACTATTCAGAAAAAGCCTATTTTGCCACGCTGGTGCGCTGCCTGAAATATGCCGCCTTTCTGATAGCTGTGATGCTGCAGGGGGTGTTTGTCAGCATAGCGAATTTCACGCCGGAGCTGCTGCCCAAGGAAATGCTTTACAAAATAGCGGCCAGCGAACAGGCCACACCGCTTCCGCTTTTTCTGGAGGCCATTCTGGTCACCTTCCTTCTGGAAATTGTACGTGAGGCAGGCCTGCGCCTTCCAAAACCTATCGGCCATTCTGTCAGCCTTGTGGCGGCGCTTATTGTGGGGGACACTGCGGTGTCGGCAGGGCTTGTGGGCACGCCTGTTGTCATTGTGGCGGCGCTTACGGCCATTTGTACCTTTGTGGTGCCTTCTCTGTACGAGCCCATTACCGTGCTACGCCTTTTATTCATTCTGGCGGGCGGGCTTCTGGGCCCGCTGGGCATTGCAGGCATGTTTTTCTGCATGCTGGTGTCGGCCAGCGGCATGCATGCGTTCGGCATCCCGTATCTTGCGCCTATTGCGCCCTCTACCGGCGGCTTTCTGCGTGACGGAATCATTCGCCTTGCGTGGCCCTCGCTGGCCGAAAAGACATTCACCGTGCGGGACCTTCCGCAGGACGAAAAGGGGGACACGCTATGAACGACCGCAAGGCCACCCGCCGAACCAGTCTGGCTACTTTACTTTTTTTGGCGCTTTCGGCAGATGTAGTGGTGCGCCCTTTTTCGGTACAGACTGTTTCAGGCGCTGTACAGGGTATCTGGATGGCGGCCTATGACGCTCTTGCCGTATTTGCTCTGCTGGCTCTGGCTGCGTTTGGTGCGGCGGGCGGGGAGGGCATGCCGGAGGCCCGGCAGTCAAAACCGGCCCTGGCCGTCTGGTTGATTGCCTTTTCCTTTTCCGGAGGCATGACGCTGTTAAAGGCAGAAGAATTTTACCGTTATATCAGCGATGTTTCACTGCCCGCCGTCGTCACAGCCGCCGTGCTTCTGGCGGTGGCGGGATATGCTGCCTGCTGTGGCTTTGAAACGCTCAGCCGCACGGCGCAGGTCATTCTCTGGCTGTTTGCCGCCAGTCTGCTTTTGCTGCTTGTGTCCAATATCGGCGGTATGCGCATTACAAATCTGGAATGGCAGACGGCCCCATGGAAAGACAGTATTCCCAGCGCTGTTCAGGGGTTTTCTCTTTCGGCGGAATGGATATTGTTTCTGATGATGGAGCCCGGCGGCACGGCACAGCGCCTGAAAAGTGCCGGCGGCATATTAGTCAAAGTGTTTTTTGTTTTCTGTGGCCTGTGTATTCTCTCTGAACTGGTGCTTGGCAGCGCGGGCGCCGCGCAGCTTCAGGCGGCGCACACGCTTGCGCGCTTGGGCGGCCTGTCAGTATTTCGGCGCTTTGATGCCCTGCACACAGGAATTTGGATGCTGGTCATGCTGGCAAAGCTGGCCTTGATGATATTTGGTGCGAAGCAGGCTTTGGGGCGGCTGGCCTCGGGGGATTTTCAAGCGGGACGCGGTGTTTCCGCAGTATTTGCCGTTCTGGCAGGCGCATGTATTGCATCGGCTGTGCCGGTAGCCGCCCGCGGCAGTGTGGGAACGGCCATCACAGCGGTTGGATTTGCCGCCCTTTTGCTGGCCGGGATAAGGAGGCGTGCGCGATGAAAAGGTTCGGATATATGCTGCTGTGCGTTTTGCCCCTCGCTTTGCTGTGCACGCTGTGCGGATGTTCCAGCCTCAGCCTGGGGGAGCGCGCTATTGTCAAGGCCATTTATCTTGATGGAACGCCGGGAAGCTACACAGCCAGCCTAGTTGTATTCACATGTGAGCCCACGACAGATACTGCCTCTGCGAAGGGGGAAGCAAAAATCTATTCCGCCACAGAAGAAGACATTGGTGAAGCACTGGAGGCGGCAGAAAAAGAGCAGGCAAAAGTGCCTTTTTATGCGCAAAATGAGCTTTTGTTCCTTGGCCCGCAAATCACACAGACGGGCATAGGCAAAGCACTTGCCTATTTTACCGGTGAACAGGCAGCCCGGCCCAATCTTTCTGTATTTACTGTGCCGGTGGACGCACAGGCGTTCAAAAAGCTGGAAAAGACGATTGCTCAGACCATTCAGGAGGCAGAGCGTGTGGCGGACGACGCACAGATGGGAATGGGCCGCACGATGAGCGAGCTTGCCCTGCAAAATGAGGAAGAACAGTTCAGCGGCCTGCTGCCCGTGCTGCGTTTTGGCGAGCAGGAAGAGCCGAAGGTGGATTCCATGCTGCTGTTCCAAAACGACACGCCGCAGGGCACAATGCATGGCACACAGCTTGGGCTGGCTTTGGTGGCGGGCGGCCAGACAGACCGGATGCAGTTTTCTTTCTACCACGACGGCGGGTATTATCATGTGGAGACACAGCGCCTGCGCCTGGTAAAGCAGGCGGCGCAGGAAGAAAAAGGTCTGCGGCTGCACCTGTCTTTGGCGGGCAGCACCGCTGTTATTACAAGGGACGGAAAGCCGCTGCACGGGCAGGAGGCACAGGCTGCAGCGGGCCTTGTGAACGATTTCCTGTGCCAGGAGTGGAAGAAGCTTAATAGAAAGACATTTCTGAAAGGCAATGATATATGCGAGCTTTCTTTCTGGCTGCTGCAAAAGGATATTCCCGCGGCGCAGGCACTGCTTCATGCACCCGTGCAGGAGCGGCAGGACATTGTGTCTTTTGAAAGCCGCTTGCGCGCAAAGTGATAAAGCATTCCACCAGTAAAGGACAGGCGGCCGTGCCGGCAGCACGGCCGCCCTGTCTTTGAATACAAAACAAAAGTCTTGACAAAATCACAAAGTGCTATTACTATATAATACATAGTATGTATTGCATAGTATACTGTGAAAGGAAACCCTGCCCATGGACATTCAACGAAAAAAGGGCGTATTGGACATATGTGTGCTGGCGGTGCTGGTGCGCGGCGCTTCGTATGGCTACAAGATAGTGAGTGATGTTTCCAGATGTATTGAGATCAGCGGGTCTACGCTGTATCCCATCCTGCGCCGGCTGGAGGGGGCGGGGTGCGTCACCACTTACCAGCAGGCGCACAATGGCCGAATGAGAAAATACTATGCTATCACAGAGGCCGGCATGGGAAGAATACAGAAATTTCTGGCAGAATGGCAGGAAATGCGCAGAATTTATCATTTCATCGAACAAAACAGCGGGGAGGAAAAGCGAGAATGAAGCGCGGGGAATTTTTGAAAAGGCTGCTGGACGGCCTTTCTTTCATGACTGAGGGCGAGCGCCGCAGCGTACAGGAGTATTATGAAGAAATGCTGGATGATGCGCTGGAAGAAGGCGGGCGGGAAGAGGAGGCGCTGGCAGGCTTTGGCGCGCCGGAAGAAATTGCACAGCGTATGGCGGCGGAATACGTGCCGCCAGCGCAGGCTGCTGAAAAAGCCGGCGGAAACACGGCGGCACGGCAGGATGTGAAGCTTATCAGCATATTCACTGAGGCGGCCACTGTACAACTTTCCGAGGCCGGCGTGGAAAAGCCGCAGGTGACATGGGAGAACATGGACGAGTGGGATACTATTGACGTAACGGAAGAAAACGGCGTCCTGCGGGTGCAGCACAGCCGCAAGGCTCCGCTTCGCATCAGGGCGCTTTTTACGGTGATAAACCGGCGCATCCAGCTTGATGTGCCGTATGCATATGCCGGTTCTGCACAGATAGAGGTGAAAAACGGCGCCATTCGGCTGGAGGGGATGAAGCATCTGGCCCAGGTAGGCTGCAATGCGCACAACGGTGCTGTGCGCGCGGCCGGCTGCGCCGCCTGTGCTCTTGCAATAGAAGCGCGCAACGGCGCGGTAAAACTGACGGCCTGCGAGGCACAGGCCCTGGCAGTACAGGCGTATAACGGCGCTGTATGCTTAGAGGCATGCACGGGCGGAAGTGTAAAGGTGCAGGGCCGCAACGGTGCTGTGCGCCTGACAGACTGCGATTTTGCACAGCTTTTGGAACTGGGCAATCAGAACGGCGCCATGCAGGTGCAGGGCGCCGGCCCGGCCGATTGTATCCGCCTGTCGAACAAAAATGGCAGCGTTACAGCCGGGGTAAATGGCAAGGAAGACGATTACAGCATCGACATCCATACAGTAAACGGACGGTGCACACCCCCGGCCTGTGTGCGCCCGAGGGCAGGCAAGACATTGTATGCCCATACAGTGAACGGCAAGGTGGACATCCGGTTTCATGGGTGATGTGCTCTGCCGGAAGAAAAGGGCAGGGTATAAAATGCCGGGTAAGCATAAAGCGGCGCCGTTTGGCTGGGGGAACGCTGAGAGAGGCGGGCAGTCCTTTTGAGTGGCAGCAGGCTTCGGGTGCTTGCCAGCTGCACCTTCTGCGGGCACATCTACCGTCAAACAGGCAAACCGGCCGTTTGGCTCTGTACTCGCCAGCTCTGGCAGGCGAAGGGGAACGGCCATAGCATCCACTGTTTTCCCGCAAGGGTGAAAATTATGGCCGGAGAGGGCAGAAAAATAGAACTTGAAATTGAAGGAGGCACTTATGGCGGTGAAAATTTTGGTGCACGGTTCAGGGCACAAGGCAGAAAGCTGGGATAAAACGCTCTCACATATGCAAAACAATAGGGATATCATGTGCCCTAGCCTAGCTTCTATTCTGGAGGGGAAAGAGGCCAGTTATGAAAACCTGTATGCTTCCTTCGCCAATTACTGCGGCAGAGTGGACGGCCAGATTCATTTGTGCGGACTTTCACTGGGCGGTATTCTGGCTTTGAACTATGCTCTGGATTTTCCGGAAAAGGTGAAAACATTAGTTTTGATTGGAACACCGCACAAAATGCCGAAAGTGATGTTTGGCATTCAAAATATAATTTTTAGATTTTTACCCAAATCGGTCTTTGAAACGATGGCATTTGATAAAAAAGACACTTTTGCGCTGGGAAGCTCTATGAAGAACCTGGATTTCAGCGACAGAGTGGGAGGGATCAGGTGCCCTGCGCTGATCCTCTGCGGGGAGAAAGACCGCGCGAACGTGAAATCGGCGTATTACTTATCGCAGAATATTAAAAATGCGAAATTGGAAATGATAGAAAACACGGGGCATGTTGTAAATGAAGAGAACCCGAAAGCCCTGGCAAAAATATTAAATGAATATTATTCGCAAAACCTTTGAGTGGGCCTGACGGAAAGCGCCGGAGCCATAGCATAAGGGCGGCGGTAAACTTCCCGGACTGTGCGCGCACTAGTTCCCCACGGCGGATGCGGCCTTTATACTTTGCAGGTGAAATCAGCATTCCTCAGGTATCACCCGGCGCCTGCGGTGCGAAAAAGAAAAGCAGGGCGGTACGGCCGAAAGGCTGTGCCACCCTGCGATGATTGCTCACACTTTCTTAAAGGGCCCTGCGGGAACCGCCCTTTGCCATATCACGGCGAGAGCTGACCGCGCATCAATTCCGTCTTAGCCTGCAGCACACGGTAGAAGCTGGCGAGCTCCTGTACGGAAAACTGTGTTTCCAGCAGATGCAGGGCCTTTTTCAACTCCCTCAGGTCGTATTCACTGTGCGCCTGCGTCACAGCAAGGCCGTGCGGCGTCAGAAAAAGCGCAACATTCTTCCCGCATGCCTTGCGTTCCAGCAAACCTTTTGCCGTCAGCTTTGCCAGCAGCTGAGACATGGCCCCTTTCGTGCGGCAGGTGCGTGCGGCCAGGGCAAGCACGGTAATGCCCGGCTCGCCCCCCACTTCGGCAAGCGCATGCACCTCTGCGTGGGTGAGAAGGTCGCCTGTGCCGTAATCGCGCCGCCCGGCACTGTACCGTTCCTCCACCATGGCGGATTCATATTCAATACGCGCCATCTCAGAGAGGGTAAAGGGGTAAGATGAATTCATAATGCCTCCTTTTTCATACCTGCTGTGCCGCAAAATATCCGGTGAGTGCCGTGTCCAGCAGGGTGCCTGCTTTCATACAGTCCCCAATGGGAATAACTTCAATGCCAAGGGCCTCATATTGTGCTGCGGCCTCTGGCTGGCCTTGGAAACCGGTGGCAAACAGCACTGTATCGGCAGCCAGCAGTTTTTCTGTGCCGTCCGCTGTGCGTATAACAGCGCCTTTCTGCGTCACGCGAACGCAGGCGGCGTTTGTGTGAATATGCACGCGGTTCGTCTCCGGGCAGGCATACAGGTGCTTATATTTGAGAGAAAGCTCATGAGTGAGGAAGTATTCTGTATAGTAGGCCTCGTCCGGCATATCCACCATATCGGCCAACAGGCGGCCTCGGAGCTCAACAAGCTCCACACGCTTGCCCAGGCTTTGCAGGTATACGGCGAATTCACAGCCCACCGCGCCGCCGCCGATAACGGCCACTGTTTCGCCGAATGTATGCCCGTCAAAAGCTTCGGCAGCATGGAACACATTAACACCTGCCTCGACAGGAATGCCGGGAATAAACGGTTTTGCGCCCAGCGCCAGCACAACGGCATCGAACCCGCCTGCCTGCTGTAAAAGGGCGGGCGAGGCCTTTGTGCCAAGACATAGCTTGATATTCGCTTGGCTGCGCACCATATGCTCCAGATAGCTGCGGTAGCAGGCGATGTCGTGCTTAAAGGGAATATGGGCCGCGTATTCCAACAGGCCGCCCAGCCTTTTGTTTTGTTCAAACAGAGTGACTGTGTGGCCCTTTTGGGCCAGTTCAAGGGCCGCCTGCATTCCGGCAGGGCCGCCGCCCACCACGGCAACATGCTTGGAATGGAAGGAAAGCTGGCCCGGCGACAACGGGTGAGGAAAACGCCGGCGGGGGTTCACTGTGCACACACTGAGACCGGACTGCGGCGGGTCTGAAAAGTGCATGCACCGCAGGCAACGTATGCAGGGGCGAATATCCTGCGCATGGCCCGCCTGTGCTTTGCGTGCCCAGTCCGGGTCTGCAATCCATGCACGTGCCATGCCCACAAAATCTGCTGTGCCATCCTGTACAAGATTTTCTGCCATGTCCGGCGTGCCAATGCCTCCTATCGTCTCTGTCAGCACGCCTGTTTCTGCGCGCACACGGCGGGCAAGATAGGTGTTGCAGCCGCGCTCCATATATTGCAGGGGAAAGGTAAAGCCGGAGGTGGATACATCCCGAATGCGCCCTGCTGAACACTGAACAATGTCGACATAAGGGGCAATAAGGCGCACGGTCTCGACCGTATCCTCTAATGTGATGCCGCCGGGAGCAAGCTCAGATGCGCTGAGGCGTACCTCGATGAGCATATCCTCGCCCACCTCATGCCGGATGCGCTTCAGCACCATGCACAAGAAACGCGCGCGGTTTTGCACACTGCCGCCATAGGCATCTGTGCGCCGGTTGTCAAGCGGCGAGAGAAAAGCCCCCAGCAACCAGTCGTGCCCTGCATGCACATTTACAATATCAAACCCGCCGCGCTTGCCGATTAATGCGGCGTTGGCGAAATATCCGGCCACCTCCTCCATATCCTTTTCATCCATGGCCTTTACGGGCAGGGGGCCTTCGGCTGTTTCTGCCGTTTCTTCGCTGGGCCAGAGAAGGGGTGTGCCGGGTGTTACAGGGGTGCAGAACATGCCGCCATGGTTCAGCTCTATACTGGCCAGCGCGCCGTAGGAATGAATCATATCCGTCATCATGTGCATCACGGGCAGGGTGTGCTCATGAATACTGTGCGTGCTGAAAAAATTGAACAGCTCGGCATTATTGCCAAGGTAATACCGCGGGTCTACCCCAAGATGACCGGTGTTTACGATGCCGGCCCCGCCGCGGGCCAGTGCACCGAAATATTGCACCGCGGTCTCTGTAAAATTGGAATAGCCGCCTTCACCGCAGCGGAACATATTTGGCCCGCAGTGCGGCGCACTGACAATGCGGTTTTTGATGCGTTTGCCGCGCACGGTGATAGGTGAGAATAAGTGCGGATAATATGGGTTTGCCATCATGTCATCCTCCTGCCTTGTTAATAGTATAGTTTCGAAACGAAACTGTGTTTGCAGTATAGCATGCTTTCCCTGGAAAAGCAAGCATGCTGTTTAGGGTTCGGCCGTATTTACGGTGCGCCTGCCCTTTTCATCACCCCTTCTCTTTAGACTTCTTTCCGCCATTTTCAGCATCTTCCATTTGGCAATATATTGACACAAAACCGCATTTCTGAGGCTGAAATTCAGGTGTTCGGCAGCGTCGGGGCAAAAAGCTGTCATGGCCGGGAAACCCATGCTGTGTGGGGCTGTATCTGTACAAGCCGCGGTAATAAAAACCGTCCAGCCTGTAGGCCGCAAGACAGCAGGATGGTTTTCAAGGCAAAATGGGCTGTGCCCAGCGGCCCTTCAGCGGTAAGAACATCTTGCGTTTTATTCTTTTGTTCTGTCTCATCCCAACTGTTTCGGGGTGCATTGGCCTTGCAGCCCACCCATAGCGGAAAAATTCCCGGCAGAATTTTTAAGCAGGCCGCCCGTTTGTGAAGCGAAGGCGGCGTGGCTGTCTTCGGCTGTCGCCCCGGCGGCATTGCACAGCATAAAAAGCCCGGCGAGCCGCCTGTTCAGCTTCGCCGGGCTTTTTTGAATGTATCAGGTGCACCAAATCGTTTGTTTGAAACCGATGCTTTTGCGTCAGCAAGCCTTTTTAACAGCTTATGGCCTGCCGAAGCAGCACATTTCCTTCGTTTTATTTCGCTGCCAGGCAAGCTATCTTCAGCTTTCCCGAAGAATTTTGTCTGCCACATACAGGCCGTGTGCTGCAGCCTGGCTGAGCGAGCGTGTGAAGCCTGTGCCGTCGCCCACGGCATAGATATGCTTGCAGCCATCCAGAGCAAAGTCTTCACATGCGGGCCTTGCGGAATAATATTTGCACTCCACACCGTATAGCAGCGTATCGTGGTTCATCGTGCCCGGGGCTATTTTATCCAGTGCCGCCAGTGTTTCTACGATATTGTCCAGCTGGCGCTTTGGCAGGCAGAGGCTCAAATCACCCGGCACAGCGTTCAGCGTGGGGCGCACGGTGCTTTGCGCAAGGCGTTTGGCGTCTGTGCGGCGGCCCGCCAGAAGGTCGCCAAGACGCTGCACCAAAACGCTGCCGCCGCTGATGAGGTTGGCAAGCCCCGCCACGCTGCGCGCATATTCGATGGGTTCTTTGAAGGGCTCGGTAAAGCGGATGGTGGAAAGAAGGGCGAAATTTGAATTTTGGCTTTTTTTCGCCTCATCTACATAAGCATGTCCGTTTACAGTAAGCACGCCCGCCGTGTTTTCCACCACTACATGCCCGCGCTCATTAAAGCAGAACATGCGCGTCACGTCGCCATACTGCTTGGAGCGATACCATATTTTCGGCTCGTAAATTTTTTTCGAAAAATCCTCCCAAAGAATACTGGGAAGCTCTACGCGCACGCCGATATCAACCTGGTTATTTTGCAGGGGAATGCCGTTTTGCGCGCACCATTGGGAAAAATAACGGCTGCCGCTTCGGCCCACAGCCCATACGATATGCGCGGCGCTGAGCTGCCCGTTTCCGGCGGCGTTTTCATAATGCACGGTGTGGGATGCTTTTTCCACATCCGTTACGTTCGTATCGGTGAGAATGGTGACATGCCCTTTCAAAAACTGCGCCATTTTTCGCATGGTGTCAAAGTTGGCGTCTGTGCCCAGATGCTTCAGCTGGGCCTGAGACATGTGAAGGTCGAAGGCGAGGCATTTTTTCTTCAGCTCGTCCGAAGGCATAAAGCGCTCGGCAGGCGCCCCGAAATGCTGCAGAATGTCATCCGCCTGTTCGATATAATCCAGCACAGCCTCCGGCTTCAAAAACTCCGGCAGCCAGCCGCCGTATTCTGTGGAGATAACATATTTCCCGTCGGAAAAAGCCCCCGCCCCAGCCAGACCCTCCATAATTGAGCAGGAGGGGCATTTAATACAATGGCCCGCCTTTCCGGCCACGATGGGGCAGGCACGCTTTTCGATGTCGTGCCCTTTTTCGAACAGTACCACCGACATTCCGGGCGCCTGCGTACAAAGCCGGTAAGCACACATCAGGCCGCCAATGCCGCCGCCAATGATAGCGGTGTCAAAGTGCTTCATCTTATTTCCCTTCCTCATTTTCGCTGCTTTCCAGCGTTATTTTCCGCTGTATTCTGCTGCGGCGCGCTGGTATACGTCCAACACGCGGCGCGCAAATTCTTCTTTGCCATACTTTCGGCTTTCTGCCTCCACGCCGGCACGCCTTGCGGCTTTCTGCACCACAGAAAGGGCCGCCTGTTCGCGGCAGAGCGCCGCGAACTCTTCCCTGGTAGAGAAAAAACCGCCGCTCACACCCGGCGTGATTTGGTCTTTGTTATATAAATCCAGCCGCTGCAGCACGTACAGCCCGCTGGCCATTGCCTCCAGCATGGAGATGGAATTCATTTCTGAAAGGGAGGCCGTTGCAAAAGCATCGCATGCATGATAATAGGGGGGCAGGGCAGCGTGTTCTATACGCCCAAGCAGGCGCACCTGTTCTGCCGCATGATACTGCCGCACAAGCCCTTCCAGCTTTTGGTGCTCCGGCCCTTCGCCGATGATAAACAGTTTGAAGCGGGCGTCGCCGCCGAAGCTTTCACAGAACCAGCTTATCAGCACGTCCAGACTCTTTTCACCGCCCAGACGGCCTACAAAGCACAGGGCCGTATCGCCTGCGCGAATGCCAAGCTCGGCACGCACTTTGTCCACCTGCTGCCGGCTGACATTTTTAGCAAGAAAGGCAGATGTGTCTACGATGTTGGGTATCACGTTCACATGGCGTTCCACTCCGCAGCGGCGCAGGTATTCTACCACCTTCAGGGAAGGGCCTATCACTTCCGTAGCCTTATTGGCCATTTTACGGATATACAGGTGCGCGGCCGGCTTCATCATTTTCTGGCCAGCCTTGTGCTTTGCCACATAGAACAAATAATCGTCATACATGGTGTGCAGGGTATATACCACCGGCTTTTTCAGTTTCCGGGCTGCAAACTGGCCAAACAGGCCCATAGTGAACTCTGTATGGATATGAAGGATATCCGGCCCGAACTCTTTTACCACGCGAAGGCGTTTCAGGTTCAGCGGGTTGGCGATGCCGTAGCCGTAAATGCGCTTCAGCGGGATGGCAGGGCAGTACAGCACGCCGCCCTTTACATAGTGTTCGGTGCATTTTGGGTCCAGCGTGACGATAAGCACCTCATGCCCGTGTGCCTCCAGCACCTGGCGTAGGGTTTCGATATGGGTGACAACACCGCTGATATAAGGAAAGTAATATTCTGCAAAAATGGCAATTTTCATGGTAAGTCCTCCCACATTTGATGTTGCCAGGGCCGCATACAATATTAGTATACCAGTTATTTTCCACAAATAAAAGGGCGGGGGTACGAAAAACAAAATTGATATCTTTCCGATGTTATACTATAATAGAATAGATATAAAATGCCCTGGCGGCAAATGCCTTTATGAATTATGAAACGAGGAAGGAGCCGTTTGCATGACGCAGTTCAGTGTGTCTCTGGACAAAATTGCCCAGCAGCTGAAGCTGGAAGTAGTATATACGCCGAAGGAGCTGAAGGACATCCCCATCTATACGGCGGATGTGAACCGCCCCGGCCTTCTTTTGACAGGCTATGACGAATATTTTGACCCCACGCGCATCCAAATTTACGGCAACGCAGAGATGGGCTACCTCAGCACTTTGCAGGAGGCGGAACGGCGCAGCCGCATGCATACGCTGTTTGCCACACGCCCGCCCGCGCTGGTGGTGACACGCAACCTGGCAGTATTCAGCGAAATCATGGAATTCGCCTCGCAGTATGGCGTGCCGGTGCTTCGCACAGCAGAGAGCACGTCCGGCTTTATGAGCGCGCTTATCAGCATGCTGAATATCGAGCTGGCCCAGCGCATCACGCGGCATGGCGTCTTAGTGGAGGTGTACGGCGAGGGCATCCTTATTCTGGGCGAGAGCGGCGTGGGCAAAAGCGAGACGGCGGTAGAGCTTGTCAAGCGCGGCCACCGGCTGATAGCAGACGATGCGGTGGAGCTGCGGCGCGTATCAAACCGCTCTATTCTCGGCACTGCGCCGGAGAATATCCGCCACT
>OLRU01000212.1_pt1 | contig 73397 bp, 73 predicted proteins | sample 1672961 | NCBI WGS metagenome assembly OLRU01 (sample SAMEA3136741, study PRJEB25190) | human gut metagenome | biome: human gut; feature: human-associated habitat; material: faeces | place: Austria | collected 2013
AAATTGTCCCCGCCGCTCATATATTTTTGCGCCGCACAGCCACTGTACCGCCAGTATGCTTGCAATCTGCCGGTGGAAGTGGTATGATGAGTGTGGTTAGGTGAAACTAACAAGGAGGTTCGGTCATGAAGAAGATAACTGTCAGAGTGGAGGGCATGGTGTGCGGCATGTGCGAGGCACACGTAAACGACGCCGTGCGCAGGGCGTTCAGGGTCAAAAAGGTCAGCTCGTCGCACTCCAAAGGGCGCACGGAGATAATAGCTCCTGAGGACATACCGGACGAGGAGCTGCGCCCCGTGATTGAGGGCACGGGCTACGGCTTTGTCTCCGCCGAGCATGAGGAGTATGTAAAGCGCGGCCTGTTCTCTTAAATTATAGGCCCGGCGTATGAGGGTCCATACTTTATAAGTATTTGAGATAATCTCTCCTCTGATGTATAATGTAAGCAAAGCCTTATATCCGGAGGAAATAACATGATTTACAGAGACTTTCAGGGTCTTAAGCTCAGCGGGCTGGGCATGGGCAACATGCGTCTGCCGGTCATAGACGGCAACGACGCGCAGGTGGATTTCGCCGAGGCGGAGAAGATCATCGACTACGCCTATGAGCACGGCGTCAACTATTTTGACACCGCTTACGGCTATCACAACGGCAACAGCGAGGTCGCCGTGCGCAAAGCGCTCGGCAAATACCCGCGCGAGAGCTATTATCTGGCGGACAAGTTCCCCGGCTATGATCTCGCCAACATGCCCAGAGTGAAGGAGATATTTGAAGAACAGCTCGAGCGCTGCGGTGTGGAGTACTTCGACTTCTACCTCTTCCACAACGTCTGCGAGATGAATATAGAGCAGTATCTTGACCCGCAGTACGGTATTTTCGACTATCTCATGGAGCAGAAGCGCAATGGGCGCATAAAGCACCTCGGCTTTTCGTGCCATGGGAACATGCCCGTGCTCAAACGTTTCCTGGAGGCATACGGCGAACACATGGAGTTCTGCCAGCTCCAGCTCAACTATGTGGACTGGTCCTTCCAGCACTGCGACGAGAAGGTTGCGCTGCTCAATGAGATGAACATACCGGTCTGGGTGATGGAGCCACTGCGCGGCGGACGCCTGGTGAATCTGCCCGAAGATGCGGCTGCCAGGCTCAAGGCGCTGCGCCCTGAGGAGAGCGTGCAGGGCTGGGCCTTCCGCTTCCTGCAGAGCCTGAAGGGGGTCACAATGGTACTCTCCGGCATGAGCGCCATGGACCAGGTCATGGATAACGTGGCCATCTGGGGCGAGGACAGGCCCCTGAACGACGAGGAGTTCAAGGCTGTCACCGGCGTGGGCCGCGCCCTCTTCGCCAACGGCGCGCTGCCCTGCACCTCCTGCCACTACTGCGTCAGCCACTGCCCCATGGGCCTGGACATCCCGCACCTCATCAGCCTCTACAACGAGCACATCTTTACCGGCGGCGGCTTCATCGCGCCGATGGCGCTTGCGGCCATCCCCGCAGACAAGCAGCCCGGCGCCTGCATTGGCTGCCACAGCTGCGTGGCGGTATGTCCGCAGCAGCTGCCCATACCGGAGACTTTTGAAAAGTTTGCCGCGCTCATGAAATAAACCTGTACAATACAAAACGGCATGGCCCCGGGCCATGCCGTTCTTGCTCTCATTTCCGTGCATGAAAAGAGAGGACGCGCATCCCGGGAAGTGATAAAATACGGTCACGGGAGGAAATAAAATGGACTGGATTGACAGGCTGAACGAGGCCGTCCGCTACATTGAGGACAACCTCACCGGCAAAATCGAATACGAAAGGCTGGGGCAGATCGCCTGCTGCTCATCCTATCATTTTCAGAGGATGTTCGCCTATATGGCCGGCGTGCCGCTGTCGGAGTATATCCGCAGGAGGAAGATGTCACTGGCGGCCGTTGACCTGCTGGGCGGGGAGATGAAAATCATAGACGCGGCGGCCAAATACGGGTATGCCTCACCGACGGCGTTCAACCGGGCCTTCCAGTCCGTGCACGGCGTTAATCCGTCGTCAGTGAGGGGCGGGGGAGCGGCGATAAAGTCATTTCCGCCTGTTACGTTTATACTCACCGTCAAAGGAGCGGAGGAAATGAACTATCGCGTAGAGACAAGGGTGCCTTTCCGCATAGTGGGGAGGTCGTACCCGCTGGACAGGGAAATTGAGCGGAACTTCCTGGAGGTGCCGCAAATGTGGCAGGGCGCCGTTCAGGACGGCACCATTGAAAAAATCATCGCGCTCATGGACGGGCAGCCGCAGGGCGTGCTCGGCGTAAGCGCCTGCCTGGACGGCGAGGAGTGGCGCTACTACATAGCGGTTTCGTCCTCGGCTGCCGCTGAAGGGACACTGGAGGAGTATACAGTTCCTGGCTGTATGTGGGCTGTATTCCCCGGGGCGGGGACGGGCAGGTCCATCCAGGAGCTTGAAAGGCGCATCGTAACGGAGTGGCTGCCCACGTCCGGCTATGAGTTTGCCGAAGGGCCGGACGTCGAGGTGTACTTTAACCCGGACCCGCAGGACACGGCCTACGAGGTCTGGATACCGGTGAGGAAAAAGCGGGCCTGACGGCCGTCAATACGGCAAAGCGTGAAAAATGCCCAGTCGGAAGACTGGGCATTTTCGCGCGCGGACGGGCATTGCGCCAGCCTGCGGCCTTATTCGGCGGCCTGTTCGTGCTCTGCGATGTGCATGTACTCGTCGTAGGTGCACATGCGGTCGGTGATAGAGCCGTCGGCGTTTATTTCGATTATCCTGTTGGCCACCGTCTGCGTGAGCTGGTGGTCGTGGCTGGAGAAGATGACGTTGTGCTCAAAGGCGGCCAGGCCGTTGTTGAGCGCGGCTATGCTCTCCAGATCGAGGTGGTTTGTCGGCTGGTCGAGCAGCAGTACGCTGGCCCCGGAGAGCATGAGCTTGCTTATCATGCAGCGCACGCGCTCGCCGCCGGAGAGGACGTTGACAGGCTTGTAGACCTCGTCGCCGGAGAAGAGCATGCGGCCCAGGAACTGCCGCAGGTAGCTCTCGCGCTTGTCCTCGGAGAACTGGCGCATCCAGTCCATGATGGAGAGTTCGCAGCCCTCGAAATAGGCGCTGTTGTCGCGCGGCATGTAGCCCTGAGTGGTGGATACGCCCCATTTGATGTTGCCGGAATCCGGCTCCTCTTCGCCCATGAGCAGCTTGAAGAGCATGGTGACGGCCAGCTCATTGCGGCCTATGACGGCGATCTTGTCGCCCTTGTTCATGATGAAGCTGACGTTTTTCAGCAGGGGCACGCCGTCCACGGTCTTGGTGAGGTCGGTGACGAAGAGCCTGTCCTTGCCCGGTTCGCGCGCGGCCTTGAATCCCACCCAGGGGTAACGGCGGCTCGAGGCGGGCAGCTCCTCAACGGTCAGCTTGTCCAGCAGCTTGCGGCGGGATGTGGCCTGGCGGGACTTGGAGCGGTTGGCGGCAAAGCGGCGGATGAAGTTCTGCAGCTCCTCAATCTTCTGCGCGGCCTTTTTGTTCTGGTCCTTGATGAGCTTCTGCATGAGCTGGCTGGACTCGTACCAGAAGTCGTAGTTGCCGACGTACATGCGTATCTTGCCGTAGTCGATGTCCACGATGTGCGTGCAGACGTTGTTGAGGAAGTAGCGGTCGTGGCTTACGACCAGCACGGTGCCCTCGTAGTCCATGAGGAAGTCCTCCAGCCAGACCACGCTCTGGAGATCCAGGTTGTTGGTCGGCTCGTCGAGCAGGACGATGTCGGGCTTGCCGAAGAGCGCCTGCGCCAGCAGGACCTTCACCTTCAGCCTGCCGTCCAGGTCGGCCATAAGAGTGTAGTGGAACTGGGTGTCCACCTCGAGGCCGTTGAGTATCCTGCCGGCGTCGCTCTCGGCCTCCCAGCCGCCCATCTCGGCGTACTCCTCTTCCAGCTCGCTGGCGCGCAGCCCGTCCTCGTCGGTGAAGTCCGGCTTCTCATAGATGGCGTCCTTTTCCTTGCCGATGTCGTAGAGGCGCTTGTTGCCCATAATGACCGTGTCCATGACCGTGTACTCGTCGTACATGCCCTGGTTCTGCTTGAGGACGCTCATGCGTGCCTTGGAGTCGATGTACACCGCCCCCGAGGTGGATTCCACCTCGCCCGAGAGCACGCGCAGGAAGGTGGATTTGCCCGCGCCGTTGGCGCCTATGATGCCGTAGCAGTTGCCGGAAGTGAACTGCAGGTCGGCATTGGAGAACAGCACCTGTCCGCCAAACTGGACGCTCAGATTTTCAACGGTTATCATAGCACCCATAAGTCATACCTCCGTGGATGTAAAAATCAGCGCCGGCTATTATATCACAGCCTTCCCCACAGGGCAAGGCAGCCGCACTATTTTATAGGTGAAGCGCCGCACGTATTTTTAAAGGTCATCCATAAACTCACGTATCGCGCTGATAAACAGCTCCCCGAAGCGGCCGGCTTTTACCTCACCCACGCCGGGGACGGCGAGGAACTCCTCCCTGGTCAGCGGTGCCAGCTGGGCCATGGCCTGCAGGGTAGCGTTGGAGAACACGACATAGGCGGGGACTCCGGCCTCGCCGGCGGCGCGGGCGCGCACTCGGCGCAGCTCCTCGTAGAGCTGGGGTACGCTGTATTCAGGCTTGGGCCTGTCCGGGGCGGGGGACGGCCGGGCCGCGGAAGAGGCCCTCCTGCGCGGCGGCGTATACTTCCCGGCGTACGGCTCGGTGCGGCTGCGCTGCCCGACGCGCTCGGGCATGGCCACCCGCGTCCCGCCGAAGAGGACGTCGGCTGCCTTCTGCGTGCAGCACAGGGCCTGATACCCGTTGAGCGCGATGTAGCCCTGCTCCGTGAGCGCGTCTATGTACCGGTTCAGCCTGTCCCGGCTCGTGTCCGCCATCAGGCCGTAGGTGGAGACACCTTCCAGGCCCTTTTCCGTCACCTTGGCGCTGGCGGAGCCGCGCAGCACGTCGCAGATCAGGCCGCGCCCCACGTTATAGCCCAGCCTTGAGCGCACCCGCTCAATGCAGGACAGTATCATCTGTGCCTCGGTGGTGATGTCGCGCTCCACGCAGTCGGCCAGGCAGTTGCCGCAGTTCCCGCAGCCGGGCGGGTGTTCCTGGCCGAAGTAGGAGAGGATGTACCCGCGCAGGCAGCGCTCGGTCTTGCAGTAGCCCACCATGGCGTTGAGGCGCTGTATATCCGTGTCCGGAGCGGCGCTCTCGCCGTGGTCGATGAGGTAGCGCGCCGTGATGGTGTCACGGCCGGAATAGAGCAGGATGCAGTCCGCCGGCTGGCCGTCCCGCCCGGCCCGGCCGGCCTCCTGATAATAGGCGTCTATGCTCTTGGGCATGTTGTAGTGGATGACAAAGCTCACGTTGGACTTGTCTATGCCCATGCCGAAGGCGTTGGTGGCGACCATTATGTTTGACTCGTCGTACTGGAAGGCCTCCTGGGCCCCCGCGCGCTCCTGCTCGGACAGCCCGGCGTGGTAGCGCACGGCGGAATACCCCTGGCTGCGCAGCAGGCCGCAGACCTCCTCCACGGCAGAGCGGGTAGCGCAGTATACAATGCCGCTCCTGCCGCGCCGCTCGCGGAGCAGGGCCAGCAGCTCGCGGTCCTTGTTTCGGGGCTGCCGCACTTCGAGGTACAGGTTGGGGCGGTCAAAGCCCGTGACCAGCACTTCCGGCTCGCGCAGCTCAAGCAATCTGGTTATGTCCTCGCGCACGCGTTCCGTGGCGGTGGCCGTGAAGGCCGCCACCGTGGGACGGCGGGGGAGCGAGGCGATGGCGGGGGCTATCCTGAGATAGCTGGGACGGAAGTCCTGGCCCCACTGAGACACACAGTGGGCCTCGTCCACTGCGACAAGCGGCACGTCCAGCTGGGATATGACGTTGCGGAACCCCGCCGTCTCCAGCCGCTCCGGGGCTATGTAGAGCAGCTTGTACCGGCCGGCGCGCAGCCCGTCGAGGACGGCGCTGTACTCGGCAGCCGTCTGCGTGCTGTTTATGTAGGCGGCCTCCACGCCGCTTTCACGCAGGGCCAGCACCTGGTCCGTCATCAGCGATATCAGGGGCGAGACCACTATCGTCACGCCCCTGAGCAGCAGCGCAGGCACCTGATAGCAGATGCTTTTGCCGCCGCCCGTGGGCATGATGCCCAGGCAGTCGCGCCCGGACAGTATGGCGTCTATCAGCTTTTCCTGCCCGGGCCGGAACTCGCCGTAGCCGAAGTACCGGCGCAGGACGTCTCTCTTGGTCAGAGCCCGCATGGCTCCCCCTCCTCTTTACGTGTCAGGCCTCCCCGATCAGGGCGGCGCGCAGCTTCTCGATGGCCCGCTTCTCGATACGGCTCACGTAGCTGCGCGAGATGCCCAGCCGCGCGGCGCACTCGCGCTGCGTGAGCGGTGTGTCCCCGTCCAGGCCGTAGCGGGCGCGGATTATTTCCGACTCCCGCTCCGTCAGCTCGCTCTCCACGCAGCGGCGCACGGCCCGGGCCGACTCCTTCATGCTCACGCGCTCGGCGAGGTCGTCCTCCACGGCCAGTACGTCCATGAGCGAGAGGCTGTTGCCCTCCGAGTCCGTGTCCAGCGCCTCGCTGAGCGAGACGTCGCCGCTGGACTTTTTTATGGAGCGGAAGTACATGAGGATCTCGTTTTCGGCGCAGCGGGCGGCGTATGTGGCCAGGCGCACGCCCTTGTCGGGCCGGTAGGTGTTAACGCCTTTTATGAGGCCGATTGTGCCGATGGAGATGAGATCCTCCGTGTCCGAGCTGACGGTGTAATACTTCTTCACGACGTGCGCCACCAGACGCAGGTTGTGCTCTATAAGCGAGTTGCGCGCCTCCAGGTCCCCGGCGAGGGACAGCTCCACGAGCCGCCGCTCCTCATCGGCCTTCAGCGCCCGCGGGAAGCTCCCCGTGGGGTTCGCCAGACGCAGCATCAGCAGTGAAGCGCCCAGCAGGGCGTACAGTGTCAACATCCGCGGCACCACCTTTCACGTGATACCGCATTATATTCGCGCCGAGCGTGTACACTTGCCTGAGCTTGACAAATGCGTCCTGCGAACTTAAAATTGCCTCGGGAGTTGATAGCTTTGTCCGAACACACTCATACCCTGCCCGACGGCAGCGTAATAACCCACAGCCACGGCGAGCACGGACACACGCACTCGCACACGCAGACCAAGGCCGTGCTCAACCGGCTCAGCCGGGCCATAGGCCACCTGGAGAGCGTCAGGCGCATGGTAGCCGACGGCCGTGACTGCACCGAGGTGCTGATACAGCTGGCCGCAGTGCGCAGCGCGCTGAACAACACGGCCAAGGTTATATTAAAAGACCACATAGAGCACTGCATAGCGGACGCCGCCGAGAACGGCGACACCGCCGCCCTGGAGCAGCTGGAAAACGCCATCGAGCTATTTATGACCTAAATCACCATGGCCCCGTCCACGCCCAGCACCTGCCCGGTGACAAAACCGGCCTCCTCGCTGGCGAGGAAGCGGACGCAGCGGGCGATGTCCTCCGGCGTGCCCAGCCGGCCCATGTAGGTGTTTTCGGCCATGTGGGCCTTGTCCTCAGCCGTGAAGCAGCCGAGCATGTCTGTGTCAACCGCGCCGGGGGCCACGGCGTTCACACGGATGCCGCTGGGGCCAAGCTCCTTGGCCAGGCCCTTTACAAAGGAGATGAGCGCGCCCTTGGTGGCGCTGTAGGCCGTCTCGCAGGAGCCGCCGTACACGCCCAGGATGCTGCTCACGCAGACGATGGCGCCCGCCTTCTCCCGCACCATGTGCGGTATGGCCGCCCGGCAGCAGTTAAAAGCGCCGCCGAGGTTAACGTCCACGATGCGGCGCCATTCTTCGTCTGTCATATCGCTGAGCAGGCCGCTCCAGGCGATCCCGGCGTTGCTCACCAGCAGATCAACTCCGCCTGTGCGCTCGAACATGGCGTTTACCTGGGCGGAGTCGGCCACGTCGCAGCGGATAGCCTCGCTGCCGAGCTCGGCCGCCAGGGCTTCGGCCTTCTCGCGGCTGTTGAGATAATTTATCGTGACGCGCCAGCCGCCCTCGGCCAGCGCGCGGGCTATCGCCGCGCCGATGCCGCGCGACGAACCGGTTACAAGAGCTCTTTTCATTGAAAACCTCCGGGTTGATATCTTCACCTATTCTATAACATAATGGTGCCCGGCGCAAGCCCGCAGTGCGGTGCCTGCAGCCGGCAGAGGCAGCAAATACATATCAGGCGGTGATACAATGGACATCACACCCATAGCGCACGTGCGCAGCGACTTCGGCTCCAAATTCGGCATACCGAGGCAGAGCGGCATAGTGCCGGAGCTGGTCAGCTATGTCGTATTTGAAGAGGGATTCCGCTCCCCGGAGGCCCTGCGCGGGCTGGAGGGGTTCGACTACATCTGGCTCATCTGGGAGTTCTCCGCCAACCGCCGGGAGGGCTGGTCCCCCACGGTGCGGCCGCCGCGGCTGGGCGGGAATGTGCGCCAGGGCGTGTTTGCCACGCGCTCACCGTACAGGCCCAACCCGCTGGGCCTCTCCAGCGTGAAGCTGGACGCCATCCTAGACACGCCGGAGGGCCCGGTGCTGCGCATACTGGGCGCCGACCTGATGGACGGCACCCCCGTCTATGACATCAAGCCCTACGTGGGTACCGACGTGCACGAGGGGGCGCGCTTCGGGTTTGCCTCCGGCGGCTGGGAGCGCGGCCTGGAGGTGGTTATCCCGCCGGAGCTGCTCGCGCGGGTGCCGGAGGCTTCGCGGGCGGCGCTCGCCGGGGTGCTCGAGCAGGACCCGCGCCCGGCTTACCAGCACGACGAGGCGCGCGTGTACGGCCTGGACTTTGCCGGCTGCAACGTCCGCTTCACCGTGAGCGGCGGCGTGCTCACCGTGGCAGACATAGAGCCGATTTCCGACAACTGATAAGGAGCAGGGCATAAAATGTACGATGAACTGACCAAAGAGGACATCAAGAAGATGCAGGAAGAGCTGGATTACCGCACCCGTGTGCTGAGACCCCAGCTCATAGACGACGTTAAGGTGGCCCGCGGCTTCGGCGACCTGAGCGAGAATTTCGAGTACAAGGCTGCCAAGCGCGAGAAAAACCGCAACGACTCGCGCGTGCGTTACCTGGAGCGCATGATTAAGACGGCGAAAGTCATCTCCGACGACAGCGCCGAGGGCGTGGCTGGCCTGTACGACCACGTCACCATCCGCGCCGAGGACGACGAGAGCGAGCGCGTTATAACGCTGGTGACCACCCTGCGCCAGAATGCGCCCCAGGGGCTCATAAGCAAGGAGAGCCCCGTCGGCAAGGCGGTGATGGGCCGCAGGGCCGGGGACCGCGTGTATATCGACCTGGGCGGGGACGACGGCTATTGGCTGGACATACTCAAGGTCGAAAAGGGTGAGGACGACGGCAGCATACCCATCCGCGGGTATTGAGCCCTGCCGGAGGTCCGGAAAAGCGCATGACAAATGGGAGCGGCGGAATATCGCGCTGCTCCCATTTATTTTATGATATGTTCTGCCGGTCAGGCCCCGGCTACCAGGCTTTCGTATTCGCTTTCCAACTCTTCTATGCGCCGGTCGCAGTCAGACTGCAGCGCGCGCAGGCGCTCCAGGGAGGAATTTATACGCTGCTCCACGTCATAGGCGCGGTCCAAAGTTACGTCTATGCGTCCCTTGGAGGCCAGATCTGCGAAGAGCCCGTCAAAGAAGAAGTCGGCAAAACCAAGGAAGTCGCCGATATTCACGTTGAGGCTGTCGCCCACGTCGGCCAGCTCGGTGTCAAAGCGGCGCAGCGCCATGCGCAGACGTTCAATGTGTCCCTGGGCCTCGTCTATACTGCTGTACTTGGCCATGTTGACAAAGAAACTGTCGGTGAACAGGTCCAGCGTAGCCATATCGGAGGAATCCTCCAGGCTGTACACTACCTCGTTTGCCGCGGCCAGGGCACGCTCACCGGCGCTGACGGCTTCCTGGGCTTCACGGCGGCGCTCCTCCATTGCGCTGCGGGTGCGCTCCAGCTCGCGCAGCTTGCCGCCGACGGAGGAGCCGGAGGCCTTCAGCTCGGCGGCCCGGCGGTGTATGGCCTCGGAATAGCGCACCTCGCAGCCGGACAGCTCCCTGAGCTCCGCACCTGTTTCGGCTATGTCGTCGTCCAGGTCCTCCAGCTCGCGCACCACGCTGTCGTGCTTGACCGCGGCGGCTCGGGCCTCGGCGCGTTCCTTTTCCAGCTTGTCGTCCAGGCTGCCGGTGAGGGAATATATAAAGCGGGCGAGGCTGCGTCCCTCCAGATTCTCCACGTCCTCGGCCTCGTCCAGACGCGCCTCGCGCAGCTCAGCTTCCTGAGCGGCCAGGGCCTCGCGCTGCTTATAGAGGTTCTGCAGGCGTTTCTGGAGCTGCTCTGAACGGGCCACATCGGCGCGCAGACGGGCAATATCGTTAATTTCCATTGTTATACCCCCCGGATATTACATTCGGTATAACCGCATTGTAGCATCCGTGGCCGCACATGTCCAGAGCTTTTACTGGGAGAAGACGCTGCGCTTTATACTGTCCAGGGCGTTTTTCTCCAGGCGTGATACCTGCGCCTGTGAGATGTGTATTTCCCGGGCAACCTCCGTCTGGGTCTTGCCCTGGTAATAGCGCAGGGCCAGTATGCGCTTTTCGCGCTCGCCCAGGGCGGCGATGGCGTCCGTGAGGGCCAGCCGCTCCAGCCAGCTCTCGGGTGTGTCTCGGGTGTCGCGCAGCTGCTCCATGACGGGCACAGAGTCCTCGGAGTCCTGGTAGGCGGGTTCCGAGAGGGATACGGGGTCGGCAATGGCGTCCAGCGCAAAGACGACGTCGGAGCGCTTGGCGCCCACGGCTTTGGCTATCTCGTCTACCGTGGGGGTGCGTCCGGACTCGGCCGTGAGTTTTTCGCGCGCCTGCAGGGCCTTGTAGGCCAGGTCACGCATGGAGCGGGACACCCGCACGGAGCTGTTGTCGCGCAGGTAGCGGCGTATTTCGCCGGCTATCATGGGCACGCCGTAGGTGGAAAAACGCACGCCCTGGGAGGTGTCAAAGTTGTCGATGGCCTTGATGAGGCCGATGCAGCCCACCTGGAACAGGTCGTCCAGGTTTTCACCGCGGTTGGCGAACTTCTGTATGACGGACAGCACCAGGCGGAGGTTGCCGCCGATCAGCTTCTCGCGTGCGGCAAAGTCGCCGGAACGTGCGCGCTCGAGCAGTTCGCGCGTCTCCTCATTTTTGAGCACCGGAAGCCGCGAGGTGTTTACACCGCATATCTCAACCTTGCCCTGCAAGTAAAAGTCCCCTTTACCGGAAAGTATGAGCTAGTTTCTCCAGGTAAAGGGGATTTGATTCATTAGGTGAGGGTTGTTGCCGCTTTTTGAAAGCGGGAGGAAAGTTTCGGGGACGCTTTCTTTTGTGCTTGCCAAAAGAAAGCGCCCCCGGGCCCCCGAAAGGAAAAGCGCCTTTGCTGGTGCGCTGGAACCTTACGCCGGGGGCTTTTTGAGTGGTCATCCCTGTTGGTATACGTTCTTGTGCATCGCCGACCGCAGTTTGAGCCGCATGCGCGGCTCGCCGCTCGGTGGTGTGTGAGTCTGGGCCCGCAGAGTTGCGTGGGTGCGGTTTATTGTGCCGCTCCGGGCTGCGGCGGCTTTGCCGCCGGACGCCGCTTGGGTTTGGCGCGAACTGGTGTGGATGCGGGGCGTTCGGCCGTTATGGTGAGTTCCGAGGCATCGCTGCGCTTGCCGCTGGGTGGCTGATGTACAGTGGGCCCTTTCCCTTTATACATGCGGCGCGCAAGCGCCGCGAACGCGGGGCGTGCGCTGGACGCAAAAATGACCGCCGCGGTGTCAAACTGCCGCCGGTTTGCGCCCATACGCACGGCGTCAGCCGCCGTTGCTGGGCCTCCTGGAACCTTTTCGCTCGCCGCTGAGCATTATTATGAACGCCGTGACGGCGGCAAGTACTTCGCTTAGCGAATGTACCAGCCAGAGGGTCTCGCGGCCGAACATGGCGGGAAGGGCCAGGGCCAGGATGGGCGGCCAGATCAGGCTGCGGGAGAGGCTGACTGCCAGGGCTTTGCCGGTGCGGCGCGTGCTCTGCCAGTAGGATATCATCAGCAGCCCGTAACCGGCGAGAGGGAAGCCGCAGAAGTATGCGGCGCTGCGCTCGTTGAGGAAGGCCAGCAGTTCGGCGTCGTCCGGGTTGAACAGGGCAAAGAAATAGCGGGCGAAAAAGAGTATCAGCACATAGCAGACAATACCCATGCCTAAAAATACCCAGGCGGAGAAGCTGCGCAGCTCGCGGCAGCGCTTGAGTTCGGCTGTGCCGGTGAAGTGGCTGAACACCGGCTGCAGGCCCTCTGCCATGCCGAGAAAGAGCGTGAGTATGATCAGCATCAGATAGCCGATGACCAGGTATGCCGCCAGTCCCAGCTCCCCGTAGCCGCAGCGCACAATGGCGGCGTTGTACACGAAAGTGATTATACCGATGGTGAACTCCATGATGAAGGAGGGGAAGCCGAGCGAGCAGATGTTCCCAACCGTGGCAATGGACGGGCGGGTAAGGGCGAAGTGCAGCTGTCCGCGCCTGAATATGAAGTGCGGCAGGAGGATCAATACGCTGAAGATGGGGCCCAGGGCCGTGGCCAGGGCCGCGCCGCCGATGCCCAGGTTGAGCGGGTACATGAAGAGCCAGTCGAGGGCTATGTTGGAGCAGGAGCCGACAGCCAGGGCGATCATGGCCAGCTTGGGCCGCGCGTCATTGCGCACCAGGCCGCTCAAAAGGAAGGAGAGTATCTGGAACGGCGCAAAGGAGACGATGTAGCGCATGTACTCTGTGGCCTCGCCGTGGATGTCCTCCGTGGAGCCGAGCAGGACGGCCAGGCCGTCTATGAACAAGTTACCGAAAATGATTATGATTACGCCCAGCCCCACGGCGCAGATAAAAGCCGTGTTGAAGACATTCACGGCCCGCTCCTTCTCGCCGCGGCTCAGGTATCCGGATATGAGCACGCCGGCGCCGGAGGCAATGGCCATGGAGAGGGCGATGAGTATTTCAATGAGCGGTACGCTGACGGCGGCTGCGGCCATGGAGTCCGTGCCCAGCCGGTGGCCGATAAACACGCCGTCAACTATAACGTAAACAGAATTGAATAACAGCCCCACCATCTGGGGCAGGGCAAACCGCGCGAAAAGTGCGCGGGATGTGCCTTGGTACATAGCGGATTCTCCTTTCGGTGCTGGGCCGCCTTTATGAAGGCAGGCGGGAAGAGCGCCCAGGCCGTATCCGGCCTTTCCCATAGTAAAAGCCTCAAAAAAGCCCGCGTTGTGTAACGCGGGCCTAATACACAATTCAGCGCCCCGGCGGGCGGAGAGTATTCGGTTATATGAGTTCCTTGGCCTGTTTGGCAGTGAGGTGCTCTATGGTCAGTTCCAGCATGTTCAGAGGCGCCCAGTCACGCTCCATAGCCTTGTCGTGCTCGGCCTGGGGAAGGTCGGGGCAGTACTTGCGGGCCAGGAGGGATACCATGCGCCGCTTTTCGGCGTCGTCGGTTATCTCGCGTATGCGGCCGAAGGCTATGGCGCTGCGGTAGTGGCTGGTAAACTCGGCCTGCACCACCTCATCCTGGTCAACAACGCAGAAGCTGGCCTTTTCACAGGCGCGCACGGCGTCCAGCTTGTGGCCGGATTTGGCACAGTGCATGTAGATTTTTCCGTCTTCATAGACGTAACTGATTGGCACGGCGTATGGATAGCCCCCGTCGCCCAGCACGGCCAGCACGCCGTGGCTGCCGCGCTCGAGGATGGCTACGGCCTCGGACTCGGGCATCTGCTGCCTTTTTCTTCGCATTTCCCGGAACATATTTGGACCTCCCTGTACGCAAAAGCCGCCGGGGACGTTCCTGCGATGGCCTTACGGAACGGCGCTAACCCGGCGGTCAATGGCCGTATCATAGCAAACCCGGGCGCGCTTGTCAAGAGCGGAGTGCGCGTCAAGCGTTTTGTGGGGGTTGTACCCGCCGCGAGGGGCCGGAAACCGCGGCGGCTCTTGACTTCCCGGGGAAATACGTATATTATAAATGAACGCACAAAAGCGCAAGAGAGAATTGGAGGCTGAGACATGAGAGCTTTCGGGCTTAACGAGCTCCGGGAGATGTTCCTGAGCTTTTTTGAATCCAAGGGCCACCTGCGCCTGCCGAGCTTTTCGCTCGTGCCGCAGAACGACCCGTCACTGCTGCTGATAAACTCCGGCATGGCCCCGCTCAAGCCGTACTTCACCGGCGAGCAGGAGCCGCCCCGCCGCCGCGTCTGCACCTGCCAGAAGTGCGTGCGCACCGGTGACATAGACAACATAGGCAAGACCGCCCGCCACGGCACCTTCTTCGAGATGCTGGGCAACTTCTCCTTCGGCGACTACTTCAAGCACGAGGCCATAGCCTGGTGCTGGGAGTTCCTCACCAGCCCCGACTGGGTGGGCATTGACCCGGACAGGCTCTATCCGAGCGTGTTTGAGGACGACGACGAGGCGTTTGCCATCTGGCGCGACGAGATAGGCATCCCGCCCGAGCGCATTTTCCGCTTCGGCCGCGAGGACAACTTCTGGGAGCACGGCACCGGCGCCTGCGGCCCCTGCAGCGAGGTCTACTATGACCGCGGCGAGAAGTACGGCTGCGGCAAGCCCGGCTGCACCGTCGGCTGCGACTGCGACCGCTATATCGAGGTCTGGAACAACGTGTTCAGCCAGTTCAACTCCGACGGCCAGGGACACTACACCGAGCTCTCTCAGAAGAACATCGATACCGGTATGGGCCTGGAGCGCCTGGCCTGCGTCTGCCAGGACGTGCCCAGCCTGTTTGATGTGGACACCGTCATGAACATCACCCATAAGGTGAGCGAGATAACCGGCGCACACTACGGCGAGAGCCAGAAGGCGGACGTGTCCCTGCGCGTCATCACCGACCACATCAGGAGTGCCACCTTCCTCATCGGCGACGGCGTGCTGCCCAGCAACGAGGGCCGCGGCTACGTCCTGCGCCGCCTGCTGCGCCGCGCTGCGCGCCACGGCAAGCTCCTGGGCGTGAACGAGCCCTTCCTGTACAGGGTCTGCGAGACCGTCATCCACGAGAACCGCACCGCTTACCCCGACCTGGTGGACAAGCAGAGCTTCATCACCCGCGTCATCAAGACCGAGGAGGAGAGCTTTGCCCGCACCATCGACGGCGGCATGAAGATACTCGGCGAGCTCATGGACGGGCTCAGGGCCAGGGGCGAGACCGTGCTGCCCGGCGAGGACACCTTCCGTCTTTACGACACCTATGGCTTCCCCCTCGACCTCACTGAGGACATCCTCTCCGACGCCGGCATGACCGCCGACACGGAGGGCTTCGACAAGCTCATGACCGAGCAGCGCGAGCGCGCCCGCGCCGCCCGCGGCGATATCTCCGGCTGGGCCGGGCTGGATCTGGGCCTCGACAACGTGCCCACCGAGTTCACCGGCTACGACACCCTCTCCGACACCGGCACGGTGGAGGCGCTTATCGCCGCCGGGGAGCTCTCCGGCGAGCTGGGCGAGGGCACCGAGGGCAGCGTCGTCCTGGATAAAACCCCCTTTTACGCCGAGATGGGCGGCCAGGTGGCCGACCGCGGCGTCATCACGGGCGAGGGCGGAGCCGAGTTCACCGTCACCGACGTGCAGAAGACCAAGGGCGGCAAGTACCTGCACACCGGCACCATGACCCGCGGCAGCTTCCATCTGGGCGAAAACGTCCAGACTGTCGTGGACGCCGAGCGCCGCGCCGCCATCATGCGTGCGCACTCCGCCACGCACCTGCTCCACGCCGCGCTGCGCCGCGTCCTGGGCGACCACGTCCACCAGGCCGGCTCCCTCGTCGAGCCCGACAGGCTGCGCTTTGACTTCACCCACTTCTCCGCCATGACCGGCGAGGAGCTGCTAGAGGTCGCGCGCATAGTAAACCACGAGATTCTCGCGGGTGACAACGTCGGCACCGAGGTCATGGACCTCGAGGCCGCGCGCGCCAGAGGCGCACAGGCCCTGTTCGGCGAGAAGTACGGCGAGAGCGTCCGCGTCGTGACGATGGGCGGCTTCTCCAGCGAGCTGTGCGGCGGCACCCACGTTGACAACACCGCCAAGGTCGGCCCCTTCAGGATAGAGAGCGAGTTCTCCGTCGCCAGCGGAGTGAGGCGCATCGAGGCCGTCACCGGCCTGGAATTCTTCCGCGAGAACGAGGAGAACAACCGCAAGCTGCTGGCCATGGCCGATATGCTCAAGACCAGCCCCAACGAGGTGGTGGAAAAGGCCAGGACCGCGCTCGACAACCTGCGCGAGATGCGCCGCCGCGTTGATGCCCTGCAGGACAAGATCCGCTCCGGCGAGATCGACAACTTTATTGCCAGCGCCCACAATGTGGGAGACCTGAAAGTTATCACCGCCACCGTGCCCGCCACCACTACGGATGATCTCAGGCGCATGGGCGACTTCCTGCGCGACCGCGAGAACGGAATAGTCGCTGTTCTGGCCGCCGTGAACGACGGCAAGATAACCTTCCTCGCCGTCTGCGGTACCGACGCCGTGAAGGCCGGCGTAAAGGCCGGCGACCTGATACGCCAGGTTACCGCCCTCACCGGCGGCAAGGGCGGAGGCAAGCCCGACAGCGCCATGGGCGGCGGCAGCGATGTGCTCATGCTCGACAACGCCCTGGCCATGGTGGATAACTTCGTGGCCATGAAGCTTGGAATCAACAAGGAATAAGGAGGAAACGCACATGTCCGACTGCCTGTTCTGCAAGATAGCCGCAGGGGAGATACCCTCCAACAAGGTGTATGAGGACGATACCGTCCTCGCCTTCAGGGACATCAATCCCCAGGCCCCGACCCACATCCTCGTGATACCCAAGGCGCACGCGGCAGACTCCGCCGCTCAGATCACGGCGGAAAACAGCGCCGTTGTCGCCCACTGCTTTGAGGTGATCGCCGGGATCGCCGCCAGCGAGGGCCTCACCGACGGCTTCCGCGTTATCACAAACGCCGGCCCCGCTGCGGGCCAGACCGTGCCGCACCTGCACTTCCACATCCTTGCGGGCGTGGACATGGCCGAAAAACTGCTTTAAGAGCCGTTGAGGGGGACCTTCCGGGTCCCCCTTTGCGCGTATGTACGGGAACAAACCCGGCCTGATGGCAGTCTTAAAACAAAACCTTCAAGGGGGTAACTGATATGAAGAAGACGCTCTCCCTTTTCCTTGCGCTCACGCTTGTCCTGGCCCTTGCCGCCTGCGGCACCGGTGACCCCGCTCCCACCCCGACGGCGGGCGGCGCCACGCCGGAGCCCTCCGCGCCGGCCACACCTGAGGCGACGCCGGAGGCCACGGAAGAGCCAGCCACCCTGCTCAGCATGCAGGCCGTCTGGGGCGATGTGAGCTCCGCCGAGCTGCAGCGCGGGACGATGGCCTATGACGACGGCAGCGTCGTGCAGGTGTACGGCGCCGCGGACTATTTCATCGACGGCGGCGACATATACGTGCTCAATTCGGCCAGCAACAGCATAACCAAGTTCACCTCCGGCTCGGTCAGCCGCGTGATAGAGCTGGATGCGCACAAGATAAACGGTATGCGCATAGCGGTCAGCGGCGGCGACGTCTATGTCCTCGGCGTTGACCATGAGACGAATGGCACTGACCTGGTCTGCATAGACAAGGATAACAAAAAGACCGACGTGGAGTTCTTCGACCAGCTCGGCGGCAGCGACGTGACGGCGATGACGGCCCGCGACGGCAGGCTGTACATAAGCACGACGGACAACATCAACGGCACGACCTATATCTTCAGCCTGGAGGCCGAAGAGGGCGGGGAGGAGGACACCGCAAATTATGAGACGGTGGACGGCTGCATCCTCGCCGACGGCACCGTGTACAGGACGGACCTGACCCCTTCGCAGGGCTATACTTTCGGCCAGACCGCCTCGCTCATAGTCACCGCGCCCGACGGTGAGGAGACCACCCTGACATTCACGAGCGATTACATGATTTCCGCTGCGGAGCTGCTGCGCCGCGACGGCGACAGCTTCTATGTGCGCCTGGAGGAGGTCAGCGTGGACGCCCCGGCCAGCTTTGTCACTGCCGAGTGCGTGCTGAGGATGAACGCTGCCGGTGAGATAAGCGCCGTGTTCCCCGTGCCGGAGCAGATAGTCAATACCGGCAACGTCATAAAGTGCTTTGGCGGGGAACTGTACATGATGAATACGGCCGAGGAGAGCGTGGAGATAATGCGCATAACGGACGGCGACTATATAGCGCCTGAGGACTATGTCTCGCCGCTGGGCGCGATCATGGAGGAGTGAAGTATATGGAAAAGACGATAAGCGCCGCTGTGCTCAATTCGTTCCCGCCCGCCGACATGGCCGCGGCGGACGCCCTGCTGCAGGAGAAGCTCTCTGCGGGCGATAAAAAGCTCGTCGTGCTCGACGACGACCCCACCGGCGTGCAGACCGTGCACGACGTGTCGGTGTATACGGACTGGTCATATGAGAGCGTGCTGGCCGGGTTCAGGGAGGACAGGCGGCTCTTCTTCATCCTCACCAATTCCCGCAGCTTTACGCCGGAACAGACCGAACGCGCGCACAGGGAGATAGCTGCCGCGGCCGCCCGCGCCTCGCTCGAGACGGGCAGGGACTATATCCTCGTCAGCCGCGGGGACTCCACCCTGCGCGGACACTATCCGCTGGAGACCGAGGTGCTGCGCGGGGAGACTGAGCGCGCCCTGGGCTGCGCTGTTGACGGCGAGATAATCTGCCCCTTCTTCGAGGAGGGCGGCCGCTTTACCCTCGGCAACGTGCACTATGTGCGCTACGGCGATGAGCTGGTGCCGGCGGCGCAGACCGAGTTTGCCCGCGACGCCACCTTCGGCTATGAGCACTCCGACCTGCCCGGATACATAGAGGAGAAGACCGGCGGCAGGTTCCGGGCCGCGGACACCCTGTGCATATCCGTGGAGGAGCTGCGCAGCATGGACGTCGATGCGGTGGCGGACAGGCTCTGCACCGTGTCAAACTTCGGCAAGATAGTCGTAAACGCTGTCAGCTACGCGGACGCCAAGCTGGCCGCCGCCGCAATCTGGGAGGCTGCGGCGCGGGGGCATCGCTTTATACTGCGCACGGCGGCCTCGCTGGTCAAGGAGCTGGGCGGGGTGCCCTCGCGCCCGGCGCTCACCCGCGCCGAGCTCATCTCGGGCGGCACGCCCAACGGCGGCGTGGTGGTCATAGGCTCGCACACGGCCAAGACCACGCGGCAGCTCGCCGCAATGGCAGCGCTGCCCGGGGTGGAGTGCGTGGAGTTCAACTCCGACCTGGTGCTGGAAGAAGGCGGGATGGAGGCCGAGACCAGGCGCGTCACGGCGGAGCTGGAGCGCATTATCCGCTCCGGGCGCACCGCCGCGGCCTATACGAAGCGCGCGGTGCTCACGCTGGAGGGGGACACCAGGGAGAGCGCCCTGCTGCGCTCGGTGCGTATATCCGAGGCGGTGCAGTCGCTTGTCGCCGGGCTGGGCGTGACGCCGGCCTTCGTGATTGCCAAGGGCGGCATAACCTCCAGCGACGTGGGCACGAAGGCCCTGAGGGTGCGCCGCGCCGAGGTCATGGGGCAGCTCCTGCCCGGGGTGCCTGTCTGGCGCACGGGCCCGGAGAGCCGCTTCCCGGGTACGCCGTACGTGATTTTCCCGGGAAACGTCGGCGAGGACTCGTCCCTGCGTGAGGCCGTGGAGATACTGACAGGGGCCTGAGCGCCAGATAAATACGCGGCGGAGCATCGCTCCGCCGCGTTTATTTATTGCGCGCTCCCGCGGGATATGCTATGATTGACGTATAAAAGCAGGGGAGGGGCGAGCATGAGCGGTCTGGCCACGGCGGGATTTTCTTTCGCGGCGGGCTGCGCCCTGGCGGGGTATGTGCTCCCGGCGGACTGGCTCTATTACGCCGCCGCTGCCCTGGGCCTGCCCTTCCTGGGCGGGCTGGTGCTCCTGCGCCGTGAGGCGCGTGTGCGCTGCGCGATTATCTGCATATTCGCCGCCGTGGGCCTGGTGTGGTATGGGCTCTACTCCGCCGCCTATCTCGGCACCGCCGCGGGCTTTGACGGCACCACCGGGTGCGTGACCGTGCGTGTGGGCGACTACCCGTACCGGGACGGAAACTACGCCGGGGTGCACGTCACGCTGGCGGAGGAGGGCCTGCCGCGGCTGGGCATAGACGTCGCGGATTACACCGGGACGCTGCCTGAGCTGCGTCCCGGCGACATAGCGGAGCTGGAACTTGAATTCATGGACGCGCGGACCCGGTACGGGGAGGAGACCGGCGTCTATACGGCCCGGGGCACTCAGCTGCGGGCCTATTATACCGCCTGCCACGGCTCGGAGCGGGACTGGGTGAGCGCGCTGTACTTCCCGCTGGAGCTGATGGCGCGTATACGTGCGAGCATAACGGCGAACTTCCCGGAGGACGTGCGCAGCTTTATGCTGGCGCTGCTCATAGGCGACACGCACGGCGTCTACGACGATTACGCCCTTGACAACGCCCTGAGCCTGACCGGGACGGCGCATGTCATATCCGTATCGGGCATGCATCTGTCCTTCCTGTACTCGGCCCTGTGTGCCCTGCTGGGCAAGCGCCGGGCCGCGGCCGCCGGCGCGCCGCTGATAATACTGTTTACGCTCATGGCCGGCTGTTCGAGCGCCATTGTCAGGGCCTGCGTTATGCTCCTCATGAGCATGGGCGCGACGCTGCTCGGGCGGGAGTCGGACGGGCTGACGGGCCTGTCCGCGTCGCTGCTGCTGCTTCTGGCGGCCAACCCGATGAGTATCGAGTCGGTGAGCCTGCAGCTCTCGTTTGCCTCCATGCTGGGCATCGTCACCGTGTCCCCGGCACTGGAGCGGCGGCTGTCGCGCCGGTTCAACCGCAAGGGGATGAAGCTGCGCCGCACACGCTCGGCCGTCATAGCGTCCGTGTCCTCTTCGCTGGGCGCGGTGGTGTTTACTACGCCCATAGTAGCCGCCGTGTTCGGATACGTCTCGCTTATCTCGCCCATAGCCAACCTGCTGACGCTCTGGGCGGTGTCCCTGGCCTTCAACCTGGGCTTTGCCGCGGCGGCCCTCGGTGCCCTGGTGCCGCTTTTGGGAGCCGTGGTTGCCTGGGCGGCCGCCTGGCCGGCGCGGCTTTTCGTGTTCGTGATCGAGCTGCTGGCGAGGGTGCCCTTCGCCGCCGTGTACACGGCCGACAGGCTCATAGTCTGGTGGCTGATCTTCACCTATACGGTGTTTATCGCCGCCTTCGCAGCCAGCCGCCGTACCCGCCTGGGCAAGTGGAAGAGGCCCCTGCGCCCCGCCGTCCCGGCGCTCTGCTCGGCGCTGATGCTCTCCGCCGTGCTGCTTGCGGCGCATGTAGAGGCCGGGCGGGAGCACAGCGTGACCGTGCTGGACGTGGGCCAGGGCGAGTGCGTGGTATTGCTCTCGGGGGAGCGCACCGTAGTAGTGGACTGCGGCGGCGTGTCCACCTGGGACGACGCCGGGGACACTGCCAGCGAGTTCCTGCTCGGCCGTGGCCGCACCAGGGCGGACGCGCTCATACTGACGCACCTGCATACCGACCACGCCGGCGGGGCGGCCAGGCTGCTCAGCCGCATAGACGTGGACACGCTGTACATACCGGCAGGAGCGGACGACGCAGACGCCGAGCTGGAGGCCATACTCGCCGAGGCGCAGGAGCGGGGCACGGGCGTTGTCCTGGTCGGGGACAGGGATGTGGACATAGCCTGGGAGGGCTTCACGGCGCGCATACTGGCGCCGGTGGGCGACGGCGGCGACAACGAGCGCGGGCTGGTGGTCTGCGCCTCGGTGTGCGGCTATGACGCCGTCATAACCGGGGATGCCGGGGCGGCCGTTGAGCGTATACACGCCGGAAACGGCTCGCTGCCGCGCTCCGAGCTGCTGGTGGCAGGACATCACGGCTCGCGCTACTCGAACAGTTTCGCGCTGCTGGACGCCGTCCGTCCGGAGACGGTGGTGATATCTGTGGGCTACAACAGCTACGGACACCCGACGGAAGAGGCCATGGCGCGCATGAAAATGGCCGGTGCGGAGGTATACCGCACCGACGAAAACGGAAATGTCACGATAAGGATAGATGAAAATGGCCAGGAGAGATGAAAAGCTCAACTATAAACAGATAAGCAGGCAGCTGAAAAAAGACGGGCCGGAGCGGCTCTACCTGCTGCACGGGGAGGAGGATTACCTCCTGGAGAGCTTTGTGCGCGAGCTGACGGCGGCCTGCCTGCCCGAGGGCGTGGACGATTTCAGCTTCCGCGAGCTGGACGGCGCGTCGCTCACCATGCAGGTCCTTGCCGACAGCGTGAACTCCCTGCCCTTTGCCACCGAGCGGACGCTGACCATAGTGCGCGGCTTTGACCTCAACCACATGAAGGAGGCGGACGTCAAGGCGCTGGAGGGCATAGTCTCCGACATCCCGGATTTCGCCACGCTGGCCTTTGTCTGCCGCGGCGCACTGGAGCCGGACGGGCGGCTGAAGCCGGTCAAGGCGCTGAAGAAATTCGGCCGCGACCTCAACTTCACCGAGCAGGACGCCGGGGCGCTGACCAGCTGGATCCGCCGCCGCTTCCGCGCACTGGGCAAGGATATGGAGCCCGCGGCGGCCGAGGCGCTTATATATGCCAGCGGCAGCCTGATGAACTCGCTGGTGCCGGAGATTGAGAAAATAGCCGCCGGGATCACGCACGACACCGTGACGGTGGCCGACGTGGAGGCCCTGGCCTTCCGCATCCCGGAGACGCAGGCCTTTGACATGACCGACGCCATCAGCGCGAGGGACTTTGACCGGGCCGCCCGGCTGCTCTCGGACCTGCTCACCATGGGCGAGGAACCGCTGAAGATACTTGGCGCCGTGGGCTACAATATGCGCCGGCTGTACGCTGTGCGCTGCGCCATGGATTACCGCAAAGGCGACGAGTTCATAAAGCGCTGTACCGGCGTCAAATACGACTTCGTGCTCAAGAAGCTCCGGACAGGCGCCTCGCGCTACACACTGGCAGGGCTGAGACGGGCCGTCGAGCTCTGTGCGGAGACCGATTACGCCATGAAGAGCAGCTCCGCCGGCGACGCCGAGCTTCTGGGCGAGCTGCTGGGCCGGTTTGCGGTGGAGTGCGCATGATTAAGGTCAGGGAAGTGATCGTCTGCGAGGGGCGGTACGACAAGGACACGCTCAGCCAGGTGTTTGACGCCGTCATAATCGAGACCGGCGGGTTCCAGGTCTTTAACGACCGCGAGAAGCTGGCGCTGCTGCGCGCCCTGGCCGCGGCCAGGGGCCTGGTCATCCTAACCGACAGCGACGGCGCCGGTTTTCAGATCCGCGGCTACCTTAAGGGGGCCATAGACCCGGCATTGGTCAAGCACGCCTATATCCCCGACATACCGGGGCGGGAGAGGCGCAAAAAGAGCGCCTCCGCAGCCGGTACGCTGGGAGTCGAGGGAATGAAGCCGGAGGTGCTGATCGAAGCCCTGCGCCGCGCCGGGGCCACCTTTGATGGCGAAGAAGCGTCCCGGGGCGGGGCGGGGGACATCAGCGCGGCCGACCTCTATGCCCTGGGCCTGAGCGGGAAGCCGGGCAGCGCCGCGCTGCGCTCCGCGCTTCTTGCGAAGCTGGGGCTGCCGGACAAGCTCAAGGGCGGCGCCCTGCGTGACGTGCTGGGGGCGCTCTATACGCGCGAAGAGCTGGAGAGAGCGGTCACTGAGCTGACCGCTCCTCAATGACGGCACCTGCTATCATGCCTATGAGCAGGACAGCCTGCGGCATCAGAGCCAGCTCATAGGCGAGATTGTAGGCGTAGCTCGTGTCGGCGGTATATGTGCCTGCGTCGATGAGGAGCATAAATGCGCAGAAGAGCATGCAGCAGCTGAGCTGAAGCGAGCGCAGGGTTACCTCCCAGGCGGGAGCGGACATGGCGAGGATCCTCCTCATGGTTTTCATATGTATCACCTGGGCCCATTGTACCGCCGCAAGGCGGGGCAAAACAACGCAAAAAAATTGCCAGCAGGCCCTTATTGCCTGTGGCGCTCGGTAAACATGTGTGATATAATTATGTAAAGCTGTGAATACTGGGAGGTTTACTCACAATGAAATGCCCGTTCTGCGGCTATTCCGAGAGCCGCGTTATAGATTCCCGCCCCGCCGAAGAGGGGGCGACCATCCGCCGCCGCCGCGAGTGTCTGGCCTGCCAGAAGCGCTTTACCACGTATGAGATCATAGAGCGCCTGCCACTGGTGGTCATCAAGCGCGACGGCTCCCGGCAGACCTTTGATAAGGTCAAGCTCATCAACGGCATGGTGCGCGCCTGCGAAAAACGCCCCGTGGCGCTCAATGCGCTCGAGCAGATAGCGGACGACATCGAGCAGGAGCTGCAGAGCAACCTGGAGCGCGAGATAAGCACCACGGAGATAGGCGAGATGGTGATGGACAGGCTGAAGGACGTGGACGAGGTTGCCTACGTCCGTTTCGCCAGCGTGTACAGGTCTTTCAAGGACATAAACACGTTTATGGAGGAGCTGACCAAGCTGCTCAAGCAGAAGGACAGTTGATATATACCCCGTCTCCCGGCAGCTATGCTGCCCGCAGAGTATGCTGACTTGGAGGTTTTGCCATGGACGTACGTTGGATTGCCCTGGCCGCCGGCGTGTGCGCGGTTCTGTTACTCATGGGAGTGCTGCTGAAACGCAGCCGGCAAAGCAGGCTGGGAGGCGCGGCCAACGCGCTCTTTGCCCTGGCTGCCGTGCCGGCGGCCGGTGTGGTGCTGGCATTTGCGGTGGGCAGGATGGTCGTCTATTGGCTGGCGCTTGCGCTCACTGCCGTGCTGTTTTTGCTCTGGCTCTGCCGGCGCGTGTGCAGAAGCCACTAGAAAATACTGGATAAGCTCAGACGCTCCATCTCATACAGGCTCTCAATGTGCGCAATCAGGCTCGCGTAGAGGGGCACGGCCCCCTCCGGCTCATCTGAGGCGAGTGTGGCGGTCAGGTCACGCAGGCCATAGCCGACGGCGTCGATTTCGGTGTGGCGCAGGAATATGCCCGAGTATGACTCGTGCGTGCGCCACTCGTCGGAGGCGCGGCCGGCTTCTTCAAGGGCCATTGCGTATTCCCCGTTTTCGCAGTACGCGCGCGAGAGCGAGAGAGTCTCGTTCAGGCCGCCGGTGAACTGACCCAGGTAGTGCGTGTTGTAAAAACCTCCCGCCACGAGCGCGGCGAGCAGAATGAGGGCGGCTATCTCCTTTTTCATCACTTGTCCTCCTTGGGTGCGCAAAAAAGCGCGCCGCGCTCGTCCGCTACCAGCAGGTATACCTCCTGCGCCGAGCGCAGGCCCCAGCGCTTTAGCTCGCGGCGCAGCCAGTTTTCGTCCCGGCCTAGATACCGGAGGTTGTCGCCCATGATGCGCCCGTCGTTGACAACTATGACCGGGTATCCGCCGCCTGTTGGCGTGAGGCCCAGGTCCTGGGCCGTGGCGGGGCGGTACTGGGGATAGAGCACGGCGTTCAGCTCGCCGTCCGTCTCCAGGATGGCGTACTGCACATGGGACAGGTCAGTGATGTCCTTGCTGCGCAGCTGCTCCGTCAGCTCATCGGGGGTAAAGCGGCTGCGGCGCATTTCGCGCTGGTCAATCTTGCCGTTGCGTATGAGGAAGCTGGGCCGCCCAAACAGCACTGAGCGCAGGCGCGGGCTCTTCATCGCCGCGCCGGATATCAATACCTCGCAGCAGAAGAGGACGACCATGGGCAGCAGCCCGTTCATGAGGGGTATGCCTATGTCCTGCAGCGGGTGCGCGCCGAGGTCGGCTATGAGCACGGCGACTGCCAGCTCGGGCAGCTCCAGCTCGCTGAGCTGACGCTTGCCCATGAGGCGCATGAACAGCAGCAGGGCAAAATATACGATAAGCGTCCTGATAATTACAATCGTCAAGTGAATCACCCGGACATATAATTACCAATTTTGGAGGCTGTTATGACTAATTCATCAAACAAAAGACCTGAAATGGAGCGTATCACCACTCCCGAGCTGGCCGAGGCGTTCATTGCCGAGCAGACCGCCGCGCTGCGCGCGCAGATCGGCGGGGGCAAAGTCCTGCTCGCGCTCTCCGGCGGCGTGGATTCATCCGTCGTGGCGGCGCTGCTCATCAAGGCGGTGGGCAGGCAGCTCGAGTGCGTGCACGTCAACCACGGGCTGATGCGCAAGGGCGAGAGCGAGCAGGTCATAGAGGTGTTCCGCAACCAGCTGGGCGCGAACCTTACATATGTGGATGCGGTTGACCGCTTCCTGGACAGGCTCGCCGGCGTGGCCGACCCGGAGCGCAAACGCAAGATTATCGGCGAGGAGTTTATCCGCATCTTTGAGGAGGAGGCCCGCAAGCTGGAGGGCATCGGCTTCCTCGCCCAGGGCACCATCTATCCTGACATCGTGGAGTCCGGGCCTGTAAAGAGCCACCACAACGTCGGCGGTCTGCCGGAGGATATGCACTTTGAGCTGGTCGAGCCTCTCAAGTTCCTCTATAAGGACGAGGTGCGCGTGGTCGGCAAGGCCCTGGGCCTGCCTGACTCCATGGTCTACCGCCAGCCTTTCCCGGGCCCCGGCCTGGGCGTGCGCTGCGTCGGTGCCATCACCCGCGACAGGCTCGAGGCCGTGCGCGAGAGCGACGCCATCCTGCGCGAGGAGTTCGCCCGCGAGGGCCTGGACAAGACGGTCTGGCAGTACTTCACCGTTGTCCCGCCCGTGACCAGCACCGGCGTGCGCGACGGCAAGCGCGTGGACGCCTGGCCGGTCGTCATCCGTGCCGTGAACACCCGCGACGCCATGACCGCCGAGGTCGAAGAACTCCCCTGGCCGCTGATGAAGCGCCTGACCGAGCGCATAACAAACGAAGTCCCCGGCGTAAACCGCGTCCTCTACGACCTGACCCCCAAGCCGCCCGCAACGATCGAGTGGGAATAAGAATTTAATATACCTTACATCCCTGAAATGCCTGTACTTACAGGCATTTCAGGGATTTTGCTATTTTTAGCGGCTACAAATTGGCTACACTTTGCAGGATGTTGTAGCCATCAGCCTGCGGCGAATATGCCGTCGAGCTGACGTGCTACTTCGGCCTGTTTGTTGGGGTAGAGATGGCTGTAGGTTTCCATTGTAGTCTGGACGCGCTCATGGCCGAGCCGCTCGGCTATGAGCAGCGGGGAACAGCCCATTTCTACAAGCAGGCCCGCGTGGCTGTGACGAATGTCGTGTACGCGGATGCGCTTGACGCCGCTGGTCTTGCAGGCGTATTCCATCTCGCGATACAGGAAGCTTTTCGTGTACGGGAACAGCCGGTCAGTCGGTTGAAGCCCATAGCACTTGCCTATATACTCCCTGAGACAGTCGCTAAGAACGGAGGGTATGGTCACTGTGCGTCTGCTCTTTTCGGTCTTTGGCGTTGAGATTACGTCCTCTTTGCCGAGCCGCTGGTAGCTCTTGTTTATGATGATGGATTTTTCAAAGTCTATGTCGGCAGGAGTCAGCGCCAGCAGTTCTCCTTCGCGCATTCCCGTGTAGTACAGGGTCATAAACGCTGCGTAGGACGCGGGGCGCTCTTTGAGTGCAGCTATGAACTGAGAGAATTCGTCCTTTGTCCAGAACAACATTCGTCGGCGTTTTTCTTACCCATGCTCCCAGCCTTGTGACAGGGGTTTTCTTTCAGGCCGTAGTATTTTACCGCATAGTTGAAAATCGCTGTGAGCTGATTGTTGATACAACGCAGATAGGTCTGGGAGTATGGTTTCCCGTTCCCATCGCGATGGCTGCTCAGGCCATTTTGCCAACGGCGTATGTCTGTGGGCTTAATTTCATTGAGAGGTATCTTGCCGAAGAAAGGGGTTATCTTCAAATCTATGAGCCATTTCTTGCCCGCGATGGTCGAGGGCTTGAGCCGCTTTTCCATGTCCTGTTTGTACAGCTCAATGAAGTCCCTGAACGTCATGCCGAGGCTGGCGCTTGCCTGAGCTATGAAGTCCCTTTCCCATTGCAGCGCCTCCCGCTTAGTCGCGAAGCCGCGCTTTTTCTTGTGGATGACCTTGCCCGTCCAATCCTTGACACGGAGCTGAGCCATCCACTTGTCTGTTTTACTGTCCTTCGTTACTGACACGAATCGCTCCTTTCTCCCAAGTCACGGTCTGTATTCAATTCGCTTATTTACTCAGCAGATTACGCAACGCTGCCATTTCATCCCCGGAGAGAACATTTGTTTCTTCGGATGCTTCATCGGACGGACGCCCCATGGGATCAGAATTTTTGCTCCCGACAGGTTCAATACGCTCAAAGGAGCAGTAGGATATGGTCTGGTCTTTCCAGTCGGAATAGTCCTTATCCGTAATTTTGTCCGCGGCGAGTTTTTCGCGTTGGTCTTGCCACTGTTCAAGCAGAAGGCAGAGCGCGGCATTGTGTTTGGCGTTCGTACCTGTGCCGCTGAAAGAGACGGAGCATCTCCAGTCCCTGTCCTTTGGTGGCTTTTCAACTTCGATTGCAAAGTGGAGTTCTTTCACTTTTTCAAGCATGAACAGGAAGTCCATTACGTCGGCAAGACTCGTGATAAGAGCCTTGCGTGTCCCAAGACCCACCAGATACGAAAGCGGGACGCGCAGCGCTTGGCAGACGGAAACAAGTGCCGCGACTGAAACTTCAATATCACCGCTCTCATATTTCTGGATTGTCCTGAGTGAGCGGTTGAGCATTTCAGCCAGCTCTTTCTGGCTTATACGTCTTGCCTTCCGAGCCAGTTTTATTCGGCGACCGATTTCCTTCGCGTCGTATGACTCAGAGCTTTGTGCCTCATAGTTGAAATCATCTGATTCATCGAAATGTGCCATTCAAATTCACCTCGAGATGAGTATAGCAGAAACAAAAGCGAATTGCAAGTACGTATTTCTCAAAAATGATATTGACAAGAATGCGCATAAAGCGTATAATGCAAGACGTATTAAAAGTGCGCATTATGAAAGACTGGTGGAAATGAGCGCATTAGAGATGCACAAATTAAATAATGGAGGCAAAATGAGAGCGCAGTTTATCACGGCAGCCGATGTGGCAGAAATCATGGGAGTAAGCAGGAGTAAGGCGTATCAAATCGTCAGGGACATGAATCGGGAGTTAAAAGGGATGGGATACATAACGGTTTCTGGCAAGTGTCCGGTTCAATACTTTCAGAAGAAGTTTTACGGGATGCAGATTGGCGGTGAGTCAAATGAGCGAATGTAAATCTGAAGAAATGGATATGAACAGGTTGCTCAGGAAGATGAGACAGATGAACAACCCGGATTATCTGCATACTGTATCGTTGAATGAACTCTTTGACAACGTGTACGAAAGCAGGCCGTCTATAATAGACGGTCTGCTGTACGCGGGCGCGTACTTTCTCGCTGGTGCGCCGAAAATAGGCAAGTCGTTTCTCGTTGCGCAGATAGCGTATCACGTCGGCACAGGCCAGCCGCTGTGGGGTTACGACGTACATCAGGGTTCCGTGCTCTATCTCGCACTGGAAGACGACTACGGTCGTTTGCAGGGGCGAATGTCGCGGATGTTCGGCGTGGCCGCTGAAGGCAGCGTGTTCTTCTCTGTCCAAGCCAAGCTGCTTTCCGACGGCCTTGACGGGCAGCTTGAATACTTCGTCCGCGAGCACCCGGACACCAAGCTCATCGTGCTCGACACGCTGCAAAAGGTGAGGGAGGCGTCGAGGGACTACAGCTACGGCAGCGACTATGAACTCGTGACGCGATTGAAATCTTTTGCGGACAAGCACAAGCTCTGCGTGCTGGCGGTACATCACACGAGAAAGCAGGCCGCAGGAGACTGCTTCGAGATGCTATCGGGGACAAACGGGCTGCTGGGCTGCGCTGACGGAGCGCTGCTGATGCGCAAGGAAAAGCGCACCGACCTCACGGCGACGCTGGATGTTGTCGGGCGCGACCAGCCCGACCAGCGGCTGCATATTGTGAAAGAGCGTGACAGCCTTGTGTGGAACCTTGAGAGCGCCGAGACAGAGTTGTGGAAGAAGCCACCCGACGCGGTGCTCGATTCTGTGAGAAGACTTGTAGAAGAGCGCGGTGGTCATTGGGAGGGAAGCCCCTCGGAGCTGGCGCTCGCGCTGGGCTCGGACATGGCGGTCAACCGGCTGACGCGGCATTTGAACGTAAATGCGGGACGGCTGCTCGACGAGTATAATGTGAAATACGAGAGCCTGGCTCGGCACGAGGGACGGCGCATCAGGCTGACCGGCGCTGTTGTAGTCGCGGAATCGGAGAGCGCGACGCTTGCGACGGTTGCAACGATAGCCTGAGCACTGCCAATTTAACCGTCGCAACCGTTGCAACCGTCGCGGAGGATAAAATAAGCGCCCGTAAGGGTGCGCCGCCGAAAGAACAGCCCGACCGCACGGTCGGGCTGTTCTGAGTTTTTAGGGTTTGGGATAAAATCCCAACAAGGTGTTTTTCGCGAGTGGCTAGCCACTCGCCCCACTTGCGAGGTTTTATTGCTCTACTATTACCCATGAGAGCGGCGGGATCTTATGACCGGAATAATTATACTCGGTTTCTGCTGAATTGATAGCTACTATCAGCTTATCACTTGGCAATTTTCGCTCAAACACAAGCACGCGTTCACCCGGCTCGGCGCGGAGAAAGCGCAGCTCGCCGTGACGAAGCGCGGGGTGATTTCGTCGCAGGGATATCGCGTCGCGGTAAAACTCCAGCAGCTCCGCGTCTCCGCTCTGCCAGGGCATGGCGCGCCGGAAATCCAATTCGTCTATGCCGGAGACGCCAAGCTCATCGCCATAGAATACACAGGGCATACCCGGAAAGCAGCACATGAACATAACTGCCAGCTTCAAGCGCCGCACATCGCCTCTGCATAGATTAAGGAAGCGACTGACATCGTGGCTGTCAAGCAGGTTCAGCTGTGCTGCGGCAATCTGACGTTTATAGCGCATGAGCATATCCGAGCAACGTCCGGCGAAGGTGCGCGCGTCGATGCTGCCCTCGGCGAAAAAGTGCCGGCAGTGATTGCGGAAGTCGTAGTTCATGGTGGAATCGAGCATATCTCCGCTTAGCCAATGCCTTGCGCTGCCCCAAACTTCGCCTATGAGCAGCGCGTCGCTCTTGACGGATTTGCAGCGCCGGCGAAACTCCCTCCAGAATCCGTCGTTCGGCTCGTCTGCTACGTCGAGACGCCATCCGTCTGTGTCAAATTCGCGCAGCCAGTGCTCACCGACGGCGCAGAGGTAGTCGCATACTTCTGGGTTTGACGTATCAAGCTTGGGCATAAGCCGTTCATAACAGAAGCATTCATAATTTGGCCGTTCGCCTGCTTCGGGGTATGCAACGGGAAACTGCAGACGGTAAAACCAGCTTGCGTAGCGGCTGCGCTCCTGCCTTTCGAGCACGTCGCGGAAGGCAAAAAACTGTGCGCCGCAGTGGTTGAACACGCCGTCAAGTATGACGCGTATCCCGCGTGCGTGGCACTTGTCCACAAGAGCGCGGAAATCCTCGTCCGTACCTAAGCAGGGGTCAATGTGTAGGTAGTCTATCGTGTCGTACTTGTGATACTGCCCGGCGGCAAAGATGGGATTCAGATAGATACAGTTGGCTCCGAGAGCGGATATGTAATCGAGATTTTCGCGTATGCCGTTTATCGTGCCGCCGAGACGCGAGCGGGAAAGAGCGCCGCTGGTATGTTTTTCGGTCCCACTTCCGGCAATCGCGCGCCGGGAACTTGCAAAGCTGTCGGGGAAAATATTGTACACCACGGCATCCGACACCCAATCAGGGACGCGGGCGATATCCGCGCGGTGGTTGAATGGGAACTTGAAGTATTCAGCGCGCTCTGCACTTGGCTGAGTGAAAAATACCTCACCGGAGTAATACAGCGTCTCGTCGCCCGTGAGCTCAAAGTAGTAATAGAGTCGGTGAAAAGTACCGCGCAGCTCGGTCTCCCACCAGTCGCAGTTTTCACCGTGATACTTGAGCGCCATTTCCGCATGAAATACAGGCACAGGTGTCTCCGGACTTGAAGTGTCGCCGTACCAGAGCGTGCAGCGCTCGACGTCACCGGGAGCGCTGCGCAGCCGGAATACTGTGGTGTCCTCGTCCAGGCCAAAGGCGTATTCGCTCATTGGCCGGTGAAATATCGCTTCCTTTTTCATGTTTATCCTTTCACGCCGCCGGCGGTGAGACCGGAGACCATGTATTTTTGTATCTTGAAGAAAATCAGCAGCAGCGGTATCGACGCGAGTATGCTTGCCGCCGTGAACAGCGGCCAAGAGCGGGTGTAGTCGTTGCTTTGCAGCTGATAAAGCCCCGCCGAGAGCGAATAGTAATCGCTGTCCAGCAGGAAGGTAGTCGCAAACAGGTACTCGTTCCAGACGGTTATGAGCACCATGACACAGGTGACGACGATGGCCGGTTTCGCAAGCGGCAGGACGATACGCCATATCATCTGAGCGTCGTTTGCACCGTCTATCTTTGACGCCTCCTCTATTTCGACCGGTATGGAATCGAAGTATCCCTTCATGTTCCAGACGGCAAAGACACACATGCTCCCCGCGTATATGAGCATCAGCCCTATGTGGGAATTCAGCAGCCCGGCAAGACGCAGTATGCGGTAATATGCAAAGAGCGAGAGCACCTGCGGGAAGGCGTTGAGTACGAGTAAAGCCATGAGCAGTGGCCTGCGGCCTTTGAATCTCCAGCGAGAGCAGGCGTAGGCCGCCGTCACGGCGCAGAGCATGGCTATGGCGACTGTACCCACGCTAAGCAGCAGCGAATTTTTGAGCCATAGCAAAAATGGCTCGTCAAAAAGGATGGCGCGGTAATTTTCCAGCGAGGGGTTCTCTGGAAGAAACGAAAAATCCCCGGAGAGCGAGCTGCCCGGCCCGGAGAAGGACACGTTTACCGCGTAGTATATCGGTATCAGCGTGACCAGGCACAGGAGAATGAAGGCAATATTGAGGGCTATATACCCTATGCGCTCTTTAGTTTTACGTTTCATGCTCAGTCCTCCCTCAGGCTTCGGTTGGTGGCCAGCGAGAAGATGATTATAATCACGAAGAGCAGCATGCTCACTGCGCTGGACAGGCCGTAATTGTTCGAGACGAAGGCGTTCTGGTGGACGTAGGTTATCACTGTGTTAAGCGTCGCGCCGGTCATGTAGCCGCGCTGCTGCGTGAGCAGATAGATGATATCGAACTGTTTAAAAGTTATGAACGTCGTCATAACGGCGGCAGGGGCTATTACGGGCCGTATACTTGGAATTGTTATTTTCCATGTGCGTGTCCAGAATCCTGCGCCGTCGAGCGTGGCGCTCTCATACAAGCTGCGGTCAACGCTCTGCAGAGCTCCGTCGATCGTGGAAATCATAAACGGCAGCGCCATCCAGAGATTGAGCACGAGACAGGACACAAAGGCTATGCCGTTGGTAGCGAGGAAGTCCACCTTTTCAAATCCCAACGCCGTGATCCACTTGTTTAGCAGACCGAGTTCGGTGTTGAACATTCCTACGCGCCAAAGCAGGATGGAAATATACGCCGGCATCGCCCAGGGCACCATCAGTAGCGTCTTGTACAATCGGCTGAGCTTCAGCTTGGGTGCGTTGAGCCCCAGGGCTATGAGAAAGCCCAGCGCAAGCTGTATGACCATGTTGAGCACGGTCCAGAGCAGCGTCGTACCAAGAGCGGACAGAAATCCTGAGTCAAACTTGAAAAGCGCGCGGGCATAGTTGTCCAGCCCTATCACCTCGTAGTCCTGCCAGTGATAGAGGTTCATATTGGTAAGTGAAATGTACCCGGTGTAGATGATGGGAAAGACGATGATGATGAGTATGAGCAGCACCGCCGGTACGCACCAGCACCAGGGCTTCAATTTGCGTCTAAGGCTCATGGCAAGGCCTCCAAAAATGGGGCGGCGAAGCCGCCGCCCCTTAATTCATCCATTCTCACTGCATATCCGCTATGGCCTGAAGAGCCGCGGCCTGAGCTTCCTCAGCAGCAGACGCCGCGTCCTGGCCGTTTTTGTTGACAGCGGCAAGCATGCTGTCAACCGGACCCCACATAACGTTCATCTCTGCAGCGTTAGGCATGGGTTGGGCGGTATCTGCCGTGTGCTCAATCGCCGCTATTATCTCGTCGGCAGCAACGTCCGGGTCATCATAAGAGAGCGAGTTCGCCGGGGCGCATCCACCGGCCTTCGCGAGGGCGGTGCCCACCTCGGGCGAAGCGAGAGCCTCAAGAGCCAGCGCAATCGCGTCGCCCTTCGTCTCCGCGGCTACTTTCATGACGCCGATGCCCTGGACGCCGGAGAAGGGGGCCAGCGGCTCTCCGTTGGGAAGAGTCATGTCGGAGAGCGACGCCACACCGAGGTCAATGCCAGCGGCACGAATCCCAGCGACGAGCCAAGGCCCGCCGATTATGGCCTGAGCCTTGCCCTCATTGAAGAGGGTCGTGACAGTGTTGTAATCTCCGTCGGCTTCCAGGTCGGCGAATTTCTTGTTGTACTCCACAGCCTCGATGGTTTTGGGGTCGTTGAGTCCCGGGTTGCCATCATCGTCGAGTATGTACCCGCCGAAACCGTTTATAAAGGGCGAGACGTTATACGAAGTCGAGTGCTGGTTGACGACTGCGTATGTACCGGCGGCGGTATCTGTGTTTGCTACCATGTACTCATATAGCTCCTCGGTCGTCGCGGGTATGTCGCCCTGCCAGAGGTCCTTGTTGTAGAGGAAGAGCAGAGTCTCGAAGTACACGGGGAGCAGGTACTGAGTGCCGTCTATCTGACCGGCTTCAACGGTCAGCGGCAGGTCGTCGGCAAGTACACTCTCGTCAATGAGGTTAGTGAGCGGTTCGAGAATGTCCATCGCCACAAATGTGCCGAGACTGTCATGCGCCCAGAGGTACATGTCGGGGCCGTTGGCCGCGTCGCCGCCGTAGAGCTTGAGCTGGTCGGAAAGGCCGGTGCGCTTTTCAAAGGTAAGCGTCACACCCGTCCCCTCGAGCTTTGCGTTTGCGGCGTCGGCCATCGCCTGCATGAGGGCTTCGTCGTTGTCGTGCCAGACTGTAAGCTCTACGGGTTCAGCCGGCGTTTCCGACTCCGGCGCTTCCGATGCGGGCGCGGCGCTCTCACCGCTGGGTTCGTTTGAGGTTCCGCAGGCTGCGAGCAGTGTCATAAGCATCAGGGCGCTGAGCAGTATGGCAAGGAATTTCTTCATTTTTTCATCCTCCGTTCTGATCAATATAGTAAAACGTTTTACTTAGATAATGCTTGCTATAAGCGAAAAACTTGTACAATACGCACCTCTTGATTTGAAGTATAACTACAATATTTGTGTAAGTCAATAGAAATTGCAATATTTCTCTTGATTTATTTATGAAAACGTTATACTATAATGCTGTGGAGGGATGAAAATGCCAGTTACCATTAAAGACGTCGCCCGTGAAGCCGGGGTCAGTATTTCCACCGTCAGCAGGGTAATAAACGACATGCCCGGTATATCCGAGGCGACAACGCTGAGGGTAAAGGAAATAATGCGGCGGCTTGAGTATGCCCCAAACAGCCGCGCTGCTGGGCTTGCCAGGAAAAGCGCGCGCTGCATCGCTTTCTTGGCCAAGCTCGAAGAGTTTGAGCCGTACACCAATCCGCACCTTTTTGACATCATGTGCGGGGTTCAGGAGGCACTGAGCAAAAAAGGGTACAGCCTGATGCTGCTGGACGCGACGATTACGGATGTGGAGCAGATAATGCTGTCGCGAGCCGCAGATGGGCTCATAGTCCATGGCGGCGCGCTGACAAAGCCAATCCATCAGCTCCTTGTCACCCGGAAATTCCCCCACATAGTGATAGGCCATCCGAGCGACACGCGCATAAACTGGGTTGATACGGACAACGCCCTCGGAGGGCGTATCGCGGTCGAGCACCTCTCAGGGTGCGGCTGCCGTGACGTGGCTTTTATCGGCGCGCTGGAGACGGATGACATATCCAATGAGCGTCTTGCGGGCTTCCGCGCCGCTGCGGAGGAGAATGGCTGCGAATATCGCGAGAACTGGATAAAGCACACGGACGGCACGCTGCAATCTGGGCGCGCCGCCGCTTTGGAGCTGCTGACGGCTCCGGACAGGCCGGATGCCGTGGTGTGCAGCAGCAACCTGCTCGCCTTTGCCTTCGCCGAGGCGGCGCATGAGCTCGGAGTGAGTATCCCTGACGGCGTGCAGCTTATAACTTTTGACCGTTACCCGTACAGCCCGCTCATTGTGCCCGAACCGACTCTGGTGCAGATAGACGTGCGCGACATGGGTCGCGTGGCCGCAAAGCAGCTTTTGCAGGAACTGAAAAAGCCCGAGCTGCGAGTTCAGAGTTTTACCACCCTGCCGAGCCTGATTGTAGGAAAAAGCACCCACCTGATTTGACGTCGGCGCGCAAGGGTGCACTTCTATACATAGTTACCATGTATGTGCGTTTAACATCCCGGGTGCCTGAGCATCCGGGATGTTTTGCGTCGCTGCGGCTCCTTACAAGGGCAAAACCCTTGCGCTGAGACTAACTATCTAAGCTGTGTATTCCTGATGTTCCTCTGAGACATCCCTCCAACATATCATACAGTACCATCCCTGCATACTATAAGCCGGTCCATCTCAGTGCGCATGGCCGGCGTGGCGTCGAAGCTGTCCTCAACACCTGGACAGTAGATATTTATGCCGCTACCACCGGCATAGCGCAGCTCGACGCAGGCGGTGTCAATGTTAAACTCGCGGGATATGAGTTTGCTCATGGTACTTACTCCTTTGCAGTAATTTCGGCTGGTTTTGAGGTGAATTCGAGTGGCTACACTTTGGCTACAAAAATTCCGCGGACGTCGTGTATAAGACAGATAAGGTGGATTAAATGCGTAAAAAGCGAATTAAAAGTGCGTATATTCACGATGAATACTGCGCCGTGACTTGAGTGGGAATAAGCGAAAAGTGGATATTAATCGTGATAACCGCGAGCCTTTTTATTGGGGGCTTGCGGTTATTTTTTTATTTGGGCTGGCTGCTGGCGGTGGTGGGCGGAGGCGGATGAACTGGGGGGGAGGAAGCTAACCGTCACGTCCGCGGGCCGCGCCACAAAAGGGGCCCGCGGTTTTTCCGGGCCGGAGGGCGGCGCAAAAGTTTTTTAAAAAAATTTCTGTCCGGACTGAGAGTTTTCCCCGGCAAATGTACCTATAGTAACAGAACCATTTCGGGAAGGAGGTCACATGGATGTACGACACGTCGGCCCGGGTAGCCCGGGTGAAGGTGCGCGTACGGCAGCTGCGGCGCAGGCGGGAAAAACGCGCCATCGGGGCGCTGTCCGCTCTGTGTCTGCTTTTGGCGGCGTCGCTTGTCAGGGCGCTGAGTGCGGTGACGGGCGGTGCGCCGGCCATGGAGCAGGGGATGTACGGCACCATGCTGCTGTATGACGGCGCGGGAGGCTACGTACTGGTCGGCGTCGTGTCATTCACCGTGGCGGTGATAGTCACGGCGCTGTGCATGAAGTACCGGAATAGAGAAAAAAGGCAAGACCTGGAGGAGGAAAACGGAAAATGAGAAAACGACTTTTCGCGGCGCTTATGTGCCTGTGCCTGATAGTGTCTCTGCTCCCCGCAGCTGCATTGGCGGCGGATGAGGATGGGGTGTCTATCTCAATCGGCGGATATTATGTGCCGGGCAGCAAGGACAATCCTGCCTACGCCACGACGGACGCGGAAACGGGTGCAATTACCCCTATTAATCCCGACACAGACCCTTGGAACATCAGGTGGGACGGCGAGACTCTGACGCTCAACGGTGCGAAAATTATATACGATGAGGGTGTTGATAGCAGAGCTGCCATCTCCTGCACCGGCAACCTGAAGATTGAGCTGATGGGCGCCAATACTGTTACCAGAACGAACTCTCCCGGGAGCAGCCGCGGCATTGAATCTAAAGGCGACATCACCATAAGCGGCAGCGGAACTTTGGCGGTCAGCGGCGGTAATGCCATAGATGACGCCAGCTATGGCATTTACGCGGGCGGTAATGTCACAGTTGAGGGTGCCACCGTCACCGCCCGCGGCGGCGAGGCCGAATATAAATCCAGCTATGGCATCTATGCGGGCGGTGATGTAACAGTTGAGGATGCCGACGTCACCGCGACCGGCGGCGAGGCCGGCGGCAGCAGCTACGGCATCCAAGCATATGAAGGCATCGTCACCATAAGCGGCGGTACGGTCGAAGCGACGGGCAGCGAGGCCGGCGGCGACAGCTGCGGCATCTGTGCAGATGATGGCAGCGTCAACATAAGCGGCGGTACGGTCGAAGCGATCGGCGGCGAGGCCGGCGGCAGCAGCTACGGCATCTGCGGCACATATAAAACCGTTAAAGATGAAAGTGGCAAAACCGGAGTGACCATCACCGGCGGCAACGTCACAGCCACGGGCGGAAAGGTCTCATCGGACGAAGCTGTCAGCTGCGGCATCTACGGCAGCAGCGGAGGTGTGCCTACCGGTATCAGCATATCCGGCGGCGAGGTCACGGCCACGGGCGGCACGGTCACGGCCACGGGCGGCGAAGTCACGGACGGCGCAAAAAGCTACGGCCTCTGTGGAAACAGCTTTAATGCAGGTGTCAGCATATCCGGCGGTACGGTCACAGCTTGGGGCGGGACTCAGGCCGTTGGCGTTAACACCGGCAATGACAACTACAGAATTTATCCCGCCGCCACGGTCGCGGAAGTTGAGGTCATGGCTGGCGAGAATAAGGGCGGCTTGGGTGCGATTGAAGTCAAAGATGAAGGTGACTATGAAAATCGTACAGATAAATACCTAAAAATCACCATTACTCTGCCCGAGCATGAAATCTACGTTGGCGGCGTGGGCCTGAGCGGCAGCGAGGATGCTCCCGCTTACGCGACAACGGTCAACGGCGAGGTGCACCTCCTTGAGACTGTGCCGGATGACGACAACTACAACATCAAGTGGGACGGCAGCACCCTGACGCTGAACAACGCGAAAATAACGCAGGGCGCGTATAAAAGCGCCGCTATCTACACGTGGCTGAGCAGTTCTGAGCCGGATGACAGCGTTTCCATTGTGCTGGTGGGCGAGAACACCGTCACCGGGCCGAGCAACACGCAGGATGGCTGGAGCTACGGCATCCGCGGTGAGGTAAATACCATGTTCACCATCTCCGGCGGCGGCACACTGAACGTCACCGGCGGCACGGCCACGTCCGTCAGCCATGACGCGAAAAGCTATGGTATTAATGCTTTTGAAATCAAAATCACCGACGGTGAGGTAACGGCCAAGGGCGGCACGGCCACGTCCGGCAGCAATGACGCGGAAAGCTATGGTATTAATGCTTTTGAAATCAAAATCACCGACGGTGAGGTAACGGCCGAGGGCGGCTCGGCCACAGCCAACGGCGAAGGTGCAGACGCCTGCAGTGAGGGTATTAACGCCGTTGATGTCACCATCTCCGGCGGCAAGGTAACGGCCACTGGCGGTGATGCTACCGCTGCCGGGAGCGGCAGCTACGCTTACAGCAGCGGCATTTATGCCGACGCGGACCTTGAAATTTCCGGGGGTATGCTCAACGCTGCTGGAGGCGAGGCTAAAGGCACGGGTAAGGAGAGCTTCGGCCTCGATGTAGATGACCTCACCATCTCCGGCGGCGAGGTAACGGCCACGGGCAGAGACGCTGCTATAGCCACATATAACAGCGTCGTCATTAACCCGGAGGACGGCTTGGCGATCGCGGTAGAGGCCGGAGAGAACGCAAACGACACGGTAAGCATTGACATTCCTGATGATGGCGATATCACCGACCGCATCTCCGACGCCAAATACTTCCACAGCACAGGGGCGTCAGGCCCCAGCCCCGAGCCTCCGACCAACTATGACATCTACGTCGGCGGAGTGGGACTGAGCGTCGGCGCTAATGGCGAGCCGGCTTACGCTGTTAACGACGGCAGCGGCAGCGTCACGGCCGATGGCGCCGACGAGAGCAACTACAACGTCAAATGGGACGGCACTGCGCTGACGCTAAACGGCGTGAACGTCACCGCCGGGCATAAGTTTGAGTATGATAGTTATGATAAAACCAAAGCAGCTGCGGCCATTTACGGTGAGAACGGTTTGACAATAGTGCTGAACGGCGAGAACACCGTCACCGGGCCGGACTGCACGGACGAAATAGCATTCAGCTTTGGCGTCTACGCCGGCGGCGATATAACCGTCAGCGGTTCCGGCAGCCTGAATGCCGCCGGCGGGGCCGGGCAGAACAGCGTCGGTATCTTGGCGGCGTCCAGAGTAATTGTCAACAGCGGCACAGTGACCGCCGCGGGCGCTGATAACGCGAACAGCGTCGGCATCGCTGCAGCCGGGCTGACCGTCAATGGCGGAGAGCTTACCGCCGAGGGCGGCAGCTTTACCGGTGCGCCGGATACCCGGGCCAGCTACGGCCTGGCTTTGCACAACACGGCATCTGGCACGAATTCTGCCGGGGCAATGGCCGCGTCCGCCAACGGCAGCGCGGATGTGCTGATTACCGGCGGCACGGTGACCATAACCGGCGCGATCGGCAGCATGGATTTGAATGGCGGCACCGTTGTAATCGACCCTGCGGCGGAGACGCAGATAAGGGCCTGGTCGGGCGTTGACGCCCAGACCGCGCCGGAAATCGACGGTTCGCCCTTCAGCACGAGCACGGATGTGACCAAATCGGTCGATTCCGGCTTCTATTTCCACAGCGAAGTGGCCTCCGACGACCCCGATCCTGACCCTGACCCGGACTGGCCGTGGAACCCCGGCGGCGGCACCGGCACGCGGTATGTCACGCTGACCTTTGAGCCGCGCGGCGGCAGCGAGCTGGACAAGCTGCGCGTGCCCGCCGGCACCACGGTTGATTTGACCGAGTACCTGAGCGAGCGGAGCGGCTTTGACTTCGCGGGCTGGTACCCGGACGAGGACTTCACGGGCAGCATAGACGAGATTTACATGGACAAAGACAAAACCGTCTACGCCGGCTGGGAGCCGTTCGACGACGCGGACAGCGGCGACTGGTTCTATGACTGCGTGGTGTACGTTTACGAGAACGGCCTGATGGACGGCGTGAGCGATGCGCGCTTTGCGCCGGACGGCACCGTCACCCGCGCACAGCTGGTGACCATCCTCTGGCGCCTGGACGGCGGGCCGGCGGTGAATTACCTGCTGCCGTTCACCGACGTGGCGGAGGGCGAGTGGTACACCGAGGCCGTCCGCTGGGCGGCCAGCGAGGGCATCGTCAACGGCGTGAGCGACACGGAGTTTGCGCCAGGCGCTGATGTGACCCGTGAGCAGTTCGCGGCGATTCTGTACCGCTACGCGCAGTACAAGGGCTATGACGTGTCTATAGGCGAGAGCACTAACATACTCAGCTTTACGGACTTTGACGCTGTGAGCGAGTACGCCGTGTCCGCACTGCAGTGGGCTTGCGGCGAGGGCGTCATCACCGGTGTAACGGAGTCCACGCTGGTGCCGCAGGGCACTGCGACCAGGGCCCAGGCGGCGGCGATGCTTCAGCGGTTCTGTGAGAACGTGAAATAAGCTTTGCGCGCAGGCAGCGCCCCCTCTGACGGGAGTCAGAGGGGGCGCTTTTTGCAGTCGGTCTGGTACGTGGAGTTTTCGACCGGGCAATAAGTACGGTCTGTGCTGTATGTTCCGGATGCCGCGCTGGATGTTACCCACGGCGGCATGGGCGATAGGCGCTTACGCCTTTATAAAGTGGAAGTCACAGTACGCAGCGCCGCTGCCCAGGGTGCCGCTCCGTTCAAAGCGTATTTTGGGCAGCAGGCCGGAAAAGGCGATGTCGTCGTTTTCGCAGTACACGCAGCAGAGCTCGGGGCAGCCGTACTGCCTGGTGAGCTCCCAGTAAATGCAGCGGTGGAGGTTAAAATGTATCTCCCTGCCGTCGCACCGGACCCATTCGGTCTCCCAGCCGGCGTCCGGGAAATTCTTCGCCATGTGTTTTTTGACGCCCAGGCGGTACATGGTGTATGCAAAGGGTATACCCGCCAGCTTTTTCATCTCGCCGCGCTTTGCCAGCGCGCTTTTGCGTGTCTCCTGCCTGACATACTCCAGCGCCTGTTCTGCGGGTGCGCCGCGCTCGCACAGGGCCTTGTAGCAGGCCATGGGCGGGAACAGCTTCCGCTGCAGGTGATCGCGGACAGCCTCGCTGCCCCTGTAGTCGGCGCCCTCCAGGTTCGGCTTTGTATTAAGACTGTGGCTGGATTACCGGCTGTCATCCGTTTTAGGCCTGAGCTTCGGCAGGATCAGCGCGACTGCGGCGGTCAGGCCCTGGGAAAGAGGTATTCCCAGCCACACGCCGGGCAGGCCCAGGACAGGGGGGAGGGTGAGCAGCAAAACCAGGAGGAAGGCCGGCTCGATGTACACGAGGATGTACGACATGGCCGTACGCTTGGTCGCGTAGAACACGGACGTGGTGACGCGCAGGAAGGCGAAGAACGGCAGCCCGGCGATAAAGTAGGGCAGCACGTTTCCGGTCTCGATGCGCACGCTGTCGGAGGAGCCGAACAGGCCGCCGGCCTGATAGCGGCAGAGGAAGAGAAGCACCATGCAGACGGCGGAGATGGCCATCCCGCTTATGTAAGCCAGGTTTCTGGTCTTTTTCATCAGCTGGAAATCGCGCACGCCGTAATATCTGCTGACCAGCGGCTGGCAGCCGTCGCCCACGCCCTGGAGCAGCAGGTACACTACAACTATGACATAGACGATGCAGGCATAGCACGCCGCGGCCTGGTTGCCGCCGTAGCTGATGAGGAAGCGGTTCATCAGGATGACGGTGATGTTATTGGAAAAGGTTATGCCGAAGGGGGACAGTCCTACTTTGAGGATGCCGGGCATGGTCCCGGCGGTGCCCCTGCGCGGGAGCAGAGCGCGCATGCCGGGCCGGCCTGATGAGCGGCGCAGGAAGTATATCAGCCCGCCCAGCATGGTCACGGCCTGCCCGAGCACGGTGGCTATGGCGGCTCCCACTACGCCGGTGTCCATAACCCAGACGAATACGTAGTCGAGCAGGATGTTGGCCAGGAAACCGGCCACCATGATGGACATGGCGAAGAGTGCGCCGCCCATGTTGCGGATCAGCGGCGCCAGGCCGGTACCGAATATCTGGAACACGGAGCCGAGCACGATGACCTCCAGGTAATCGGTGCCCAGGACAAGTATATCCCCGGCAGCGCCCAGCAGCTGCAGAATATAGGGTATGGCGCAATAAAAAAAGACGGTGGATACTATGGATGACAGCAACAGCAGCAGCATTATGCCGCCGGCATACAGCTCTGCCTCCGCCTGCCTGCCCTCGGCGCGGCGGATGGAATAATGCACGGCGCCGCCCATGCCGATACCGGTACCGGCGGCCTGGAGGAAGGCGACGACGGGGTATGCTATGTTTATGGTAGTAAGCCCGGCGTCGCCGATGCTGTGCCCGACGAAAAATCCGTCTACTATGGAGTAGACGCCGGACAGGGCGAACGCCAGCAGGGAGGGGATCACATAGCTGAAAAATTCCTTACAGAGAGCCATCCGCAGCCTCCATGCCCTTCCTGAAGTGATGGCAGAACAGCTCCATGCCCTCAATCATGGCCTCCATTTTGCCCTCGTCCATTTCACCCACGGCGGAGAGCTCAACCTCCTGCAGCTCGCCGAGCACCTGCGCGGAAAACACGCGGCCGCGGTCCGTGAGCACGATCTCTTTGTTGCGCCGGTCGGTGTCTACGGGCACCAGTTCAAGCAGTCCCTGTACGCGGAACTCCTTCAGAATGTTGTTGACCGTCTGCTTGGGCAGGGCGTGGCGCTCGGCTATGGACTTCTGCGTGCAGGGGCTGTCTTCGCCTCCGGATATGGCGAGCAGTACGGTGAGGCTGTTATATGTCAGCCCGTGGAGTCGGGCCCAGTTCTCGTATAGTATAACGGTGTCGTGCCAGAGGCTGTAATACTCTCTCAGGCGTCTCAGATCGTTTTCCGGCGTTCGCATACGGTGCCTCCGTTTGACAAATAATTAGTCCCAAACAGGACTGTTGCAGTATAGCCCATAAAGTGCCCCGTGTCAACAGCCAATAAAGCGAAGAGCCGCCGATAGGAAATCGGCGGCTCTGGTGTTTCTGCGCTGTGGAGCGCGCAAGGCGCTACGGCTCGCTGGTCTCACAGGCGGCGAGAATCACGCTGCCGTTTATGAGCATGGTTATTATGCTGTTAAGGCTGGATTCGGTGGTGCGCCCGCACTGGAGGCGCAGGTACATGATGGGCGAACGGCTGCCGGACAGGGCCTCGGAAACGGAGGCGGAGCTCATGCTGCCGCCTATGGTGTAGTCGCAGAAGACAAGGCCGGCGGAGAAGGCGTATGTGTCGCAGGCGGCGTCGTACTCGCGTGAGGGGGAGGCCAGCATTACGGTTGAGACGCTGGCGGCCTCCCAGAGCAGGTCGGAGACCTCGGTGAAATCGGAGGCCGGGGCGGCGGAGCAGAGCGCGCCTATATTGTGGCCCTGCCCGACGATGCGGCGGATGGTCTCCGGGCTCTCAAGTATGTCGTCGGCGGTTACGAAGAAGGCAGCCTTGATGCTGTAGGTCTCCAGCGTGTCCAGTATCTCCATGCTGGGCAGGCCCTGGAAAGAGAGGAAAATGACGCTCTCAGCATCCTCGGTGTCCCCGGAGTCAACGCTGGGGGAGAGGACGGAGCCGGTGTACTCAGCGTAGCGGCTGGCCATGAGCGGCCGGGCGGCGATGAGGAACTGTTCGTCCGTCAGCGCGGCGGAGCCGTTGGTGATACGGCACACGTCGCCGTAGCCGCTGCCGCGTATGTACGACCAGGAGAGGCCGAACTGGCGGCAGACAAAATCCACCGGTACGTAGACTGTGCCGCCGCGCATTATGGCGCTGGAGGTATAGTAGTTATAGTTGGCGTCATAGGTCTCGCCGGTGGCCACGTTGAAGAACATCTGCGTGGACGACGAATAGAGTCTGGCCGTATTGGATGTCGCGTGATAGTCTTTGTACAGGTGGAACTCGCTGAACACGCCTATGGGCACATAGTACTGCCCGCCCTGCGAATATGCCTGGCTGCTCAGCGGCAGAAGGCTCTCGTTCAGCGCTATGAAGCACACGTAGGAGTCCGCCGCGAAGGCCGCCAGCGGCAGGAGAGCCAGCAGCAGTACGAGCATGACACATACGGCTTTTTTCATCGCACACCTCCCGGGGATAACTGACTTGATTTTACCACATGCGAGCCCCTGAGGCAAGGTCAGAGAAAAAACAAGATTTTTTTAAAATACCTATTGACAAATGCAAAAGAGTTTGGTATATTACAAAAGCCGCTTGCGGGAGCGAGCGAATGAATGTGGCCGAGTAGTTCAGTCGGTTAGAACGCTAGCCTGTCACGCTAGAGGCCGAGGGTTCAAGTCCCTTCTCGGTCGCCACACCCCACGGGTTAAACCCCGTGGGGTAAAGTATGCTGCTGTAGCTCAGTAGGTAGAGCGCATCCTTGGTAAGGATGAGGTCCCCGGTTCGAATCCGGGCAGCAGCTCCAGAGAAGCTCTGAAGCCATTTGGTTTCAGAGCTTCTTTGTTTTCAAAATACAGCTTTGACGCCGGGACCTGTGCAGATCCCGGCGTCATTCGTTGGAGGGCTAAGGCAGAGAGGGGTGCCCGGGGAAAACCGGCGACGCTTCATCATAGCTGTCCCAGTCCAGCTTTTGGCCGCAGCGGTCGCAGAAGGACATGTATTCACGCTCGAGCGATATGCCACACCTGGGACAAAGGGCGTAGCAGGAGGGGCCCTCCGGCGTGCGCAGCACCAGCATGTGTGTGACGGCCATGGACTGACGGTAGCTCAGCTGCCTGAGCAGGGACCTGGATGCGGGTGCAAGGCGGACATGCACCCTGGTCCGGTTTTGTTCTTCCATTGTCCCCGGCGGCATACGCAGCGCCGGTGCGCTCGTCCGCCGGGATTCACCTCCTCTTAACCTTTGCGTTTTAGTTTAAAAGGAGATTCGCCGCGTGAACAGGAAGAGCCCTTCCTGAATTGCCGGCGCGGCTCACAGGGTCACAGCCATATGCCCCAGTCGCCGTAGTCCAGCTTGCCCGTGCCGTGGCGCAGACGGCCTTCGGCCTTGAGCTGCCTGAGCGCGTCCCGCATGCGCACGAGTATTTCCGGGGACATGTCCAGTGAGTGGTGAGCGGGGAAGACGCGCTCTGCGGGCAGGGCGGCGACCCTCTCCAGCGAGGCGAGATAGGCCTCCGGGTCGGTGGAGGGGTAATAGGCGAGCAGCATGTCCTTGTAGGCCAGGTCGCCGGTGAAGAGCCAGCCGCGTTCCGCCTCCCAGAAGCACATGTGTCCCGGAGAGTGGCCGGGCGTGTGCAGCACCTCCACGCTGCGGCCGCCCAGATCTATTGTGTCGCGGTCCGCCAGCACCCGCGTGGGCGTGCCCTGGAAGAACTCGTAGGAATTTATGTCGAAGTCGTCCGGCGCGTCGCAGCGGTCCAGCACCATCTCCCGGATGGCACTGAGCGGGAGGGGGAAGCCGCCGCTGAGCCAGTCCAGCTCATCCTCATGGGCGTAGAAATCGGGGAAGTACCTGTGGGAGCCGATGTGGTCCCAGTGGACGTGTGTGGCCACGGCAGTGATGGGCCTGTCGGTGTACCGCTCAGCCAGCTCGCGTATGTTCCGTATGCCCAGGCCTGTGTCTATGAGCAGGCTGCGCTCCGTGCCGTTGAGGAGGTAGCAATGGGTCTCCTCCCAGTGGCGGTATTCACTGAATATATAGGTACTGCTGTCAATCTGGTCTACGGTGAACCAATTGTCCATATCTATAGCCTCCTCAGATGTCCGTCGTGCGCCGGTAGAGCCTGGCCGGGGCGGAGCCGTCGGTGCAGTTGACCATGGCTATAAACTCCCATCCCAGGCGTTCATAGAGCGCGTCGTGGTCTGTGATGAGGTACAGAGTGGCCACGCCCAGCGCGGCCATGTCGCGGCAGGCGTGCTCGAGGAGGGCACGAGCAAGCCCCCGGCCGCGGTGACCTGGTTCCACGAAGAGCGCGCAGGCGTTGGGGGCCAGGTCGAGCCGCTCGTGAAAGTCGTTTTCAATCACGCCGACACCTGCGGCGATGGCTCCGCCGCTCAGCGCCAGGTACCACTGCGGCACGGCGGAGCCGCCGGCAATACATTCGTCCATGCTGGACAGGTATTCTCCCTCCGGCACGCCCCACTTTTCGTGGAACCAGCGCGCGGCGTCGTCCCTGAGCCCGGCGCGGCTGCGTATGTTTATAATTTCGTATGTGCCCATGTCAGCCTCCTGATGTGGTTGTGCGGACATTATATCACGGCTTGCCGGATTTGGACACGTCTGTTATAATACCTGCGAAAGGCGGGACGGATATGTATAAGACTTTTGAGCTCTGCCCGGAGGCGGAACTCTCCCCTTACAAGACCTTTGAGTGCGGACAGTGCTTCCGCTGGAATGACGACGGCAGCGGCGCCTACGTGGGCGTGGCCTCGGGACGGGCGGCGAGGGTGTACGCCGCAGATGGCGCGGCGCGCATAGAGTGTGCGGACGGCGACCTCGATTTCTGGCGCGTATATCTGGACATGGATACCGACTACGCCGCTGCACGCGAGAGCGTCATGATCGGCGACTATCTCACGGAGTGCGCCGAGTACGGCGCCGGGATACGCATCCTCCGTCAGGACAAGTGGGAGGCGCTCTGCTCGTTCATAATATCCCAGTGCAACAATATACCGCGCATAAAGGGCATAGTCGAAAAGCTCTGCGCCCTGTTTGGAGAGGCGTTCAACACGCCGTGGGGTGTCAGGTATTCCTTCCCGTCGGCGAGCCGTGTCGCGCTGCTGGAGGAGCCGGAGCTGGCTCCGCTGCGCGCAGGCTACAGGGCGGCATACATAATAGGCGCCGCGCGCGCCGTCGCCTCGGGAGAGGTGGATTTGGAGTACGCCGCTTCGCTCTGTGGGAACGAGGCCCGGAAGTATCTGAAGGGCCTGAACGGCGTCGGCGACAAGGTAGCGAACTGCGCGGTCCTGTTCGGGCTGCACAGGATGGACGCCTTCCCCGTGGACGTGTGGATAAAGCGGGCGCTCAAGGAGCACATGCCCGCGGACTTTGACCCTGCGTCTCTCGGTGAGTACGCCGGGCTCGCCCAGCAGTATATGTTCTTTGCCGAGCGTGAGCGGTCTGCAAGAGGGATGCTGACATGAGCGGCAGCCTGCGCTGGCTGAACTGGGCCGCCGAGCTGCAGAGCCTTGCTCAGGCGGGGCTGGAGTACAGCAGGGACCCTTACGATCTTGAACGCTTTGAGCGCATCCGCGGGATTGCGGCGGAGATGGTCTCACATATGTCGGACATGCCTGTGGAGAAGGTGCGCGGGCTCTTTTGCGACGAGAGCGGCTATCAGACGCCGAAGCTCGATACCCGCGCGGCCGTCTTTGAAAATGACAGGATTCTGCTCGTGCGTGAGAATGACGGGCTCTGGTCGCTGCCTGGGGGATGGGCGGACATAGGCATATCCGCCGCCGAGAACGCGGCCAAAGAGGTGCGGGAGGAGGCCGGACTGGAGGTCAGGGTCGAGCGGCTGATCGCCGTTCAGGACCGGGCGAGGCACAACAGGCCCGTGCTGGCCCACAGCGTCTGCAAGCTGTTTTTCCTCTGTACCGCGCTGGGAGGCGGGTTCAGGGAAAACATCGAGACTACTCAGTCGGCGTATTTCCCTGAGGACAGCCTTCCGCCGCTGAGCGAAAGCAAAAATACGGCTGAGCAGGTCAGAATGTGCTTTGCGGCATACCGCAGCCCGAACTGGACTGTGCTTTTCGACTGAAGCGACAGCGCGCAGCTGCGCATGATGCGGCGTTCACACTTTATCTGTTGACTTCAACTATATCTATGATAAAATAATTAGAATCCCAGCGGGAGACCTAGAAATAAACTACTTATACTTACGGGGGTGCGTGACATATGGACATAACCAACAGCTACAAGGACCGTATAGTGGGCGAGGGGCTTACGTTTGACGACGTGCTGCTCGTCCCCGCGGAGAGCAACGTATTGCCGCCTGACGTGGACCTTTCCACCAACCTCACCAGGAACATCAAGCTCAACATTCCCATAATGAGCGCCGCGATGGACACCGTGACGGAGTACCGCATGGCGATCGCCATAGCCCGTGAGGGCGGCATCGGCGTCATCCACAAGAGCATGCCCATCGACATGCAGGCGGAGCAGGTGGACATGGTCAAGCGCAGCGAGAACGGCGTCATCACCAACCCGTTCTACCTGGGCCCCGACAACACCATCGGCGAGGCCGACGCGCTCATGGGCAAGTTCCGCATCTCCGGCGTCCCCATAGTGGATAAGAGCGGCAAGCTCATCGGCATCATCACCAACCGTGATATGAAGTTCGAAGAGGAGATGTCCCGCCCCATCAGCGACGTGATGACCAGCGACAGGCTTGTAACCGGCCGCGAGGGCACCACGCTGGAGGAGGCCAAGGACATACTCCGCCGCCACAAGATAGAGAAGCTGCCCATCGTGGACGACAACTTCCATCTCAAGGGCCTCATCACCATCAAGGACATAGAGAAAGTAGTCAAGTACCCCAATTCCGCCAAGGACAAGCACGGCCGCCTGCTCTGCGCCGCGGCCATAGGCGTCACCAATGATATCCTTGACCGCGCCGGAGCGCTGGTTGACGCGGGCGTGGACGCCCTGGTGCTCGACTCCGCGCACGGCCATTCGGCCAACATCATGCGCTGTGTGGCGCTCGTCAAGGAACACTTCCCCGAGGTAGGTCTCATCGCGGGCAACGTCGCCACCGCCGAGGGCACCGAGGCCCTCATCAAGGCCGGCGCCGACTGCGTCAAGGTCGGCATAGGCCCCGGCTCCATCTGCACCACCCGCGTGGTCTCCGGCATAGGCGTGCCGCAGATCACCGCCATCATGGAGAGCGCCGAGATGGCCGACAAGTACGGCGTGCCCACTATCGCCGACGGCGGCATCAAGTACTCCGGAGATATAGTCAAGGCCATCGCCGCCGGCGGCAGCGTGGTCATGATGGGCTCCATGCTCGCCGGCTGCGAGGAGAGCCCCGGTGAGAGCGAGATCTTCCAGGGCCGCCAGTTCAAGGTCTACCGCGGCATGGGCTCGCTGGGCGCCATGCAGAAGGGCAGCGGCGACCGCTACTTCCAGTCCGGCACCAAGAAGTACGTTCCCGAGGGCGTTGAGGGCCGCGTGCCCTACAAGGGAGCCGTCAGCGACACCATCTATCAGATGATGGGCGGCCTGCGCTCCGGCATGGGCTACTGCGGCGTGCCCGACATCCAGTCCCTGCGCACCAAGACCCACTTTATCCGCATCACCGGTGCCGGCCTCAAGGAGAGCCACCCGCACGATATCTATATCACCAAGGAAGCTCCCAACTACTCCACCCACAACCAGGACTGACGCTTCAGAAGCCGTACTTGTTGAAGGACTGATTAAATGGACGATAAGGTCAAAACCCTCCGCGACTGGATAGCCGCGAGCGATAACATCGTCTTTTTCGGCGGCGCGGGAGTGTCCACGGAGAGCGGCATACCAGATTTCCGCAGCGTGGACGGGCTCTACAACCAGCAGTGGGATTACCCGCCCGAGACCATCCTCTCGGCCACGTTTTTCCGGCGTGACCCCGAGGAGTATTACCGCTTCCACCACGCCAAGCTCGTGGTGGACGGTGCCAAACCCAACCGGGCGCACCTGCGTCTGGCCGAGCTGGAGCGGGAGGGCAGGCTCCGGGCTGTCATAACGCAGAACATAGACGGGCTGCACCAGGCGGCGGGCAGCAAAAACGTGCTCGAACTGCACGGCAGCATCCTGCGCGCATACTGCACCAAGTGCCGCGCGCCCTACCCGGCCGACCGCATGAACCACTGCAGCGGTGTGCCGCGCTGCGAAAAGTGCGGCGGCGTCATCCGGCCTGACATAGTGCTATACGAGGAGATGCTGGATGAGAACGTGCTCACGAGCGCGGTCCGCTTCATCCGCAATGCGGACGTGCTCATTGTGGGCGGCACCTCGCTGGGCGTCTACCCCGCGGCGGGCCTGATCAACTACTACGAGGGCGACAAGCTTGCGCTGGTCAACCTCTCCGACACGCCGTACGACAAGTACGCGAATCTGGTCATCCATGAGAAGATAGGCGAGGTGTTTTCGCAGGTATGAGCCGTACTGACGTGCTCGGCGTGGGCTTTGACGACCTCACAATGGAGGAGGCCGTCGAGGCCGCGCTGGGTTTTATGAACACACGTGGGGCGCACTATGTGTGCACGCCCAACCCGGAAATAGTCATGGCCGCAAAAAAGGATGCCGCCCTGCGCTCGGCTCTCGGGCAGGCCGACCTGGTCCTGGCCGACGGCGTGGGCGTCACCAAGGCGGCCGCCATGCTCAAGACCCCGCTGAAAGCGCGTGTCCCGGGCATAGATTTTGCCACTGCCGTAATCGCCCGGCTGGCGGAGCGCGGCGGCAGCGTATACCTCTTCGGCGCCAGGCCCGGCGTGGCCGAGGCCGCGGCTGCCAGGCTGACGGAGGCCTATCCCGGCCTGTCCATAGCCGGGACAAGCGACGGGTATTTTACCGACGATGGCCCCATCATAGAAAAAATAAACGCATCCAGCCCGGACTTCCTCATGGTCTGCCTCGGCTCTCCGAAGCAGGAGCGCTGGATGAGCGCGAACGCGGGCAGGCTCAGCTGCGGCCTCATGGCCGGGCTGGGAGGGAGCCTGGATGTGCTGGCCGGCAACGTGCAGCGCGCGCCGGAGGCCTGGCGCAAGCTGGGCCTGGAATGGCTCTACCGCGTCATCAAAGAGCCCAAGCGCCTGGGGCGCGTGGCCAGGCTGCCGCTTTTCGTACTGGAAGCGGCGGCGGAGGGAAGGAGAAGATAAGCGTATGGGTAAACTCATAGTCCTCGAAGGCATAGACGGCTCGGGCAAGAGCGCGCAGTACAGAAGGCTCTGCGCGAGGTTCGAGCGCGAGGGCATAGATTACCACAGTATCGTCTTCCCACGCTATGATCAGGAGTCCTCGGCGCTTATACGCATGTACCTGAACGGCGACTTCGGCGAGAAGCCGGACGACGTAAACCCCTGCGCCGCAAGCATTTTTTATGCCGTGGACCGCTACGCCTCGTATATGACCGACTGGAAGAGCGCGTACGAGGGCGGCGGCATAATCCTCTCGGACCGCTATACCACTTCAAACGCCGTCCACCAGGGCGCAAAGCTCCCGGCGGCGGAACAGCCGGCTTTTTTCGACTGGCTGTACGACCTGGAGTATGTTAAGCTCGGCTTGCCGAGGCCGGACCTCGTGATCTTCCTCGACGTGGATCTGGCGACCAGCGAGGCGCGCATGCGCCGCCGCGAGGCCAAGACCGGCAGGAGCGGCGATATCCACGAGCGCGACGCCGCCTACCTCCAGCATTGCCTGGACACCGGGCACCGTGCCGCAAGGCACTACGGCTGGAGGGTGGTGGATTTCCAGAAGGACGGCATGGAGCGCGCGGTGGACGAAAAGCACGAGGAGATATTCTCAATAGTCAGGGAGCTGCTGTGACCAATGGCGGCAGGCGAGGAGCTGAGACCGTGTCCGATGAAAAGACTGCCTTCCGCGCGCGGGTGCGCGCAAAGATAAAGCAACTGCCTGAGGAGTATATCCGCAGCTCCGACGCGGGGATAATGAAACAAGTCCTCGCCCTGGAGGTGTTCAGGAGCGCCAAAACCGTGTTTGCTTACGCCTCGGTGGGGCGCGAGGTGGACACTAAAGGCATAATTGAAAGTGCGGTGGCGGAAGGAAAGCGGGTTTGCCTGCCCAGGACCGGGGGCGGTGGGGAAATGGACTTCGCCGATATCTCCGCCGGGCTGCATGTGGCCCGCTACGGCATACCGGAGCCGGACGGCTCTCTGCCGGCGCTGGAGCCCGGCAGGGAGGACGTGATAATCGTCCCTGCGGTCTGCTGCGACAGGAGCGGCGCGCGGCTGGGACAGGGCGGCGGATACTATGACAGGTATCTCGCCAGGTATCCCGATGCGGTCACTGTCTGCCTCTGCCGGGAGCGGCTCCTCAGCGAAAAAGTACCCGTGGAGTGGAACGATGTCCGCCCCGGTTACGTCATAACGGAAGAGCGTATAATAAAGACAGGGCCCTGAACGGGCCCCGTTGGTGTTTGCTGTCTGTTCAGCAGCCGCAGCTGCAGTTGTTGTCACAGCAGTTGTTGGTGTTGCAGCAGCAACTGTTGCCGCTCCAGCCTCCGCACATGAAGAGGAGCAGGAGAATGATTATAATCCAGAAGCAGCCGCTGTTATTGTTTCCGCAGAACATTTTATGACCCTTTCTCCGCGCTATGTGATTTCCCCGGCCAGACCCCGCGCGGGGGGAGAGGCGGCAGTTATCGTGGGCCTTGACGCACGCTCTCGCGCCGTCTGAGCCATATTATGCCCGCGGCGTCAAACTCGTTACTTAGGGAGAACCCAGGAATGGAAAACAATCAGGACAAGCTCAACGAAATATTCCCCGCACAGGATGCCGGGCAAAAGCCGGAGAACCCGCCCGTCGAAGACACTGTGGTGGTCCCTGCCATCGGGGCTCAGGCGCAGAAGCCCGAAGCGGAGCCGGTGCAGCCCGGAGAGACGGCCGCCGCAGAGGACGAGAACGACGACGTCGAGAGCCGTGGGCGCAAGCTGCTGGAGAAGCTCGACAGCATGCTCTACAGCCCTGAGCGCCACTCAGACGACGTGGACGGGATAGACGACGAAGACCCGACCGAGCTGGAGGAGCGCGACTTCAAGCCGATACGGCGCAGGCGCGACGGAAAGACAGGCTGCCTGGGCGGGCTGATGTATTTCGTGTTTGTCGTCAGCCTGTCGGTGGTGCTGGCCTGCCTGGGATGGATGGCGGCTACGGACGTGCTGGCCCTTAACAAGGAGCACATGGAGAGCACCATCACCCTCCCCGAGGACATATTCGAGTACCGCGATGAGGAGGTGGAGCAGTCCGACGGCACCATGGCGACGGAGACCGTCTCCTACGCGGACATCGACTATGTGGCCGACACGCTCAAGGAGGCCGGGATCATCGAGTACAAGTGGCTCTTCAAGGCCTTCTGCTGGTTTGCGGACGCCACGACCAAGGTGGACCCGGGCACATACACGCTCACCACCGACCTCGATTACCGTGCCCTGGTCTCCAATATGCAGACCGCCTCCGGCAGCATGGTAACGACGACCGTAACCTTCCCCGAGGGCTTCACCATGCAGGAGATATTTGAACGCCTGGAGGAGAACGGCATCTGCACGGTTGAGGAGCTCTATGACGCCGCGGCGGAGTACACCTACAATTACTCATTCCTCGACTGGGCCGAGACGGGCGACGCCTCCAGACTGGAGGGCTACCTCTTCCCGGATACCTATGAGTTCTATCAGGGCATGCAGGCGTCCAGCGCCATCAACCGCTTCCTGCTCAACTTCCATGGCAAGCTGACGGCGGATATGTATGCCCAGGCCGAGGAACTGCAGATAACCCTGCACCAGGCGGTGATAATCGCCTCCATGATCGAGTCCGAGGCCGCCAACGACAGCGAGCGCGCACTGATAGCGTCCGTCATATACAACAGGCTTGCCGCCGGCATGCCGCTGCAGATAGACGCGACCGTCATGTACGCCCTGGGCGAGCACAAGGACTACCTCACCGAGGAGGATCTGCAGGTGGACAGCCCCTACAACACTTACCTGAACACCGGTCTGCCGGCCGGCCCCATCTGCAATCCCGGCCTGGCCAGCATAAACGCGGCGCTCAACCCGGAGAGCACGAATTACCTCTACTATGCGCTCAACACCGAGACGGGAGAGCACGAGTTCTTCACCAACTACGCGGAGTTCGAGGCCTTCACGGCCACTCAGGACTACACCAGTCAGAACCAGTAAAACAAGCAGAGAGGGAGCCGCAGGGCTCCCTCTCATTGCATTTGTGACTGTTGTTTTACAGCGCGCCGCGCCTGATATATAATAGATTATGTTTCCGACGATGAAGGCCGGGAACATTATGCGCTCCAGCCCTCCTGTGCCGGACAGGAACAGCGCGGATACAAACGACAGCGAGAGCGCGAAAGCCGCGTACCGCATCCTGCCAAGCCCTTTGCGCGTATGGCTGGAGGGCACCTTGAAGGGCAGAAAATCGAGGACCATGGCCGTCCAGCAGGCGTAGCCGCACCAGCCGCGGCCGAAGACAAGAGGACCGAAGATTTTGGCCACGGCATAATGAATGATCACGGCCTCAAAAACACCGGTGAAAAGGTAGTAAAAAAAGCCTTCCAGCTGCATGTTTTCCCCGGATATCAGCCCCAGATATACGAGCATGTACAGGCCGACCATCAGCTGCACCACGCGGCGGGAATGGGCACAGCGGCGGGCGTACAGCACCAGGCCGGTGAACAGCGAGAGGCCTATGTAGCTGAAATTGAAGAGGTAAAATATGTTGTTTTTACCCAGCCAGAGGGCAAAGGCTACGGCCTCGAAAACGCACAGCAGAAAAACGGCGGGAAGATATTTCTTCATGGCGGCACCTCCGCAGGACTGTCAATCAATCATATCAGGGGACCGGCGTGCCGCCAAGCAGATGAATATGCTTATTTCACAAAATGATACTTGTTATTGCGGCGGATATAGGTTATAATCATGACAGTGTTGCCGACGAGCGCGGCACAATGCTGGGAAACGGAGATGTATATATGGAGCTAAAGAACTTCGAGGGCATCCTTGAGCGTGTGCCCGAAATGCCGCGGCCCATGCGCGTTATACTTGCCGGGTCGGACGGGGAGAACATGCTGCGCGGCATCTTCGCCGCACAGGAGAAGGGACTGGCCCAGCCGGTGCTGGTCGGTGACCGCGCGCGTACGATAACGGTGCTGGAGCGCTTCGGCCTCGAGCGCGAGCCGTACACGATGGTGGACGTGCCGCCCGGACACAACATAACCCAGGCCGCCATAGACATTGTCAACTCCGGGGACGGGGACGTGCTTATGCGCGGCAATATACCGACTCGGGACTTCCTCATGCCGGTTCTGGACAAATCCAACCACCTGCGCACCGAGAGGCTGATGAGCCACGTCTCGCTGGCCAGCCTGCCGGAATACCCCAAGCTGCTGGCAATGAGCGACATGACCATTATCATCAAGCCGAACATGACGCAGAAAAAGGAAATAATCCGCAACATGGCCGACGCGCTGCAGGCCTTCGGCTATGAGAAGCCCAAGTTCGCGCTGCTCTCCCTGGTGGAGAAGGTGACCTTCCACATGCAGGACACCGTGGAGGCCCAGCGCCTGGTCGCCGAGCAGAAGCAGCGTCACTTCGCCGACTGTGAGCTCTGGGGCCCCATAGCCTATGACCTCATCCTCAGCAAGGAGGCCTGCCGCCTCAAGAACTACGAGTGCCCCTACAGCGGCGGCGGGTTCGACGGCATAGTCGCCCCCGACCTCTCCACTGCCAACGTCCTTGTCAAGAGCTGGCTCATACACGCGCACGCCGTGACCTGCGGCGCCGTCGTGGGAGCGAGGGTGCCGATAGCCCTCACCAGCCGCAGCGCCAACGAAGAGGAGACGTACCTGTCCCTGGTCTTCTGCGCCGTGCTGGACGCCTGGCGCAAGCGCACTCACCGCGAGCCGCACGCCATCTGATACGCATGCACGAGCCGCCTGACCGTTCACGGTCCGGCGGCTTCGCCTATATACGCTTGTAATTCCCCACCGGAAGTGATATAATACACCATCAAGTGCGCCTGCGCCCCACATGGCGTCGCAGGTCGGGCTGAACCAAACGCGGAAGGAGGTCACAGCATGCAGACCAAACGCATATTCTCTGCTTTTGCCTTCACACTGCTCACCATACTGCTTCTGCTGGTGGTGGCCTCACGCACCAGCGAGGCGGCCCAGGCTGACGGGAGCACAATTATCGACGCCAATCTCGGCGCTGCTATGCCGTCCCCCACTGCCCAGGCGGTCATGCCCGGCGGCAAGGAGGACACGCAGACCACAATGGAAGAAAAGCCGGACATAGATATCAGCAGCTGGGAATACATAATCGCGGGCCCGGACAACAACATAGGCACTTATACACCGCCTCAAGTCGTGGCCATAGAGAATACTGCCCAGTATTTTGATGAGCGGGCCATTACGCCCCTGGTGGACTTCCTCAACGCGGCCAGGGCGGCCGGGTATTCACCTTATATAATGACGGCCTACAGGAGCTATTCCACCCAGGAGTATATCCTCAACGGCCGCGCCAGCCAGATAGCCTGGCCAGAATACCCCACCGCGGAGGATTACGCCGAGGCGGAGCAGTACGTGGCTCCGCCGGGGGAGAGCGACCATCAGACCGGCCTGGGTCTGGATATCACCGACCGCTATTACAGCACGATGGACGCCAGCCAGATGGATCAGAACTTCCTGACCTGGCTGCGGGAGAACTGTGCAGACTACGGGTTCATCCTGCGCTCCCCCTCGGACAAATCCGCCATAACCGAGCGGGATGAGCCGTGGCACTTCCGCTACGTCGGTGTGGAAGCTGCCAGGTATATCATGGATAACAACCTCTGCCTGGAGCAGTTCATAGCTCTTTACGAGTAAGACGGCGCCGCTGCCGCCGGCCGGCCTTCGGGGTGACGTGGCAGCGGTGCGCATGTCAAGATTTTAATTGGCTTTGGACATAAAAAATTCTTGACTAAATTTGTGGAATATGCTACAATCTATCTTCGCCCGGGCATGTATTTGTCCGAGGCGAATTTCGCATGAAAATGGCTGTGTTTTCGGGCGGAATTTACAAATATTTTTCCCTGGAAAGGAGGAAATGCAATTTGCCGACTTTTAACCAGCTCGTCAGGAAGGGCAGGGAACAGGTGACCTACAAGAGCACGTCCCCCGCCATGCAGAAGGGCCTCAACACCCTGAAGAACCGCGAGACCAACCTCTCCAGCCCCCAGAAGCGCGGCGTGTGCACCGCGGTGCGTACTTCGACCCCCAAAAAGCCGAACTCCGCTCTGCGTAAGATCGCCCGTGTCCGCCTCACCAACGGCTACGAGGTAACGGCCTACATCCCCGGCGTCGGCCACAACCTGCAGGAGCACTCCGTCGTCATGATCCGCGGCGGCCGTGTCAAGGACCTGCCCGGCGTGCGTTACCACATCATCCGCGGCACTCTGGATACCCAGGGCGTCTCCGGCCGTATGCAGGGCCGCAGTAAGTACGGCGCCAAGCGCCCCAAGGCCGGTAAGAAATAATTCCGGCAGCACAGCCCAAGCTGTTTGATTGATATTACAGCGTATCGCTCAGACCGCTGGGCGCAGCGGGGGGACAGACCGCCCCTCGAGTACCGATGAAGTCATTTTTTAATGAAGGAGGGAAGTATAGTGCCCAGAAGAGGTAACGTTCCCAAGAGAGAGATCCTGCCTGATCCGGTGTACAACAGTGTGCTGGTGACCAAGCTCATCAACAGCATCATGCTGGACGGCAAGAAGGGCGTCGCACAGAAGGTCGTGTACGATGCGTTTGACATTATAAAGGAAAAGAGCGGCAAGGACCCGCTCGAGGCGTTCACCGAGGCCATGAACAACATCATGCCCAGCCTGGAGGTCAAGGCCCGCCGTGTCGGCGGCGCGACCTATCAGGTGCCTATCGAGGTCCGTCCCGAGCGCCGTCAGACCCTCGGCCTGCGCTGGCTGACCATGTTTGCCCGCAAGCGCGGCGAAAAGACCATGAAGGAGCGTCTCGCCGGCGAGATCCTGGACGCCTGCAACAACACGGGCGCCGCTGTGAAGCGCCGCGAGGATACGCACAAGATGGCCGAGAGCAACAAGGCCTTCGCGCACTTCAGGTGGTAAGTTTAGTTTTAGGAGCGTAGCACTTTATGCCCAGAGAGTATTCACTGGAGAACACAAGAAATATCGGAATAATGGCCCACATCGACGCGGGCAAGACTACGACGACCGAGCGTATCCTGTTCTATACCGGCGTTAACTACAAGATCGGCGAGACCCATGAGGGAACCGCCACCATGGACTGGATGGAGCAGGAGCAGGAGCGCGGCATCACCATCACTTCCGCCGCTACCACCTGCCACTGGCGCGGGTGCCGTCTCAACATCATCGACACCCCGGGCCACGTCGACTTCACTGTCGAGGTCGAGCGCAGCCTGCGCGTGCTCGACGGCTGCGTGACCGTTCTCTGCGCTAAGGGCGGCGTCGAGCCCCAGAGCGAAACCGTGTGGCGTCAGGCCGACCACTACAACGTCCCGCGCATCATCTACGTCAACAAGATGGACATCATGGGCGCGGACTTCTACAACGTGATCGACATGGTCCACGACCGTCTCAAGGCCAATGCTGTCCCCATCCAGCTGCCCATAGGCAAGGAAGCCGATTTCCGCGGCATAATTGACCTGGTCGATATGAAGGCCGATATCTACTACGACGATCTGGGCAAGGACATGCGCGTTGAGGAGATCCCCGAGGACATGCGCGACCTCGCCGAGGAGTACCGCACCAACCTGCTTGAGGCGGTCAGCGACTTCGACGACGAGATCATGGAGCTGTATCTCGAGGGCGAGGAGGTCCCCGCCGAAAAGATCCGAGCCGCCATCCGCCGCGCCACCGTCGCGGTCAAGATGGTCCCCGTGGTCTGCGGCACCTCTTACAAGAACAAGGGCGTACAGAAGCTGCTCGACGCTATCGTCGATTATCTGCCCAGCCCGCTGGACATCCCCGCCGTCGAGGGCGTAAACCCCAAGACCGGCGAGACGGAGACCCGCGAGGCGAGCGATGAAGCCCCCTTCTCCGCCCTGGCTTTCAAGATTATGACCGACCCCTATGTCGGCAAGCTCGCGTTCTTCCGCGTGTATTCCGGCACTGTGAACGCCGGTGAGACCGTGATCAACGCCACCAAGGGCCAGCGCGAGCGCATGGGCCGCATCCTGCTGATGCACGCCAATCACCGCGAGGATCTTCAGACCGCCTATTCCGGCGACATCGCCGCGGCCGTCGGCCTGAAGAACACCACCACCGGCGATACTCTGTGCAGCGACAAGAACCAGATAATCCTCGAGAACATGGAGTTCCCCGAGCCGGTTATCCGCGTGGCCATCGAGCCCAAGACCAAGGCCGGTCAGGAGAAGATGTCCGTAGCACTCAGCAAGCTCGCTGAGGAGGACCCGACGTTCAAGACCTACACCGACGAGGAGACGGGACAGACCATCATCGCCGGCATGGGCGAGCTGCACCTGGAGATAATCGTCGACAGGCTGCTGCGCGAGTTCAAGGTCGAGGCCAACGTCGGCAAGCCCCAGGTCTCCTACAAGGAGACCATCACCAAGCCCGCCACCGTCGATACGCGCTTCGTGCGCCAGACCGGCGGCCGCGGCCAGTTCGCGCACGTCAAGCTCACCATCGAGCCCAACGAGTCCGGCAAGGGCTATGAGTTCGTGGACGACATTCACGGCGGCGCGATCCCCAAGGAATATATCCCCTGCGTGGATCAGGGCATCCAGGGCGCCATGCTCGCCGGCATACTCGGCGGCTATCAGGTCGTCGATGTCAAGGCCACGCTCATAGACGGCTCCTTCCATGAGGTTGACTCCAGCGAGAACGCCTTTAAAATATGCGGCAGCATGGCGTTCAAGGAGGCTATGGCCAAGGCCGGCCCCACTCTGCTCGAGCCCATCATGAAGGTCAGCGTCACCGCTCCCGAGGAGTACATGGGCACCGTCGTCGGCGATATCAACGCCCGCCGCGGCCAGGTTGTCGGCACCGACATCCGCAACGGCGCCGTCATCGTCACCGCGAACGTGCCTCTGAGCACCATGTTCGGCTATGCAACCGACCTGCGCAGCAAGACGCAGGGCCGTGCCAACTACTCCATGGAGCCCAGCCACTTCGTAGAGCTCCCCAAGAGCCTGCAGGAGAAAATTATCGGAAACCGGGGCTGAGCCTCGCTTACGATAAATCCCAGTGAACCATTATCATCCATCGATTACTAAGGAGGATATCAAAATGGCAAAGCAGATGTTTAACCGCACCAAGCCCCACGTCAACATTGGCACCATCGGCCACATAGACCACGGCAAGACCACCCTCACCGCCGCTATCACCAAGGTTCTGCACATGGCTGACGAAGGCGCCGCCGAGTACACCGCCTACGACCAGATAGACAAGGCTCCCGAGGAGCGCGCCCGCGGCATCACGATCAACACCGCTCACGTCGAGTACCAGACCGATGACCGCACCGGCCTCAACGGCGAGCAGATCCAGGGCCGCCACTACGCCCACGTCGACTGCCCGGGCCACGCCGACTACATCAAGAACATGATCACCGGCGCTGCTCAGATGGACGGTGCCATCCTCGTTATCGCCGCCTCCGACGGCCCCATGGCCCAGACCCGTGAGCACCTGCTGCTCGCCCGTCAGGTTAACGTTCCCTATATAGTCGTCTTCCTGAACAAGTGCGACCAGGTCGACGATCCCGAGCTGCTCGAGCTCGTCGAGATGGAGGTCCGTGAGCTCCTCGACAAGTACGAGTTCCCCGGCGACGACACCCCGATCATCAAGGGCTCCGCTCTGAAGGTCCTCGAGAGCAACAGCACCGATCCTCACGCCCCCGAGTACAACTGCATCTGGGAGCTCATGGACGCTGTCGACACCTGGATCGAGACCCCTGAGCGCAAGGCTGACCAGCCGTTCCTGATGCCCATCGAGGACGTCTTCACCATCACCGGCCGCGGCACCGTTACCACCGGCCGTGTCGAGCGTGGCCGCGTCAAGGTCGGCGACAAGGTTGAGATCGTCGGCATCAAGGAGACCCAGGAGACCGTCGTCACCGGCACCGAGATGTTCCACAAGACCCTCGAGTTCGCCGAGGCTGGCGACAACGTCGGCACCCTGCTCCGCGGCATCGCGAAGAAGGACGTCGAGCGCGGCCAGGTTCTCGCTGCCCCGAAGAGCATTCACCCCCACACCAAGTTCAAGGGCCAGGTCTACGTCCTGAGCAAGGACGAGGGCGGCCGTCATACCCCGTTCTTCAACAACTACCGTCCTCAGTTCTACTTCCGTACCACCGACGTGACCGGCGTCATCTCCCTGCCCGAGGGCGTTGAGATGTGCATGCCCGGCGACAACGTCGACATGGACGTCGAGCTGATCACCCCCATCGCCATCGAGAACGGCCTCCGCTTCGCTATCCGCGAGGGCGGCCGTACCGTCGGCTCCGGTGTTGTCATCGCGATAAATGAGTAATAGAACCTGAGGTTTCTCAGAATTCGGTAAAGGCCCGGATCACACCGGGCCTTTACTTATAGCTTTCCCAATCATCGAGACGTGGCTTTGCCCCGGCTCGATACAATATCCTGCGCCGTGACGGCAGCCTCGACGCGTGAGTGGGGATCGCGGCATTTTGCCGCGTATCCAGGGGGAATTCACCCCCCTGGACTATTTCAATCCGTGCATGAAGCCGCCCAGAGCGCTGGAGTGTATGTCGCCGCCGATGACGCGGCCCTTGTAGAGGAACAGCTGCGCCGTCACGCCATCGTCGCCGTTGGGATAGCTGATGACCTCATAGGTACAGCTCGTGATATCCTTCCCGGCGTATGGCTCCAGGTCAAAGCCCTGCTGCTTCTGCAGGGCGTTGTATTGCGCTATCACGCCGGAAAACTCTGCCGGGAGCGTCACTTCGCGCACTGTTTCGCTGGCCGGGTCCACCTCCCAGCCCATGCCGGCCAGATACTCCACTCTGTCCTCTGTGCTGTCCAGACCTGAGCCCTCCGACTCTGAGACGAGCAGCACTATTATCGCCAGCACCACCGCAAAGCCGAGAATAATGAATACGGCACTTCTCCTTGTGAGTTTTCTTTCACCCGTCACGGACATCCCTCCCGGAGAAGTATATTTGGCTGCGGCCGGGAATATTACAAGGCAGGTGACATATGACAAGACTCGATAAGCTGCTCACCCAAAGCGGGCTGTATTCGCGCAGCGAGGCCCGGGAGCTCATACGTTCCGGGCGCGTGAGCGTGGACGGAGAGACCCTGCGCCGGCCGGAGGCAAAGGCGGCGGATGACGCCGCCGTTTTTGTGGACGGGGAGGAGGTCAACTGCTCGCTGTGCAGATACTTCATGCTCAACAAGCCCGCGGGCGTGCTGAGCGCTACCGACGACAGGAGCCAGCCCACCGTCCTGGACCTGCTCCCGCGGGAAATACGCGCCCTGGGGCTATTCCCGGTCGGGCGCCTGGACAAGGACACCACCGGGCTTTTGCTGCTCACAAACGACGGCGGCTTTGCCCACAGGGTGATCTCGCCCAAGCACGGGGTGGTGAAGACGTACCTTGCCGTCACGGCCTCTCCCGTGGACGCAGAGGACGTGCGCGCCTTCCGGGAGGGGATAACCCTGGCAGACGGAACACACTGCCTGCCGGCCGTTCTGGAGCCTCTGGACGGCTGCCGCTGCCGCGTGCTTGTGTCGGAGGGAAAATACCATCAGGTCAAGCGTATGCTGGCCGCCTGCGGCAAGCCATGCACGGCGCTTGAGCGCACCGCCGTGGGAGCGCTGGAGCTGGACCCTGAGCTGCCGCGCGGGGGCTGGAGAGAGCTTCGTCAATTTGAAACCGGCCTCGTTTTTGGCTCATCGCAAGATAATCAAGGGGCTGATTTGTGCCATTTCACCAGTGAAATCTAAAAAATTCACAAATCCTACACATTTTTCTATTGATATTTGCACAAATCTGTATTATGATGTTAGACGCATAACTGAAGGCCGTTGTCTATAATAACCAAAGTCCGGAGACGGTGCACAGGGAGAGACACCGCCGGCCGGGGGAAGCCCGCCGTACTGAAAGAACAGGGAGGATAAAAGAATGTCAAGCAGGGTATTTCAGAGCGTCATTATACAGATGAAGGACGCCACCGACAGGTGCATCGGCGTCGTGGACGACCAGGGCTTTGTCATCGCCTGCAGCGAGCTGTCGATGATTGGCTCCCGTCTGGACGACATGCTGCCCGCCATGGGCGAGGAGAGGGAACAATTGTTTTCCTCCAACGTCAGAACGTATAAACTTCTGGGGGCGGCAGGAAGCCGCTTTGACTATGCCGTGTTTGTCTCCGGTCACGACGAGGCCGCGCGCAGCATATGCATCCTGGCCGCTGTGGCCATGAGCGAGGCCCGCATCAACTACGAGGAGAAGCACAACAAGGCGACCTTCGTCAAGAACATCATCTCCGACAACATCCTGCCCGGCGACGTGTATGTCCGCGCCAAGGAGCTGCATTTCGTCACCGATGTGCCGCGCGTGGTCTTCCTCATCCGCCAGGTGGACAGCACGGATGTGGCGGCGCTGGAGGTCGTGCAGAACCTCTTCCCGGACAGGCAGAGGGACTTTGTCCTCTCCGTCACTGAGACGGACATAGTCGTCATCCGCGAGCTCACCGACGAGCCCGGCGCGGATGACGTCAACAAGCTGGCCGTGCAGATAGAGAACGCCGTAAAGAGCGAGCTCGGTGTCAAGACCGTCATCGGCATCGGCTCCACCGCGTACCACCTGCGCGAGCTGGCCGACCGCTACAAGGAGGCCCAGGTGGCCATAGAGGTCGGCAAGGTGTTCGACACCGAAAAGACCATAATCAACTACGAAAACCTCGGCATAGGCCGCATCATATATCAGCTGCCCACCACGCTGTGCGAGATGTTCCTCTCCGAGGTGTTCAAGAAGAATCCCATTGAGACCCTCGACGACGACACCATCGAGACTATCAACAAGTTCTTCGAGAACAATCTCAACGTCTCCGAGACCAGCCGCAAGCTCTACGTCCACCGCAACACGCTTGTGTACCGCCTGGAGAAGATTAAGAAGCTCACCGGCCTTGACCTGCGTGAGTTTGACCACGCAATCGTGTTCAAAGTAGCGATGATGGTCAAAAAATACCTCGACAGCCAGAACTCCGCGAGATTCTGATTCAAGCGGGCGCAGGACGGGCGGCGCCCGCCTGAAGCCTGTCTGGAGAGAGACTCTCTCTGACTGCCGATAAGCGAACGGAGGAAAGTACCCATGGTTCAGATGAACTCTGTCAAAATGGTCTATGACAGCAGCGGCACGGAGGCGCTGCACGGCGTGGATCTCGACATCCACGACGGCGAATTCGTGTTCCTGGTCGGGCCGTCCGGCTCTGGCAAGACCACCATCATCAAGCTCCTCACCGGAGAAGTCCACGCTGCAAGCGGCGAGATCACCGTAAACGGCTTTGACATGATGCGCATCAAACGGCGCAAGCTGCCCTTCCTGCGGCGCACGCTCGGCGTCATATTTCAGGACTTCCGCCTCATCGACAAGATGACGGTGTACGACAACGTGGCCTTTGCCATGCGCGTCGTGGGCGCGAGCAACGCCTCCATCAGGGAGCGCGTGCCCTACGTGCTGGAGCTGGTCGGGCTCAAGGGGCGCGAAAAGCGCTTCCCCCAGGAGCTCTCAGGCGGCGAGCAGCAGCGTGTGGCCATCGCCCGCGCGCTCGTTAACAGCCCGCGCATGATAATAGCGGACGAGCCTACCGGCAACCTGGACCCGGTACGCAGCCTGGAGCTGATGCTCCTGCTCGAGAAGATAAATGAACTGGGCACCACGCTGCTGGTCGTCACGCACGAGAAGGAGCTCGTCAACGCCTTCTCCAAGCGCGTGGTGGCGATAGACGGCGGCAAGATCATCAGCGACGGAATGGACGGGTATTACAGCTATGAAATTGAGTAGACTCGGTTATCTGATTAAATCCGGCTTTACCGGCATATTCAGCCACGGGCTGATGAGCTTCGCCACGGTCACGATAACCATGGCCTGCCTCATCATCATGGGCTCCTTCGGACTGCTGGTTGTGAACATAAACGCCCTTATTTCCGACCTCGAGGACGAGAACGAGGTGGTGGCTTTCATCGATGAGAGCCTGACGGAAGAGGAGGCGCGGGCCGTTGAACCGCTTATAGAGGCCGTGCCCAATGTCTCCGGCGCCGACTTTATGAGCCGCGCTGAGGCGATGGAGAATTTCCAGGAGGACTACGACGAGGACCTCTTCGACAGCCTGGACGAGACGGTCTTCCGCCACAGGTACATCATCCACCTCACGGATATCAGCCTGATGGAGCAGACAAAGCCGCTCATTGAGGCTGTGGACGGCGTGGCGGACGTGAACGCGCATATAGAGTACGCCGATGCGTTTATCTCGGTGCGCAATGTCGTCAGCCTCATCTCGCTGGCCCTTATAATCATCCTCATAATCGTCAGCTTCTTCATCATGAGCAACACGATCAAGCTCGCCACCTTCACGCGCCGCGAGGAGATAGCCATCATGCGTATGGTCGGCGCCTCGAACGGCTTTATCCGCTGCCCCTTTATCATCGAGGGCCTGGTGCTCGGCGTCTTGGGCGGCCTGCTGGCCTTCATCATCGAGTGGGGCCTCTACTCGCTCCTGCTCAGCAGGGTCAGCGGAGTGGCCAGCACGCTGATAACGCTGGTGCCGTTCTCCGGCGTGATGTGGCCGCTGCTTCTGTTCTTCCTCGGCGTGGGTGTGATCGTCGGCGTGTCCGGCGGCTCCAGCGCCATCCGCAACTACCTCAAGGTTTGACCCCGGGAGATTTACCATGAAGAAAAAAACCGCAGTTTCCATTGTCGCAGTAGTCATGGCGTTCCTGCTGCTGTTTTCCCTTATGCTTTCCGTTATAAGCTCCATGGGAGCGCTGGCGTCGAGCTCGGACTATCAGTCACAGATAGACGAGATAGAGCAGCAGAAGGAAGAGCTCCAGAGCCAGCGCGAGGAGATGCAGGCCAACATAAATGAGCTCATGGCAGAGCGCGAGACCGTGCTGGAGAAGAAGGAGCTCCTTGACGAGCAGAACCAGTACGCCGTGCAGGAAATTGAGCTCATAAACGAGCAGATCGACGTCTATACCGGCCTTCTTGAGGAGAAGGCCGCCGAGCTCGAAAAGGCTCAGGCCGCTGAGCAGGAACAGTATGAGGTCTTCTGCAAGCGCGTTCGCGCCATGGAGGAGAACGGCAGTTATACATACCTGGACATACTCTTCCAGTGCAGCAGCCTGGGCGACCTTCTGGGCGCGATGGACGACATCGGCGAAATAATGAACTCCGACCAGCGCCTCTACGAGCAGTACAGCGCCGCGCGCCAGGCCACCGAGAAGGCCAAGGCGGACTATGAGCAGACCCTGGCCGACCTCGGCGAACAGCAGGCCGACCTGGAGGCGCAGAAAGCCGACCTGGAGGCCCAGATTGAGGAGGCCACCAAGCTCATCGCCGACCTTGACGAGGACATCGAGCAGGCCCGGCAGGAATATCTGGCCAACGAGGCGGCCGAGCAGGCGCTCAACGACCAGATGAACCAGATAGCCTGGGAGATGTGGCAGCAGGAGCAGGCCCAGCAGGAGCAGGAACAGAACCAGGGCGGGAACACAACCTCCGGCGACAGCGGCACCGATGAGGGCAGCACAGGCGGCAGCGATATAGGCTCCGCCGCTACGGGCACCTATGTATGGCCCTGCCCTTCGAGTACTTACATAACCAGCCGTTACGGCAACCGTATCCACCCGATATTCGGTACGGAGCGCTTCCACTCCGGCATTGATATCAGCGCCAACACCGGCGCGACCGTCATAGCTGCCGACGGCGGCACGGTCACCGTCGCGGACTACAGCTCCTCGTACGGCAACTACGTAATGATCTACCACTCCAACGGCACCTACACGCTCTATGCTCATATGAGCTCCCTGGCCGTCAGCGCGGGTCAGACGGTATCCCAGGGGCAGACCATCGGCTACGTCGGCTCCACCGGCTGGGCCACCGGGCCGCACCTGCATTTTGAGATCCGCAACGCCAGTGGAAACACCGAAGACCCGACGGCCTATTTTTCCGGCCTCACCTATGCGGCGGACGCCTGAGCGGCTCCGCAAGCCAAAACCAAATACGGCGGGCGGCCTTATGGCCGCCCGCCAGTATAACGCGCCGGCCCTTCGGGCCGACGTTTGTGTTGCTTTTTGAGCAGCTTTACCCCTTAAAAGGAGGCGCTTATGAAGAACGTAATCGGAAGAGCCGCAAAGGCGTTTTTCGGCATGAAAATCAGGCTGTGGGCGTTTATACTTGCCTGTGTGCTCTGTGTCGGCGTGACATACGGCCTGACGGTGCAGCGCGAGCGGGAACGGATAGGCTCGGAGGAAAACTACACCCAGGCCATGAAGTACCTGGAGATAAAGAATGTCCTTGACCAATACTATGTCGGCGACGTAGACGAGGAGGCGGTGTCCTCGGCAGCCTTCGCCGCTATGGTGGATGCGCTGGGCGACGAGTGGAGCTATTACATGAGCCCCAGCGAGTACAGCGCCTATCAGCTCTACAGTGCCAACCAGTACGTGGGCCTAGGCGTGCAGATTGATAAGGACACAGATACGGGCGGCCTGAAGATAACAGGCGTTTATACCGATTCGCCCGCGCAGACGGCCGGGCTCGCGGTCGGCGATATTATCATAGCCGTCAACGACACGGACATAACGGATATGACCGTCGGCGACGCCCGCAGCTTCATAGAGACCAACCTCGGCGAGAGTGTGCGCCTGCGCATACAGAAGTCTGACGGCAATCAGTCGGATGTAACCGTAAACTGTGCCGTCGTGTATACTAACCCCGTCAGCTATGAGATGCTCAGCGGCAGTATCGGTTATGTGCAGATACTCAATTTCCACTCCGGAACGGCCGAGGCCGCCATCAGCGCCATTGAGACGCTGCTGACCCAGGGGGCCAAGGGCTTCATCTTTGACGTGCGCACAAACCCGGGAGGGCTGGTGAGCGAGCTGACAACCCTGCTGGACTACCTGCTGCCCTCGGGCACGATATTCATAAGCGTGGACGAGTCCGGCAACCAGACGCCGACCGAGTCCGACAGCGTCTGCCTGGACATGCCGATGGCCGTCCTCGTAAACGCGGACACCTACTCCGCGGCGGAGTTCTTTGCCGCCGCCCTGCAGGAGTACAACTGGGCCGATATCATAGGCGAGCGCACCACCGGCAAGGGGCGCAGCCAGCAGACGATAGAGCTCAGCGACGGCAGCGCGGTGCATATATCCACCGCCAAATACCTCACCCCGCTGGGAGTGGACCTCTCCGAACAGGGAGGTATCGTGCCGGACCAGGAGATAGCGCTCACAGCCAAGGCCGATACGCAGCTCAACGCGGCCATTTCCGCCGTGCAGATGATGATGTGACGCCTTGACAATCAATTACAGTCAACTTATAATTATAGCTTGCGGCGTGACCGCACAAATTACGGAAGGAAGATAGCAATGAGTGCCGAGAGCAAGTACAAAATGAGCCAGGAGCGCTATGACGAACTCGTCAAGGAGCTCAATTACCTCGAGACCGTCCGCGAGAAGGAGGTCAGCGAGCTCATAAAGGAGGCCCGCAGCTTCGGCGACCTCAGCGAGAACAGCGAGTACGACGAGGCCAAGACAGAGCAGGGTAAGCTCTACTCGAAGATAGCCGAGATGAAGGTGCTCATCGAGAACGCCGAGATAATCGAGAAGACCGAGCTGGATGCTGACACCGTCCATCTCAGCAGCTATGTCAAGCTGCTGGACGTCGATGAGAACGATGAGATAGAGTATCAGATAGTCGGTTCCCAGGAGGCCAACCCCATGCAGGGCCGCATCAGCGATGAGAGCCCCATAGGCCGTGCCATCCTCGGGCACCGCGTGGGCGAGACTGTCACTGTCGATGCCCCTGCGGGAGAAATGCGTTTCACCGTGCTCTCTGTGAGAAACGGCTGAGGAAAGCGGGGTACTATGAGCGGGGAGAATACAAAGAACAACGTGAACGAGGCTCCCGAGCAGGAGCTCAGTGAAATCCTGCGCGTCCGCCGCGAGAAGCTCGACGAGCTGCGCTCCGCGGGCCGCGATCCCTTTGAGATAACCAGCTACAGGCGCAGCGCCTGGTCCAGCGAGATAAAGGACGGCTATGAGGGCTTTGAGAATAAGCCTGTCTCCGTCGCCGGGCGCATTATGTCCAAGCGCGGCATGGGCAAGGCCATATTCTGCCATATAAAGGACGACAAGGGCCAGATCCAGGTGTATGTGCGTTCCGACTCCGTCAGCGAACAGGAGTTCAAGGACTTCCGCCGCTACGACATCGGCGACATCATAGGCGTTGAGGGCTATGTGTTCAAGACCAAGACGGGCGAGATATCCGTCCACGCGGAGCACGTGACGCTGCTCTCCAAGAGCCTGCGCCCCCTGCCGGAGAAGTTCCACGGCATGACCAACGTGGAGCTCAAGTACCGCCAGCGCTATGTGGACCTCATCATGAGCGATGAGAGCCGCCGCAACTTTGAGATACGCTCCAGGTTCGTCAGCTATGTGCGCCGCTTCCTGGAGAACCGCGGCTACATGGAGGTCGAGACGCCGGTGCTCAACACCATCTCCGGCGGCGCGACGGCGAGGCCATTTATAACCCACCACAATACGCTGGATATGGACATGTATCTGCGTATTGCCACCGAGCTGCCGCTCAAGCGCCTTATCGTCGGCGGCATAGAGCGCGTTTACGAGCTCGGCCGCATCTTCCGCAACGAGGGCATGGATACGCGCCACAACCCCGAGTTCACCACCGTAGAGCTGTACCAGGCCTACGCCGACTTCAACGACATGATGGACTTGTTTGAAGACCTGCTCAGCGGCGCTGCTATGGAGATACTCGGCACCTATGAGGTGGACTGGCAGGGCGAGCACGTCTCGCTCGCGCCCGGCTGGCCGCGCATGACCATGGCCGAGGCCGTCAACAAGTACCTGGGCGTGGATTTCATGGCCATCGACAGCGACGCCGAGGCGGTCGCCGCCGCGAAGGCCGCGGGCGTGGACATGTCCGGCAAGGAGCCGACCTGGGGCAACGCACTCTATGAGTGTTTTGACCAGAAGGTGGAGGAGCACATGGTGCAGCCGACGTTTATCACCATGCACCCGGTGGACGTCTCCCCGCTGGCCAAGCGCAGCCCGAAGGACAAGCGCCTCACCGAGCGCTTCGAGCTCTTCATCTGCCGCAGCGAGATGGGCAACGCCTTCTCCGAGCTCAACGACCCCATCGACCAGAAGGAGCGCTTCCTCAAGCAGGTCGAGCTGCGCGCCAAGGGCGACGACGAGGCCGGCATGATGGACTACGACTACATCAACGCCCTCGAGTACGGCATGCCCCCCACGGGCGGCCTCGGCATAGGTATAGACCGCTGCTGCATGATGCTCGCGGGAGTTGACTCGATAAGGGATATAATCCTCTTCCCCACGATGAAGCCATTAGACTAAAATTCCACAATATATAGCGTCTGATGAAACAGGACGGCACAAGATGTAGTAAAATGGGCTTACAACTACAACTTTTCTACAACTTTTGCTTGAAATCAGACGGCATCAGACGGGCCAAAATGAAGGGCAAATCCGTGTTTTTTATGCGGATTTGCCCTTTTTTGCAATTTTCACATTAGCACCAAATTACCCTTGATTGCCTCTGCTTTTTCCCTCATGTTTTCTTGTGTAATATGCGTATAAATATCCATAGTTGTGGAAAAATCAGCGTGGCCCATCACCTGCTGGATAAACTTGATGTCGTTCGTGCTTTCACAGAGCCGCGTGCAGAATGTGTGTCTCATGTTATGTACGCTAAAATGCGGCAGCAGTTCCGGCTCACGATCTTCCAGTTCAGCCTGATCCATTTCTTCGGCGTTGTAGGCGATGGAGATACGCTGGATGGCCCGATTGATATTATGGGCACTGAGAAAGTAACCTTCCCGATTCCTAAAAAGGAAACCGTGATACCCATTCATCACAAGGTCTTCCGGATAGAGGGTGTCCATGACTTCAATCAATGTGCGGAGCTGTTCAGCAACCTGCGGATACAGGATAGGGATGGTGCGGGTGCCGCTGGCCGTTTTAGGGGTGGTGATATGAAAACCTGCTTTCCCATCGATCACACGATAGATCAAGTTGTGATTGACAGAGATGGTGTTGTTCTCCAGGTCCACATCATTTTTAGTTAAGCCAGTACATTCCGCAACACGCATTCCCGTACCGAGCAGCACGACCATGACAGGCAGCCAGTGGCTATACATCGGTGACTTGGAAATGAACCGAAGGAAGTTCTTCTGCTGTGTCATAGTCAGCGCGATTCTTTTCTTCGGGGGCGCCCCGGCTCCCTCTGTTTTGAGAGAGCGGTAGACGCCTTTGCTTGGATTTTTTCGGATGTAGTCATCATCGACCGCCAATTCAAGCGTGGGGTGAATCAGGTTATTGATGCTTTCCAAGGAATTGATCGCAAAGCCTTTTTTCAAAAGCTTCGTGTAAAATGTCAGGATGTCGCTCTTTCGGATGTTGGGCAGGGGAATGTTGGCAAACGGCTCATCCTTCACATAGTTGCTCCAAAGATATTCGTAATTCGCCCGTGTAGAAGCCTTTAACTGGATTTTCGTATCCATGAGGACTTTGAACATATCATTTAGGGTGATTTTCATAGCCTCCTGGGTGCGAATACCGTCTTCGCTGTCACGGTTGAGAACTTTTTCTTTGGCCCGCAGGCTGGCAAGGTCAAAATCATAAATGTACTTTTTCTTCTTGCCCAGCTTATAGACAAACATATAGCTGCCGTCTGAGCGTTGTGTTTCTCCTGGCCGCAGATTGCGGCCTTTGTTGTCTTTTCTAACTTTTGGCATAGGCTGATACCTCCCGATGTTTTGTGTGTTGCTGCGCCCGGAATGGGCAAGGTTCTGTTAGCATGAGATCTCGTACAAATATTCCTTCACTCGCTGAACGCTCCAAAGGACACGAGAATTCATGGTGATGCGGGCGTGGGCCAGGTCGCCGATCTGAACGGCCGTATGCCGCCCGCAGTCGAGCAGTTTGCAAAGCGATTCCGTATCGACCGCCAAGCACTGATCCGGTGAAAGGTCATTGGGTTTTCTTTTTTCCATAATTGCCCTCCTTTATTTGCAATTACATATATCCCCTACGATTTGTAGTGGAAGGTTTTCAACAAAAACAATGAAGTCATTCAAATTCATCGGGAAGTGTAGGGTCTCTTCCAAAGGCCATTTCCTGCGCCGGGGCTTTCCGCCGCGTATTGCCAGGGCCCGC
>OLRU01000220.1_pt1 | contig 72204 bp, 68 predicted proteins | sample 1672961 | NCBI WGS metagenome assembly OLRU01 (sample SAMEA3136741, study PRJEB25190) | human gut metagenome | biome: human gut; feature: human-associated habitat; material: faeces | place: Austria | collected 2013
GCCCATCCATCCGCTACCGTCCCCGGAGCGGCCGCCTGAGTGTTCAGTGTTCTTTTTTCATCTGTGTGCCCTGATGAAAACATCAAATATCGGGAAAGCCCCCTCTCAGATGGCACGGATGATTACGGCTCCTAACACATAATAACCCTGCCGCCTGAGAGGGGGCTCTCTGACAGATTACAACTGAATAATACATACATTGCGCCGCTTTGTCAATCAAAATTTCACGCCCGGGAAATATTTATCGACAAAGCCAACTTTGGCGACCTTGAAACTGGCTCCTTTGAGATAATTTAACTCACCGGCGTCGGTTTTGAAGTCAAAATCAATACGGTACGAGTACAGCAGCTGCCCGCTCTCGTCCGCGGCCCGGTTGCGCCTGCCGTCGCCGTACTTGCCGTCGCCCAGCAGGGGCGTCCCCGCCGCGGCCATCTGCGCGCGTATCTGGTGCGTGCGTCCCGTGCCGAGGCGGCACTCCACCAGGGACAGCCCGCCGCGGCTGGCAAGCGTCCTGTAATGCGTCACCGCCGTGCGCGCGCCGGGCTCCGGCTTTTTGCGCACGTACACGCGGTTTTTCGCCGCGTCCTTGAAAATGAACCCCTCCAGCGTGCCCTCCGGCGGCCTGGGCCTGCCGCTCACCACGCAGAGATAGTATTTCTCAATCTCCCTCGCCGCGATCTTCTCGTTCATAACCCTGAGGGCCTCGGCGTTCTTGGCGGCGATAACTATGCCCCCGGTATTGCGGTCTATGCGGTTGCACAGGGCCGGGGCGAAGGCGTTCTCCTCCCGCGGCCTCCACTCGCCCTTCTGGTAGGCGTAGGCCTGGATGTGGGAGATGAGCGTATTGTAGTCCCACTTGCCAGCGCTGTGGCAGAGCACGCCGGGCGCCTTGTCACAGAGGATTATATTCGCGTCCTCATAGACTATGTCGAGCTTCGGCGCACCAACCTTCAGATAGGAGTTGTCCTCGCGCGGGGCCTCAAAGAACTCGTCGTTGATATAGAGGCTCAGCACGTCGCCCTCGCTGAGGCGCGTGTCGCGCTTGGCCCCCCTGCCGTTGAGCTTGATGCGCTTCAAGCGGATATACTTCTGCAGCAGGCTCTCCGGCAGGAGCGGGACGGCCTTGCCCACAAAGCGGTCCAGGCGCTGGTTGGCGTCGTTCCTTTTTACAATTATCTCTTTCATGCCCCGATTATCACGCAGGCGGGCGCGATTGTCAAGAGGTTTGCCACCGCATATGGGTGTGGTCGGCCGCCTCGCCCATGCGTATGCTCTCAAGGTACATGGGAATGGTAAAGCCGTGGCCGGACCAGCCGTCCATGAGCTCCCCGTCCCAGGTTATGAGGTCGCTGCGCCCGGCAAAATACTGTGCGTTTACCTCAGCGTAGAACTCCGCCAGGGCCTCTGCGTCAGCGGCATCGCCAAGGGCCGCATAGGCCTGGTCAAGAGCGGTCTGACGGAAGAATCCAGCCGAATACGCCGCAAAGTCCTCCAGCTCCGCGCCGTCCACTCCCTCTTCCGCCGCCCAGGCGGAGACGTCCACGCTAACGGCGGCGTACTCGCAGCTGCCCTCGCCCACGGTCAGCAGCCCGTACTGGTTGGGGCTCACGGCCAGCGAAGAGGTGACGATCTCCGGCAGGCCGTTGTACGCGGCCGTGTGCTGCAGGTGTATGTGCCCGCTGAGATTGCAGAGCACCCCGTATTCCGCATAGCTCTCCGCCAGCGCACCGGCATTGCCGATTACATAGCCGTCCACGAAGAGCGAGCTGTGCGCATAAAGGTTCTGGTGGCTGACGGCTATAACGCGCTCCCCGGCCGCAGCGGCCTGGGCGAGCTGGTCATCCAGCCACTCGAGCGTGCCGTCCAGGGCCCAGCCGGGATTGGTGCGGGTATTCACGTCGAGCATCAGCAGCCGCACCCCGGGCGCGAGCTGCGCTGTATAGCTCAGGGAGCTGCCGTCGCGCGAGATGGCCTCGTCGTAACCGAAATCAGCGTAAATCTGCGCGAACTCGCCCTCCGTCGGGCTCTCCACCCGCTCGTAACCGTCCCCGGAGTAGCGCGCGGCCATGGAGCTGTTCAGGTCGTGGTTGCCGGGAATGACATACACCGGCACCCCCGCGGCCTCTATACCGCTGAGGATATCCGCCAGGGCCTCATGGCTGGCCGTCTCGCCGTTGAAGGTGAGGTCGCCGCTGATTATCAGCGCGTCCGGGCGCTCGTCGGCGACCTGCCAGGCAAAGGCGCGCACCAGCTCATCTATATACAGCATGACCTTGCCGTCCGCGTCCGAGACAAGCCGGGTAAAAAACTCCCCTCTGTCCGTGAGTTCTGGCGCGAGGTAGTGCAGGTCCGTCGCCACCGCGACGGTCACGCCCTCTCCCCGGTCCACGCCGGGCTCATCGGTGCGCGAATTGAGCGCATCCGTCAGCGCAAAGGCCCCTGCCAGCACGGCTGCCGAGAGCAGCAGGAAAATTATACGTGCTTTCATAGCATCACTCCCCTGCCGGCAATTTTATGATATCCGCGCCGGTTTGTAAAGGGGCTGCTGCACGCTGCGGGTTTGTCCGGCCTCAGAGCCCGAACAGGGCCAGGAGTTTGTCCCAGAAGCTCTGCTCCTCTGCGGCGGGTTCCGGCCCGGCGTCATCCGCCGGGGCCTCTATGGCCTCGGTCTGGATCACGAACTGCACGGCTGTCACTGTGCCGTTGCGCCCGTCTGCAAAGCTCTCGGGCGCTTCCATACTGCCGCCTATGTCTGCCAACAGGCTGTCTATCTCGGCCTGGACGTCCAGAGAGTTCGTCTCGCTGTTGAGGGCGCTGGCGCCGCTGGCCATGCTCTGCGCGCCGCTGGCAAGCTCCGCCACGCCGTTATAGAGCTCGGATACGCCCGAGCCAAGCTCATCCGAGCCGGCAAGCAGCGCGCTGCTGCCCTCGGCCAGGGCGGAAACGCCGCTCATCACGCTGCCGAAGCCGTCAGTAAGCTGGGCCACGCCAGAAGTGTACTCGCTCACTCCGCTGTAGAGCTCAGCGCTGCCTTCCGTGAGCTGGGAGATGCCCTCGCGCAGCGCGGTGAGCTTGTTAAGCGCTTCGGTGAGCATGTCGGCGAGCTGCTCTATGTAGCCGCCCAGCGTCTGTCCGCCGCCGGTGAGCTGGCCAATGAGCGCGTCAAGCTTTGCCAGCAGATCCTGCACGTATGGCAGCAGGCCGCTGAGATCCGGCGGATCGCTGAGAATGAGTTCTGCGGAGTGCTTTATGCTCGCTATGGAGTCGTTCACTGCTGCTCTCTGTTCTTCCGTGAGCTCTATCTGACTTAAAATGCCTTCAAGAGAGGCAATTCCGCCCTCCAATGAGCTCCCGGCGCCGGAGTTTGCTCCGGACGCGGCCGAGACCTGTATCATGTTCTGGAGCGACTGGGCATCCGCGTATGCACTCTCGAGCCCGCTGACGATATTCTTTATATCGCTGATTATCTGCAGCAGACGGTCAACGTCGATGAGAGAATCGAGCACGCTCAACTGCGCGTCGATCTCCGCCAGCCCGGCGTATATCTGACCCGCGCCGCTCACCAGCGCACCGGAATTGGCGTAGAGCTCGTCGAGCCCGCCGCGCATGACTATGAGGCCGTCCTGCAGTTCTTCTACGCCGGCGTCGAGCTCGGCTATGCCGCTCCGGAGGCTTGTCGAACCGTCCAGCAGCCCTGCCGCGCCGTCGCGCAGTGCTTCGCTGCCGGTGTAGAGCGCGCTTGCGCCGCTGTTGAGCTGTCCGGTTGCATTGACGAGGCGGCCAACCTGGTCTTTTATGTCCTGAGCGTCTATGTCGACGTTAAGATTCAGGTATATGCCGTTGATGCTCACGGCGGGCAGCGAGAACCCATCCGCCGCGGCGGTGATGACCGTGTCTATGCCCTCTCCGGGCAGGAGCGTATATGTGAGCTGCCTGTCTGCGCCCACGGCGGCCACGGTCGCGTCCGGCGCGGATATGCCGCTGAAAACGCCGCCCGGGAGTGTGAAGTTCGCCTGCAGGGCGTAGTCGTCGTAAAACGAGCCGGAGCAGCGCTCATTCTTTGTCACGGTGAAGCGTATCTCCACTTGACCGGACCGCCCCGCTATCTCCTCCGCCGTGACGTCCCTGCCGTCCAGCTTATATGTGAGGGCAATTTCCCAGGGCAGTTCGACGTTCTTGAACTCGCCCTGATAATAAATGCGCTTGGCGTCTGTTGTTATGTTAACCACACCGTTTTTGTACTCTATCGGGTCGGAGGTGTTGAGCACCCGTACGCTATCGTAGTCGCCGTAGTCGGTGATCTCCCCGCCGGGGAAGCTGTTTACCGCGTAGGCGCTGACGGGACCGCCCGCGGCGTCCAGCGTCACATATATTACCTCCTCCTTGGCGGAGGGCTCAGGCGTCTCCTCCGCCAAGGCGCCGGTGCCGTCCCCGGCTGCGAGGGCCGGGACCGTGGTACTGAATACGAGCAGCGCAGCCAGAATGATGGCGGTGGTGCGTTTACTGGTTTTCATGAGCTGTAACCTCCCTGGAAGAATAAAATTTCGCGTGCAGCGTGGTGCGGCGGATGAGCCCGTCGCAGACATACAGGAACCCGGGCAGGACGAAAAGCACTATTGTCAGGCTCAGCAGGCTGCCTATGCCGAGGAAGAACCCCAGCTGTGAGATAATGCCGTGGTGGGACACGAAGCCGAGCAGCAGACCGACAACTATAATTGCGCTGCCGGAAGTGGACACCGAGAGCGTCACGGCGCTCACCGTGCGCATGACCGCCTCTCGCTTGGGAAGCGTCGCGCGGAACTCGGTGTAGCGGTCGGCGAAAAGTATGGCGTAGTCCACCGTCGCGCCCAGCTGTATGGAGCTCACTATCAGATACGATATGTAAAACACCTGCGTGCCGCGGAAATACGGTATGGCCATATTGATCCATATAGCCGTCTCTATGCTGAGCACGAGTATTATGGGCAGGCTCAGCGACTTGAAGGAGAAGAGCAGGGTGAGGAATACGGCGCCGATGGCGATAAGGTTTACCTTGACCGTGTCGGCCGTTATAGTGTCCATGAGGTCATATGTGCTCACCCCGTCCCCAGCCAGGTAGTATTCTCCGGGATAGAGCCCCTCCAGCACGCCGCGCACCTCCTCCACCAGGGCAAAGGTCTCGGCGCTCTCCGTCTGCGTGTCCACAGTGATGACAAAGCGGCTGTACTCGTCGCTCACCAGCAGGCTGAGCGTGTCGGCGTCCAGATACTCCATCGGTATTTCCGCGCCCACGGTGTCCACGTAACTGAGCACGCTGGTGACGGCCGGTATTGCATTCAGCTCGCGCGAGAGTTCGCTCTGCCTGGCCAGGTCGTCCCGGGGGACCATGGCCACCCAGGTGTCGCTCTCGCCGAACACCGCTTCTATCGCCGCCGTGTCCTGGCCGTACTGCGTGTCCTCACCGTAAATGTGGGCGCTGCCGTAATAATAGCTGTTCTGGTTTGAAGCCAGATATGCGGGCACCATAACCACGGCGAATATGCACAGCAGCGGTATCATCACCCGGCAGATCAGCCGCCCGAACTTGTCAAAGCCGGGCATGAAGGGCCGGTGCCGCGTCTTCAGCATGAGCTTGTAGGTCACCAGTATCAGCGCCGGCTCAAAGATGAAGACGGTGACCATACTGATAGCGATGCCCTTGGCCAGGGCCATGCCCAGGTCGGGCCCCAGCCCGAAGCGCATAAACACCAGCGCCAGGAAGCCGATGACCGTCGTCAGTCCGCTGGACATTATGCTCATGGTGGATTTGCACAGCGCGTCCACCATGGCCTCCCGCGGGTCGGACAGCTCCTCCAGCCGCTCCGAGAAGCGGTGGATGAGGAAGACGGAGTAGTCAAGCGTACAGGCCAGCTGCAGCACGCTGCCCGCCGCGTTGGTGACGAAGCTTATCTCGCCGAAGATGAGGTTGCTGCCGCCGTTGATGACCGTGGCGGCGCCGATGCCGATGAGGACCAGCCAGGGTTCGGCCCAGGATGTGGTGGTCAGCGTGAGGATGAAAAACACAAAAATCACGGCCACCACGGTGATTATCCGCACCTCTGCCACCGTGCCCGTCGTGGCCAGGGCCGTTGACACCGCGTCGCCGGTCATAGCCCCCTCATCTCCAACCAGGGCGCGGATTTCATCCACGGCCGTGAGGCGGTATTCGTCAGATATGGTCACGGTGTACAGCGCCGCGCCGTCCTTATAATAGGTTTCCACCGTGTCCGCATCCTGGAATTCCAGCGGCTCGAGCACGTCAACGGCGTCGTCCAGCCATGTGACGCTCTCCACGCCCTGCACGGCCGCTATCTGCTCCTTGAGCTCCAGCGCACCGGCCAGCGATACATCCCTGACCATGACGCGCGCATTCGGTATGCCGCCGGCAAACTCCTCTCCCAGCACTTCCAGTGCCACGGTGGATGGCGTGTCGTCCGGCAGATAATCAGTGACGTTATAGTTGACGCTGACTCCCGTCCAGCAGAACACTGATATCAGCGAGAGCAGCGCGAACAGGGCCAAGATCACCTTCGGCCTGCCGGTGATAAAGCGATAAAAGCTTCTCATTTACACGCTCCTTTCAACATTCGTCATTATCATAACACCCGCCCAGGGCAGAAAATACGGTCAAAATAGGACGTTTGTCCGCTTTGTGACCATTTACTGCTAACAGAGCACGAGATATAATGTTAAAGAGGGGGGAATACTCTTTGAAATACCAAGCGGCATCACTGAAAACCAAACGGGCCCTGGCCAAGTCGCTCAAGAAGCTTATGAGGACCAAGCCCTTTTCCAAAATAACAGTAACTGAAATCGTCAACGACTGCGGGGTAAACCGCAAGACTTTCTACTATCACTTTGAAGATATATATGCGCTCCTGCGCTGGATTTTTGAGGAGGAGGCGGTCAGCATCGTCCGTCAATTCGACCTCCTCAAGGATTACAACTCGGCCATGGAGTTCGTATCCAACTACATAGATGAAAACCGCGACCTGCTGCGCAACGCGTATGACGCCTTCGGCAGCGTTGAGCTCAGCCAGTTCTTCCACATGAGCTTTATCGGCCTGAACGACGAGCTCATAGAGTCGGTTGAAGACAGCATGCACATGCGCCTGCCCGCCGGCACGCGGGAATACCTGTGCGAATTCCTCACCGAGGCATCTTCCGGGATGCTCCTCGGCATCATATCCGGCAATCTCAGCCTGGACAAGACCCTGGCCATAAAGCCCGTCAGCTCCATAATCCGCGCATCCATCGTCGGCGTGCTTACAGAGCAGGGCATACCGGATCAAAACAGCTGAAACCATCTGTACCGGCCTGACACGCGCGGGGGCTCTCCCCCGCGCTTTTCTTACCCCAGCATATCCTGCAAAGATTAAAGGAACGTTAGAGCTTCGCACCTTTCGCCCCCGTATGCGGCTGTTTTTTGCACGGTTCCGTGCATTGACCGCACCGCGGGAAACGCCCCGGCACGGCACTTTTCCCGCCGTATTGCATTATTCCGCGCTTTATGTTAATATAGCCGGGCGGGGCTTCCCGCCGGTTGGGTACCTTCCGTATGCAAGGCTGCTTGCATACGTTTTTTCTTTATTGGGGGTGAGAGACGTGTCCGCTTTGCCGTCAAAGTCCATAGCCCGGGAGCTCATCGGCTTCAGCCTGCCGCTCATACTCAGCGGCGTGTTGCAGCAGCTCTACAACTGGGTTGACGCCTTTATTGTCGGCCATGTGGAGGGCGAGCTGGCCATGGGCGCCGTGGGTGCGACCACCGCCGCCGTCAACCTGTTCCTCACCGCCATCATCGGCTTCACGCTCGGCCTCAACGTGCTCATGGCCCAGCGTCACGGTGCTGGCGAGGATGAGCGCCTGCCGCGGCTGCTGGGCTCCTTTTCCTTTGCGCTCGGCGGCGTGTTCCTGCTGATAGGCGCCCTGGGCGTGTTCTTCGCCGGGGAGCTGCTGGAACTGCTGGACACCACCGCGGACATGCTGCCGCTCTCGGAGGGCTACCTGTCCATCGTCTTTACCGGCATGCCCTTCCTCGCCGTCTATAACGTATACTCCGCCGCGCTGCGGGCTCTGGGCGACAGCCGCGCCCCCTTCCTCGCGGTGGCCGTGTCCTCCGGCGTGAACGTGGCGCTCGACATACTGCTGGTGGCCGTCATACCCTGGGGCGTGCGCGGCGCGGCCATTGCCACGGTCATATCCCAGATAGCGATGACGGTGTTCATGGTGTCCTACGCCGTGAGGAAATACCCCATCCTGCGCTTCCGGCCCGGCCGCGCGCTGTTCAGCGGCGGCCTGCTGCGCGAGGGTGCGAGCTTCGGCTTCCCGCCCATGATCCAGAGCTGCGTGAGCGCGCTCGGCTCCATGCTGCTGCAGAGCTACATGAACAGCTTCGGCAACGACACTGTCACCGCCATCACCACGGCCTACCGGGTGGACACCATCATCCTCCTGCCCATGATCAACCTGGGCAGCGCCATCTCCACGCTCACGGCCCAGAGCCACGGCGCCGGGGACGACGCGCGCGCGGCCAAAATACTCAATGTGGGCTGCCTCCTCATGGCCGCCGTCTCCCTGGTGCTGACGGGCATAATCATCCCAACGGGCGGGTATCTCATCGCCATGTTCGGCGCGGGCGAGACCGTTGTCGGCATAGGCAGCAGTTTCTTCGCCTGTATCGCGCCCTTCTATATAATATACGGCCTGAGCATGGCCGTACGCGGGCATCTGGAGGGCCTGGGCCGCATGGTGTACTCCAGCGCCGTCGGCATCGCCGCCCTGGCGCTGAGGATCGCCGCCTCCTATGCCCTGCGCAGCGTGTTCTGGAACATGACCATAGCCTACGCCGAGGCCTTCTCCTGGGTGCTGATGCTGCTGCTCTACACCCTGAAGCTGCTGCTGATGCGCCGCCGCCATAAATAAATACCGAAGGAGCGCCGCCCATACGGGCAGCGCTCCTTCGTTATAAATAGCTGTATCTGCGTTTGTCAGTCTATCCTCTCTCCGCAGAACGGGCAGTAATCGCAGCCGGGAAGGACATATGGAAGTATCCTGCGGCAGCTCGGGCAGCTCCGGCACAGGACATACGAAATGCCTGTAAGCGGCGCGCTTATCAGCATGGCCCCAATGACGAGGGTGTCCCCTATCTCCTCAAATATCAGCCCGATTGCAAAAACCAGGACAAATACCGCCAGCACATATATAATTGCAAATTTACGCCATTTCTTCGGAGTGATGTGCATGTTCCCACCTCACGCAGACTTCAGCCGCGCTCAAATAAACAGTTAATCCGAAAATTCAGGCACTTTAATTACAAACTGGCCGGTGTAGACGCGGTGTATCAAGCCCTTTACCGGCTGGCGCGCTGCGCAGATGCACAGCCCCGTTATACCGCCGGGCACGGGGTAATACCAGCAGAACACCGCGCAGGCAATCATCAGCAGCATGCATACCCAGTCCAGGGCCCTGCGCGCCCTGAGCAGGGCAGGGATGCGCTCACGGCGTTCATCACCGCCCAGCCACTGGAGGTAGCACATCTGCAGGCGGCTGTTCGGCCTCCGGATGCGGATGAGGTCAACCATTATGTATATTGCGTCGCATATACATGAAATTATAAAAAGCAGCGCTAAACTCTCTCTGGTCAACCGAACAGCCCCCATTTAAATAATGTAGTAGGTCTTACCTATCACCCATGCTGCAAACAGTACTCCAAGGATCATCACCATTCAAATATACCTGAATGGCCGAAAGCATTTGTTGTATGGAATGATGTGGGAGATTGTGAGAATTTACGCTTCTCTTAAGCTCATAAAACCTCTCGAAAACTATACCAGACGGAGTACAGTACGACGATACGTAATAATCCTTATATTCGCAGTACGAACCTATGGCATTTCTGCTTGTGTCTACGGTTACCTTATAGGTATAGTGAAAACGATCCACTTGCAGCTTTCCCTGTAGCAATCCATCCGCTATTGCACTGAAAAAGCCCTTCGCCATACCAGAAATAATCGCTGTAGTAATACCCGCAAAGTTGGTATGTCCTTTAATAGCTGCCCTAATAAGCTCCGTTATAGTAGATATTGTCATAGTTTCTACAAAATCAAATTTGAACGATGAGCCATTTTGAACATGTGAATCTATATGTCTGTGTGCAGTAGCTACAGAGCCAAAATCGGTCGCTTGCCCAATCATTTTGTACCCGTTAAAAATGAGTGAATTTGGGAGCCCATAGTCTGTTGCCTGCGGAGCATACAATTCATGTCCGCCTTTTGTTGTTTCAATTACCGCAGCGGATGGAGAAATAACATATGAATTCTGCGGTATTTCAGTATAGTGTTCTGACGCTATAAAAACATCCTTGCTTACAAGTTCTCCCGTTTCAGGGTCAAACACTTCCTGTACAATCTCATCTGTCTCGTGGTAATAAACAGCTCTCTCTGTAATCACGTCGTTTGACGTTATAACACTGGTAATGTCAGCCATTCCATTTACAGTGTCAACCGTCTTAGTTTCCAGCACGTTCCCATCATCTAAAGTCACAGCAGAGGTTTCCGTTACTTTAATTACTTCTTGGCCTGCAAATGCCACCGTGCCCATGGACAGGCACAGCACCACGACCAACATTATGCTTATGAACCTTTTCACACCGATCTTCCTTTCTCATATTAGCACAATTCACAAATTTTGTCCAGTCCTGTAAGCATATCTTCACACATTCATAGGCATTCTCTCCTTTGCGCGGAAAATAGTTCCTTTGGTATAAGCATAATATATATAGCATTGCTTGTCAATAAAAATATTATCTATCGAAAAAATTTTATAAAAAACAAATGATTTAATGTTGACAGCTTTATACATTTGTGCTATATTTATTTCGAGGTAATTACCCATGGCGAAAGAATCCGCTGGACACTCATTTGATGCTTTTTTCAAGCGTGCGACCAGTCCGCTGGTTGTGCTTCGGCTGCTGTCGGAAAAGCCAATGTATGGCTACGAAATCACACAGGAGATGAAGAAGCGCAGCGGCGGCAAGTATACCATTGCCATTCTCTATCCGGTGCTGTACCGGCTCATCGAGCAGGGGTACATCGCGGAGGACCATACGGAAGTGGCAGGCGGGCGCGCGCGGACTTACTATGCCCTGACACAGGAGGGCAAAGAGTATTTTCACAAGACCCTGAAGGAGTACTATGTTATATCGAGCGTCTTCGACGATCTGATGGGAGGTGGCCCCGATGAGCAGGGCGAGTGACAGGTACCTGCGCCGCGTCGGAAAACGGCTCTGCGCCTCCAGGCAGACGAAAGACCGGCTGCTCTGCGGGCTGGCAGGCGAGCTGGCCGAGGCCGGGGACGCCGGTTATGACGAGCTCGTCAGGGCTTTCGGAACGCCCGAAGACGCCGCGGCGGAGCTGCAGGAGTCTGTCAACGAGGCCGAAGCGGCCGCTGTCCGCGCTAAAACAAGACGGATATCGATGATACTCGGAATCACAAGCATAGTCCTTGCTGTGTCGCTGGCCGCCTACATATGGTATCTCGTAACTGGCGCGCCAGAAACATTTCAGGTTGACGTAATTGTGGACTCTACGCCTTCCACATCTCTTACTTAATGGTGATAAGATGAAAAGAGCTTTTTCTGTTTTTCTTGCTTTGTTGATTGTTGTTTCCGCAATATCTGTAACCTCTTTTGCTGATAGTAATGTAGTCAATGAGTATACCGTTTATCTTGATAACGGCTATTACATCGATTATACAGTATTTGAAGATCCAACTGTGCAGCAGTACAGTGCTAATGCAGTAAAAACTACAACCGGTTCGGCGATTGGCCGTTTGTATTCTGCAAGTGATGAATTAATCGCTACCGCCACGGTGCACGGCACTTTTGAGTACGACGGCAGGCGAGCTGAAGCTATCCGCTCCTCCTACGACTATGAAATTTTTGCGGGCGGGTGGAGTTTTGATTCTGGCCGCTCCTATTTTGAGGGTGCCACCGCCACAGCCGAGGTAACATTCAGCAGATTCCTGGCACGTGATGCAAGGGTCATTGTCACCCTCACCTGCAGTCCCACCGGAGTGCTCTCCTGAGCATGTAAAAATACAACGCGGCCCCCGGATTTTTCTCCGGGGGCCGCGGTTTTCCTTTTTACTCTCCGAAATATGCCTCGATCTCGGCCATGCGCTCCGACTGCCTGGTGTGGAAGGGGCAGCGGCTGTCGCAGTGACCGCAGTGCAGGCACTGCCCGGCCTTTTTGCCAAGGTGGGCGTAATGGTCGCGGGCCAGGGTATCACCGGCCCTGGCGAGGTCGTAGTACTTGTTTATGAGGCCCACGTCGAGCCCGGCCGGGCAGGGCTGACAGTGGTTGCAGTACACGCACACGCCCTCGGCCTCCGCGGGCGCAAAGGTGCCGATCACGGAGTAGTCGCGCTCGGCAGCGCCGGCATTGAGGAAGGACAGCACGTCCTCCAGGTCCTCCCTGCTGCGCACGCCGGGCAGGACGGTCAGCACGGCGGGCTTGTCCAGCGCGTACTGCAGGCACTGGGCGCTGGTGAGCGCGCGCTTGAAGGGCGAAGTGCGCGCGTCGAGCAGCTGCCCGGCCGCGAAGGGCTTCATGACCGAGATGCCCACACCCTCCGCCTCGCAGCGCCGGTACAGCTCCATGCGCCCGGCCACGGTGCCGATGCCGTACTCCCCGCGCACGTAGTCGTAGGCGGGGTTGATGGAGAACATCAGCATGTCCAGTATGCCGAGGTCGAGTGCCCTGTGCGCCGCCTCCGGAGTGTGCGTGCTCATGCCTATGTGCCGCACCACGCCCTGCTTTTTCAGCTCCAGCAGGTAGTCTATCGTGCCCTCGCTGCGCGCGGCGTCCAGGTCGGCGTCCTCGTCGATGCAGTGGATGAAGCCGAAGTCTATGTAGTCGGTCCTGAGCTCGCGCAGCTGCCAGCCCACGCTGCGCTTGATCTCGTCGAGCGCGAGCGTCCAGCCGTACATGCCGCCCTCGGACGTGTAGGTCGCGCCGAAGTGCACCTGATAGAGCACCTTGCCGCGTTCCGAGCCCACGGCGCGGCCGAAGGCCGCAAAAGGCGTGGCATCCGCCGCGGCCATGTCGAAGTAGTTCACGCCGTTTTCCAGCGCCATGGCCACCGTGGCCTCGGTCTCCTTTGCGCCCGACTCGCCCATGGAGCTGTTGCCCAGGCCTATGACGCTTATCTGTTCCCCGCCATGCGGGAACGTGCGGTACTGCATGGTTATTCCTCCTTGTCATGCCGTAAAGCGGGGAAGCCCCGCGTGTTGTCCAGAGGGCAGTATATCCCCGCGCCGCCCAAATGGCAAATACTTATAAAGCATACGATGCCATAGTTGAAAGCTATTTCTCGCCGTGGTATAATCCTCCCTGAATTTGATGAGCTAAATTGTTGACTATGGCGCGGATGAAAGGTAAAATATAAAGTATGGAAGCTAAGCGTATACCCGCCTGGGAGCGACTCTCCCACGCCTATATAGCCGCGAGCCCGAACGAGGCCGCGCGCAGCGACGAGGCCATGACCCTCGCCGCCGCCCTCATGTGCGAGAGCGACGGGGAGGCGCGCCCCTGCGGGCACTGTGCCGCCTGCCGCAAGACCTTCGCCGGTATTCATCCGGACATCATCACCGTCTCCCCCGGGCTGGACAGCCAGGGCCGCAAGCGCCGTGAGATGCTGGTGGACACGGTGCGTTCAATCGCGGCCGGAGCCGTGGTCGTGCCCAACGAGGGCCGGCGCAAGGTGTATATAATAGAGGACGCGGACACTATGAACACCCAGGCGCAGAACGCCCTGCTCAAGCTCCTGGAGGAGCCGCCGGAGAGCGTGGCTTTTATTCTGTGCGCGGCCAATCCCGCGCTGCTCCTGCCCACAGTGCGCTCGCGCTGTGAGCTCATACGTATAAACTCCGATGCCGCCGAAGGCGACGAAGCCGCCACAGACGCCCGGGCGCTGCTCGCCCGGCTGGCTGCCAAGTCCCCGCCGGACCTGCTGGCCTGGTGCTGCGAGAACGAGGGCATGGATTCCCGCCGCTGCGCCGCCATGCTCCGCGCCGCGCGGGAGGCGCTGGCCGACGTGCTCCGCGGTACCGGCGGCGTGAGCATACCGCGGGCGGACTGCGCCTATCTGGACGCGCTGCTGGCCCGCTGCTGCGAATACCTGCGCCTGAACGTGGGCGTGCGCAGCGTAATGGGGCTCATCGCCGTTGACGGCATAAGAAACGAGGGAAAGAATGACTGAAGATACCAATGTGACCGAAGTTATCAGCGTAAAATTCAAGGGCCGCGGCAAGGCCTATTACTTCGACGCCAACGGCCTCACGGCCAAACCCGGCGACGACGTGATCGTGGAGACCAGCAAGGGCCTGGAATACGCCACCTGCGTGGCCGGCAACCACTATGTCTCAAACGAGAAAGTCGTCCCCCCCATCCGCCCTGTCATACGCATAGCCACCGACAACGACAAGCGCGTGCAGGAGATCAACCACAAGCGCGAGCGCGAGGCCCTCAGCATCTGCCGCGAAAAGGTGGCGGAACACGGCCTGGACATGAAGCTGGTGGACGTGGAGTGCAGCTTTGAGGGGAACAAGATCACCTTTTACTTCACCAGCGACGGGCGCGTTGACTTCCGCGAGCTGGTCAAGGACCTGGCCGGCGTCTTCCGCAGCCGCATAGAGCTGCGCCAGATAGGCGTGCGCGATGAGGCCAAGATGCTCGGCGGCCTGGGCATGTGCGGCCGCCCCTTCTGCTGCAGCCAGTTCCTGACCGACTTCCAGCCTGTCAGCACCAAGATGGCAAAGACGCAGTCCCTGTCGCTCAACCCCACCAAGATCTCCGGCGTCTGCGGCCGCCTCATGTGCTGCCTGCGCTACGAGGAGGAGGCCTACGAGAGCCTGGTCAAGGCCGTACCCAAGAACGGTGCCTTTGTGGAGACGCCCGCCGGTTTCGGCACCGTCACGCAGGTCAACCTCCTGCGCGGCAATGTCAAGGTCAAGCTCGACGGTGAGGGCGAGGCCGTCATCAAGAGCTACAGCGGCGACGAGATAGCCGTCGTCCCCGGCGGCCGTCCCAAAAACGGTGAAGCGCCCGTGCACGTGCTCAAGCCGCGCCCCGCCGCGGAGCACGAAACAGGCGGAGACGCGGAGCCGGACCTCCCCACCATCTCCGAGACTGCCCCGGCGGCTGAGCCTGCCGAGCAGCAGCCTCGCAGCGCCAGCGTGCGCCGCAAGAGCCACCGCGGCGGCCGCCGCAGCGGCGGGAGCGGGGAAAAGCCCGACGCCGCCAGGCGCGAGCCAAAGCCTGAGGCCAAGCGTGACGGCCGTCAGGGCGAGAAGCCCCGCCGTCAGCTGCAAAACAAGCCGCGTCCTCAGCAGTCTGAGCAGCAGCCCAAAGCCGAGGCACAGTCCGACCACCCCAAGCGCAGCCCGCGCCGGCGCCGCAGCAACCGCGGCGGCAAGCCCCGCGAAAACGGCGCCCAGCAGAGTGAATAAACAGCTTATTTATACGCGAAAGGTAAGCTGCCTGTATGAAGCTTTTCTTGGTATTATGTGCTATTTCTGTTTTTATAAGTGCCTACAGGATTATTGATATAATTATTCTTAAAGAAGGCAGCAGATTTTACAAAAAAAGCCGCAGGGACAGTCTTCTCCCGATTGCAGCGGACAGCCTGTTTCAATTGCTGGTGCTTGTCATGCTGTATTTTGTCTTGGTAAAGTGAGCGCACCCGGAGGCCCGGGTCATATTAACAGTGCCCGCCGCGTAATGCGGCGGGCACTGTGCGTTATTCTGCGCTCTCCTCCTCGTCCGGGAGCTCGTATCCCAGGCTGGCGGCCACGAAACGGGCGTAGCCCACCGTGCCGTCAGGCGTTAGATGTATGCCGTCGTCTGAACGTATCCAGCCGTGGTTTTCCGGTGCGACAGAGCTCCAGTCAAGGACGTATAGGTTGTCGTACTCCGCATCCAGCTCATATATGAGCTCGTTGACCTCGTCCTGCCAGTCAAGGTAGCGGCCGTAGCAGGTCACCCAGTACACCGTGCGGTCCTCGCCGAGGAAGTCGAGCACCTCTTCGCCGTCCTCTATCGGGAAGGGACTGTTCGAGCCCAGGCCGATAACCACGGTCTCGTAGAGCTGCCCCTCGCTCTCCAGCCGCCGCAGGATGTCCATGGCCTCGACCAGCTGGCGTCCCTCCTTGGCGTCCACCACGCAGTCGGGTATGTAGTTGTAGAGCTGGCTCTCGGCGGCGACCATAATGGAGTCGCCGACAAAGGTGACGCGCTCCGGCGGCCCCGGCTGCGTGGGCGTAGGCGTGGCCTCCGGCTCAGGCTCTGTGGTATATACCGGCACCGACACGCTCGGCGCGACGGCGTCAGGCAGGCCGTCCCCGGGCGCACGGTCGTGATTTGTAACGATCAAAGCCACCGCCGCAGCCGCCACGGCCAGGGCCGCAGCTCCCACGACGAGGGCCAGTTTCCAGTTTGTCTTTTTCATGCGCTTTCCTCCATGGCTCAACATACTAGCACTTTTTCTCCGTGAAAGCAACCGAAGCCTGACGGCTTCTCCCGAACAGAGTAATAACGGCGGACCGGTTCACACCGCTCTCCGCCGTTCACAGCAGGCCATGAGACCGCAGAAAACCGTCAATTTCACCCAGCGAACGATCCACATATTCCTGGGCATACATGTGCCCTGCGCCGGGGAAAACGACGAATCTGGCATTTTTATAGAGGCGTGCCGCCTTGGTGACATGCTCCATCGGCACTATCTCATCCCTGTCTCCTTGCAGTATCAGCACTGGCCCCTGATAATTCATGGTCTCGGCGTAGGCGTCATAGTCCCACACGTCGCGCACGAAGCGCTTTCCCACCCAGAGCCAGCCGTGGAGCAGAAACTTCTCCGGCACTTCCTCGAGTTTCGGGTTTTCCCGTTTTGTAACGTAAGGTATGACGAATCCCGGGTACAGCAATATGAGCGCGCCCACCCGCTCCGGGTTCCTCCCGGCGTATATGGCCGACACAAAGCCGCCCTGGCTGGCCCCGATGACGACAGGCCGCTCCCCGTCCACGAAATCCCAGCCGCGCGCAGCGTCCATGATCACGCCCAGGTCCTCCACCTCTGTCATCACGGACATATCCAGCGTGGAGCCCTCGCTGCGGCAGTGGTCGCCGCCGCCGCGGAAGTCCGGCGCGTAGAGGGCAATGCCCTCTGCGGCCAGATGCTCGGCGTAGGGCCTGGCCCGGCTGTGCGTACAGCCTATCTCGTGGGCGTATATCGCCAGTCTTGGTTTTTCAACGCCGCAAGGCAGGTAGAGCCTGCCGTAAATTCTCTTGCCCGCTTCTCCGCACCAGAGATCGTGCACCTGATAATCTGTCTTCATTCCAGCTCCGTAAAATCGATATATATGCAGTCTTCCCGCAAACAAACAAGACATATAATAAATTCCGCGCCCGCTTTTGTCAAGCGGGCGCCTATATATACCGGAACGTTTAAATGTTAAGAGAAAAACAGGAAATGTTGGCTTTTTATGCGTGACAAGTGCCTGATTGCTTGATATACTAGTGAATATAAATATATCAGAGGGGGGTTCAGCTTGCTTTTCGACAGAATTCACAGCGGATACCCCGGTGCGGACGAGGTCTTTGACTATATCCGCATCGGTGACAACGTGGTCTGGCAGGTCTCGGACCTGGACGCCTACAGACTGTTCGCCCAGCCGTTCGTCAACCAGGCCATCGCCGACGGGCGCAATGTGATCTATATTCACTTTACGCACCACGAGCAGCTGCTCTCCGCCAGGCCGGGCCTGAAGATCTACGAATTCGACCCGGACATGGGCTTCGAGCCCTTCACAGTCGCCATCTACGACCGCATAACGGCCGAAGGGCGGGAGGCCTTCTACGTCTTCGACTGCCTGAGCGAGCTGCAGTCCGCCTGGTACACCGACCAGATGATGGGCAACTTCTTCCGCGTCACATGTCCCTATCTCTACGAGCTCGAGACAGTGGCCTACTTCCCGCTTCTGCGCGGACGCCACTCGTTTGACGCCATCGCCCGCATACGCGACACCACCCAGCTGCTTATCGACGTGTACACGGCGGACAACTCCGTTTACATCCACACGCTCAAGGCACAGGACCGCGAGGGCATAAATATCTATACGCCCCACGTCAGCGTCAACGGCGGCCAGTTCAAGCCGCTGGACGGCGGAGTGGCGCTGAGCCGCTATTACCGGCTGCTCGACGATATCTTCTCCAACACGCAGGATCAGAATTACGACAGCCATGACCGCTTCTTCGCCCAGGCGAAGATGGAGTTCGGCATGGGCCGGTTTCATGACGAAACCGAAGTAAAAATCCTCGAGAGCATGATGAGCCGCGACCCCAGCGTGCAGAAGCTTATACGGCAGATGTTCGAGCCTAAGGACTACTTTGCCGTGCGCGACCGCATGATAGGCGCCGGCTCCATCGGAGGCAAGGCCTGCGGCATGCTCCTCGCGCGCAAGATAGCCGAGGAGTGCCTGCCTGAATTCCGCGACCACGCCGAGCCGCACGACTCCTTTTTCATCGGCTCGGACGTGTACTACACCTATATCGTCAACAACAACTGCTGGAAGCTGCGCATAGAGCAGCGCACGCCGGAGGGCTACTTCACCAAGGCGCCGGAGCTGCGCGAGGCCCTGCTGCACGGCGAGTTTACCGACACCATCCGTGAGCAGTTCAAGAGCATGCTCACATACTACGGGCAGAGCCCTATTATAGTGCGCTCGTCAAGCTTCCTGGAAGACGGCTTCGGCAACGCCTTTGCCGGGAAATATGAAAGCGTGTTCTGTGTGAATTTCGGTCCCCTGGAAGAGCGGCTGCGCCAGTTTGAGCAGGCTGTGCGGCAGGTGTACGCCAGCACCATGGACCCCTCCGCGCTGGAATACCGCGCCCAGCGCGGCCTGGAGAGGCTCGACGAGCAGATGAGCATACTCGTGCAGCGCGTGTCCGGCTCCTGGGCCGGCCCCTACTACCTGCCGGGCGCGGCGGGCGTGGGCTTCAGCCGCAGCCTGTACCGCACGAGCAAGGACGCCGACCCCGAGGCCGGCATGCTGCGGCTGGTCGTCGGCCTCGGCACCAAGGCCGTTGACCGCACGGAGGACGACTATCCACGCCTGGTGAGCCTCGACCGCCCCACGGCCCGCTCGCACCAGAGCACCGAGGAGAGGCACAAATACTCCCAGCACAGCATAGACCTCATCGACAGGGAACGGCGTGAGTTCCGCAGCGTGGACGCCGAGAGCGTGCGCCGCTGCCTGCCACCGTGGTTCTGGTCGCTGATGTACGAGCACGACACGGAGGCCGAGGCCGCCCTGCGCGACGCTGGCTACCGCGAGGACGTCTGGTACGTGAGCTGCCAGGGTCTGCTGGAGCGCACCCCCTTCCCCCAGATAATGCGCTCGCTGCTGAAAACGCTGGAGAATGTCTACGGCACGCCTGTGGACATAGAGTACGCCGTCAATACGGACGAGTCCGGCGACTTCGTCATAAATCTGCTCCAGTGCCGCCCGCTCTATATCGGCCAGCCCGGCGGGCGGGTGGAAGTACCCAGGCTGCCGGACAGCCAGGCGTTCTTCAAGCTGCAGGACTCCTCCATGGGCCTCGCCACCTCCACGGACATAGACGTCGTTATCGAGATAGACGCCAAGGCCTATTACGAGTTCCCCTACAGCAAAAAGCCGCTCGCCGCCAACGCCGTCGGACTCATAAACCGCGCTCTCAAGGGCAGCGGCAAAAAAGTACTGCTTCTGGCGCCCGGCCGGCTGGGCACCAGCTCCCCCGAGCTGGGCGTGCCCGTGAGCTTTGCCGATATAAGCGGCTTTGCCGGTGTGTGCGAAGTGAGCGACGACCGCGCCGGGTACATGCCGGAGCTGAGCTACGGCAGCCACATGTTCCAGGACCTGGTCGAGGCCAACATCTTTTACTGCGCGGTCTGGAACGACAAGCGCACCGTGCTCTATAACCCCGGCCTTCTCTCAGGGCTGCCCAACCGCTTCCTGGACTACTGCCCCGGCATGGAGTCCCTGGCGCACATGTTCCGCGTCACGGAGCCTGAAGGACTGCACTTTTGGCTGGACCCGGTGAAGAACAAGGCCGAGTGCGGTTTCCTCTCCCGGCAGTGATGTGCCGCTCGTCCCGCCTGTACGGCGATAATGCGAAAAAACTCTTGCAATACTACATCTTGTGTGGTATATTATCAAGTACTGTGTATGAAAACTGAAAGGGTCGATATACCATGACGCTCGTATTAACAATCCTGCAGCTGCTCAGTGCCATTGCGGTCACTGTCATCGTCCTCTCCCAGTCCGGCAAGCGCTCCGGCCTCTCCGGCGCCATCGCCGGCGGCGCCGACACCTTCCTCAGCAAGGGCAAGGCCAAAACCTGGGACGCCAAGCTCGCCAAGGCCACCAAGTGGGTCGGCCTGGTGTTCGTCATCCTGACGCTTGCACTGCACTTTGTTTGAGCTGTAAGTCAATAGCAAAAGGCGGAGCATTTCTGCTCCGCCTTTTGCTTTAGCCGCTCGCGTTTACACGTTGTCCGGATAGACCGCGCGGCGGCCGCCTATCAGTTTAGGCCGGGTGCGGGCGGCGTTTACGGGCGCCTCGCCTATCTGCCTGACCTTGAGCCTGAGCGGCACGGCCACGTCCTTCAGGTGCATGCCTATCAGCGTGCCGCCTATGTCCAGGCCCGCCGAAGCGCGGACGTGCTCCACCGCGACGGGGTCGCTCATGTGCTGCCAGGCGGCCGTGGCAAAGCTGCCGCCTGCCTTGGGCTGCGGTATGACGCAGACCGGCTCATAGCCGAACTTCTCCGCGGCCTCATGCTCCACGATCAGCGCGCGGTTGAGGTGCTCACAGCACTGTGCCGCCAGATACAGGCCGCGCTCGGCCAGCAGGGGCGCAATGGCCTCGTAGACCGCGTTTGCCGCCTCGGGAGTGCTGCCTTTGCCGATGTTGCTGCCCATAATCTCGCTGGACGAACAGCCCACGACGACCAGGGAGCCGCGGGCGGGGTTGGCCAGCTCCAGCAGCTCGGCCATGACGTCGTGCGCCTGACGGCGGATGTCATCATAGTTGGCTTCCATATATGTCATCTCCACTTTAACATTTTTCGGTTTTGCCCTACATATTATACTACCTCCCGACGGGTTTGACAACTGCGCTCAGCGGGAGTATGATGTTGGCACACCGCTTTGGTTAAACTTTCCCCTTGTGAGGTGTATTATGAAGAAATTTCTTGCCGCCGTGCTCTGCGCGGCCATGCTCTGTTCGCTTGCAGCCTGCGGAAGCAATCCCGGCTCGCTGCCCACACCCGACGCCGAGGACGTCCCCACTCCCACGGGCACGCCCGAGCCGACGCCGAGCCCGACGCCGGAACCGTACACCAACCCGCTCACCGGCGAGGTGATGGACGAGGACATCAGCATGAACCGTCCCTTCGCCATCATGATAAACAACCTGCCCCCTTCCCTGCCGCAGCGCGGCATATCCCAGGCGGAGATTCTCTATGAGATACCCGCTGAGGGCGGTGTGACCCGCATGCTGGCCATTTTCACGGACATCTCGGACATAGCAAGCATCGGCACGGTGCGCTCACTGCGACCCTACTACGCTCACTGCGCCTTCGGCTATGACGCCATCATAATCCACGCCGGCGGCAGCGAGGCGGCCTACAGCCTCATGAGCTCCACGGGCTGGGACCACATCGACGGTGTGCGCGAGACATACGCCGCCGCGCCCTTCGCCCGCGACCCGGACAGGATACACAACGGCCTGGAGCACAGCCTCTTCGCCGACGGCGCCAAGCTGATGGAGGCCATAGACGAAAAGGGCTTCTCCCTGGTGCATGACGACGAGGACTTTGACTACGGCCTCACCTTTACCGAAAACGCCGCCGAGCAGTGTGACTCCGACGCGGAGTACGCCGAGCTGACCTTCAACAGCTACAAGTCCATGAGCTTTGAGTACAACGCCGACGACGGGCTCTATTACGCCAGCCAGTACGGCGACAAGTACATCGACGAAAATACCGGCGAGCAGGTGAGCTATAAGAACCTCTTTTTCCTCTCCACCGACATCAGCATCGTAGACGGCTACGGCCGGCTAGAGGTGCGCACTACCGGAGAGGGCACCGGCTGGTTCGTCACCGGCGGCAAGTGCACGGAGATAACCTGGGAGCGTGACGACGAGTACGACCAGTTCCGCTACTACCTCGCCGACGGCACGGAGATATCCCTCGGTGTCGGCCATACATATGTAGGCATCATGAGCAACGACGGCAGCGCGACCGTCAGCTTCGAGCGCGAGGAGGCGTAAGTATTGCGGATGAGGGGAAAAAGTCTCGCGTCGCTGCTGCTGTGCTACATCATATGGGGGATGCAGCCGCTCTACTGGGATCTGCTGGAGGGCTTCAACTCCATGTTCATCCTCTGCTGCCGCATTGTGATGTGCATGGCGTTCACGTGGATTTTCCTGGCCTGCACGGGAAAGACACGCGAGCTGCTCGCCACTTTCCGCAACCCTCAGCTCATGAAATATCTGGCCCCTGCCGCGCTGTTCCTCTGCTTTGACTGGGCCCTCTTCAACTGGTCGGTCGCCAACGGGCATGTGCTGGACGTTGCGCTGGGCTACTACATGAACCCGATGGTCATCTTCATCACCGGCATAACGCTCTTCCGCGAGAAGGGCAGCGTGCTGGAGTTTGCCGCGGTTGCCGTGGCCTGCGCCGGCGTTATAATCAGCGCGATAGGCTATGGCTCCTTTCCCCTCGTCTCCGTACTCTGTGCCGTCAGCTGGCCGGCCTACGCCACGGTCAAGAAGGCCGCGCACGCCGACCCCATGATCAGCATGTCGGTGGAGTCCACCCTGCTGGCGCCGTTTGCACTGATCGCGTCCATCGTCTTCTTCCCCGGCACAGGCGGCTGGGCCGATATAACGCTCGCCAACACGCCGCTGCTGATACTCACCGGCGTCATCACCGCGGCCCCTATCATCCTTTACACCGTGGGCGTGAACGGTATGCCCTTCAAGGTGGTGGGGATATTGCAGTACCTCAGTTCCACCATCTCCTTTATCTGCGGCTTCCTGTTCATGGGCGAGGAGGTCACTCGCTCCAAGCTCGTCATGTTCGGCTTCATAATAGCCGGGCTGATCCTCTTCACAATAGGCAGCTTTCGCCGCCAAAAGGAGCAGGCGGAAGAGGAATAGCAAATAAGAATTGCCTCCGGACCCCCGGAGGCGATTCTTATTCCATCCTCTTTTTCAGCAGCGCAGCCATCTCCGCGGCATTTTCCTGCATGCCGCGGTCAAACCACTCCTCTATCCAGCTGTAGAGCCCGCCCGCAATAAACGCCGTCGTATATGCCAGTATATTGCTCTGCTCACCTTTCGGTCCTATTGCCGCTCTCAGTATATCCCTTATCAGGTAAAGCTCACCGCGCCTGTGCAGAAGAGAATAAAACTCCCTGTTTTCAACGAAGTGGTCAAACATTTCCGCCAGTTTTTCTTCCTCCGCGCGCTCCTGTTCCCCACCGTGCGCAGCTCCCCATTCGTCAACGATGCGCAGTATGTATTCCCGCAGCACGTCCTCCTTGCTCCCGTAGTTCCGGTAAAATGAGTTGCGGCTTACCTCAGCGCGTTCTGTCATTTCGCTTATGGAAATGTCTGTCAGAGGTTTTTCCTCCAGAAGTGCAATTTCCGCCTGCGTAATGCGGCTCTTCACATAGCTGTTTTTCGCGGCGTTCCCCATGTCACAATTCCTCTCTTTTGTGCCATTTTGCTCTGTAAGCTTGACTGCGTTCCCATGTGATGGTACACTTGTCCCACCCTGATGGTACAGTTGCTGCAGCACTTTGTCAAGGGAATTCTGATATTGGGATGTTGATTTTGAAAAAAACTGTATTATCTCTGGTTATAGTATCCGCATTGGCCTTTGCCCTCGGGCGCATGGCAGTCCGCCTGCCGCTGAACGCGCTCATGGGAGGCACAGCCTTCGGGGGGAATATCCTGTGAGCGGCCCGCTCCTTCCCGCGGTTTTCGCCGCCGCCTTCTGCGCAGGTGCAGCGTCACGGCTGAGGCTCGGACCATGGAAACAAATCCGTGTGGTATGGGATGACACTGTCGGCCGGGTATACGAGGATATAGCATATGGGTCCGAAGCGTCGCAGAAATTTGACATGTACGTGCCGGCCGGCAGGTCAAATAAGTCTTACGGTCTGGTGGTATACATTCACGGTGGCGGATTCACAGGCGGAGACAAGCGCGATGACGCGGAAATACTGCGCGGCTTCGCAGCCAGGGGCTTTGTGGCAGCAGGCGTCAACTACACGCTGCATACGGCATCAAGCCCGGAATCCAGCGTGTACTCCATGTCCTGTGAAATAAAAAGCAGTATTCCCGCCATATGTGATAAGGCTATGGAGCTTGGGTTCCCGCTTGAGGCCATGGCCATTGGGGGAGGCTCTGCCGGCGGCTGCCTCGCACTGCTGTACGCATACCGTGACTCGGCCGGCGCCCCCGTGCCGCTCAGATTCGTGTTCGAGGCCGTGGGGCCGGCAAGCCTCGACCCGGCGGACTGGATAGGACCGGGCATGAATTCCGCCGCAGCGGCGGGTTTTGTCTCGCTCATGTCCGGGCAGCAAATCAGCGCAGAAAGGTACGGCAGTGAAGAATATAAAGCTGCGCTGAAATCGGTTTCTGCCTATATGTGGGTTGACAGCTCCTCCGTACCGACACTTTGCGCATATGGACAGCACGATAAGGTGGTTTCCTTTTCCACTGCTGAACGCCTGAAACAGGCTTTGGCGGACAATGGCACAGAGCACGATTTTATTGTGCTTCCCCATTCCGGCCACGGCCTGCAAAATGACGACTCACTGTACCAGATGTATCTTGACAAGCTGGACGGCTATCTGCGCAAATATATGGCCTGAAATCAGAAGCTCCCCCGGACGTAAAGCCGGGGGAGCTGCGTATTATTCTGTCGGATTGGCTGTGTCGTCAGCGTTCAGGTCGCTGGGGACGTTTTCCGGGTCGTCCGGCGCCACGGTAGACGTCGGTGCGGGGCTGGGACTCTCTTTTACGTCGCTGCCGCTGCTTCCGCACCCGGCCAAGAGCAGCGTGAGCGCCAGGGCCGAGGCCATGATGGCGATTACAAAGCGTTTCATATAAGTGTCCTCCTTACAGGGGCTCTCAGGCCCACTGCACTTATATGACGAGTGCGGCGCAAAAATGTTCTCGCGTGCAAACGTGCGGATTTTTCGCGGCAAGCAAAAAGGGGCCGGTCCTCAGGGCCGGCCCCTTAGCAGTTCGTCATTCCTACAGGCACAGGCGGAAGATCTCCTCCGCCTCCGCCCGGCCTATGGGCACTATGCCGGGGAAGGTTATGCTGCCGGCGCCGGTGCACTTGTCGCACATGACCGGTATGTCCGCCTCCCTCAGGCCCAGGTCGCCGAGCGTTGAGGGCATGCCCAGGCTCTCAAAATACTCGCGCGTGGCGTTGATCCCCGCCTGAACCGTGCGCTCCGGGTGCTCGAAGTCCGGCTTTACTCCCCAGATCTCCGCGGCATAGCGCATGAGCCGCTTCGTGCCCGCCCCGCGGTTGGCAAAGAATTGCAGATACGCAGGCCAGACCACAGCCAGCCCCGCCCCATGGGCGATGCCGCTGTCCAGGCCGCTCATCTCGTGCTCGAGCTTGTGCGCCCAGAGCCCGCAGCTGCGCCCCGCGCCCATCAGCCCGTTGTGCGAGAGGCTGCCGGCAAACATCAGTACCGCCCTCGCCTCGTAATCGTCAGGGACGGCCATGGCCCTGCGCCCGGCGTCTATAACCGCGCGGAGCAGGCCCTCGCAGAGGTTGTCCACCAGGGCGTTGTCCTCATTTGTGCACATGTACCGCTCCATGGTGTGCATCATGATATCCACCGTGCCGCAGGCTGTTTGATAGGCCGGGAGCGTGAACGTGAGCTCCGGGTCCATGACGGCAAAGTCCGGGCGGTTCAGGTCGCTGCTGAAACCGCGCTTGAGCCCCTCGTGCGTGAGCACGGCGCTGTCGCTCGTCTCGCTGCCCGTGGCGGCTATGGTGAGCACTACGCCGACGGGGACACGGCCCGTGGGCACAACGCGCTTCATGGTTATGTCCCAGGGCTCAAAGCCGGTGTCCACGCAGTAGGCGGCCATCTTGACGGAGTCTATGACGCTGCCGCCGCCGACTGCGAGCAGCATGTCGCAGCCGTTTTCCCGTGCAAAGCGCGCCGTGCAGGCGGAAAACTCTGCCGTAGGGTTGGGCCGCACGCCGCCGAGCACGGCGTAGTCCACCCCTGCTCCGGTGAGCGACCTCTCTATCCGCGCCAGCAGCCCCGTGCGCACGGCGCTGCCGCCGCCGTAACAGACCAGCACCTTCCCGGCGCCGGTCCCGCGCACGATCGCGCCCGTCTCGTCAGTGCGGCCGCGGCCGAAGTAAATCTTCGTCGGCGTGTGCAGGGTGAAGTTCTCCATATATCCCTCCGTCTTCAGCGCAGGCTGTCTGACTTCTGCGAGAGCGCGGCGCACTTTCTGCTAAGCAGCGTCAGCGCCGGTACCAGCAGCCCTCCCAGGGCGTTGCCGAGTGTGTTGACTAGGATGAACACTATCGCCTCGCCGGACCACACGCCAGCCGCGGTAAAGTAGTACATATTGGCCACGCAGTGCTCGAAGCCGCAGACCACGAACACGGTCACGCCGAAGAACACGGCCAGGTACCTGCCCAGGCTGTTTTCTATGCTGCGGTAGCCCTCAACGGCTATGTAGATGAGCACGTTGCAGAATATGGCCAGCACAAACACGCTCAGCAGCCCGTCGTCCAGCTTGGTGGCCGCCACGGCCTGGGCGCGGGCTACGACGCCCTCCAGGCGGGTCAGGCGTATCAGCGCGCCGCCGGCCGCAGCCCCGGCAAAGTTTGATATCCACACGACGGCAAGGAAGCCGATATACCGCGGCCCTTTGCCGAACGAATAGCACACCTTGCCGGTGAACAGGTTCCAGCCAAACGAGCAGATGGCAAAGAGCCCCACCGTAAACATCAGCGCCCCGGCCATGGTGCTCTCCAGCGACAGGTACGCCGTGGCGCCCAGAGTTATCACGAACCCAGCCAGGAAGCCCAGCAGTGCGTCCGACAGCGCCTTCACAGCGCACCGCCCGCCGCCTGGACCACATGCCGGGCCAATATGGCCGTGGTCACGCTGCCTACCCCGGCCGGAACCGGGCTTATGGCCGCAACTATGGGCTCGACGGCGTCAAAGTCCACGTCCCCGACCAGCTTGCCCTTGGCCTCGGAGTAATTGATGCCCACATCCACCACCGTCTGGCCGGCGCTGAAGTTGTCCACACCCAGAGATTCCGCCTTGCCCAGCGCGGCGACGACTATATCGGCGCGGCGGGTGCAGTCCGCCAGTTCCCTCGTGCGGGAGTGGCAGATGGTGACCGTGGCGTTGCGGCCCATGAGCAGCATGGAGACCGGTCTGCCTATGACCAGGCTGCGCCCCACCACCGCCGCGTTTTTGCCGGACAGCTCGATGCCGTAGTGCTCCAGCAGGGCCACGACCGCCTCCGCCGTGCAGGGGGCAAAGCCGTCACCGGAGCCGGTGTACAGCGCGGCCGCGCTGCCTGAGGTGATGCCGTCCACGTCCTTGGCCGGTATCAGCGCCTCGCAGGCCTCGCGCTCGTCCAGCTGCACGGGCAGAGGCCGGAACATGAGCACACCGTGTACGCCCGGGTCGGAGTTGAGACCGGCTATCTTGGCCAGCAGCGCGCCCTGCATGACGTCCGCAGGCAGCGTTACGAGCTTTGTGGCAATGCCAAGCTTGTCGCAGCGCTTGACCGCCGCGCGCTCATAGGCGAGATCGTCCGGCCTCTCGCCCACGCGCAGTATGCCCAGTGTCGGCGTAATACCGCGCGCGCGGAGCGCCTTCACGGCCTCGGCCGTCTTGACGTCCAGCGCCGCCGCCACCGGCGCGCCTTTCAGTATCTCTGCCATCAGCTCAACCTCCCATATACCCTTTTATATATTTCCTGTGCAATAGTACTGTATTTTTGCAGCAATTCGTCCGTCTCAGCGTCAATTTCCTCCGCAGCGGCGCGGTTTTTCATGCTCTTTGTATTAATCCTCACGTTCAGCGCCGCGGCCTGAAGCGCCGCGCCGCAAAGCGCGGCCGCGCAGCCCGCGTCGGAGACGGCGAGCGCGCTGCCCTTGGCGGCGTAGTCAGCTATGACGTCAAGCGCCTCAGCGCACTTGCGCATGATCTCGAGCGGAGGCTCAGCCGCGCGCAGGAGCGCGGACTCCATTATCTCATCACGCCCCGGGGCGTCCTTGGGGATGGAGTAAGCCCGGCTCAGCGGCGCAAACGCCTCGGCGTCGGCGTCGATGAGCGTGACGAAGTCCGCGCGGAGCGCTTCGGCTTCCGCGTTGAGCGCCTGTATGTCCTCCTGCACGTCCGCGTATTTCTTCTTGCCGAGCGTGAGGTTTCCGACCATGTTGCCGAGCGCTATGCCCAGCGCGCCGCAGAGCGCCGCCGCGCCCCCTCCGCCCGGAGTGGGGGCGGAGGAAGCGAGCGTTTCAAGGAACCTGTCTACGTTCTTTTCCATCAGAACAGTCCCGTAATGACGCCGTTCTCATCGACGTCTATCTTCTCAGCGGACGGCACCTTCGGCAGGCCGGGCATGGTCATGATGTCGCCGGTGAGGGCTACGATGAAGCCCGCGCCCGCGCAGACCTTGAGGTTGCGAACGGTGACCGTGAAGCCGCTCGGAGCGCCGAGCAGACTGGGATCGTCGGAGAAGCTGTACTGCGTCTTGGCCATGCAGATGGGCAGGTTGCCGAAGCCGAGTTCTTCAATCTGCTTGATCTGCTTGACCGCATTGCCCACCAGCTGTACGCCGTCGGCGTGGTAAACCTTCGTGCAGATGGCGTTGAGCTTGTCCATGATGGAACTCTCCAGCTCATAGCTCTGGTGGAAGTCGTTGGGCTGCTCGCAGAGACGCACGACCTCGGCGGCCAGCGCCTTGCCGCCTTCGCCGCCCTTGGCCCAGACCTCGCTCAGCGCGACGTTCACACCCAGCTCCTTGCACTTGGCCTCGACCATGTCGAGCTCGGCCTTGGTGTCCGTCGGGAAGGCGTTGATGGCAACCACGCAGGGCAGGCCGAACACGTTCTTGATGTTGCTCACGTGCTGCAGCAGGTTCGGCAGACCCTTCTCAAGGGCGTCGAGGTTTTCGTTGTTCAGCTCGGCCTTCGGCACACCGCCGTGGTACTTGAGCGCACGGACTGTGGCGACAATTACCACCGCGCTCGGCTTGAGGTTCGCCATGCGGCACTTGATGTCCAAAAACTTCTCCGCGCCCAAATCCGCGGCGAAGCCGGCCTCGGTGACCACATAGTCCGCGCATTTGAGCGCCATGCGGGTGGCGGTGATGGAGTTGCAGCCGTGGGCGATGTTGGCAAACGGCCCGCCGTGGATGAACGCCGGCGTACCCTCAAGCGTCTGTACCAGGTTCGGCTTGAGCGCGTCCTTCAGGAGCGCCGCCATAGCGCCCTCGGCCTTGAGATCGTGAGCCGTGACCGGCTTGCCGTCGTAGGTGTAGCCCACGATTATGCGCGCGAGCCTCGCCTTGAGGTCGGTGATGTCGCTCGCGAGGCAGAGAACGGCCATGACCTCAGACGCAACGGTTATCTCGAATCCGTCCTCACGGGGCACGCCCTGCATCCTGCCGCCGAGCCCGTCAACGATGTGACGGAGCTGGCGGTCGTTCATGTCCACGGCGCGCTTCCAGGTGATCTGCTTGGGGTCGATGCCGAGCGCGTTGCCCTGCTGGATGTGGTTGTCCAGCATCGCGGCCAGCAGGTTGTTGGCTGCACCGATGGCGTGGAAGTCGCCGGTGAAGTGCAGATTGATGTCCTCCATGGGCACGACCTGCGCGTAGCCGCCGCCGGCGGCGCCGCCCTTGATGCCGAACACGGGGCCGAGCGAGGGCTCGCGCAGGGCGACCATGGCGTTCTTACCAATCTTGCGCAGTCCGTCGGTCAAACCCACGCTGGTGGTAGTCTTGCCCTCGCCCGCCGGCGTGGGCGTGATAGCGGTCACAAGAATCAGCTTGCCGTCGGGCTTGTCCGCGTGGTCTTTGAGGTAGCGGTAGTCTATCTTCGCCTTGTAGTTGCCGTAGAGCTCGAGGTATTCCTCGGGGATACCCGCACGCTCGGATATGGCGGTTATCTTCTCCTTCTCACACGCCTGTGCGATTTCAATGTCGGTCTTGTATTCCATTGTCTCCTCCAGTGCAGATTTTAAAAAAGGGCACGCCGAAGCGCGCCCATAGCGGTGGCTCTATTTAATATAATAGCTCTTTTGCATGTATCAGGTCAACCATTAATGCGTTAAGAGGCGCGCTCCTTCCAACTTTCGCCGCTTCGGAAACGATTGCGCCGTTTATGCGGTCGACCTCTGTGCGGCGCTTGTGCTTGCAGTCGGCCAGCATGGAGCAGATGTTCGGCCCCGTCACGAGGGCGATGTCAATCACATTTTTTAAGACCTCTTCAAATTCGAACTTCATGCCCACGGCGTTGGCCACCTCCACGGCCTCTTTTACCAGAGCATAGGAGGCCTCGTTGGCAAATTTGTTGTTGGCGATTGCCTGGTTGGTGTCGTTGATGAGCGCGCAGATGGCGTTGATACCCACGTTTACGAACAGCTTGCTCCAGACCAGCTCCAGCACGTTGGGGACGAGCTCCACTTCGGGCACGCCGCCCTCGTCCATGACTCGCTTGACGGCCTCGGCCCGGCTCTGGTCCTTGCCCATGCCTCCGATATGTGTGCCGCCCTGGCCTCGGTGCAGGACGTGACCGGGCCCGGCGACAATCGCGCCGCCGCCGCTGGTGCCGAGCACTATCAGCTCTTCAGGCACGTATTTGACTATCTCGTCGGCGTTGCCGTAGCCGTTCTGCAGGGAGAGAACGGTCGTGTCCGGGCCGATAAGGCTCTTGTTGGCCTCCAGTGCCTGTGCGCTCTGGTAGCCCTTGGTCAGCAGGATCACGAGATCCACGGGGTCATAGCCGCTGGTATCCATAGTGGCGCGCAGATTCGTGTAGGTCTTGACACTGCCGTCCAGGTGCTCAAACACCAGCCCCTTCCCGTTGATTGCGTCCACGTGCTCCTTGACCACATCGACGAGCAGCACGTCGTTGTGCTCGCAGAGATAAGTGGCGTAAATGCAGCCCATGGCCCCCGCGCCGATTATAGCTATTGTCATCACAGTGCCTCCTCAGTCCTCAATCTCACAGACAATGTTGCAGACGCAGGCATCCGCGTGTATGCGCAGCGGCGAGCAGAATGCGCGCAGGAGCTTTTTCCCCACCAGCGGTCCCGGGTTAACGTCTTCATAAATGCGGATGGTGTGGTCCGTGCGGGCGGGGTCGAGAAATGCCTTGTGCGTGCGGAAGCCGTTGGTCTTGCCGATGGCTATGTTCTCTATGCTCAGCGTGTCAATGGCCACAGCCTTGAGCCTGGGCAGGTTCATGCGCATCCACTCGGCGCACTCGGCCCCGACGGCGGCAAAATCGCTGCCGTAGTCGGCAAAGTCCACCGGACGCTTCGGCCAGGAGTTGGTATTGAAGATTATTAGATCGGCCTCATATAGCTCATCGCCCAGCTTTTTGAGCATATCTGTGGTTATCAGCCCGTTTTTCTCCTCGAAGGGGCAGTCGAGCATGACCGGATGGTCGTAAACAAAGCTCTCCGTAGGCAGGGCCGCAACATCGTCCATCATCGGAGCGTCACCGCCCATGTAATGCCAGGGGGCGTCGCAGTGAGTTCCGGCGTGCAGGTAAATGTCCATGACGGACCCATTCCAGGGGTCGCCCTTCGTGAGATCCTCCCGGATTTTCACAGTAGGTATCGGGAGTCCAGGGTATACGCCCATGCCGTCATAGATGGGATAACCTATCTCTACGTACTTGCTCATTGTGTCTCCTTTGATTATTTTGCTTAATTACGTGGGTGCACTCTCCTTCAGCGCGCGTTTGGCGTCCTTTTTCTTGTCCCACTTGTCGAGCAGCGAGACAAATATGGGGCAAAGTATGGCGGTGAGCAGCGTTGCGGCTGTGCAGGCAGCCGTAGCTTCAGCTACATATGGCATCAGGCTCGAGTCAACCGAAGCGACGTACATAGGTGTAGCCGAGCAGATTCCGGCGCATGAACCGATTGCGGCGCCAACGGCGCGGGGCTTGCCGTGATTGGTAAGGGCGTAGGCATAGTAGCCGCCGATGCCGGTAGTCAGCGTAGTGATAATGCCGAGCAGGATGCCGCTCATGCCGGCGCTGAGCAGGGACTGGAATCTCAGATTAGCTCCGAGTGCGAAGGCCACGAATGGAATGATAACGTTGCATCCGGGGGCGAGAAACTTTCGTATATTCTCATCAATGTTGCCGAGAATAATGCCGAGTATCAGCGGAAAGAGCGAGGCAACCAGACTCATGAACGGTATCTCTGCGAGACCGGCAGCGCCAAATACAACCATTGTCACGAAAGGAAGATCGTTTATGCACAGAGGTCCAATCGCAGCGACGTCGTTCTTGTCACCGAATTCTTGAGCAAGAGAGACGTACAGTGTGCCGCTGGAATTGGTAATAGCGGAGACGAGAGCCAGCGGTGAAAGACCAAGCACACCGTTCATGCCCCAGATCTTAGCCACAGCCAGACCAACGACCGCGCCAATGCCAATTTTTGCCGCGCACAGCACTGTGCCCCGGATTATAGGGGTAGCTGCCTCGCGCAGCTTTATCTGCGAGCCGGAACACACAAAGAACATGGCGACAAAGGCGTTGACGCCGTTTTTGAGCAAATCGGTTGTGAAACCGCCTATCTCTATTGCCTGCGGTATGAACGAATTGCACAGCGCGCCGAGTATAAGGGGGATAATCATCATTCCACCCGGCACTCTCTGGACAAGTTTAAGTATCGAAAACTTCAACTTTTCTTTCTCCCTTCACGTATTGAGTAAATATCCATGCCCCTCTTTTTTCTGCCTGACAGCAACGGCGTGCTCAGACCTCGTAGCCTTCGACCACCTTGTTGAAGCTGTACTCGGGTGTCGGGAAGGTGCCGTCCACGGTCTCCTGGTGGAAGGCGTTCAGGCCGTCAACCATGGCCTTGCGCACATGGGCAAAGTGCTTGACGAACTTGGGCTTGAAGTCGCCGTACATATCCAGGAGGTCCTGGGTGACCAGCACCTGGCAGTCAACGTACGGGCCCGCGCCTATGCCGAGGATGGGCACACTGACGGCCTCGGCGATGGCCTTGGCCACCCCGCTTGGCACACACTCGACCACGATGGAGAACACGCCAGCAGCCTCCAGCGCTTTGGCATCCTCAATCAGCTTCGCCGCGCCCTCCGGCGTGCCGCCCTGGACCTTGAAGCCGCCGAAGTTGGTCGCGCTCTGCGGGGTCATGCCGATATGACCCATGACGGGGATGCCGACGTCGGTCATGCGCTTGATGGTGGGGGCCATATTGCTGCCGCCTTCGAGCTTCACGCAGTCACAGTTGGTCTCCATCAGTATCCGGCAGGCACTCTCAATGGCCTGCTCGGGGCTCTTCTGATAGCTGCCGAAGGGCATGTCACCGGCAATGAAGGTGTTGGGGGCACCCTTGACGACCGGGCGTATGTGGTGAATCATGTCATCCAGCGTGACACCGACGGTCGTGGCATAGCCCAGCATGATCATGCCCAGCGAATCGCCGACGAGGATTACCTCGACCTCACTCTCATCAACAATGGACGCGGTCGTGTAGTCGTACGCCGTAACGTAGGCGAATTTGCGTCCCTCTTCCTTGTACTTTTTGAAATCGAGGACGGTCATTTTCTTCTTGGCCATTTTGATTGTCTCCTTTCGTTGTCTTCCTTGTGGTATGACCTCTTTGAGGCAATGATATTTTATGCGAGCCGAAATTGCAAGCTTTTTTGTACCTGATTTCTTAATTTTGTCTAATTATTCAAATTTAATGCGCTCATTCTAGTAATTTTACCCAAACGCTTATTTTCATGTGGTTGTACCACGCTGAGCCGTGCTTGCACTTTTCGCCAAAGCGTGATATATTCAGCGTGGAGAAAAAGGAGGTTCGGTAATGGCCGCACAACCTATAAGCGCTCAGCTGGCAGACCGGCTGGCAAAGATGATTCTGGACGGTGAGTACAGGCCCGGAGAGCAGCTTCCCACCGAGCGCGAGCTTGCCGAGCAGCTCGGCGTAAGCCGCACGATGGTGCGTGAGGCCGCCAAACTGCTGGAGGCCAGGGGACTGGTTGAAATCCGCCGCGGAGTGGGCACATTTGTCTCCAGCACGCCCGGCGTGGCCAGCGACCCGCTCGGCATCGACACCGCCGGGGAGGGAAAAAGCGCGCCGGAGATCATCCTCGACTGGTACCGCGTGCGCATGATACTTGAGGGCGAGGCCATGGAGATGGTTGCCGCCAACGCTACCGACGCTGAGCTCGACGAGCTGGCCGCGCTGCTGGAGACCGAGCTGCAGCAGGCAAGCACGGACTATGAGGATTTCCTGGAAACCGACCGCAGCTTCCACTGCGCCCTGGCCCACGCGACCCACAACATCATCATGACTCGCCTTATCCCCAGCCTGCACGCCTCCGTCTACTACGATCTGGTACGCGATTACTACCCGTTCCTGAGGCAGAAGTTCAACGACAATGTCAACACCAATCACGCCGCCATAGTGCGCCATCTCAAGCTGCGCGACGGACGCGGCGCAAACCTGGCCATGCGCTGCCACATGCTCCAGGGCATCTCCGACGTCAGAGCGCTGGCGGAGAAAATTAAATAGATAAGCCCGCCGGTTCAAAGCCGGCGGGCTTCTGCTCTTTATATGTCACCAGTTTTGCCGTGGGCCATCCGCCCTCTTCTTTCTTGAGCCGTTGGCTATTGCCAGCAGGGCCTTGAGCAGCGGGGCGGGTATTTTGCCGTTTATCTGCAGCATGCGCAGCGGGGCCCCCACGCTGCTGTTGAGCAGCATGCGGTACTCAGACTTGCTCTTGTACTTCGGCCCCAGCCCGGCCGCGACACACATACCCATCACGCGGCCCACCAGGCGGGAAAAGCGAGAAGTCGCCGCCAGCTCCCGCACGGTACTGTCCATGGTGTACGGCCCCGCAGGCGGGATTTCACGCGCGGAACCCAGGAGTTTTTCCCAGCCGGTCAGGTCCGGCTGGCCCTGCGGATGCTCGTACCAGCTGCCGCGCTGCCAGTCCGGGGCGGATATGTCCTCGCCGGGCACACAGAAGCTCGCCGAGAGGGGCGTATCATTCACGTTCCCGCCCACATACACGGTGTACTCGCCGCCGGGCACGCGCCAGCCGTCCTGCCAGAGGGCGAAACTGCGCTGCGTGAAATCAACGCTCACGCGGCGGCTCTCCCCTGGGCGAAGCCGCAGCTTTACAAAGCCGCGCAGCTCGCGCGCCGGCCGGAACAGGCCGCCCTGCGGCGGCGATATGTAAAACTGCACCGTATCCGAAGCCTCGCAGCGGCCGATATTCGTGACCGTCACGCTGGCGCCGTCTTTACCGGCCCTCAGCCCCGAGTACTCAAAGCGCGAATAGCTCAGGCCGTAGCCAAAGGGCCAGCGCACCGGCACCCCGGCCGTGGCGTAATAGCGGTAGCCCACATAGACCCCCTCTGCGTAGAGCGCGTCCCGCGTGCGCGTATACAGGCTGGCAGAGGGCACGTCGGCATAGCGCATGGGCCAGGTCTCCGCCAGCCGCCCGCCGGGCGATGCGAGCCCGCAGAGCAGCCGGGCGCAGGCGAGGCCGCCCTCCTGCCCGGGCAGCCCCATATAGAGTATGGCCGCCGCCCTGTCAGCCCAGGGGCACTCCACCGGCGAGCCGCACATCAGCACCACCACGGTATTCCTGTTTACCTCCGTCACGGCCTCTATAAGCCTGTTGACTCCCTCGGGCAGGGACATGTGCGACCTGTCCGTGCCCTCGCTCTCGTATTCGTCGGGCAGTCCGGCGAACACCACGGCGTACCTGTGTTTCGCCGCCGTGCGGCGCACACGCCGGAGCTCGCGGGCCGTGATATTGCCGTGGGCGTCGCAGCCCGGGACATATGTGCCGGCGCCGATGAGCTCCGGTATATCCCAGGAGGCGGTGGGGGTGACATGGCTGGAGCCCGTCCCCTGCAGGCGCGGATGCCCGGCCATGTATCCGAACACCGCCGGAGCGCAGCCGGCGGGCAGAGGCAGGAGGTCACGGTCGTTCTTCAGCAGCACCGCACCGGCCTCGGCGGCCTCCAGCGCCACGGCGCGGTTCATGGATATCTCGCGGCTGTAATCCTTTCCGGCCGCGGCCGATGTGCTGTCTATGAGCTTCAGCAGTCGCTCAACGCTCCTGTTGACGCATTCCTCGCTCAGCGCGCCCGTCTTCACGGCCCGGCGGGTCTCGCGTTCCATGTAGCTGCTGCCGCCGGGCATGTTCAGGTCGCAGCCCGCGGCAAAGGCGGCAGCCCGGTCGTGCATGGCCCCCCAGTCCGTGACCACCAGTCCGTCAAACCCCCACTCGCGCCGCAGGATATCCGTAAGAAGGTAGGGGCTGTCGCTGCAGTACTCGCCGTTGAGCTTGTTGTACGCGCACATCACCGTACCCGGATGCCCTTCCCTGACCGCCGTCTCAAAGGCGGCCAGATAGATCTCGCGCAGGGTGCGCTCATCGAGCACGCTGTCGGAAGAGCTGCGCTCCAGCTCCTGGGAGTTTGCGGCGAAGTGCTTCAGGCAGGTGCTGATGCCCCGGCTCTGCACGCCGCGGATAAAGCCCGCCGCGAGCTTGCCGGCCAGCAGCGGGTCCTCGCTGTAATACTCAAAGTTGCGCCCGCCGAGCGGGTTGCGCTTTATGTTGGCGCCGGGGCCGAGCAGGACGGACACGCCCTTTGCCGCCGCCTCCGCGCCTATGGCGGCGCCCACGCGCCAGGCCAGCTCCTCATCCCAGGAATTGGACAGCGTCACCTCGGACGGAAAGAGCGTCGCCGGATAGGCGTGGTGAACGCCAAGCATGTCGCCCAGCGGACCGCTGGGCTGGATTCTCAGTCCGTGCGGCCCGTCGGCGACTCTTATGGCCGGTATACCGAACTTTTTATGTTCCTTTGTCCGCCAGAAACTGCTGCCCGTGCAGAGGGCTATCTTATCCCTGAGCGGCATTTCACGCAGAATTCGCTGTGCGTCCATGAGACGCCCCCCTTTCGCTGGCTATATTATAGCGCGCATCCTGCGCGGCGGCAACCATAACGATTATCCAAATCCTGCGCGAAAACGCCAGGCCGCCCCGGAACTGTCTGTTCCGGGGCGGCCATTCTGCACCCACACCGCCGCTGACTCAGCGCTCTCCGGCGGTAAAGGCCTGTCCCACCACCGCGCCGAGCACGCGGTAGGTGTTGTGCACGGGGTCGAAGCTGATGGGCTGGAGCTTGTCCACGTCTATTTTGCCGTCCGGGCCGAGGATGCTCTCATCGGCGGACACGTTGACTATCTCGCCCACCAAGCGGCAGCTCTCCGGGTCGTAGCTCACCAGCTCGCACTCTATTGTCAGAGGCAGTTCGGAGATCAGCGGGGCATTCACGTGCCCGGCACGCTCCACATGCAGGCCGCTGCGCGCGAGCTTGTCCGGCACGTCGTTGCCGGAGACCACGCCCAGGTAGTCGCACTCCTCAACGTATGCCGCCGTGGCCATGCTGACGGTGAACGCTCCGCAGGCGGCGAAGTTCTCCGCACTCTTGTGTTCTACGGCCACGCAGACCGAGAGCTGCGTGTCGTCGCTGATGCCGCCCCAGGCGGCACACATGGCGTCCGGAGTGCCGTCCGCGCCGTAAGTGGCTATGACAAGCACTGGCTGGGGATAAAGCCAGGTCTTAACTCCAAAATCCCTGCGCATGGGAATTCCTCCTCACAAAGTGGTTTTTCTTTCTATGGGCTTGCCGGACTCCTGCCTTTAAACTCTTTTGCTGCTGCACAAATGTCACGGTGAGATGATGTCGTCGATTATATTCAAATCGTAATCGAATATGTCCCGGTAAAACATACAGCGGTCACCTTCCCCATCGTTTATGGCGATGGTACAGGTAATCGTATCCAGGGGCGGGTCAAAGCTGAAGTCCTTGTCGAATGATACCATCGTGTTGTGAAAGCGGTATGTTTTTATTACCGTCTCCAGGTCTGCCCGCATATCATCAACAAACTGCTCCCGATCATCACTGTACCAGTTTTTCAGGCACCGCTCAATGGCCTTCCGCGTTGTTCCAAAGATGTCCGACTGCCTGATAAACTCGCTGAAAGCATTTCTGTCAATCGGCAACTTCATTCTTTTCTCCTTCAAATGACAGCAGTTCTATTCCTTTGCAGGACTGGTCCGTACTGATCCGGCGATTTTTTCGCCGCGATCGCAGCGTCAGCAAAAGCAGCCTGATTTGAGCGGTCAATCAATGCTTAAATTGCATTATAGCGCGGTAATATGAACAAATCTACCCGATTCCACTCTCTCCTCAAAGGGAATTCCGTACAGGAGCCCGCCTGCATCATACCACGGAGCGGCGGTACACGAACCATGCCGCGACCGCGCTTAGCAGCTCCGTTATCCAGAAAGCGTGCCACACGCCCTCCGGACCGAAGGCAGCCGAGAGCAGGTATGCTGCGGGGATGATTATAACCACATAGCGGCAGAGCGAGATGACAAGTGAGGGCGTACCCTTGCCCAGGCCCTCCAGGGCGCCGGAGCTGGTCACGCTGACAGCGGATATGATAAAGCCCGCGCTGATAATCCGCAGTGCCCGCACCCCTATCTCCACCGCCGCGGCGTCCTCGGCAAAGAGGGACATCAGCCACCCGGGCGCGGCCAGGAACAGCACCGTCCCCGCCGCCATGATAATGGCCGACAGGAGCAGCACCAGCCGGTAGAGCTTTTCCACGCGGCCGTATTCCCCGGCCCCGTAGTTATAGCCCACCAGCGGGCGCATACCCTGGACGATGCCGTTGGCCGGGAGATAGAGGAAGGTCTGCAGCTTGTAATATATGCCCAGCACCAGCACGTACGTCTCCGAGTATACGGCCAGAATGGCGTTCAGGGCCGAGATCAGCAGGCTGGGCAGGGCCAGGTTCAGCACCGCCGGAATCCCCACCGAGTACAGCCTGCCCACCATCTCCTTTTTCAGCCTGAACAGCCGCCAGCTGACGCGCACACCTATGGGCCCGGCCAGGTACACGGCCACGTAGATGACGAAGGACAGCGTCTGCCCTATGCCAGTGGCCAGCGCCGCGCCCTCTATGCCCATGGCCGGGAAAGGGCCCCAGCCGAATATCATGATGGGGTCGAGGATTATGTTGGCCACACAGCCGGCCATGAGGCTCACCATGGACACTTTCATCCTGCCCACGGCCTGGAACACCTTTTCAAACCCCACACCCAGGGAGACCATGCTGCCGAAGGCGAAGACCACGGTGGAATAGCGTACGCCCAAATCGAGGATGGCCTCGTCTGAGGTGTACAGCGACAGGAAGGACGGCATGACAAATATGCACACCGCCGTCAGCACCACGCCCTGTATGCCGGCGAGGAACATGCCCTGTGACGCGGCGGCGTCCGCCCTGTCTCTCTCCCCTGCGCCCAGGTGCAGCGCGATCACCGCGTTTATGCCCACGCCGAAGCCTATGCCCACCGCGTTGACAAAGTTCTGCACCGGGTAAACCAGCGACAGCGCCGTCATGGCGTCGTCGCTTATCTGCGAGACGAAATAGCTGTCAACGATGTTGTAGAGTGAGTTCACCAGCATGGATATGACCATGGGCAGGGCCATGCTCATAAGCAGCGGGAACACCGGTCTGTCCTTCATGAAAGTCTGATCCATTGTTACCTCCTCACACAAAAAGCCACGCGGCCTGCAGGCCGCGTGGCGAAAAGTAGTCTCAGGACTAGGAAAAATCCACGGGAAGGTTTTTAACGTTCAGAGTGTAGCATATCTGTACGCTGACGTCAAGTGTCAATCTATGCGCTCCGTCTCATAGCCGAGGGCCGCGGCGGCGGCCCTTATGTCCGCGTCCGAGGCATCCGGGTACACGTAAACCTCATAGAAGCCCTCCTCGCGCCATGCAACGCCGGCGACGCCCTCGACGCCGCCCAGCGCGGCGCGGACAGCGGCGCTGTCATCGCCGCCGCTCAGATACACTGCCTTGTAATCCAGGCGCTCCAGCTTGAATATAACGGGCCGGGTCCCGTCCGAGCAGCAGGTTATCATCACCCGCTCGTCCGCCATCCAGCCGCGCATGATTGCCCCTCCCTGCAGGGCCGTGTAGATATACCTGGAGATGGCGTCCCAGGCCTCGGAGCAGTGCGGAATTCCCTCGCTTCCGGCGCAGCCCGGCGAGCCCTTGACCAGCGTCCCCGCGCCCATGTGCCAGAAGTCGTCGCGGCTCCCGTAGCGCTCGAAGACATACTCGTCCCCGGCGTTGTAGCACGGGCACGCGCCGCTCCCGGGGTCGGCGCAATAACGGCTCTGGAGCTCCGGATACACCTTCTTGTCCAGTACGGTCACCTTGCACTTGTGCTGCATATTCGCTTGCCCTCCGTCTCGATAAGTTTGGCCAATTATACCGCAAACCGCGGCCCGGCACAAGGGATTGCCGGCAGCAAAGCGAGGCCGGGCAGCGGCACGCATGCCCCTGTCCGGCCCCATATGTTTCATACAGCTCAGTAGGAAAAATTATTCGCCAGCTCCAGCACGTCCTCCTGCGTGTACATGTTGGCGGCGAGGCAGACCATCCAGCCGACGGGCTCGCCCGGCCGGGCCATATAGACGGCCCAGTACTCGCTTGTGGTCTCGTTCTCCGGCACGCTGACGCCCTGCTGCGCGAGCTGCTCCAGCTCGCCCGGGGTGTACAAATCGTAGGTCACGCGGGCCAGGTATCCGCTGTAGCCCGCACAGTCCACGGGGCCAAGACGCTCGATGTCCATGTGGTTCTGCGTGATGTTCACGGTGGATATGGCGTCCCCGTCCCAGACAAGCGTGCGCTCCGCGTCGAAGGAGACGAACGCGGCGGAGGCGAGGTAATAGGACGGCACGCCAAAGGCGCCGTCAACTATTGAATATGCGTCAGGCTGGCAGACATGCGAGCCGATGTATCCCTCGTAGGCGTACGACGCGGTCGTGCCCGGGATGATGTCGGAGCTGCACCACAGGTTGGAGTAGGTCTGGCGCATCACCTCGAAGTTGAATATCTCCGTCGCGGCGGCCGCGAGAGTGCTGCCGTACTGCTCTGTCATCTCGTCGGTGCCGTAGCTCTCAATCTGCTCCGTGGTTACGGTGGCGACATGGACGGCGCCGTCCCCGCTCCTCATTATCAGCAGATTGTCGCCGGTACCATACACGGCGCTGCTGCCCTCCGCGGTCAGGCCATCGACCGCCGCCATGAGGTTGTCTATGCCCTCCACGTCCAGGCGGAAGGCCGGGATCCAGAAGTCGAGGATATACGTCGATCCGTCCGGGTTCGTCCCGCTCGCGCCGCCGTTGGCCACGGACGCGCCGGTGAGCTCCGCGGCGGTCACGGCAAAACCCTCCGTGCGTCCGGTCTCGTTTAGCGCCGACGCCACGTCGCCGACATAGTTCGTGAGGATGGCCAATATGTTCTCGTTGAATCCGATGCCCAGGGCGTCATAGTCAACGGAGATGTCCACACGGCTGGCCTCGGTAGTCGCGTCGTAGCGCTGCATCATCTCCGCCGCGGCGGCAGTGAACTCGTCGGGGTACTGTGCCGCGTAATCCGGGTTGGCATACACCTCCGAGATGCCCTGCGGCGTGTTGGCGCCGATATACTCGTATTCGCCGTTTACGTTGTAGAACAGCAGGTACACGAGATAGTTCAGGTACCCGTTCTCATCCACGCTCAGGTTATCCACCGGCATGAAGTTCTCCGGCGGCTCGACGCGCAACCGGTAGTTGACGCCGTAGAAGTCCAGCGCCCAGCTGCCGTCCTCCGTCCGGCCGCCGAGGGACGTCGGCTGGAGGACAAAGCTGGTTATCTCCGCCTCCGTGACGTCGTAGGGGCCCGTTATTTCGTTTGACGCGCCCGTTAAACCCCAGTCCCCGGCGGAGGCTGCCGCGTATTCCCGCGCCGTCTGCACTACGAAGGCCGGTATATTGCTGCCCGTGGCGCCCTCGACAAGTATGCCGTCGGCGGTGAAGGTGGTGGAAGACGGCTCGTCTGTCTCATCGCTGGGGCTGTCGGCCGCCGGTTCCTCGCCGGTGGCGGGGTTGGTCAGGAAACAGACGGCCACGGCAGCAACAGCCACCACGGCGGCCACGCTGAGCCAGAGGGCGGATTTCCTGTACTTGAGTACGGACTTCACGCGGTCTTTCACGCTGCCCTCGCCGAAGGCCAGCGGGCAGGCGCCCACCCGGTGCCCCGGCGCGCTGCAGGCCAGGAGGGCCTCGGAGTAATCCGCGCGCTGCTCGGCGCTCATCGTCCTCACAACACGCTCGTCGCAGGCGTACTCGATGTCGCGGCAGAACAGCACCCAGGCCAGCCACACCAGTGGGTTGAACCAGTGCAGGCACAGCACGGCGTAGCCGAGCGGCTTGAACCAGGTGTCGCGCCGGGCTATGTGCGCTGCCTCATGCGCTGTCACGTGCTGCACGTCCTGTTCGTCCATGCCGTAGGGCAGGTAGATTTTCGGCCTGAACACACCCAGCACAAAGGGTGAGGTGACAAACTCGCTCTGGTATATGTTGTCCCGCAGTTTCACGGCCGTGCTCACGCGGTTGCGCAGCCCCATCCAGCTCGCCAGCGCGTAAATCAGCAGCGCGGCTATGCCGATGAGCCAGACCACGGCGGCGATAAAGCTCAGCGCGTACAGCGGGTTCACGCTGCTCACCACGTCCGGGGTGAAGTTCTGCGCTATTATCGGGTTGACGGCGTTGTCGATTACAGCCACGCCGCTTTGTATAACCTGCTCGGAGCTGTACCGCACCGCCTGGGTGCTCACCGTCTCGGCGCTGGGTATGAGGCTCAGCACGCTCTCAAACGAGAACGGCAGCGCCAGCCGCAGCGCGACGACTCCCCACATGAGCGGGCGCACCCACTTCGGGCCGCGCCTGAGCAGCAGCCGCAGTACGAGCACAGCCAGGATAAGCCAGCTCGCGGCAATGCTCATGTTGAGTACTTTCAGGAATAAATCAGTCATTGTCCACACCCTTCCGGTACCGGTCGATCATCTCCTGGACCTCGTCGGCCTCCTCCCTGGTCAGCTTCCTGTGCCGGGTAAAGGCGGCGATGAACGCCGGCAGTGAGCCCTCGAACGTCTTCTCCACCAGCTCGTCAATCTCCGCGGCCTGCACCTCGTCCTTGCTCACCAGCGACGTGACTATCGTGTTCTCATTCTTCAGCACCCCGCGTTCGCTCAGGCGCTTGATGACCGTATAGGTGGTAGTTGGCTTCCAGCCCAGCTTCTCGCGGCAGAGGGCGACCAGCTCGCTGCTCTTGACCGGCTCGTGCTCCCAGAGTATCAGGCAGAACCTGTACTCGCTCTCAAAAACCTTGGGTGTACCCATATGCACGCCTCCTCTAATTCATTAGAGCTCACATATAGTCTAACCGATTAGAGTCGATATGTCAAGCGCAAATTTCTCCGCCGTACGCGCTGACGATTTGCAAATATAAGGAATCAGTGGTATTATTCCTTTATACTGGTGGTGAAGTATATGGTACGTCTGTCCAACGTGGGCTTCAAGTATGACAAATATGTGTTTGCGCATATCAGCTACACCTTTGAGCGCGGCAGGCTCTACATACTGCAGGGAGAAAACGGCGTCGGCAAAACAACGCTGGTGCGCGTGATACTAGGGCTGCTTGCCCCTTCCGAGGGCAGCGTCGAGCGCGGCCGCCCCTGTGTAATGAGCTATCTGCCTGACACGAACGGCATTTACGGCGAATTGACCGTGATGCAGAACATAAGCTTCCGCCTCGGCCTTTACGGCGTCAACGCCTCGCGCATGCGCCGTGAAATTGACGGATGGCTGGATGATTTCGGGCTCTCCGACGTTAGGAACATCCGTGCGGACAAGCTGTCGCTCGGCACGAGGAAGAAGGCAGCCATAGCCGCCAGCTGTATCGTCCCGTCCGATCTGCTGGTAATGGATGAGCCGCTGAACGCCCTTGACGCGGATGCGCGCGCCGTGTTCTGCCGGCGCATTGAGCAGATCTCCGGAAGCGGGCGCACGGTCATATGCATCTCGCACGTCTTTGAACCATGTGTGGGCACAAGGCTGGTCCTCACAGGAGACTCACTGTGCTGATCTCACGCTCCCTTCTGAAAAAAGAGGCCATACTGCTCAGCCGTTGCCGGTGGCTGATAATCTGCCTGTCGGTCCCGCTCGTGTTCCCGCTGGCCGCAAACTTTCTGGCGGCGAATCCGCTTGTACCGCTGGATACAGCTTTTCTCGCCGTCTCTGTCAGCCTGTCCTGTTTCAGCGGCGAGCTGGTATTCCGCGTAACCGCGGACGAAAGGCGCAGCGGGACGCTGGATGTGCTTCTGACAAGCGGCGCCTGCTGCCGCCTTCTTGTCCTTTGCAAAATATGCCTGCCCGCCCTGCTTGCCGTCTCCTTCACCCTCGCCGGTCTCGCCGCAAACGATATAGCTGCCGCGCTCATCAGCGGGAGAACGCTGTACTCAGGCGTTTTTTCTCTCCGCAACGGCCTGGCCGCATTATTCACGGCGGTTATAAGCTCTTCCCTTGAGATTGCCCTGCTTCTGCGCTCACGTCAGGCGCTGCCGCTGCAGAGTCATACGGCCCTGACAGCGGCGTTGACCTGCCTTATGACCGTTCTGTTTGCTTTTTGCGGTCGGCTGAGCCCTTTTCTGGCCCCGGCCATATCCCTGCCGCTCTCGTTCGGGGCCGTGGAGCTGGCAGCGCGCGAGCTGCTATCCTCCCAGGGACGAACCATGCCGTCCGGAAAAAGGCCGGATATTCTCCGCAGCCCCTCCTCACCTGCTGCGGCTTTGGCGCTGAAGGACCTGTCAGTGATACCGTCATGGCTGAAGCCGCTCGCCAGGTATACGCTGCTCGTTATACTTTGCCTGAGCGGTACGCACATCCCCGTGCCGATGGCTGCGGCCGTCTGGCTGCTGGCTCTGTCATTCGGCCCTTTTGAGTTCCTCTTCCCCGCTCTCGTGCACGAGATGTCGTCCGGAACAATGGACGTGCTGCGCACAGCCCTCGGCTCACGGAGTAAGGTCTGCGTCTGCAAGTGTGCGGCAGCGCTGGCCATATCGCAGCCGGCCGTAATAGCCGTTGCCGTTTCAGCCCGCCCGGCCGGCGCAGCTCTGAGTTGGGCAATCCCGGCGGCGGAGCTGGCTGCCGCGCTGTTCTGTGCGCTCTCCTGCGCCGCCTTCCGCCTGATGCGCCGTGCGTCCGACGCACGATTTATTCGCTTTGCGCTCTATGCCGTACTGGCCTGCATTTACGCAGCCGCGCTGCTCGTAAGTTGACATAAAAACGCCGCAGACAAAATGTCCGCGGCGTTTTGCTTTGTCAGAGGCTGTTTATCCAGCGCGTGAGCTCGTCGTGGAATTTCCCCACGTGGACTCCGTCGAGCAGGCGGTGGTTGAGCTCCAGGCTCAGGTCCAGCAGGTACCTGTCCCCCTCCTGACGCCAGCGCCCCCAGCTGACCCTGGGCACCGAGTCCGAGGGGTTGAGGTCGCGCTCGTTGGTGAACGCGGTCACGGGGAACCAGGGCAGGCAGGTGAAGTACACCAGCTCGTCCTCGGCCCAGCCGCCGGAGGTGATGAACCCGGTCTGCTCCGCCGAGCGTGCCTTCGCGCGGCGGCAGAACTCCTCCGGGTCTTCTCCTGCCTCCACCGTCACGATATAGAACAGGTCCGAGCCCGGCCTCAGGTCGGTGAAGCTGGGTATCAGGCGGTCATGCTTGACTATAACGCCGTTTCGGTCCTTGTAGAGGAAGGCGTCCACGCGCTCCATGGCTTTCGTGACGCCGTAGACCATGGCCATATAGAAGGACAGCCCCCGCGCCCTGCACCAGGCGCGCAGCGGCGTAATATCGACCGGAAACGTGAGGGCATAAAACGGGTCGCTCATACCGCCGAAAAAGTCGTAATGAGCGCTCCTGGGCCAGGCGGCCTTATCGATCACTGTTGTCATATGTATCTCCCCTGTACAAAGCCGCCGCGCGGCCGGTTCTGTTCGGCTACAGTTTAACGTCTTTAGCGGCCGATGTCAATCAGCGCCGGGAGTATGCCTCTGACACCGCCGCCCGGGCGGGCATTATAATTGCCGCCGCCTGCAGATTTACAGGCGGCGGCAGATAGTTGGCGTCCGCTCACACTGCCTTACTGAGCGTTTTTTGCTGCGGGGTTTCGACGGTGTGCGGGACTGTGGCGGATTCGCGCTGTTCAAGGCGCTCGCGGGCTACGGCCAGCATCAGCTTGATGCGGTTTTCCTGGTTTACACGCGTCGCGCCCGGGTCGTAGTCGATGGGGGTTATATTCGCGGTCGGGTAGAGCTCGCGGATGCGGTTGATGACGCCCTTGCCGCAGATGTGGTTTGGCAGGCAGCCAAAGGGCTGGGCACAGACTATGTTCTCATACCCGGTCTTGACCAGCTCGACCATCTCCGCGGTGAGCAGCCAGCCCTCGCCCATCTTGTCTCCGGTGGATATGACGCCGTCAGCCTGCTTTACCAGCTCCAGGAAGGGCATGGGCGCGTGGAATCCGTTGTCCTTGAGGGAGTCAAGCATCACCCGCTCTGTCTTGCCGATGATGTTCAGCAACAGGCTTGAGGCGTTGAGGGTGAGCAGGTTGCCGCCGTACAGCCTGGCGGTCTCGGAGAAGTTATACACGCAGTACTGCACAAAACCCATCAGGCCGGGTATATTCACCTCGCAGTCCTGGCTGGCCAGGAACTTCTCCAGGTCGTTGTTGCCCAGGGGAGAATACTTGACATAGATCTCGCCGACCACGCCGACCTTGACCTTCGGCACGCGCTTGACGGGTATGGAGGCGAAATCCGCCGCCATCTGCGGCATATTGGCGCGCACCTCGCGGCTGTGCCAGCCCTTGTCCTCCAGCAGCAGGGCGTACAGGTGCTTTATCCACTTCTCCTGCATGGCCTCAGCCTCGCCCTTGTTGATCTCATAGGGCTCGGTCTGGGCACGCAGGGTGACCAGCAGGTCGCCGTAATACACGACGGAGAGCAGCTTGCGTATCAGCGTGAGCGTCATGGGAAAGCCGCTGTCCTTCTCCAGGCCGGAGAAGTTGAGGCTCACCACCGGCACCTGCCCGTATCCGGCCTTGACAAGGGCCTTGCGCAGGAGGTGTATGTAGTTCGACGCGCGGCAGCCTCCGCCGGTCTGGGTGATGATGAGCGCCGTGTGGTCCAGGTCGTATTTGCCGGAGCCCAGCGCGTCAAGGAACTGGCCTATGACCAGCAGGGCGGGATAGCAGGTGTCGTTATGCACATACTTGAGCCCCAGCTCGGCCACCTGGCTGCCGCAGTTCTCCAGCAGCTCGCACTGATAGCCGGCCTGCTCCATTATGGCGGCCATGAGACGGAACTGCACGGGGGCCATATTGGGGATCAGTATCTTGTGCGTTATCTTCATGTCCGGCGTAAACCGGGGATAAGTAGGTGTCTCGCTCACTTGACTTCCTCCTGTCTCTCGTCGAGGGCCGCAAACAGGCTGCGGAGGCGGATGCGCACCGCGCCAAGGTTGGTTATCTCATCTATCTTCAGCTGGGTATAGAGCTTGCCGCCGTGGTGGAGTATCTCGCGCGTCTCGTCGGTGGTGATGGCGTCCACTCCGCAGCCGAAGCTCACCAGCTGCACCAGGTCCATGTCAGTCTGCGAGCAGCAGTACTTGGCCGCCGCATAGAGCCGGGAGTGATAAGTCCACTGGTTCAAAACGCCGGTGGGGAACTTCTCCACGTACTGGCTGACGGAGTCCTCCGTCACGACCGCCGCGCCGGAACGGGTTATGAGGGTATCTATGCCGTGGTTGACCTCCGGGTCCACGTGGTAAGGCCGCCCGGCAAGGACGATTATGCGCCTGCCCTCCCGGCGGGCCTCGTCGATTATCTCCCGACCGCGGGCGCGTATCTGGTCCATATGGTGCTGGTATTCGGCATAGGCGGCGTCCGCAGCGGCCTTGACGTCGGATTTCGTGATATCCGGGAAATGGGCGGAAATCGCCTTGTGTGCCTTGGCCACGAAGTCCTTCGGGCGGTGCAGGCCGATGTAGTCGCAGATGAAGTCCACGCTCTCCAGCTCGGCGCAGTTGCCGGCCAAAACCTCCGGATAATAGGCCACCACGGGGCAGTTATAGTGGTTGTCGCCCAGATGCTCGTCCAGGTTGTAGGTCATGCAGGGATAGAATATGGCATCCACGCCCATGTTGACCAGGGAGCGGATATGCCCGTGCGCCAGTTTGGCCGGGAAGCACACCGTGTCGCTGGGTATTGTCGCCTGGCCGCTCAGGTAAAGGCTGCGGCTGGACATGGGGCTGTGGTACACCGTGAAGCCAAGCCTGGTGAAGAAGGTATGCCAGAACGGGAAGAGCTCCCACATATTGAGCGTGAGCGGGATGCCTATCCTGCCGCGCCCGCCCTTGACAGGCTTGTAGGACAGGATCAGCCTGCGCTTGTACTCGTAGAGGTTGAGCTCGCCGGTGTCGGCCCTGCCCGTCACGGGCCGGTCGCAGCGGTTGCCGCTGATGTACGTCTCCCCGTCGGAGAAGGTGTTGATGGTAAGCTGGCAGTTGTTGCCGCATTTGCCGCAGAGCTCGCTGCGTGTGAGTTGGGTGAAGCTCTCGAGCTCCGCCGCCGATAGCAGGCTGCTGCTCCCTTCGGCCTTATGTGCGCGGCCGTACAGCGCCGCGCCATAGGCGCCCATCAGGCCCGCTATGTCCGGCCTGATAACCTCCACGCCCATCTCGTTTTCAAAGGCGCGGAGTACGGCCTCGTTGTAGAATGTGCCGCCCTGCACCACTATCTTGCGGCCCAGCTCCTCCGGGGAGGAGGCGCGGATAACCTTGTAGAGCGCGTTGCGCACTACGGATATGGCCAGGCCCGCGGAGATGTTCTCCAGTGTGGCGCCGTCCTTCTGCGCCTGTTTGACGCTGGAATTCATGAACACTGTGCAGCGGCTGCCCAGGTCCACCGGCCGGTCGGCAAACAGGCCCAGGCGGGCAAACTCCTCCACCCCATAGCCCAGGGCCTGGGCGAAGGTCTGCAGGAAGCTGCCGCAGCCGGAGGAACAGGCCTCGTTAAGGAATATATCGCTGATAGCGCCGTCGGCTATCTTGAAGCACTTCATGTCCTGGCCGCCGATATCGATTATGAAGTCCACGTCGGGCAGGAAATGCCGCGCCGCCGTGAAATGCGCCACGGTCTCGACAGGGCCGAAGTCCGCGTGGAAAGCGTGCTGCGCCAGTTCCTCGCCGTAGCCAGTGGTGGTGACGGAGCCGACGGTGAGGTGCGGATGTTCCGTGAGTATGCGCAGCAGCGCGTCGCGTATGAGCGGCACCGGGTTGCCCAGGTTGGGGCGGTAGTCGGTGAAGAGCAGCCTGCCCTCTTCGTCTATGACAGCCAGCTTAACCGTGGTGGAGCCGGAATCTATGCCTATGTGCACCCTGCCGCCGTATGAATCCGGAAAGTCTGCGCGCGCCACCCTGGCGCGGTCATGCCTGGCCCTGAATTCGTCGTAATCCGCCCGGGACTTGAAGAGCGGCGGCATGGAGCGGTAGTTGGCGCTCGCACCGCGGCGGCGCATCCTGTCGGCGACCTCGTTGAGGTCAAACTCGCCGTCGGAGTAAAACGCCGCACCCATGGCCACAAAGTAGAGGCTGTTTTTCGGGCACACGCCATTGACGCCCAGCGTGGCGTCAAAGCTCTCACGCAGGACGTCGGAGAAGGTCAGCGGCCCGCCCAGGTAGAGCACATTGCCCTTGATGGCGCGGCCCTGGGCCAGCCCGGCGATGGTCTGGTTGACGACCGCCTGATAGATGCTGGCGGAGATGTCCTCCGTGCGCGCGCCCTGGTTGATGAGGGGCTGTATGTCGCTCTTGGCGAACACGCCGCAGCGGGAAGCGATGGTATAAGTCTTCTCGGCGCGGTGCGCGGCCTCGTTGAGCTCCTCCGCGCTGAGCTTGAGCAGCGTGGCCATCTGGTCGATAAACGCGCCCGTGCCGCCGGCACAGGAGCCGTTCATGCGCACCTCCATCGCGCCGGTGAGGAACAGTATCTTGGCGTCCTCGCCTCCGAGCTCGATGATGCAGTCCGTTCCGGGCGCGAGCCGGTTGGCAGCCACACGGGTGGCGAAGACCTCCTGCACGAAGGGCACGCCCACGCTGTCCGCCATGCCCATGCCCGCGCTGCCGGATATGGCCAGTTTGGCCACCCCGCCGGGCACATACTTGCCGCACACGCGGCGCAGGAGCTCCTCGCTCTTCTCCAATATATGACTGTAATGACGCTCATAATCGCTGAAGACCAGGTTGCCGCAGTCGTCCAGCACCACACATTTGATAGTAGTAGAGCCAATGTCCAGCCCGACGCGCAAAATTAACTCCTCCTCAAGCCGGTGTAGATAGTCCCGACTAAAAGCACATTATATAGCGGCAAAAACGAATATTTGTGAACGTTCCGTGAACTCTCCCCGTTTTACGGCAAAAAGCAACACCGGGCTGAAGATGCCCGGTGTTCTCTCAAATAACGCGCTCGGGATTTGCCGCTGCGCCCATATTTAATTCAGCTCCCCGTCAAGTAAAGCGGCCGGCTGCGGCAGCTATCCTGAACAGCACCGCAGACGTAAAGCGCCGCGGCCTGTCCTTCGTATCCCCCATCCCCTATCAGTTCACTCCCAGGTTTTCCAGACCTCCGGGCAGTAGCCCACCGTGGCCTGCTTCCCGTTTCTCACCACGGGCGTCCTTATGTTGTCCGGGTACTCCAACAGGCGCTCGAGGCGCTCTGCGTCGGAGGCCAGGTATTTTATCAGGTCCGCGTCGGGGGCCTTGGGGTCTGTCAGCGCCTCCAGTCCGGTTGCCCGCACCACGCTCTCCAGCTCGCGGCGGCTCATGCCGTAGCGAGGCAGGTCAATAAACTGGTATTTTATGCGCCGTTCCTTGAAATACCGCTCCGCCTTTTTGCTGTCGAAGCACTTGCTCTTGCCAAAAATCTGTATGTTCATTGCGTTCTCTCCAGTATGTCCAGCAGGTTGCCGTAGAATATGCGCGCCACGAGCTCCTCCGGGTAGTTGAGCCGCAGCAGCGCCTCATAGAGCACACCCATGTCCTGCGCCCCGCCTATTCCGCGCGGGGTCGAGTCGATGCCGTCAAAGTCTGCGCCGATAAACACGGACCCCTCCCCGCCCAGGGCCAGGAAGTGCTCCACATGGCGCACGGCGTCGTCCACCCCGGCGCCGCCGGAGGCCAGGAAGTCCGGGCAGAGGTTTATCCCCGCTCCCCCGCCGCTCCGGGCCAGGGCGTCAAACTGCGCGTCCGTGAGGTTGCGGGGGAAGTCGGAGCACAGCGCCGCGCTGTTTGAATGGCTGGCGATGAGGGGCTTTTGCGCAATTTCAAGCGCATCCCAGAAGGTGCGCTCGCTGGCGTGGGACATGTCCACCGCCACCCCGAGACGCTGGCACTCGCGCACATACCCGCGCCCGCGCTCCGTGAGGCCGGAGCCGGAGTCCATGGCCGCGCCGCACAGGGCGTTGTCGCTGTTCCAGCACAGGTTCAGCATCACGACGCCATACTCCTCCCGCGCCTCGCGGAGGCGGCTGAGGCTGCACCCGAGCTCCTCCGCCCCCTCAACGGAGAGCAGGGCGGCAATTTTGCCTGCGGCGTTGGCGCTCCTCACCTCCTGCGGCGAGCGGCAGAGGGCCGCAATGTCCGCATACCGCCCGCACTCACGGCGCAGCAGGGCCGCCTTTGCCTCAAAGCCGCCGTTCCAGACGGCAAACACCTGTGCGCAGGGCGCATAGGCACCCAGGCGGCGCAGGTCCACCATGTACGGGTTTTCAAAAAGCCCACCGCCGTGTTCGTATACGGCGGTGAGCGTATCGCAGTGCGCGTCGAAATAGGGGATGCTCAGCTGCTCTCCCTCCCTTGGGCTCAGATAAAGGTTATCATGGGCAGTATCATGGGACTGCGCTTGGTCGTCTTGTAGAGGTAGCCGGTGAGGTTGGTGCGGATCTTGTTCTTGATGCCGTTGGCGTCCGTTATGCGCTGGTGGCGGCAGCTGGCCAGGCTCTCGTAAACCACGCGCTTGATCTCGTCGATGAGGGCCTCGCTGTCCTTCTCGTAGATGAAGCCGCGGGTGAGCACATCCGGGCCGCCCATGAGGCTGTTGTCCTCGTTGGAGAGCGACACGGTGACAACTATCATGCCGTCCTCGGCCAGGTGCTTGCGGTCGCGCAGCACCACGCTGCCAACATCGCCTACGCCGGAGCCGTCCACAAACACGCGCCCGGCCTGGACATGATCGGCCAGCTTCACCGTCTTGCGGCTGAGCTCGATTACGCTGCCGTTCTCGGCCACCACGGTGTGGTTGGCGTCTATGCCCATGCCGTGGGCTATCTCCGCGTGCTTGCAGAGCATGCGGTACTCGCCGTGCACGGGGATGAAGAACCTCGGCTTGGTGAGCGCGAGCATCAGCTTCTGCTCCTCCTGCGAGGCGTGGCCGCTCACGTGCAGGTCCGTGTGCCGGTCGTAGATAACCTCCGCGCCCTTGTGGAACAGCTCGTCGATGACGCGGGAGATGGTCGTCTCGTTGCCGGGGATGGCGCTGGCCGAGATAATGATGCGGTCGTTGGCGTCAATATTTATCTGCTTGTGCTCGGAAAATGCCATCCGGTAGAGGGCGGACATGCTCTCGCCCTGGCTGCCGGTGGAGATGATGACCGTGCGGTTCTTGGGCTGGCCCTTGATCTGGGTCAGGTCCATCAGCACGCCGTCGGGGATGTCCATGTAGCCGAGCTCCATTGCCACCCGGATCATGTTCTCCATGCTGCGCCCGGTGACGGCCACCTTGCGCTTGTACTTGGCGGCCACATTCACTATCTGCTGTATGCGCTGCACGTTGGAGGCAAAGGTGGTGACGATGATGCGCTTGTCGCAGCCCTTGAAGAGCTCGTCGAACTTGTCTGCCACCTTGCGCTCGCTCTCCGTGTGGCCGGGCCGCTCCACGTTGGTGGAGTCGCTCAGCAGGGCCAGCACGCCCTGCTTGCCCAGCTGGCCCAGGCGGGCCAGGTCGATCATCTCGCCCTGTACGGGGGTGACGTCGATCTTGAAGTCGCCGGTGTGGATGACCACGCCGATGGGCGTGCGGATGGCGAGGGCCACGGAGTCGGCGATGGAGTGGTTGACATGGATGAACTCGATCTCAAAGCAGCCGAGCTTGAACCTGTCGCCCGCACGCTTGGTGAAAATCTGCGTGTTGTACAGCAGGTCGTGCTCCTCAAGCTTGAGCTCTATGATGCCCGCCGTCAGCGGCGTGGCGTATATGGGGACGTCGAGGTCGCGCATGACGTAGGGCAAGGCGCCGATGTGGTCCTCGTGTCCATGTGTGATTACTATGCCTTTGATGCGGTCTTTATTCTGCTTCAGGTACGTGATATCGGGTATGACGACATCAACGCCGTAGAGCTCCTCGTCCGGAAACCCGAGGCCGCAGTCCACGACGACAATGTCCTGCCCGTACTCGTACACGGTGAGGTTCTTGCCAATCTCACCGAGACCGCCGAGCGGAATGGTTTTAAGTTTTGCCATTTGCTTCTCCTTTTTTGTAAGAATATATGTATATCCACGGCTATACGCATTATAACCGCTGTGTCCTGTTACAAAACGAAATCAGCACCCGCTGATTCCGGGAAACGCGCCGGACCTGGCGCGCTGCCTGCCGCCGGCTGTGCCGGGGAAGGCATGTGTTCACCTGCAAAGGCAGGCGGCCCTGCACACGCTCACATGTCCACGCGCCCTTCCAGCGCGCGCTGCAGGGTGGCGTCGTCGGCGAATTCCAGGTTTGAGCCCACGGGTATGCCGTAGGCGAGGCGGGTAACCCTCACGCCGAAGGGCTTGAGCAGGCGGGAGATGTACATGCTCGTGGTCTCCCCCTCCGTGTCCGGGTTGAGGGCCATGATGACCTCTTCCACGCCGCCCGCCGCGACGCGGTTCACGAGCTCGGATATCTTCAGGTCGTCCGGGCCGATGTGGCTGAGCGGGCTGAGCACGCCGTGCAGGACGTGATACACCCCGTTATACTCCCGCCCGCGCTCAATGCTGGCCACGTCGCGCGGCTCGGCCACCACGCAGATCACGCCCTTGTCGCGCTTGTCGCTCGCACATATGGGGCAGACCTCCGCATCCGTCAGGTTCTGGCACACCGCGCAGGTGTGCACGCTGCCGCGCGCCTGTATGATGGCGTCGGCAAAGCTCTCCGCCTCTCCCTCGGGCAGGCTGAGTACAAAGAAGGCCAGCCGCTGCGCGCTTTTTTTGCCTATGCCGGGGAGCATTGCGAACTTATCTATAAGGTTTTCCAGTGCTGTGGGAAAAAACGATGCCATTTACAAACAACCCTTACGAATTTGATATCATGCCTTTATGTCCGCCGCCATGCGCAGCCCAGCCATAGCCGCCGCACGGTCGGCCTGGCCGAACACCGCGTTGCCGGCCACCAGCACCGTCGCCCCGGAGTCCACCACCAGCGCCGCCGTCTCCGCGTTGACGCCGCCGTCCACCTCCAGCTCGCAGCCGGGCCTGTACTCGTCCAGCAGGGCCCTCACGCCGCGCATCTTGGTCAGCGCCTCGCGCTTGAGGCTCTGCCCGCCGAAGCCCGGCTCCACGGTCATGACCAGCACCATGTCCAAGTATTCCAGGAAAGGCAGTACTATGCTGCCCGGCGTGGCGGGTTTTATGGCCAGTCCCGCCTTTTTGCCGCAGGCGCGTATCTCACGCAGGGCGTCTATGATCGCCTGGGGCTCGTCCGCCTCCACATGCACGGTCACCATGTCCGCGCCGGTCTCACAGAAGCGCGCCGCATAGCGCCCGGGCCGGGACACCATCAGGTGCGCGTCAATGAACATGTCCGTGTGCGAGCGCAGGCTCTTCAGCACGGGCAGGCCGATGCTTATATTGGGGACGAACTCTCCGTCCATAACGTCAAAATGCAGCCAGTCGGCGCCGGCGGCTTTCACCTCCGCCGCCTCTTCGGCCAGTCGTCCGAAATCCGCAGAGAGTATCGAGGGAGCTATTTTAATCATGGTGCACCTCCGTAACGGCGTACATGCCGCCCGCGTAATATGATTTGCGGCAAGGCGCGCGTGCCGGAGCCTTTTAATATAGGGGGCTCCCGGCCCATTCGCCGGGGGTCTCCATCGCGCGCTCAATCGATATATTATACCTCAATAATGGTCTCAAATCAACCGGAAACGCACAATATTTACGCACTGAGACCGGGACAGCCGCGAGCCGCTTATGCGGCAGGCCGTCCCGGTCGGATAACGCCGTGCGTTCACGAGCGCTTGACTATATTCCCCTCGCCCTTGAATATGCACCCGGCGGGCACCACGCCCCTGACGGAGCTGGTGGGATACACGCTCACCTCACGGCCCAGCACGGTGCCGGGATTGAGCACGCTGTTGCAGCCGACCTCGACGTGATCGCCGAGGATGGCGCCGAACTTCTTCAGCCCGGTCTCCAGGAGCTCGGTGCCGTTTTTGACCACCACGAGCGTCTTGTCGCTCTTGACGTTGCTCGTGATGCTGCCGGCGCCCATGTGGGACTTGTAGCCGAGCACGCTGTCACCGACGTAATTGTAGTGCGGCACCTGCACGGAGTCAAAGAGCACCGCGTTCTTGAGCTCCACGCTGTTGCCCACGACGCAGTTTTTGCCCACGATGGCGCTGCCGCGGATAAAGGCGCAGTGGCGCACCTCCGCGCCGTGGTCTATGATGCACGGCGCTCCTATGTATGCGCTGGGGAAGACCTTCGCGTCCTTCGCTATCCAGACGCCCTCTTCGGGGCTGTCGAACTCCTCAGGGCTGAGCGCGTGGCCCAGGGTGAGGATGAATTCCTTGATGCCGCCCAACACCTCCCAGGGGTAGTCCTTACCCTCGAACAGCGGCGCGGCAATGGTATGGCTGAGATCCAGTAATTCGCTTATTTTGTACATTATTTCACCCTCACGAGGTGCCCGCTGGTACGCATCGCCTCAATTATCTCGTCAACCGCAGCCTCGCAGCGCTCGTCGGTCTGCGCCTCGGCCATCACCCTCAGCACGGGTTCGGTACCGCTCTTGCGCAGCAGTACGCGGCCGGTGCCGCCGAGGCTCTCCTCAACTCTGGCGACGCTCGCCGTCACGGCGGGGTCCGCCATGGTGCCGTCCTTGTCGTCCACGATCACGTTCTTGAGCACCTGCGGGTAGATGACGACCGGCGCGGCCAGCTTGCTGAGCGGGAGCTTGGTGTCCAGCATGACCTGCATGACCTTGATGGCAGTTATCAGGCCGTCACCGGTGGTGGCGTACTTGGAGAAGATGATGTGCCCGCTCTGCTCGCCGCCGATGAGGTGTCCGTTGGCGCGCATGTTCTCCCAGACGTACTTGTCGCCCACGGCGGTCTTTTCGTACTTTATCCCCGCCTCGTCCAGGGCCTTGTAGAGGCCGAAGTTACTCATGACCGTGGTCACCAGCGTGTCGTTGTCCAGCCTGCCGCGCTCGTGCATGTGCTTGGCGCACATGTACATGATCTCGTCGCCGGAGACGGCCTTGCCGTTCTCGTCCACCGCCAGGCAGCGGTCGGCGTCGCCGTCGAAGGCGAAACCCACGTCGAGTCCGTTCTCACGCACCAGCTCCTGCAGGGCGCCCAGGTGCGTGGAGCCGCAGTCCACGTTGATGTTCAGCCCGTCCGGCTTGTTGCCTATCACGTACGTATCCGCGCCCAGGGCGTCAAACACGCTCTTGGCTATCATCCAGGTGCTGCCGTTGGCGCAGTCAAGGCCGATCTTCACACCCTTGTAGGAGTGGGTGGAGAGGCTGATCAGGTAGCCTATGTAGCGGTTGCGGCCGGCAGAGTAATCCACCGTGCGGCCGATGTCCGCGCCCGTGGCGAGCGGCGGCTCGGGAGACAGACAGTCGAGGTAGGCCTCGATCTCGTCGAGGACGCTCTCCTCCATCTTCTCGCCCTGGCCGTTTATGAGCTTGATGCCGTTGTCGTGGTAGGGGTTGTGGCTGGCGCTTATCATGACGCCGCAGTCAAAGTCATCCACGCGGGCGATATAGCTCACGCTGGGCGTGGTGGTGACGTGCAGCAGGTAGGCGTCCGCCCCGGAGCTGGTGATTCCGGCAGAGAGCGCGCACTCATACATATAGCTGGAGCGGCGGGTGTCCTTGCCGATGACGATGCGGGCCCTGTGCCCGCGCCCGTAGTACCAGCCGATAAAGCGCCCTATCTTAAAGGCGTGCTCAGCCGTCAGATCGACGTTGGCCTCACCGCGGAAACCGTCGGTTCCAAAATACTTAGACATACTTTTCCTCCTGGGGAAGGGCCGGCGGCCCGCCGAAGCGGGCCGTCAGTCCGGATTTAGATTGCGCAAAATTGTTCAGTCCAGCAGGCTGGCGGCCTCATGGTCGAGATATACTTTTACATTCTCATGCATCTGCATCAGGGAGCTGGGCACGGACACGTGCACAACACCGGCCACGGTCCTGCGGGCCGTCTCCGCCTTCTGCCTGCCGAACCCCACCATGACGGCGTTCCTGGCGTGCATCAGGCTCCTGATACCCACCGTGGTGCCCATGGCCGGGGCGTCCTCAAAGTCTCCGGGCCACTCCTCGCGCCGCGTGCTCTCGGTGAGTCTGGCGGCGTGTGTGCCGGAGTCAAAGGCAGTAAGCGGCTCGTTGAAGGCCACATGCCCGTTGACGCCCATGGCCACCAGGGCAAGATCTATGCCCCCGGCGTCCTCCAGCATCCTGTCATAGGCCTGGCACTCCTCGTCCAGCTTCCCGCGCGCCGCAGGTACATAGACGTTCCAGCGCGAAAAATGTGCCGGGGTCAGCAGAGCTCTGTCCATGGTCTTCCAGCGGGAGGCCTGCCCGTCTTCATCGACGCCGGTGAACTCTTCGGTCAGGAACACCAGGCACCTGGAAAAATCGGCGCCGGACTTCACCAGCTCTGCATACACGCCCATAAGGTCAGGCGCGGCGGAGAGCGCCAGCACGCAGTCCGGCTTATTTCCGACAAACATGGTGATTTCACCGGCAATGCGTCTGCACAGCTCTTCCCTGCCGCCCTTGATAACTTTCATTATTGTCTCCTCGAATTAAAGCATTTTTATGACCCGCTCGACGGCCTCTCTGGTATTGCCGGCGTCGCCGAAGGCGGTGAGCCTGATAAAGCCCTCGCCCGAGGGGCCGAACCCCGCGCCCGGAGTGGTGACGACATTGGCCTCGTTGAGCAGCCGGTCGAAGAACTCCCAGCTGCCCTGGCCGTTCGGGGCCCTGAACCAGATATAGGGCGAATCAGTCCCGCCGTACACCTCGAGCCCGGCGCCCTTCAGGCCCTCGCGGATGACGCGGGCATTGTCCATGTAGTAGCCGATGAGCTCCGCCACCTGGGCCTTGCCCTCAGGAGAGTATACGGCCTCGGCCGCCCGCTGTATGACATAGGCGGTGCCGTTAAATTTTGTAGACTGGCGGCGCATCCACATGTCGTACAGGCTCTCCCCGCCGCGAACCAGCGCGCGGGGGATCACCGTCCAGCCGCAGCGCGTGCCGGTGAAGCCGGCCGTCTTGGAAAAGCTGCAGAACTCGATGGCGCAGGTCTCCGCGCCGGGTATCTCATATATGCTCCTGGGCAGGGCCGGGTCGGAGATATAGGCGCGGTAAGCGGCGTCGTAGAGGATGACGCTGCCGTGCTCGTTGGCGTAGTCAACCCAGGGCTGGAGCTGCTCGCGCGTCGCGGCCATGCCGGTGGGGTTGTTGGGGAAGCAGAGGTAGATCAGGTCAGGCACGCGCTCCGGCAGCTCGGGGAAGAAGTTGTTCTCCGCCGTGCAGGGCATGTAGACGATGTTCGTCCACTTGTCGCCCACGTACTCCCCCGCCCTGCCGCTCATGGCGTTTGCGTCGATATACACAGGGTAGACGGGGTCGCATACGGCGACGACGCAGTCCTCGGAGAAGATGTCGCCTATGTTGCCGCAGTCCGACTTGGCACCGTCGGAGACGAAGATTTCGTCCGCGGTGATTTTTGCCCCGTAGGGCTCGTAGTCGTTTCTGACTATGGCCTCGCGCAGGAAATCGTAGCCCTCATAGGGCCCGTAGCCCATGAAGGTGGCCTTGTCGGCCATCTCGTCCGCGGCGCGCTTGAGCGCGTCCACGCAGGCGCGGGGCAGTGGCAGCGTGACGTCGCCTATGCCGAGCTTTATGAGCCGCTTGCCGGGGTTTGCCTCGCTGTAAGCGGCGGTACGGCGCGCTATCTCCGCGAAGAGATAGCTGCCGGGGAGCTTCAGATAGTTCTCGTTGAGTTTAAGCATTGTACACCTCAGTAAATAGCTTCAAACAGCTTTTCATTCCGGGAGCGCGCCCATAAGGGCTCACCCGGCTGTATTTATATCCTGAGCTCGCCGTCGTAGACGGTGACGGCGGGGCCGGTCATGTAGATCAGGTTCTTGTCGCGGTCCCACTCGATGAGCAGCTCGCCGCCTCGCAGTATGAGCCTGGCACTGTTCTCGCAGCGGCCGTTGACGACGGCGGCGGCCAGCGCGGCGGTGGAGCCGGTGCCGCAGGCCATGGTCTCGCCGCTGCCGCGCTCCCAGACGCGCATCTTGAGCGTGTTGCGGTCGATAACCTGCACGAACTCGGTGTTCACGCGCTCGGGGAAGAGCGGGTGGTTCTCAAAAAGCGGGCCGATATTGGGCAGGTCCAACCAGTCCACATCATCGACGAAAACAACGCAGTGCGGGTTCCCAACTGAGACAGCCGTCACATTCCACATGGTGCCGCCGACCTCCATGGGCTGGTCTATAAAGGCGGTACCGGAGGCGTCCACCGGTATCTTGGACGGCTCGAACTCCGGGGATCCCATGCAGACGCGCACGCTCTCAACAACGCCGCCGTCCACATTCAGCCACAGGGTCTTCACGCCAGCGCCGGTCTCCACGTCAATGGTGGTCTTGTCGGTCATGCCGCGCTCGTAGACGTACTTGGCCACGCAGCGGATGCCGTTGCCGCACATCTGGGCCTGGGAGCCGTCGGCGTTATACATATCCATCTGAAAATCGGCCTTATCCGAGGGGCAAATGCAGATAAGCCCGTCGCTCCCTGCGCCGAAATGGCGGTCAGACACCTTGCGGGAAAGCTCCGGCCGGTCCTCAGGCGCTATAGTTTCCTCAAAGCAGTTGACATATACATAGTCGTTGCCACAGCCTTGCATCTTGGTAAACTTCATTTAAGTCACTCCCATCTGGCAGACTCGCCGCTGCGCGGCTTACAGTTAATTATATACGACTTCACCCCGGCTTGCAACACAAATTGACCGATAAAGCCCTGAAAGCTGTACACAGCGGGCCGGCAGGGCCATAAACGAGACGCCCGGAGGGGCATATGCCTTAACTCCGGCCTGTGCCGTATCATTCCAGGCCCATATTCCGGTGCTCTCCTGCCACCCCGGCGCAATGAAAAAGGCCGCCCACGGGGCGGCCTTTTCAGCATATACAGGTGTTTATTTGCGGGCAAACGGCTTTGTCAGGCTCTTGATAGCTATATTGCCGTAGCGCTTCATCACATGCGGGGCGAGGCTGGGGACAAGCTTGTCGTAATCCAGGCCCTCGACGTCGCGGACACGCTCGAGCTTTATGGCGTCAAACTTGCACTTTGTGGTGCAGATGCCGCATCCGACGCACATGTACTCGTCGAGCACAACCGCGCCGCAGCCCAGGCAGCGCTCGGTCTCCTTCTTCATCTGCTCCTCGGTAAGGCTTCCGCGCAGGTCATGGAAGGTCTTGACGGCCTCGGCGGGGCTGGCCCCGGCGGCCTTCTGGCGTGCCGTGAGGTTCAGGCCGCGCACGGCGACGCGGGCCGCGTCCTTGTCGAGGGAGAGGTACTCCTTGACGGCGCGGCCGAGCACCAGGCTCTGGCCCTCATGCACGAAGCGGTGGATGGAGATGCTGGCCTCCTTGCCGGCGGCAATGGCGTCGATGGCAAAGCGCGCGCCGGTGACGACGTCGCCGCCCGCGAATATATCGCCCTCGTCGGTCTGCAGGGTCACTTTGTCCACTTCGACCGTGCCCTTCTTCGTGAGGCGCACCGCCGTGCCCTTGAGCATATTGCCCAGGTCCACACGCTGGCCTATGGCGGCCACCACGCAGTCGGCGGCTATCTCCTTTGTCTCCCCGGTCGGGACGGCGGCGCGGCGTCCGCTAGCGTCGGCCTCGCCCAGGCTCATAAGCGTCAGCCTGACGCCTGTGACCTTCTCATCGCCGAGGATTTCCGCCGGGCTGGCGAGGAAGGCGAACTTCACGCCCTCGGCTTCCGCCTCGGCTATCTCGTCGTCGGAAGCGGGCATCTCCCCGCGGCTGCGGCGGTAGACCACGGTGACGTCCTCCGCGCCCAGGCGCAATGCCGCGCGGGCCACGTCCATGGCCGTGTTGCCGCCGCCGATGACGGCGACGCTCCTGCCCACTGCGGGCCTGTTCTCCGTGTTGACGGCACTGAGGAACTCTATGCCGCCCCATACTCCGGCCTTGTCCTCGCCGGGCACGCCGAGCTTCACGCTCTTCCAGGCGCCGGCAGCGAGATAGAAGGCCTCGTAGCCCTCCTCACGCAGCTGCTGTATGGTCACGTCGGAGCCGACCTCCACGCCGCACCTGAACTCCACGCCCAGCTGGCGCAGCACGTCGATCTCAGCCTCCACGACGTCTTTCTCCAGCCTGAACGACGGGATTACGCGCGTGAGCATACCGCCGACGCGGTCGCCCTTTTCAAAGACGGTGACGGGATAGCCCTTTACCGCGAGGTAATAGGCACAGCTCAGGCCGCTCGGGCCGCCGCCGATGACGGCGATCTTGTTCGTGAAGGGCTTGCCGGTCTGGTTGAGCATGGGCGGGACGTAGCGGGTCTCCGCGCTGAGCTCCTTGTCGGCGATGAACTTCTTGATGTCGTCGATGGCGATGGGCTGGTCTATGTCGCCGCGGGTGCAGGCGTCCTCGCACTTGCGGTTGCAGATGCGGCCGCAGACCGCCGGGAAGGGGTTCTCCTTCTTGATGAGCTCCAGCGCCTCTAAATACTTGCCCTGGCTGGCGAGCTTGATGTAGCCCTGCACGGGGATGTGCGCGGGACACTCCATCTTGCACGGCGCGGTGCCGCTCTCCGCTACGTGGGTGCGGTTGGTACGGTAGTCGACGTTGAAGTGCTTTTCAGTCCAGGGCTGGTCGAAGGGCGTGCGCGTCTCCGGCTCCGGATTGGAGCAGAGCTTGGCGCCCAGCTTGAGCGCGCCCATCTGGCAGTTCTCCACGCACTGTCCGCAGGCGACGCACTTGTCGCGGTCCACGCGCGCGACATAGTTGGTGCGCAGCATGTCCGGGTCGTTGAAGTATTCGCCCAGGCGCAGCGCCAGACATGAGCAGCCGCAGCAGTTGCAGATGGCGGTGGGACCGTCATAGCCCTCGGCCTCGTTGATCTCGTGCACCAGGCCGTTGTCCTCGGCGCGCTTGAGTATCTCCTTGGCCTCCTCCTTGCTGACCAGGCGGTGGCTGCCCTGCTTGGAGAAGAACTTGGCGTTGTCGTTTATGTACATGCACATGTCTTCTTCGAGGTGGCCGCAGCCCTCGCCCATTATGCGCCGGGTACGGCGGCAGGAACATGGTCCCACGGATATCGCCCAGGCGTTGTCAATTATGCGCTCCACCTCGTCATACGGGGCGGCATGGGTGTCGTTTTTGATGGCGCTGCCGACCGGCATGACGCGCATGGGGCCCATGCCCACGGGGAAGTTGGGCACAAGGATCGGCGTGCGGTAGCGGGTATAGCGCTCAAAGCACTCGGCAATGACCGGGTATTTCTCCACCTGAGACTTGACGGACAGCATGCCCTCCATGATGCCGGGCACCCAGATGGGATAGTAGTACGTCTCCTCCTCCCCGTCATAGACGCAGCGGACTATGCCGCAGTCGGCCAGCTTGTTTACCTGTTCCTGAGCGTAGTCCACGCTCACCCCCGCCTTGCGGGCTATCTCCTCTATATGGCGCGGGCGGCGCACTTTCACATGCATGCCTACGTCGGCCATCTCGTCCGTCACGACCGGGTCGAGTATCATGTACTCGGGATCGCTCGGCGTCACACCGGTATAGGTACCGCATTCCAGGCTGATTTTCGTCGCCAGGAGGAGTATCTTTTTCCTGAATGCCATGTTGTCCCTTCCTTTCATATGTGAGTATATACATTAGCAGCTGAACTTATAAACATTATATGCCGCGCCTGTCCGTTATTCAATTAACATGTTTGTCGAACTCTTGCCGATGTTTTTGGCCATTTTAACGTATGATTGTGGTTAGACCAGCAAATTCCAGGCGGTATTGACCAATTCCTGCAGACGTGCTATGATGTCAGCAGTCCGGAGGTGAGGTCATGCATGAAATAGGCGTTGTGCGCCAGATGCTGAAAACAGTGGAGGAATTCGCGGCGGAAAACGAGATCGACGACATTGTCTCCATTGTGCTGGAGATAGGCGACCTGTCCATGATAATACCCAAGTATGTGGAAGACATTTACTCTGTCATTGTTGAGGGCACCCGCTTTGAGCACACCGACCTGGTCATAGAGACCGTCGAGGGTCAGGGCGTGTGCAGGCAGTGCAAGCGCGCCTTCCCCATCGTCAAGAACGAGGGCTACTGCCCGCGCTGCGGCAAAAGGGACGCGGATATAATCAGCGGCCGGGACTTTGTCATCAAAGAAATTGTAGTGCCCTGAAGGGACATTTTGTGCACCTTGCCTGTATCGTTCTCAGGGACCGGCTCCAAATTGTGCGGTTTTTGGGCATTGACTTTTGCAGCGCAAAGCGTTATCGTATATGCAACACCAAAACACGGCCCTGTGCCGGAAAGGAGACAGTCACATGAAGAACCTCAGCGCCAACATCCAGAACCGTGTGAATTCCGTCTCCATCTGCGCCCAGGCTCGCAATGCTTTTGCGGGCTTCTTTAGCTATGTCTACTTTTACTTTTACTTTTATTTCCAGACAAAGCTTGGAAGCCTGACAAGACCCGCGGCCTGTTGACATCAATTCAGCGACAACGGCCCTCGCCTTGAACGGCGGGGGCCGTTTTTTTGTTGCCCAGAAAACGCAAATCGGAAAAGGAGACAAAAATGATGAAGATGAAGAAACTGCTCTGCATCGCCATCGCGGCGATAATGGTCCTCGCTCTCGCGGCCTGCGGCAGCACCAATACCCAGACCAGTGAGAACGGCGCCCCGTCCTCCGCTCCCAGCGACGCCGCCAGCCCCAGCGCCGAAAACACCGCGCCGGCCGAGGCACAGTACGTGGTCGGCATCTGCCAGCAGATGACCCACGACGCGCTCGACGCCGCCACTCAGGGCTTCAAGGACGCTCTCAACGAGATCCTCGGCGAGGGCACTGTGGAGTTCAAAGAGGGCAACGCCGGCGGCGAGCAGACCAACTGCACCACGATAATCGACGGCTTCGTCTCCGAGGGCGTGGACCTCATCCTCGCCAACGCCACCTGGCCGCTGCAGGCTGCCGCCTCCGCCACGTCCGAGATTCCCATCCTCGGCACCAGCGTCACCGATTACGCCACCGCGCTGAACCTTGACAACTGGACCGGCACTGTCGGCAACAACATCTCCGGCACCAGCGACCTCGCCCCGCTCGACCAGCAGGCGGCCGTGATCCAGGAGCTCTTCCCCGACGCCACCAACATCGGCCTGCTCTACTGCTCCGGCGAGCCCAACAGCGTCTACCAGATCGAGACCATCACCGGCTATCTGGAGGAGATGGGCTACACCTGCACCCCCTACGCCTTCACCGACGTGAACGACCTCTCTTCCGTCACCCAGACCGCCTGTGACAGCTCCGATGTGATTTACATCCCCACCGACAACACCGCCGCCGCCAACACCGAGACCATAGCCAACGTGGTCATCCCAAACGGCGTGCCTGTCATCACCGGCGAGAGCGGTCTCTGCTCCGGCTGCGGAGTGGCCACCCTGTCCATCGACTACTACGACCTCGGCTACACCACCGGCGAGATGGCCGCGGATATACTCCAGGGCGAGGCCGACATCACCACCATGGCCGTCCAGAGTGCTCCCAACGTCACCAAGATGTACAACGCCGCCAACTGTGAGGCCCTGAACATCACCATCCCCGACGACTACGTGGTAATAGAGTAAGGACAGAACACATCTAATAACACCCCACAGGGGAGGACGGTCCTCCCCTGTGAGGGCGAATGTACGGAGGCAATTAACCGATGGATTTCCTGCAATCACTTATAAATTCCCTGCCCGGCGTGGTCGGCCAGGGGCTGATATGGGGCCTGATGGCCATGGGCGTTTACATCACCTACCGCGTGCTCGACATAGCCGACCTTACGGTTGACGGCACGCTGGGAACCGGCGGCGCCGTGTGCGTGCTCCTGATGGTAAACGGCATGAACGGATGGCTCGCGCTCCTAATTGCCACGTGTGCCGGCATGCTCGCCGGCCTGGTCACGGGTCTCTTCCACACGAAATGCGGGATCCCGGCAATACTCTCCGGCATACTCACGCAGCTGGCCCTTTACTCCGTAAACCTGAGGATCATGGGCTGGGGCACCTCGGCCGGAACCCAGGCCACCCTGGCCATAAGCGTTGACAAGTACGACCTGCTCGTCTCCTCGCGCTATGTACGCGAGCTGGGGCTGAACAATCCGATCATTATCCTCACAGTAGTCACCGCCGCAGTCATATGCCTGCTCTGGTGGTATTTCAAGACCGAGTCCGGCAGCGCGCTGCGCGCCACCGGCGCCAACCGCCAGATGGCCAGGGCCCAGGGCATAAACACCTCCCGGGGCACGGTTATCGGCCTGATGATCTCCAACGGCATGGTCGGCCTCGCCGGCGGCCTGCTCGCCCAGTACCAGGGCAGCAGCAGCGTGGACATGGGCCGCGGCGCTATCGTCATCGGCCTGGCCGCCGTCATAATCGGCGAGGTGCTCCTGCGCGGGCACGGCAAGGTGCTCGTCGGGCTCATCGGCTGCACCGTCGGCGCCATTGTCTACTACTTCGTCATCCAGATAGTGCTCAGGCTCGGCCTCGGCACCAACGACCTCAAACTTTTCACCGCACTCATAGTCGCGCTCTTCCTCGCCGTCCCCTACTGGAAGGGCAAAGCCGCCAGCGCCCGCAGGCGCTCCGCCAATCTCAAGGAGGATAAGAACAATGCTAGAGCTTAAAAACGTCTACAAGACCTTCAACCCCGGCACCATAAACGCCAAGACTGCGCTCAGCGGCCTCGACCTTCGCTTGAACGACGGCGACTTTGTCACAGTTATCGGCGGCAACGGCGCCGGCAAGAGCACTATGCTCAACGCCATCGCGGGCGCGTTCGAAGTTGACGGCGGCAGCATAAGCATAGACGGCACCGATATCACCCGCCAGAGCGAGCACAAGCGCGCCGCCATGATAGGCCGCGTGTTCCAGGACCCCATGATGGGCACGGCGCCCACCATGACCATTGAGGAGAACCTGGCCCTCGCCGCCCGCCGCGGCCGCCGCCGCACCCTGGCCTGGGGCATCAGGAAAAGCGAGCGCGCCGATTACCGCGACCAGCTCGCCAGCCTGGGCCTCGGCCTGGAGAACCGCATGACCACCCGCGCCGGGCTGCTCTCCGGCGGCCAGCGTCAGGCGCTGACGCTGTTAATGGCCTCCCTGGTGAAGCCTCGCCTGCTGCTCCTCGACGAGCACACCGCCGCTCTCGACCCCGGCACCGCCGCGCGCGTCCTCGAGCTCTCCGACCAGATAGTCTCCGAAGGCCGGCTCACCACGCTGATGGTCACCCACAACATGCGCGACGCCATAGAGCACGGCAACCGTCTCATCATGATGAACGAGGGCAGGATAGTCCTCGACATCTCCGGCGAGGAGAAGCGCCGCCTCACGGTGGACTCCCTGCTGGCCAGGTTCTCCCGCGCCTCCGGTGAGGAGCTGCTCACCGACCGCGTGCTGATAGGCGCATAAAGCCTGTCCAGGGGACGCTGTGCCCCCGGATTCCGGCCTGGGCGGAGCCCGGGCCGGGTGTCAGGTGAAAGCACCAACACTATAACGAATTGGCAACTATACACCCTCACAGGGTGGGGGTGTATTTTTGCGGCCTTTTTCAGGTCAGATACAAGCAAAATTGGAGGAATAAGTAATGCACAGGAAACTGCTCTCCGCCGCGATTGCGGCCACGATGACGCTCACTCTAGCCGCCTGCGGCACTTCCCAGGACGACGGCCAGAGCGCCGACAACCCCGATGCCTATATTGTCGGCATCTGCGAGCAGATGGAACACGTCTCCCTCAGCGAGGCCACCCGGGGCTTTAAAGACGGCCTGGTGGAAATACTCGGCGAGGACAGCGTGGTCTTCCGTGAGCAGAATGCCGGCGGAGAGCAGGCCAACTGCACGACTATAATTGACGGTTTTGTATCAGACGGCGTGGACCTCATCCTCGCCAACGCCACCTGGCCGTTGCAGGCCGCGGCGAGCGCCACCAACAGCATTCCGGTGCTCGGTACCAGCGTGACCGACTATGCCACCGCGCTCAACCTTGATAATTTCGACGGTACCATCGGCAGAAACATCTCCGGCACCAGCGACCTGGTAGACCTGCAGGCCCAGGCGCAGATCGTGCAGGAGCTCTTCCCTGAGGCGGAAAACGTGGGCCTCCTCTACTGCTCTGGCGAGCCCAACAGCGTCTATCAGATTGAGACCGTGCGCGGCTACCTCGAGGACATGGGCTATACCTGCGAGGTTTACGCCTTCACCGACGTGAACGACCTCGCCAGCGTCACCCAGGCCGCCTGCGACAGCTCCGACGTCATCTACATCCCCACCGACAACACCGTCGCCGCCAATACCGAGAGCGTGGCCAACGTGGTGCTCGCCGCGGGCGTCCCCGTCGTGGGCGGTGACCCCGGCATCTGCTCCGGCTGCGGCGTGGCCACCATCGCCACCGACTATTACGAGCTCGGCAAGCTCACCGCCCGGATGGCCGCCGAAATCCTCACCGGCGAGGCCGATATCAGCACCATGGCGGTGCAGTACGGACCGATGCAGAAGATCTACAACGCCGCCAACTGCGATACCCTGAACATAACCGTCCCCGAAGATTACACTCCCGTGGAACAATAAATCACCGCAAAAATGCGGGCAGCCAAATGGCCGCCCGCATTTATTTTATTATCGCTACAGCTATTTGCCTTCAGAATAAGTGGATACAAATAGCGCTGATTACGCTTTGAGCCTATCATGCTTGATTTTGCAATTTCTGTAACTGCCCGGTATACACGTATCAGATCCAATGTAACGAATCATATGCGTCACAAATCTAATATAAAACCAATAAATATAGTATTTAAAAAGCGGTATTCATTTTACCGGCGGGATGTTTTATTTCGCATTGCAGTTGTGACACATATTTCACAATTTCTGTTGACTATGTAGGTGCAGCGTAGTATAATACTTACAAGAAATTTGTCAGTAAAACCGCAGACCAGAATTTCACCCCGGTGGGGCAGCGTTTCAGAGAATATGGCTGGCGCTCGCTCGCCGGGCTTTTTTGCTATCGGGGGCAAAATTGGTCTGACCAGAATCTGATTGAACACGAGGGGGGTAAAACTTGCGAGACTTAAAGCACATGATCGAGTTTGAAGAGCTGCTGCGCGCAGCGAACAACGACCTGGTCAAGCGCGCCTGTGCCGACGGGCGGCTGGCGCTGGCGTATAACTGCTCGCACGTGCCGGAGGTGCTGCTGGACGTGGACGGCTGCTTCGGCGTGAGGCTGCGCGCGCCGGACTGCTTCAGCCCGGACATGGCGACGTACTACATGACGAACCGCTCATGTCCCTACTCCAAGAGCATCCTCGAGCGTGCGTTCGAGGGCGGCTATAACTTCATCGCCGCGCTGCTGGGCCAGGAGTGCTGCACGACTATGAACCGCATGGAGCAGTATTTCGAGTACTGCGACCTGATTCCCAACGAGAAGTTCTTTGTCTCCTGCCTCGACATGCCCATCAACCGCAGCGAGTGGCACGAGGGCTACTATGAGCGGCAGATACGCCAGAAGATAACAGAGCCGCTCGAGCGCGTCTATGGCGTGGATTTCTCGGACGAAAAACTGCTCGCGGCCATAGAGCGGCACAACGAGGTCTGCCGTATCATAACCGAGATGGGCGAGCTGCGGAAGGCGGAAAACCCGGTCATCACCGGATACGAGTTCCACGTCATCCAGCTGTGCACGCTCACCTGCCCGAAGGACCTGCTCCTCCCTCTCCTGCGCGAGACGCTCGAGGAGCTGAAAGCGCGCGAGCCCGATCCCCGTCCCTCCTACCGCGCCCGTGTCATGGTCGTGGGCAGCGAGATAGACGACCCGGAGTTCACCAAGATGCTGGAGATGTGCGGGGCCTACGTCTGTGCGGACCGCTACTGCTTCGGCTCCATGCCGGGCCGCGAGGGCATAGAGGTACGCGAGGGGGAGGCGCCGCTGCACGCCATCGCGCGCTATTACCTCTGGAACAACCACTGCCCCCGCGCCATGGGCCCGCAGGCGCTCAAGGAGCGCAAGCGGTACGTGTATCAAAAGGCGCGGGAGTTCGGCGCCGAAGGCGTCATCGTCGAGAGCATGAAGTTCTGCGAGTACTGGGGCTACGAGCGCGCACAGGACGCCATGTGGCTCACGGAGGGCTACGAGGTGCCCGGCACGCTGCCCGTGTGCCAGATAGAGCGCGACTACACCACCGCCGCCGCGGGCCAGCTGCGCACGCGGTTCCAGGCCTTTGTGGAGTCGCTGGAGATAAAGCGCATACAGGGCGCGCTTGACGTCAAGGAGGTGCAGCCGGTATGAAAAAACGCCCCTTCAAGGAGCGGTATCCCACCCTGAGGAGTTTCCTCAAGGGCGACGGGAAGTGCAAGTACATAGGCGACAGGTACATAGAGGGCACGAACATATATGACCGGCGCGAGTGGCGCGGCGTGGCGGACACGGCCTATGACTTCGGCTGGTGGCTGCTCACCTGGGTCAAGATGGGCGCCTTTGTGGCCAAGAACCCCGTCCGTATCGCGCGCGCGTTCTGGCGCTACCGCTGGCTGAGCTCCTACCTCGTCGCGCCGCACATGGTGGACAAATGGATAGCCGGCGACCGCGGGCTCATGCTGCGCTGCGACCGCCACGCGCTCAACGCCATGATCTCAGACAGCGTGGATATCCTCTGGAAGATGATCCGCGCCGACCGCAAGCTCGGCGAGACCAAGTGGACCGACAAGACGATAGCCTTCGACTACACCCTGCCGAGGCACATAATGATGGGCTTCCCGGGCTACGACAGCGTGAACATCAACCAGCAGTGCGCCTTCATGCTGCCGCTGATGATAAAGCAGATGGGCGCATACTACATCGACCAGAGCGTCTCCGTCGGCATCCCGCAGGACATGTGCACACTGCCGCTCACCGAGGTTGGCGTGGCGGTCGAGCACGAGTACCCGGATCTGGGTAACTGCTGGCTGTGCACCAACAACCCCTGCGACGCGAACATGATGGACAACGCCGTCATGTACCGCGAGCTCTCGGACAACGGGCGCAAGGCCGTGCACGCCTTTGTGACCCCGCTCATGTACGACGACCCCACGACCAAGGAGCTGGCCGTACACGAGGTGTACTCCGCCATCGGCTTCCTGGAGGAGCAGCTGGGCGAGAAGTTTGACTGGGACGCCTTTGCCCAGGGCCTGGAGCGCGTGAACCAGGTCACGCGCGAGGAGCTCGAGCGCTGGGACATCTACGCCACCACGAACACGATCGGCATGAACGGCGTCTGCCAGGGCTTCTTCCGCATCTACTTCTACCAGCAGAGCGCCAACAAGTACTTTGACCGCGAGAGCGCGAAAATACTCAGGCTTTTCTATAAGGGCGTGAAGCACGGCATAAACACCGTGCCCTACGGGCGGCACCGCGCGGTCATGTGGAGCTGCGGCTCCACCTACAACTGCCAGGTGGCGGCCTGGCTCTACAACTGCTGGGGCATCGTGCCGGTAATCAACATGGACTCGCTCACGGGCCACAACCTGGTGGACACCACCGACCGCGACACCATGATCAGCGACGTGGCCGACTGGTACTGCCGCACGCCCATGCGCACCCACACCGTGGGCGGAAACCGGCACATACTGCAGGTCTTCGAGACCGCGCGCAAGTTCAACTGCGACATGATAATCATGTACGACGACATCGGCTGCAAGGGCATGGCCGGATGCCAGGGGCTCATAGAGGAGGAATTCCGCCGCCACTCGGACGAGTTCCACATCTGCTGGCTGCCGCACGCGCTGATGGACTACCGCACCGTGCCGCCCGCAGAGGCGCGCAAGGCGGTCAACGACTACATGCGGACCGTCCTCGGCGAGGAACCGCTCGACCCCACGCTCGAGGTCTTCGACGACGACGCCGGCTGGTAAGGAGGACAGCTATGAAATCTGTTTGGAAAATAGTTCTCGGCCTCTGCGGCCTCACCGGCGGGCTCTTCGCCGTATACTACTACAACCTGGACATGAAGCTCATGCACCGCGTCGTCATACCGCTGCTCAACAGGCACTATGACGCGCGCAAGATAGAGCACGAGATTTGAGGTGGACGGCATGGTGAACGCTAATATCATCCCCCGCGCGCTGACACCGGAGGAACGCGAGGCCCGCAAACGCGGCGAATACGACAGCTTTGCCAACTACCTGGTCTACTGCCCGCGCTGCGGCTGCATGGCCAAAACAAACATGTACGTCATGCGTGCCGAGGCGTACATAGAGGAACTGGGCGGCACGCCCT
>OLRU01000222.1_pt1 | contig 72039 bp, 53 predicted proteins | sample 1672961 | NCBI WGS metagenome assembly OLRU01 (sample SAMEA3136741, study PRJEB25190) | human gut metagenome | biome: human gut; feature: human-associated habitat; material: faeces | place: Austria | collected 2013
GAAAGCCGGACTGGCTGCCCGGCTTTCCTGTCCAAATTTATTGTAATAGGAGGGAGAAGAATGGATACAACCGCAGCAGTTAAAAGCGACAGAAACTTATATCATGACAGTACATACGAGATAGTATCAATAGCGGCATATTTGATTGGCGTACCTGAGCGTATATTTCTAAACGACCACGAGCCACCGAAAATAGAGGTTTACAGGAGACTCGACTTAAACAAAAACGCGCGCATTATACGGCACCTTTGCCTTTTGCGCACGGCGATAGAACATAATTATAAATTCATAAACGAGCTGATGAAGTTTGAATTTAAGAGCATCATCAACATGCCCGAATATGTGCCGTATGAGAGCATACGGCAGCTCGCCGAGGACGGGGTCAGCGTAGCCAGAAAGTCATGTCAGAAACCGAGCGATTACATAGTGGAGATCAACCGCGTTATTTCAGACCGTATTAATAACTGCAAATCCCTGTTTCCAATGTGGCTCAATTGGGAGTATATGCGGGATATTTTCATCATGCCAGACGGCCTCACTAACGAGGGAACGAAGGCCGCAGCAGACATCTATTACGAGAACAAGCCGTTTTATCCGTATCAGGTGTATATGAACTGGCCGCCGAGCGACGAGGGCAATATATTCTACAACGACAAGAAGTTTATAACGCTGCTATACGCATGGCACAATGATTACTTCGCAGACATCAGCAAGGTCACGGATGCCGGGGTTTACGTCAAAGGCGGCATTTACGATTTCATAGACGACAGCGGAACGCTGGTCATTATTGTGGACTGCGAAAACTCCGACCCTTACAAGCTGTGCTCTGTATTAAAGAATCTGGACTGGTCGTACACCTCCAAGGTACAGAGCATCATCCTCTTTGACGACGTACACACAGCAAGCGCGTGGAGCATCCTCAAGCGCTTCACGGACATACCCGTAGATCACATCACAGTTGAACGGATAAAGAGTACCAAGTCGCTCGTGGATGTCATGCTGACTGCAAGAGCATGTCAGGAGCACTACGAAAAGGGCGTGGATTCGTTCATCATTGTTTCGAGCGATTCGGATTACTGGGGGCTCATAAGCTCGCTGCCGCGGGCGAGGTTTCTCGTGATGGCCGAGCGCGAAAAATGTGGCGCGGACATGAAGAACGCCATGATGAACTCGGGCATTTTCTACTGTTACATAGACGATTTCTATTCCGGCAACACCGACGACATGAAAACCGGCGCTCTGTTCCGCGAGCTGCACCGCTACCTAGACAGCGCAGTACACTTGAACGCAAACGATATGCTCGACGCAGCCCTCGAAGCCACGAGGATTAGCATGACCGCCGTTGAGCGCAAACAGTTCTACGACAGGCACATAAAGCAGATGAAGCTGGAGATTGACGAAAACGGAGACGTGAGTATTGAGCTGAAGCGGTGAACCGTTTCAAAATAGCAGCATGGCATAGCGCATAATGCGCTGTGCCATGCTGTTTTATTTTGGCCTACTGGAAGTACAGGCTGACGCTGGTTATTTTCTAACCGACAGTGGCTCAGTTAGCGGACGGTTACTGTCATCCAGTATAAATAGCTTTATGTTGTAGCTGTCTGGCAATTCAGCAACGGACATGCTCAATTTTACCGACGTATCTTCTTCAGATATTGTCCCGCTAGTCACGCCAAACATCTTGCCGCCCGAATCATATGCGGCGACTACTACGTTGCACGCACCAAGGTCTTCGACTTCAATTGACTTTTCTTCACCGTTTATGGCTACCGTAACATCTATTGGGTCTACGATGTTCAGCGCGGATTTGATGGCCTCGACAATATGTGGACGACCCCATTTTTGAGCGCGCTTATCATAAAGCCAGAAGTGGCTGCCGTCTGTACTGTAATAGCTGTCCTCCCACCACAGGCATGGAACGCCATTTTCAGCGGCGGCATTGAAATAATATTGAGCCCTTTGAGTCTGATCTTCAACAGAGAGCCTGTGCGTCATGGCGACCTCGCCTATTATCACGGGGATTCCGGTGCGCTCCTTAAACTCGCTTATCTCAGCAAACAGCTTGTCCGTATCATTTTTACAATACTCGTAATTATTTACGCCTTCAATATAGTCCGGCTTCTCAAGCGTTGCGTATGTATGAACCTGCACCATCAAGTATTGAGGATCCGCGCCTTTTGGCAGGGCGAAGCCGTCCAGCCTGTCATACTGACTATAGTTAGCGACGGAGAGGCATAGTAGGCGTTTATCATTATATCCACCCGTGGTGCGCACCGTGTCCACAAAAATCTGATTCATCTCGTTTACGCGCTGTGTCTGAATACTACTCCAGTCATAAGGCGCTGTTTCGTACCACTCCATAGTCGGCTCATTGCAGGCTTCAAAAATCAGCTTTTCGGGATAGTCCTTGAAATACTCGGCGATCTGCTTCCATGCCGCAGAAAAACGTTCTTTCACATAGCTCCAATGCGGCTCATACATCCACTCACGGCTCCACTGGTCGCCCACATATGACCCGTTCAGATAGTCGTTATGCATATTGATAATGCAATATGCGCCGCTGTCAAGTATGTAATTCACCTGCTCTTTGACTTTGTCAAGCCATTCAGTGTCAATCTTAAAGCCGTTCTCATTGTCGATAAACGGCGTCCAGGTGACTGGTAGGCGAACAACGTTCGCACCCTGTTCAATAAAAACATCGCCCAGCTTGTCCTGGCCAAGCCGCTCACGCCCATACATATAAAGGCTCTCTACTTTATCGTTCATGGATGCATACGGCACAGACACTACAGTGACAGTCGCCTTAAATTGAGCTCCATCTAACTCATATGACGGCTCAGGTAAGACACTCTTATCAAAGTCAAGGAAATACGTATAGTATTCGTTTATATCTGGCCCGTTGCTCGCGAACTCGTCATAGTTTTGATTAATTTCCGGCAGATAAGTAGTTGTGCCATTGCTGTACTCAATTCTGCTGTCGCTAAAGCTCAGCGTAAATGGCTGGTCTTTGACGTAGCTCAAAATACCGATAGTAAACAACTCGCTGAACCAGCTCGGAGTATAGTTCGTGTTATAGTTGGGAATATCAACACTTATCTCAAATTTGCCATCGTGAAGCCCAACAAAAGACAGCCACTGGAAACTGTTGTCCCAAAACCAGACAGCGATGCCGAATGGCGCGTTCTCATAATATCCAACCGGGTTGCCGTGTTCATGAGGTACATCGGCCATAAGTAAATCTACATAATTCAGCCCCCAGGTCATCTCCGACACGGCCTCTTTGGCCGTGATCGGAGTGAACTGCGTTTCAGCGTTGTCTGCGGCCACAGCCACGCTTCCGTAAAGCATAGCCGAGAGGATAACAAGCGCTAATACGCGGACAAATGGTTTTTTTCTAATTCTCATTAAGCCTCCAATTTTATTCACACGCTGATTTCCTGCGCAGCAGCGGCCGGGGTGTAGTTGAACTCATCGAGTATCAATAGCTTGGCGTGGTCGGCAGCGTCGTATACATCGTCGCTCACGCCTATCTGAGCCTCACCGTTGGAGATCGCTGCGTTGCCGCAGTAAATCATCGCGCCATCGCTGTTATAGAGGGAAATCATCACCATTACGCCGTCCAGATCTTCGTCCGTGCGGAAGCTGATGATATTTCCGGCCTCGGTCGTATAGAATACCATTTCAAAAGTTGCGGTTTTACCCATGTATTCTACGGTCACGGTTTTAAGTCCTGAGGTCTGGTCATCGTAGCTCAGCGTGTAGTCATCGATCTGGAGCTCGCGCCCGCCGTAATCGCCGACTATGTAGAGCCCGGCGAGGTTGACCGCGCCCTCGGTCTGTACTGTCTGCTCCGGCAGGCTGTATACGCTTATGCCCTGTAGCGTCTTGTTGTCCATATACCAGGCGGTGAGGCCATTATTGTGCGCATAGCGGTAAGCCGTAGAATTCGTATAGCAGCAAATTGTAAGATAGGAGCAATCTCTGAAGTTTGTGTTTATGCTTGTGACCGTGTTGGGTATATACAGATTTACAAGCGTGCTGCAGCCGGAAAAAGCGTTTGCCGCGATACTTGTCGTCGTATCAGCAACGTTGTAATACGGCCACACACGGCAGGACGGATACTGGATAAGTGTTGTCTTGTCGTAATTGTAGAGCACGCCCCATTCGTCCGTGCTGTAGCGCAGGTTTCCGGCGGCGACAGCAAATTCTTCAACGCCGGCGCCGCTGAACACGCTGCTCTCGATGCTGGTCAGGCTGGCTGGCAGTGTGACGGAAGCTATGCCAGTGCATCCATAGAAGCCGTATGCGCCAATGCTTTCGATTCCTTCCGGCAGCACCAGGTTACCTATTTCGCATACATTGCCGGCAAAAGTCAGCTTTTTCAGAGAAGTGCAACCACTAAAGCAGCGTTCCGGAATAACACTCGGTATAGCGGGCAGATTTATTTCTTCAAGATATGCGCAATCTGTGAACGATCTGGCATATAAATCTCCGCCCAAAATCGTAACCTTTTTCAGTGAGCCGACGAGCCCTCCACCATTCCATCCACCCAAGCTATTTACACCGTATGTTCCGTCACCAAACGCCTCCTCGAACCACGATGAATAATATGGAAAGCCTTCTCCCACGTTCTCCCTTGTTCCTATAAACGGTAGCGTTATCTCCGTGAGATTGGTAAGGCCGCAGAACGCCTGATTGTATATTGCGGTCACGTTCCGACCTACCGTCAGCGTCCTGATGTGCTCGTTGTCGTAGAAGGCGTACGAACCTATAGTCTGTACTGTCTCGGGCACCGTGAAGCTCTCGTCGGCCTTGCCGCCCGGGTAGACGTACAGATACAGCGTGCCCACGTCATAGAGCACACCGTCGATGGAGCAATAGTATTCATTGCCTTCCGACACCGTTATGGACTTGAGCTCCGGGCAGCCGACAAATGCGGTTGGAAGAATCGACGTGACGCCAGAGCCTATGGACACGCTTGTAACGTGCCGGTTTTCGCTGAATGCGTATGGGCCGATGCCTATAACGCGATAGATGCTCCCGTCTTTCACGACCGTGTCGGGAATTATCACCGCTCCCCTCTGCGCGCCATAGTAGCCAGAGTTGTTGGGTGTGTTGGAACCGTCACCGACTACTGCAGTCTTTGCGGACTCGTTCAGAGCGAACAGTATGCCCTGCGAGTTGCGGTTGTCATCGTCCAGTGCACTGTAGTCGGAAAACTCCTCCACGCACGCGGCGTAGTAGACGTCCCAAAGCGGGGACGACCAACCGCTGGTGTTCTCGTGGTAGTAGATTACGAAGCCGTTTTCGTTATTTCTGTCGATATAAAACGCATCTGCTCCTATACTTGGGGCGTCACCTAGAAACTCGGCGTAGACAAGGTTAGGGCAGTTGAACGCTTCGTTGCCTATTGCGGTCACAGTAGCTGGAATTACGACGGTCTTTATCTTACTATATTGTGAAAATGCCCATCCTTGTATACTGCTTACCCCGTCAGGAATCACCAGATTTTCAATCAATTCACCAGAAATATATAGGGAGTCAACATAAAACAAGAATCCTCCATTTGGTAATTCCAAGCGAAACCAATCACTTATGGTGCCTTTAAAAAATAGTGAGTCGATATTGCATCCTCGAAAAACATGAAAACCCACTAATTTCAGACCGGCTGGTAATTCGATGCTCGTAAGTGCAGCACATCCGTCAAAAGAATTATCGCCCAAAATCTCAAGGCTGTCGGGAAGATCTACAGCGGTCAAAGACGTGCAATCTTGAAACGCTTCTTGCCCCACAGTCACGACGCCCTCGTTGATAACTATGGATTCAATGATGCCGCGATAATTGTACCAAGGAGCGTGACCATTGGAGTATACGTAATTTTGATACATCGCCCCATCACCGCTGATGACCAACTCGTTGTTGTTGTACAGCACCCACGTCATATTTGAGCCGCATGTACCGCTGTCAATCACGCCACGGTAGAACTCAAACTCTGCGGTAACGACGTAGTCCACACCTGCTTCGGCGGTGAAACTGTTGCCCTCTATGGGTGAGTCATTGACAAGGATAGTTTTGAGGCGGTATCCAACTTCAGGTGTCGCGGTGACGGTTATGACGTCGCCGGGGATGCAGTAGGCGTCGCTGAGCGCAATGTAGCCGTGCTCGATCTGCTGCGCGCGAACGGTACGAATGTCGTCGAAGGAGTCAACATATGACCTCGGCGCGTCAATGAGCGCGTCGTTGCCGCTGTTCCAGGCAATGCTCGACCACTTGTTCTGGTCGCCGACGAAATAGACCTTGTCGAGATTTGAGCAGTTGGCGAAGGCATTTGTGCCTACGCTGGTCACACTGTCAGACATGCGCACGGACTGCACGCTGCTGCCGTAGAAAGCGCTCTCACTAACGCTGATAACGGTTGCGGGAATGGTCACGCTGTTGAGGTTTACGTATTGAAAAGCACATCTGGGGAGGCTTATTACGTCTTCCGGTATGGTCAGATTGGTGAGCTTTTCTCCGTTTATGTAGAGGTTGCAGGGCTGCTGCATGGGGACACTATCCTCATTATAGATAAAGTCTATATTTAGCCACTGGGAGAGAGTGCCCGAAAAATGGATTTCTGTAATGGCTGTCCCTTCAAACGCCCATCTGGCATAAATACTCTCTAAGGACGCAGGAAAATAAATCGAAGTCAAGGCTTGGCAATAACTAAACGCGTGCGCCCCTGAAATGGTGGTGATTCCTTCAGGAATGACGATGGAGGTTAAGCTGTCGCAGTTACAAAACAAATAATCCTCAATTTCTTGTAAGCCCTCCGGCAAATGGATGCTTTCCAGACTGCTGCAATTATAAAAACAATATGCCCCCAATTTTGTCAATGACATCGGCAAATCTATAGTTGACGCATTGCTTAGATCGCTGAAGGCGGCATACCCTAATCCTGTTATGCCATCTTCGACAATTACACTGTAAATCTGGTTCCGATATGCATACCAAGGCGCGTTTGACCCGTTTCCATAGTCCGGCGTATCTCCGGTGCCGGAGATGGTCAGCACGCCGTCCTCGCTGATGCTCCAGTGCATGGCGCCGTCGTTGAAGTCTGCCCCGGCGATTTCTCCGTCCGCAAACGCGAACGTAGCAAGGCAGAACATCGCCATAACGATGAGCGCGGTTTTTAATAAGATTCTTAATGGTTTTTTCATTGGTTGGTTCCTCCCAAAATAACAAGCTCGTCACGCCATCACTCTCTTGCAGCGTATGCGGCAGCGGTCAACGGCTCATATGTCTCCGGGTCTATTAAGAATACCTTTGCCGTATCCCATGGCCTCTCGGTGTAGATGGCAACATTGGTGTATGACGGCTCAGTTTCTGACACTTCTATATAGAACATTGAGTTGTTAACCATGCGCCCATTGTCGTAATATGCAATAATAGCTGTGACATTTTTCTTGCCATTGCTGTAAATATAAAACTCTACGTTCCCTTCCTGTTCAGCCTTCATGTCGCTAATCGCGACATGCGTTTCACCAGATAGCATCCCTGGAACAACTCTCACTTCGACCGGACTATATCCCTCGACCTGGAAGAAATCATCCGGTATATACTCAAGAGCAAGCTCCCCGTATTCAGGCAGGCTGTCATCTGTGTGTATTGTCACCTCGAACAGTTCACAGTCTAGTATGCAGGTCTCATCACTATACCACGAGATAATTCCTGTTTCAGCGTTGAACGTAAGGTTTTCCGCTTCAGGCAGACCTTCTCCGGGTTGAACGTCCACTAAGACATAACCGTCGGGTACAGCTATATTGAACCTGAATGCAGCGACACCCGGGCAGTCAGAACCACTGACAGCAAACATTGCATCGCCGCTCTCAGACAATTGTGCATCGGAAACTGTGACTTTGAACACTTCGCCAACGGACATGAGATTTATTGTAGATGACACCGAGTCCACCATCTCACTGTTTAGCAGCTGAGCCAGCGCTGTAAGATCCTTTACATCGAGAGAATCGTCATAGAATACATCAGCAGCAATCTGTTGATTGGCATCCAGAGTCTCCTGGCCGTTGAACCAGCGCGCAAAGTAGACAATGTCCTTCATGTTAACGGCATTGTCGTAATAAATGTCGCCAATCTCACGATCCAGAATATGAACTGCGCCCGGCTGTACGGAAAAGCCTACTTCTTCTTTATAGGCGTTGCAGATATCCTCTCGGCTGAAACCCAATGTGATCGGGATTTCCTGCATCTCTCCCGCCGTAATCCATGTTATTGTGAAGGCTCTGCCATTGGCCGTGACGTCCTCCGAGCTGTACCACGTGATATGCAGCGCCTCTCCGTCGGCTATTGAGTCTATGTTCGACGTCAAACTGCCGATTGCCAGGCAGTCTCCCGCTTCAACTGATACAGGCGTAAGCACTTCAGAATCATATTCAACATCCACACTGAACGCGGCAATGCCTGGATTTTTCACTATATGAACCGCCGTTTCCGCGGTATTGCCTGACACTGCGCGCGCGTCCATGACGACGAATCCGGCGCTGCTGGCCACAGCTACCTTTACCTGGCATACATCGTAAAGACCGTTTTCCGTCTCAGCTCTAATTTCTGCCGAACCTGAGGACAGTGCTTTAATAACTCCTGTGTTGTTCACAGAAACGATGTCAGGATCGCTGCTGCTCCATGCAACATCCTTCATAGTAGTGTTGGAGGGCTCAATAGTTGCTGAGAGTTGTATGCTCTCGCCTATGGCCATGCGGGCGTCTGTCCGGTCTATGCTTATGCCCGTGGGCAAAACGGTCTTGTTCCTGACCGTGACCTGGCAGGTCGCTATTTGGCCGGAGGTTGTTTTGACCGTGATAAGGGCCGTGCCGGCTCTGTTGGCCGTGACAAGGCCGCTGGAATTTACGGAGGCTATACTGCTGCTACTGGTTGACCAGGTCAGCGAATCTGTGGTTCCATCCGGCTCCACTGTCGTCGTGAGCATATGCGTCATTCCGACTTCCAACGTCAGTTCGTTTACGTCCAGACTGACCGAAGTTGACGGTTTCTCCACGGTGACGGTGCAGCTGCCGGATATGCCGCTGGCGGTTGTCGCGGTTATGGTTGTCGAGCCAACTTTATGCCCGGTGACAACGCCGTTTTCCACGGTGGCAACGCTCGCGTCGCCGGTTTTCCAGGTCAGCTCTGCCGCACTGTTGGACGGGGTAAACGTCACCGTTACCTGTTTGCTGTCCCCAACATCGACGCTGAGGCTGCTTAGGCTGACCCTCGTGACGTCTGCCGGGTCAACCACCACTTCACAGGAACCGGTTGCGCCGGACAGCGCCAGCTCCACGGTAATGGTCGCGGTGCCCGCCTTGTTTGCCGTAACAACGCCATCCTCGCTTACCGTCGCTACAGATGTGTCGCTGCTTGTCCACTTTATACCCTGTGGATCGTTATCATCTATATTCGTTGTCAGGGGCAGCGTGTCGTTGGCCTTCATGCTGTACACCGACTGCGAGAATGTGACGTTCTCGAGAGGCTCCCACACATATACGACACAGTTAGCGCGCTCACCGTCCGCGGACCACGCGGATATGACCGTCGCGCCGACGCCCGTTGCGGTCACTTTGCCGTTCGCGCAGGTCGCGACGGAAGTGTCGTCCGAGCCCCACTGTCTAACCTCGAATTGCGCCTCCAGGTCTGCGCTATCGCCGACGTTGAGAAACAGTACGGAGTCGTTCAGCGGCCTGTAAGGCACGCCCGTAGGCAGCGGCAGACCGCTGTTCCACTCGGGGTCTATTATCCAGTCAGTGCCAATGTTCCAGCTCGCAGGGTATGTGTTGGGGTCTTTGAGTTCTTCGTATTCCAAACCCTTTCCGGTTATTTGTTCTCGCAGCCCATTACAGTACATCACCGTTGGTCCTACAATCTTTACTCCACTTTTATTAATAATTGAAGATGCATAAAATAAGCTTACTGTTTTTGACAAAGTAATATGTGTTGATAGAGCAATGTTTTCATCGCCCATGGAAACATTGGCTGTATTAACACATAAGTAGGGCTCGAACGAAGTTCTTGCAGTTATTGACCCAACTGTCTCCCACTCATTGGCAGTTATATTTCCGTTATTAACACACCTATCTATATTACCTGTAGCGTAACCTTCTATTCCAGCACAATATCCCAGTGAGCCATAAATCGTAGCATTATTAACACAGCATGAAATTTTTTCTACTCCTCTACCGCTAATTCCCCCGGCATAAGTTGTTCGTTGGGCGCTGCTCCAGCCACCCCAACTATAACTAACCGTTACATTTCCATCGTTTGTGCAATTTTGTATGGTTTTGCACTCTCCTCCGGCTATTCCCCCTCCATAAATATGATAACCTCCAAGTCCACTAACTGAGCCGGTGTTTTTACAACCATCAATCGTATTTAATCCTCTCCCGGCAATGCCTCCACAATACGGATACATACAGTATTTATAATTATGTCCAGAATAATTATACGCACCCCGTGAAATGACTGTTCCTGAGTTAATACAGTTATAAACTGTAGATAAAGCGGCTTCGTCAGTGCCCACAATACCTCCGCTGGCCATCTTGCTTTCTTCTTTATATGCTCCGTTAATTATTGCTTCCACATCGCCGTAGTTGTTGCAATTTGCTATTGCAACTGTTGAGTCACATATACATCCGATTATTCCACCAGCTTGCGGGATTCCAAGTGCTAGTACTTCTCCGCTATTTACACAATTATCCACCCTTGAGTTGCTATTAATTTGTCCTATGATTCCTCCCGCACTAACTGGAATTTTACCCGCTTCAGCCGACACGCTCGCCCCGTTAGAGCACCTGGTCACAGTTCCCTCGCACAATCCGGTAATCCCGCCTGCCGCCATTTCCATGGGCGAGCCGCTTACGCTGACGTTGCCGGACAGCACCTCGCAGTCGGTAATCAGCCCGCCGACGCCGACGGCACCTGCTATACCTCCGGCGTATCTGCCGCCGGAGATGTTTATATTATCGAGCTTCAGGTTCTGAACCGTGCCCTCCATATAGCCGAACAGTCCGGCGTATTTCAAATCTGTGCGGTTGGCGGTCAAATTGGAGACAGTAAATCCCTTGCCGTCCAGAGTACCGGTAAACGAACCATCCCACTCGTTTCCGATTGGCTCAAAGTTTCTCCCGGACAGGCTGATGTTGTTACCCAGGACGTAATATGCGTCCAAATCGTCATTTATTGCCTGCAGCTCCGCCGCAGAGGTTATGACATACGGAGACTCCGCCGTCCCGCTGCCGCTGATTGCCGCCGCCTCTGTCCCGGGGAGCATGCAGGACATCAACACCAAAGAGAACGCCGTACCTATAAGGAGTTTTATAAGCCGCTTCATTTACGCAGCCTCCTTCACAAAATTCTGCTCATTTGTCACGACAGTAGAGCCGGTATCCAGAGAATTGCTATAGCTGATTTTGCTTATAAGATACACGCCGCCGTTGGAGTTGTTGCGCAGTTCCACATCCTGCACGCTTACGCTGCCGGCATCTATATACTGCCGCACAAGACCGGACAATATCAGCTTGTCCTGAGTTATAGCGCCGCCTGACTGCAGGTCGCCCTTGAGAGTCAGCACGCCCTGCCCTGACATGGCCGCGTCGGAGATATACAGGTCGCTGCCAATCGTCATCTCGCCGTTTTGGGAGATTCCAGACGCCCTTATGTGCGCCTGCTTGCCTACGATTATTAAGCTGTTTTCGTCCACGCTTATACCCCCTCCGGAAACGGTCAGGTTGCCTGTTATAAGGAGAGTTGCGCTTTTAAGGCTAATGCCGTCTGTCACGGTCAGAGACCCGTCAATCTTTAGACTGTTGCCATCCAGTGTAAGAGCTCCGTCTATTGACTGATCTCCGCTGAGCGTCGTATCGGCCTCAATTCCAAAGCCACCCTCACCCACATGGATGGGATTGCCGCTTACGGGCGCGCCGGTGTTCTGATAATTTGCACTGGCATAGATGTCACCTTCGATGTTGACACCGGAGGTCGAGGTGTTTCTGATAAACAGGTCAGTTGTTCTCACCGTACCATACACGTTTTGCCTGTATCGCCCGTCCAGCACAAGGACTGTAGAAGTAAGCGTGCCCGTAATGTCGCCCTTAACGCGTATTTCCCCATTGCAGGTCAAAGAGTCGGAAATAAGATCACCGGCAATTGACACGTATGCCGTTGTATTTATTGTACCGCCGCAGGTAGCCGTACCGTTTACATTGATGGGACCGTCGCTCGTTATGCTGCCCTGGGAATTCAGGCCACCGGCTGTCACCGCCGTCCCCGAAAACGCAGCCGTGTCTTCTATGTACAGGCTTCCTGTAACCGTCAGAGCGCCGCCGCTGACAGTCCCGCCATCTCGGATTGTGAGGCTCCCGTCGATTTCCGCATCTCCACCAAGTGCATAATTATGCACAGAGAGATTCCCGACGAAACTGTTGTCCGTTAGCACGCCTCCGTCGCCCAGCATCAGGGCATCACCCGTAATCGCTCCTGTGTCCAGCTGGGTCAGCGTTTTGCCCGCGGTCACTTCGCCGTCAATCCTTATGCCCTTAGGATTATTCAGCACTATGGTTTCTGCCGTAAGATTGCCCACAATTTCCTGCGGAAGAGAACCACACATATTAAGTTCCGACAGCGACGCACTATCTGAGACCGAGACGTCTCCTCCGACGCTAAGAGCGCATACGCCGCTAATACTTTCGCAAGCAATGTCAACAGCCCTGTGCACCATAACAGCGCTGCCGGCCGAAAAATTAGGATTTTCACTCAATGATAAGTTGCCTTCAACAACAACGGAGCCGGAGTATATTGTGCTCCCGCTGTCATAGAGCGAGCCTTTAATTGTGTCTCCGGACAAAGACACATTTTGGGTGGACAGATCACCGTTGAATATGCTTCCTGTCAGTATTCCTCCGTCAAGCAATATGTTCTTCCCATTGACAACTTCTGTTGCAGGGGATGATAACTCCTCAGTTACGGTTACCTGCCCCTGCACATCCAGCGACGTACCAGAAACATTCAGCTTGTCGCATGAGAGCTTTCCCGAAATAATCTGTCCAGTATCTGATTGCATATGCAAAGTCTCCACCGAGCCATTGTCTGCGGTTATATTACCGCTTACAAGCAATTCTCCACCAGTAAAGCTGCCGCGGAGATACAAATTGCATACTTCCATAGGGGAATTGCTTCTTGAACTATAAACGCAGTTGGCGACATTCATTTCGCCCGTTATCTTGAGTGTTGCATCATTAGTTAAGGTTACGTTTACTGTTCCGCTTGGGCAATACAATTCGTCGATCATCACTTGACCCGATACGACGCCCACTGTAGCTCCCGGCGACGCGCTTAAATACGATATACCCAGCGGAATCCCTGGATATCCTGTTATACCTAAAGTACCATTGACCGTCAGTCCTCCGGCAAGTTGGCTGCTGAGTTCCGGCAAATAGATTAGCTTGCCGCCCCTGTTTATAATTCCTGTATATCCGGTACGTTCGTCATAATCAATAGTGATAATGTCGTCAGTTTCTACTGTGACCCCATCCATGGGTGGGATCACCGACGCCGCTATCAACGCGTCTATACTTGTCTGATAAAGAAGCTTTAGAGAATCCGCAGTCTCACTGCCCCATATTATCTGGCCTATCAAGGAATCGATTTGTCCGGCAGAAATACCATAAGCGACTTTTTCCCCATACAAACGCACTTTTTGCAGAATCATAAGGTCGTCCAGTACGACCGCCGCATTTTCATCGCTTGGCTCAGCCTGATATTCTGCGACGTCAGCATTGTACATTTCAATGCACAGATTTGTAATATCCTCCAGACATAAGAGTTCGTATGTTTTCTTGCAGGTGTCTTTCAGGCCTATCGCCTGGTCAGCAACCCACATAGTAATGTCTGCCACAGCAACAGCGCGTGATGCCGCCGCACTGGCAAGTGACGTTTCACTAATATGATACAGTTTGGAAAAAAGCTTCTTGCTACCGTTAACAACAGTACTGCTTGTAGTATTATTCTCACGCAGATATCGTATAATTGAGTCATAACTGAGCAGGTTAGTATCATATTCGTCTGAAAGCATATCAGAAAAATAGCTTATTGCCTTTTTCAAGTCCTCCTCTGAAGCAAACTCCGACAGTCTTTCAACTCCTCCGGCGAAAGATTCCTTCTGCCCTTGTATACTGTTTATGTATAAGTATCCTTCGAGAGAAGTTTCTGCAATATTCAGAGTTTTGCCGGCTGTACTCAGAACTTCTATTACGCCATCATCTACCAAATACCCCGCGAGATAATCGTGATACGAATAACCCATAAAACTATCTGCCGGTGCCATAACTGCTAAATTACCTATGGTTGCAAGGCAAGCTGCCGCTTCAGCTAATGAGGCAGCGTCTTTGCTCTCGTCTCCATTTTGCAGCTGAGAAAGCGATGTCATAAACTTCGTGCCTGCGTCAATGTATGGCATAGCATACTTGTCTATATACTCTGCATCAAATGCTGTTAAATTTGCTGCCCCGACCACCGCCGATGCCTGCGCTCTGCCGACGCTAATGAATTTGTTCATATAAGAAACCGCATCTTTTATCTGGCGTACAAGCACTAACGTACTTTCGCTTTCTCCCAATGTCGTTCCATCGGATGCCGTATATTTCTCTGAAAAAATAGCTTTGAGAAGGCTCTCATATCGTAATTCATCCGTGCTGGCAGTGAGGTCATCTATTGTCTCCTCAACTTCCGATTTGCCGGTAAACCAACCGGCGAGCCATGAAAGCAGATTTCCGGCCTCATCAACTAGCCCATTTATATATTCGTCGCTACTATAGATTTTCTCCATTATATCAATCATGGATTTGTACAACGAAGATACCGTTTGCCCATTTGCGTCTATGCCACGGTACGTATTCAAAGCCTCTCTGGCCATGCTTTGGTTATGTGAAGTTGCCTGCTTAATTGCCATTGGATTATTTACTCGTGAATCGTCTACCAAAGTCTCTATAACCCAATGCCTATTGCCGTAGAGCATTGCATCCAGCAAAGCCGTATTTGGCGTTGATTCAGTATTTGTGGCAAAACTTTGTATAAAAAATGAGCTAATTATCAAGATAAGTATAATCAACGAGAAAGCTTTCTTCCTCATTCCTCTCTCATCTCCCAACGAATTGATTCTTGACCGTATATAACTCGACTTTGTCGGCTTTGACTTCTCTATTCTGAATGCATTATGATATAATAATGCAAATCGCCTCAGAAACCATCCGTTATTTCCCATAAACACAGGCCTTTATCTGTGCTGCCGACCACGCGTCATACCGCGCTTTGTCCGTCACACCTTTATCGTCATTCCGCTCTACCAGCAATCGGCCGCCAGCAAAGTCCATTTCAAAATGCGTTCCGTTCTCGTAACGTCTTGAACACATGCCAATGGTTCCATCGCCGAACCGTTTTACACTGTCTCGAGCAAACTCCCAGGAAGTTCCCGTGAGTTTGCTCGAGTTTCAGCTACCCGTCATCCGTCTAGCATCTTTATTCGCACGTGGCTAGATGCCAAGTCGTTTGCTGTTAATTACTGATTGGAAATCTGTTATGCTTCTATACTCTCCATCACAGGCCTGTACTCACTGTCCAGCAGAATAAAGCTGACACGCTCTGCCCCGCTGGGGACATTGAAGTCCAGCGTCTGCCACGAGGCTGTGAGTGTGCGTGTGCTGGAACTGAGCATCCTTCCATTGGCGTCGTATGCGGCGCAGACTATACTCGAGCCACTGCTGCCGTAAACGGTCACACTCGCGGTGGAGCCATTGAGCTTGGCGTCGAACATGTCGTTCTCGACCTGCGCCAGAGTGAAATCGCTTAATTCAGTGACGACGAATGACGCAAACGTCTGGCCGTTCTCGACAGACAGCGTATACTCGACACGATCCACGCTGCCGTCGCTGAGCTCATGGAGGATTACAAGTGCGTCAGGGTCAACGCCGCTCGGGACAGGAAGAGTGACCATGACGGGTACTTCAAGAGGCTCGATGGCATTATCGAGCGTCATGGAGAACTCGACGGCACTCGAGTACTGAGAATCAGCATAATTTCCGGAATCATGAGGGGCGTCGATGGTCAGGGTTACCGGAGAGCCGGTATTTTGAACATTCATAACTGCGCCGGTGACGGCGATGTCATCTTCAGTGAAATGAGCGCTCATGGATTCGGTGACAATCACGTCCGATGTGAGCGACATCCCGCTCTCCAGCTCTGCCAGCTGGCCGGCAATTTGGCTGTCATCTGCCGCCATGGCCTCGGCGAGCAGGTCAGTATCGATGTCACGGACTGCGTCCAGCTTAGCGCTGTCCGTATCGAGAGCCGCCGCGCTCGAAAGCTCGGCACGGATTTCCGCGTACGGGTCAAGCTTGCCGTCTGTTTTGAGGTCGGTGACCTTGAAGCCCCATTTGTTGCCCACTCTGTCAGACACCAGCCTGATCTTTATCGTGTCGCCCTGTACGTGCACGGTCTTGTCGGCGAGCTCGGTGCCAGTATACTCGTTGTCGTCGCCCGGCTCCTCTCCGGAACCATATACATAGAGAAAGTCCATGTTTTGCTCTAGCGAAGTTTTGGCATCGAAAGTGACTTCAATGTACGTTGCGCCCTCAGCTCTGAGCACCCACAGCTCGTCGCTGTTATTAGCATAGTTATGGCTGCTCTCCAACTGTTCCGCAGAGTAGGCTGTATTGCCATTGACGGTGATATCGCAGCTGTCGCTCTTGCCGCTCCCATCAACGGCGGTAACTGTTATAGTCGCCTCGCCTTTCTTGTGCGCCGTTACAAGGCCCGTATCGTCAACTGAAGCCACGCTTGAGTCGGATGACATCCAGGTGACGCCTTTATTATAGGCGTTGTCTGGACGCACGCTGGCAGTCAGCTGCAAAGTATCCAAGACGTCCATAGTACGCGAGGAATAATTCAAGTACACAGATGTAACCGGCTGAACAACCGTTACCTCACACTGCGCGCTGGCATTGTCGCCGATATTCAGAAGCACGGTAGCTGTGCCAACGGCCTTTGCTGTGATAAGGCCGCTGTCCGTGACGCTCACAACACTGCTGTCAGTAGTCCTCCAGAAAACTTCATCCGTCGAATTTGGCGGCTCGACGCTGTAGGTCAGCTGATAGCTTTGCCCGCAGTTTAGTGTAAGCTCGGTCACATTCAGGTCAACAGAGGTCGCGTTGTGCTCCTGAGAGACGAATTTGAACCCGTTATTATTGGCAAACGTCTCAGCATAAGTACCCGACACGCCGTAGATAGTAAGCCTGTCCTTATAGTTGAATGCGTTCGTCTCAATAGACGTGACTGTGCGCGGTATGGTGATGGAAGTGAGACCTGTGCAGTTCGCAAAGGCGCTGCTGCCTATCTCCGTCACACCGTAGGGGATAACCACGTTGTTAAGCGCCGGACAGTTGCTGAATGCATTGCTGGGAATTTCCGCTATGCCATTTCCGAATGTGACAGAGGCCAGCTTTTCGCAACCATCGAAAGCATAGCTGCCGATTTCCTCAACGGTATTGGGTATGACTATGTTTGTGAGGGAATCACAGTTTCGGAAGCAAGAACTGCCAATGTCTTTGACGCCTTCGTTGAAGAGCACAGATGTCAGATCAGCACAGTTTTCAAAAGCAGAAGATCCAATATGGTAGCACGCGGCTGGAATCTCTATTTCTGTCAGTCCAGACCCTATAAAAGCATCACTATTAATATAGCTTACAGTCTCAGGGAGGGAGATAGTGGTAAGCGATGTGCAGTTTTCAAAGCTTCTTGCTCCTATCCGCTCAAGTTTTTCGGAGAGAGTGACGCTAGTCAACGCCCCACAGTTGCAAAACATATCATTAGGTATTTCTGTTATTGAGTTGGACAGTACGACATTGCTTAAGCTCGTACAGCCCTCGAACGCAGAAACGCCTATGCTCACTACGCTGTCTGGTATCTTTACGCTTGTTAATGAGGTGCAGCTGTCAAATGCAGAGCTCGCTATTTCTGTAACACTGTTGGGTATACCTATTTCGTGCAAGCTAACACAATTCTGGAATGCGTTAAATCCTATACGTGTCATTGTGTCAAGAAGTTGTACTTCCTCTAGGTTCTTGGCGTTATCGAATAGATTATTTACAACTTCCGTTGTCCCGGCCTCAAACGTTACTCTCTTAAGTCCACTTTCGCCGAATGGGCCGCCCGTTGTAATTGTATTTGCGGTCGCTAAAGATTTGGGAATCTCTATTTCGTATAGTAATGGACAATCGCCAAAAACCTTGTACCCAAGCTCCTGCAAATTCTTAGACAGTACGACATTGCTTAAGCTCGTACAGCCCTCGAACGCAGAAGCGCCTATGCTCACTACACTGTCTGGTATCTTTACACTTGTTAATGAGGTGCAGCTGTCAAATGCGGAGCTCGCGATTTCTGTAACACTGTTGGGTATACCTATTTCGTGCAAGCTAACACAATTCTGGAATGCGTTAAATCCTATACGTGTCATTGTGTCAAGAAGTTGTACTTCCTCTAGGTTCTTGGCGTTATCGAATAGATTATTTACAACTTCCGTTGTCCCGGCCTCAAACGTTACTCTCTTAAGTCCACTTTCGCCGAATGGGCCGCCCGTTGTAATTGTATTTGCGGTCGCTAAAGATTTGGGAATCTCTATTTCGTATAGTAATGGACAATCGCCAAAAACCTTGTACCCAAGCTCCTGCAAATTCTTAGATAGTACGACATTGCTTAAGCTCGTACAGCCCTCAAATGCAGAAGCGCCTATGCTCACTACACTGTCTGGTACAACAACAGACCGTATCAGCTCATTGTCCTCAAAAGCATCATATTTAATCTCCCTAACCTCATACCCATCGATCTCCGACGGGATGGCAAGAGCGGACGCGCCCCCGTTATATCCCGTTATAACGGCGTATTCCTGTCCAGCGTCGTCCTCTTCAACCTCATAGCTGTATATCTGCACAACCGTACCGCTGCCGTCCTCGTAGCTTTGACCATAACCCGGCGCGGGGTTGAAGTACGGCGAATCCGGAGAGGTGTAGTATTCGTAATCAGGGTCGATACCGGTTTCCTCTCCGCGAGTGCAGTAGCTGACTAGCTGACCATCTTCATAATGATAATAGACTCGTGCAGGGCTATTTGATTCAGTAAATATGTCTTCTCTTCCTGAATCATTGTACAAGTCTATGAAGATGTGAAAATTCACACTGTAGAATATATTAGCGTACAAATAACCTCTAAGTGTCTCGCATCTGGTGGGAGTTCCTTCACTGTGCTTATAAATATCATAATACATTTTAGCGCCCGCACTGGCACCCACCTCGCCGGAAAACACCCAGAGATCAGCAGATACTTTTATCGTTGCACCGAGTTGTACTGCTACATTTGCTGTAAACGTGAAGTCTCGCTTGTAGAAATCTTTTATAAATCTTACGGCAGCCAACTCACCGTCGCCCAAACGGTCGCTTATCTCAAAACCAGCTCTCAAATCTCCTTCCCAGGCAAGTGACATTCCTCCAGTCAAATCAAAGTCAATGGAAACAGACGCTTCCAAGAGGGACTCTATGCCTACCTGACCGATTGTGATTGACTTAGGTATTCCGGTATAATCCGACAAATCGAATGTTAAGCTAGCCGTAACTGTCACATCGGCGTCAAGTATTAGCTTCGCATACGTAGAGATAATGTTATACTTGTCGTCGTGTTCAACGTTTATATTTGACAGCAGGACTGTGACGGAGCCTATGTTAACACCGTCAAGCTTAACTTGGTGAGTTGCAGTTAGCTCTTTGTTGCCTTTATCATAATCAATTCCCTGCGGCTCAACAGAAAATAGCTGAATAGGGGCAGAAGCTCCCTTTGAGGTGTCTCGGACGTAGTAGGTAGTTGTTTCAGCAGGCACAAAGTATTCCAAATCAGCTTCGGCTGTTCCGGAATAACTGAAGTTCAGGACGGCGTCTTGTGTTCCATCCCGAGTGACGTTTATAGCAATGCTTCCGTCATTATTTTCAGCAGTGTCAATCGCCTTATACGTCATTGGGTAATCATCGAAGTAAACCGCAAATATATCTCCTGCGGCGATGGTTCCATCATAACCAATGATGGTAACAGTATTACTCTCCGAATCCCATATAACCTCTGTACCCTGCGGTACAACTATGACTCCTTCGGCAAACTCCACGGTGTTGTCTCCACCGCCCGTCGCATCTCCTGCCAGCACCTGCGCCGCATCGGCAAGCATGCTATCCGCTTCCGACGCAGTTATCGGCTGCTCGGGCATGAAGCTGCCGCCGGAAAGGGAAAACCAACCGCGGTTTATGGCGACCTGTATGTCATTTGGGTATGTAACGATGGATGACTCGCTGAACGTATATCCCGCGCTCTCGTCAAACTGGAAACCAAGCGCGAAGTTCAGCGTATGCGCGGCGAACTCACGCGTAGCCGGATCATTCGGTCGGAATGGATACCCCGCTTCAATATCTATAAGGCCGAACTCAACAGCCAGCAGTATATCCTGATAATACGGATTATCCGTAGTCAAATCGCTGTAATAGTTGTCAGGCATGGTGCTCGTGTCATCCACGGTCATGTTGAAAGTCTCAACGACCCTGGAGATCCACTCGGCGCGGGTCACTTCACCGGACGCCGCGTTGGCCGGTACTGCGCCTATAACAAAGGGAAGCACAAGAGCCAGTGCGAGCAAAAGCACAACGAATCTTTTTCCTGTATTCATTCTCGAATTCCTCCCGCCTCTTTTCCCTCTATATCACACCACCCAAGTCAGTATTTTGCCTGACTTGGGTGGCTGGGTTTTACTGCGCCGGGTCAGGCGCTTATTCTGTTATCCGAAAACGCGGGTAATCATCGCGGCGACTTCGGCGCGGGTGCAGTTGCCCTGCGGCGCTATCTCGGTCGCGCTGCGTCCGTTGAGGACGTCTTCGGCGACGGCCCATGCAACGGCGTCAGCCGCATAGGGGGAAACCTTACCTGCATCGGCGAAGCCGCTCAGGCTAGCCCTGGCGCTGGTATCAGCGCCGGTGTACTGCATGTGCCTGTAGAGCATAGCTGCGAATTGCTCGCGCGTCACAAGGTCGTTCGGGCTGAACGTCGTGCCGCTGGTGCCGTTGACTATGCCAGCGTTGCTCGCCCAGGTGACGGCGTCGGCGTAGTAAGCGCCGGGCGCGACGTCAGTGAAGTCGCTGCCGCCCCTGACGGCGGGCTCACCGTAGAGCCTGTAGAGCACGGTGACGACCATGCCGCGGGTAGTGGCAGTGTTCGGGCTGAACTCGCCAGTGCCCACGCCGTCCATGATGCCGTTGTTGTAGACGTATGCAACATACTCATAGAACCAGTCGCCGGCGTTCACATCGTTGAACGGCAGAGCCCCGGTGTCACGCACGAAGTGGGCGCTGACACGCACGTCGCTGTCAGGCATGGTGAACTTGTACTCGCTGCCGCTCCTGCGGACTTCAACATCATCGCCATTCTCGTCTATAACGGTGATGCTTCCGAGCCTGTAGCCCTCGTCGGGCGTCACGGTCAGAGTGATAACGCTGCCCTCGGAGGCATTGCCAAGGCTGGCCTTGACGCTGCCGTTCTCGCTGTCAGCGACGTCTATGTCGTAAGTCGGGCCGACGTTGATCGGGCGACGGCTCACGGTGAGGGTGCCAGGTACGTAAGTTATAGTCTCGTTATAATTGCCGGTTGCGGGAACAGCCGCACCGGAAGCAGTAATAGCGTACTCGCCGGGCTTGTCCATGTCAGCGTTGCAAGTTAGCGTCGGGTTCACCGCGAGACTCTCGCCGGAGGCGAGGCCGCTTACAGTGTAGGTGAGTTCGGGCATATCGCTGCCGACATAGGCTTCCTTGTCATCAACGGTGACAGTCACGGTCGCCTTGCTGATAGTAAAGCTCACGGTTGCGGAACCGACGTAATTCGGGTCATCCGCAGCAACGGCAATCACGAGCTTGTAGCTGCCCGCGTTCACCGGAGCGGCCGAGAGCACATTACCTTCAGCGTTCTGCCAAGTGTAGGTGTACGCGCTGACTTCAACCGTTTCACCGTTCGCGGCGGCGGTTGGGGTGCCGATGTAAGAGACCGCCTGGCCGTTGTAAACCTTGTCTGCAACGCTTACACCGCTGATGGTCACGGGCGTCTTGGCCACGGTAGTAAAGGTGAGAGTGGCGGTGATGTCGTTGTAGTTTCTGGTGGAGATTGTGACGTTATAGGTCTCAACCGTGCCCTCAGTCGTGATGTTTGTCGCGCTGGAGTAAGCAAGGCTGCCATTGTCAACGCTGATGCTCTCTATTATGCTGTTATCAACACTGTCGAGAACAACGTTGGTTATGGTTGCCTCCGCAGGCATGTTGCCGCCGAAGAAGTTGAGCGCAGTGAGCGTGCCGGTCTGAGCATCTGCCTGATTCATGATGATGTTAATGTTTAGCTCAGGCGCGTTTGTATAGTCAGCTTTGGTGATGTTCGCGGTTACACTCACAGGCTGTGCGGTCAGCTCATAGTTGTCCGCGTCAGCGCCGCTGAGACTGAATCCGGAGAATGTTATGCTAATGCCGTTTCCGACGTTCGCATCGGCGAAGGCAGCGGTACCGTTCACTACCTCCACGTCATCGTCGCCAACCTTGCCGCTGATAACAGCCGTGCCGGTTATCTGTGCCGTGGTGGTACCGTCATAGGTCTTGTTAGCTGCAGCAACGCCGGTTATTGTGACAGGCTTCGCAGTGATATTGGCGGTTGCGCTCGGCTGAGCAGACAGTTCGTAGTTATTTGCGTCAGTGCCGCTCAGACTGTAGTCTCTGAAAATAACGTTCTTTTCTGTTCCAACGTTCTTGTCAGCGAAGGAAGCAGTACCGGCAGCAACGCTAACAGTGTCTCCGGCAAGCACTCCGTCTAGAGTGGCAGTGCCGCTCACAATGGCGCTAGTATTGCCGTCGTATATCTTGTCTGCTACGTCGAGTCCGGTGATGCTGACAGGCTTCTTGGCTACATCAACGGTGTCGGAGGCAACTTCGACGTTTATGTAACTGCCATCGTTGCTGTTGAATAGCACCTTGTAAGTGGCGGTACCGGCGTCGGGGCGGTCATTGCTGTTCTCGACAGTGTATGTGCCTTCGACTTTTTCAGTGCCAACCGCAGCATCGATCTTGGATGCATCCACGGTCACAATGTCAGCCCAGGTGTCACCGTAAACGGCGTCAGATGCGACAGTAATGGCTTCATTAACGCCGGTGAAGGCTATGTCGACCATGGTGACGGTGATTTCACCTGTTTTAGTTCCGGTGTAGTTGCCGCTGGCGATGAAGGAGTAGCTGATTGTAGCGATATTGCCGGCAGCAAGTTTTGTTAGCTCTGATTCAATAGCAGCCTTGTCCATCGTGATGCTATTATAAGTATAAGTGGTCGTGCCGGTCACGGCCTCGCCGTTTACGCCGGTGAAGCTGGGCTCGGTGAAGCTACCCACGCCGACTACGACGTTCTGAGTCTTGCTGGTCGCGTCGATGAACTCATTGCAGGCGGTGATGGCCGCGTCGGCGATGGTCGTGGTAGTGCTGCTAAGCACATAGTTCTTGGCCGCGTCGCCGACGAGCTCAAGGGTGAGCTCAACCGTATACCCGCTACCGACGTCCTTTGCGGTGTAATTTCCGGCGGTCACATTGACGGTAACGGTCTCGCTGCCGACAGTGCCGGTGACGCTCGCGCTGCCGGTCACGGTACCGGCGGCGGTCGTGCCGTCGTAGACCTTGGAGACATCGACGTTGGTGACATCGACGGTGAGCGTCTTCGGCGTGATGCTGGCCTTGAGCTCGAGGTCTTCAACAGTGTAGTTGTCATCGCTGAGTGTGACTTCAACGGTCACGGTCTTATCCGTGCCGACATTCGCGTCGGCAAATGTACCGGCCGCGCTGGTGACAGTAACACCCTCGATGCTAACAACAGCGCCTTCGGTGGAAACGACCGCCTCGGTGTCGCCGTCATATTCCTTGCTGCTGGCAGTTATACCTTCGACGGTGACGGCCTGCGGGGCGATGGTCACTGTGCCAGTGTAGACGGTAACATCGTTGTACCCACTGCCATTGAACACGATGGTGTAAGTCTGTTCGCCGGCATCTGGCTTGGTATCAGCGTCCTCAACGCTGTATTCGCCCTCGACAGGCGTGCCGCCGACGTTAGCCGAGATATCACCAGTGACCTTGACAATGTCGCCCCAGGTCATGCCATAGGTAGGTGTATCGCTGATGGTGAGTGCGCTCTTAATTGCATCATCGTCGCCGAAGCTGATGCTCGCCACGCTGATACTGACAGAGTCGCTGGCCTCGCCGCAGGAGGCGGTGAGCGTGATAGTGCCGGGCGCGGCGCCGGCCTCGACGCTGACCTTGCCGCCGTCCGCTTCGACGCCTCTGAGCGCGGGCTCAGAACTCCAGACGACTTCGCCGCCCATCTCGCTGCCGTACTGGTCAAGCACTTTGGCGGTGTAGGTGACGTTGGTACTGCCGCTCTGCGGGATAGCTATGGTGTCGGAGGTTACAGCGGCTTCGCCCTTGTATATGTCGACGGAAGTGACAACGGACGCCGCACGCTTGACGGTGATGTCGGTTGTCAGACTCATCTCACCACAAGTGCCCTTAACTGTGAAAGGCTTACCCGTTGTATCAGTTATGGCTCCCTTAGCCTCATTGGTAATTGTAAGGAGCCCAGTATCACTGATGCTCACGCCGGCGACATCGTCCGGCTCGATCTTCCAAGTGAACAGGCCGCTGGACATTTCCACGCCGTACTGGTCCCAGACCTTGCCGCTGAACTGCACGGTTACGTCTTTGCCTTCGGCGGGGATCTCAATATTGGGGTCAAAACTCTCGTCGGGCTCATCGCCGGTAATAAAACCGGGCTCAGGCGTCTCCTTAGTTACGGAGAAGGTGCTTTCCGCGCTCTGTCCGCCGTAGGTTGCCTTTACCGTGTAGTCCCCGGCGGCGGCGGTGCTCTCCACCGTTATAACGCCGCCTTCAACGCTTACGCCGGCGGGGTCGCCGTCAATGGCCCACTCCAGGGCAGGGTCTTCAACGATATCGCCGTCCCCGTCCGTCACCAGCGCCTCATATGTAACGCTCTTTGTGCCTGCGACAGGGACAAGATTCTCTTCATCCCATTCGGCTTTCGGAGCCGCTATTTCGCCGCTGCCATTGGTGTATACAAGAACAGAGTTGGGCACTAGAATGGGGAGGGTGAGATCAGACGCATTATATTCGTAATAATCGGTTCCGTTATAATTGCCGAATTTTGTCTCTTCCGTCACAAATTCAATGCTAGCGAAATCTGATTCAGTCAAATCATCTTTTGCAGTGCATTGCATTACCGCAAGTTGGCCGCTTTCAACTACCTGCAGGTCGTCAAAGCCGACTTGTTGCGTTAATCCGTTGACGCCCGACCAAGTAAACATGGCTATATCTTCACTGTAATTTGGGTTTACGACAACTGATCCCGCTATTGGCCCTTGGCCCTGTATAGCATTGATCGAAATAAGCTCGGGGTTATACCGTATAAAAACGCCCATGGCGTATACATTGCGTTCTTCGGTATTGCCCGCAAAGTTAACAAACAGATAAAACGTGTCTCCAGCCTTTACTGAAGTCACTTCATTTTGCTCGTCGTAGGTATAGTTGTCCTGCGCGGAAAACGAAATGCTGAACAGCCCGTCGTCAACCGCGACGCTTGGTATAACAAGCAGACTGACAATTAACGCAACGCACAAAACTGACGAAATCAATCTTTTGATTAAATTCATGTTTGCCCTCCTAATTAGAAGCCTTCCTCGAGTTTGGCGTATATCCGCAGAATTTTTAACGCGTCATTTGCGTCGATCTTTGAATCAGCATTTACATCTGCCGCCATTTGCTGAGTATTTCCCAGCTGCTCAAGATGCGCGTAGTGCCGCAGCGCCAGCAGCGCGTCAACCGCGTCTATCCTCCCGTCGCTGTTAACATCCCCCAGCGTATACGGTGCTTCTTCCCAGCTGTCCGTTACGCTGAAGCTCGCAGCTTTTGTATACGAGCCGCCGGTCGAGGACACATAGACGTTATAATCACCGACTTCCAGCTGATAGGGGAACAGGGTGAAACTTATTGTAGTTACACCGCCGGTCTGGTCTATGTACTCAATGTTGCTCTCCGTGGGAACAGTGCCTCCGTTCCCAAGCAGGAACACAACATACTGGTCGGCGCTGCCGGCGAAGCTCAGGGAGAACTTCTCCACACCCTCGTACACGGTGGACACGCCGCTGTCGAACTGTCCGGAGTAGCGATCGGCGGCGCTGCCGTCGGCCTTCAGCGGAGTGAGAGTGTATCTGCTCTCAACATTAAGGTCATACACGCCGAGCGTGCTGTGTGTTCCGGCCGCCATTGCCGGAATGGCAAGCATCGCGAGCGCAAGGGTAAATGCAAGCAGCTGTTTTAGTTTTTTCATACTTCCACCCCCTCTACATAGTCGAGATAGCGCACCATCATCACAGCAATCTGCGCTCTGTTCGCGGACTGGGTCGGGGCAAGCAAGGAGCCGACGTCCGGGCTGTTTACTCCGCACCATATCTCATGGTATACAGCCCACCATACGGCCTCTTTCGCCCAGCTGCCCACCGACGCGGCGTCGCTGAACGCCTGCTCGTAGATGCTCGCGTACTGCTGTCCGTCGCCGGATACCGCTCCACTCATGCGATGCAGAATAGTGGCAATCTGCTCGCGAGTGACAGAGCCGTTGGGATCGAACCGACCGACAGCGACGCCATTCACGACGTTGTTCTGCTCTGCCCACGCAACGGCGTCGGCGTACCAGCCGCTGTTTGCACCGAGGTCGGTGAAGCTCGACGAACCGGTCGGCTCAGGCGAGCCCTGACTGCGCCAGAGTATTGTCACAAACTGCGCACGCGTCATGGTGCCGTCCGGTTCGTAAATACCATCGGCCATGCCGTTAATTAGCCCCAGCGCCGCTGCTTCGTCTATGTAGCTCTCAGCCCAATGGCCGACAATGTCGGTGAACGCGCTTTCTTCGCTCTCCGGTTCGTCGGACGGCTCAGGTTGCTCCGTCTCCGGTGGCTCGCTGGCGGGCGGCTCTGTTACGGAGGGGGTGGGAGTTGGGGGAGAATCGGTGCCCGACTCCTCAGCCCCCTCCAGCGTGTAAGCATATTCGTTGCCGTTTACATCGGCAAATATGGCGTCTCCGATTGTGAAGTCGTAGCTGCCGGAGCCAACGACCCGGAATTGCAGCGTGGCGATAACGCCGTTGATGTCAATTCCGGTGGCGCTTGCCGCCGCCAGCCGCGCGCCGTCCGAGGCGTCGGGATTCGTCGCGGACATCATTCCAGTCAGCGCCGGGCCGGTAGATATGGAAACGCAGTCCAGAGCGGCCTCGTTAAAGCCCAGCGCGAACTGCACGGCACAAGCCTCGTCAGCGTTGGTTACCTCGACCTGCACCTGAAGCGTATCTCCAACTGCCGCGCCGGTTTGGTAGTCTAGCGAGACGGTCATAGCGCTCGAGCGGCCAGCCGCGCCGGTTAGTGCCGCCATCAGGGACAGCGTGATTAACGCTGCCAGTATTCGGGATTTTCTCATGGCACTCCCCCCATATTGTTTCACAGGAGCATATGCTATTAATCACGTCTGAGCCGATGTGAAGGGATGAAAAGGTGTACTTTTTCCTCACCAAAATTTATTTGTTTCACTGGAGCTAAAACTCTTGAAATTAAACTGGATATGGTATATTTTATATAGTACAGGAGTGATGAGTCGAGATAAAGAAAAGTACACGTTTCTTTATTTTTTCCGTTATGGTGAAAACTTGGCATTTTCATAAACTTTAGCTCGGTAACGGAACGTTGGGAGGCTCATATTGCACTCTTTTGCCGCCGCAGCTCCCGTTATTTTCCCGACTCTCCACCGCTGGTAGACGCCGTGGAAGTTCTCTGGCAGCGGCGCGGGAGGGCGTCCAAAGCGCACCCCGCGCGCCTTCGCAGCCGCGATGCCCTCGGCCTGACGCTGGCGTATGTTTACGCGCTCGTTCTCCGCGACGAAGCTCAGCACTTGCAGCACGATGTCACTGAGAAACGTCCCCATCAAATCCTTGCCTCGCCGCGTGTCGAGAAGCGGCATGTCCAATACAACAATGTCGATGCCTTTCTGCTTCGTCAGCACGCGCCACTGTTCCAATATCTCCGCATAATTCCTCCCGAGACGGTCTATGCTCTTGATGCAGAGCAGGTCGTCTCGCTTTATTTTGCGCAGCAGCCGCTTGTACTGAGGCCGGTTGAAGTCCTTGCCCGACTGCTTGTCCGTATAGACGTTCTCGTCCGGGACGCCCGCCTCGTGCAGCGCGATTCGCTGCCTGTCCTCGTTCTGGTCATGGCTGCTGACTCGTATGTATCCGTAAGTGCTCAAAAATTTACCTCCTATTTAGCGCATATTTATCATCCCTTTCGGTTTCTTCATTATATAATCGTATTAAAAAACAGCGGTGACTGAATCTTTCATCGCTGTTTTTAGAACAAGGAGGCCGGCTTCCCGACCTCCTTGTCAATGCAAAACTGCCATTTTGTCACATTGCCGGGTAAAATTAAGAGAAGTGTTTATGTATGGCAAACAAATCGTGCTTGCTGTAGGCGTGCAATGGATAAGGCTTTGCTGTAATGGGATTATATTACACCTACATTATCACAGCAAACCATGACGCCTGAGCTGACCCAGCTTCTTTACTGAGCGCTCTATCGAACTGGCAACCGCAGTAATGCTAACACCCTCAGCGCCGGCAATGTCGGCAAGCTCCAACCCAACCGCGAAGCGCTGCCAGATTCGCTTGAACTGTATGTCGGTGAGGAAGCCCCTCATGCGCTCTATGAGCTGCGTGTGTTGGCTCTGCTCCGCAGCTTTCAGCTCCATGGTCAACCAATCGGCGTCCTGCGCTTCAATATAACGTGCTATTGTGCTCTCCGTTTTTCGGTCGCTGTATGCCCGATCGCGAAGTTCTGTTTCGTGGTAGTCCGTATCGGACCATAATTTCCACTTTTCAAATTCCTCATCGCTGCTAAAGTCCTCGCGCGTTATGCGCAGCAGCTGTCCGGTTACGCTGCGGCACACGATGGCATCTGTGTCCAGCTTGTTTATGACGTAGTCGCTGTTTGTGTTGAACATAAGTAAATACCTCCTGAGCTTTTTGAACTTCTTATGAGCCAAAGCTAAGGAGGCGGTCGCACAATATAAATAGCGCAGGCAACTACAGAGCTGCCTGCGCTTCTTTCCATTACCATAATATCATTCCTCGCATATCGTGATGAATTCGGGGACATGTTGTAATAAGCCGTCACATTTTGTGATATGGTGGAAATTTAACCATAGACCAAATGCGTATTATGTCATATTGCGCGTTGAACATAACTTTTGTGAATGTTGACTAATCATCAAATAGCAATGTGCTGCAAATGAAAAGCAGCCCGAAAGCGTTGCTTTCAGGCTGCTTGACAGAAATATGAACTTGTGAGAATCAATGAGTGCTTGGTTCAATAAAAGCTTCAGATTTTCGCCTCCACGAACCACTTGCTTCCTTCGTTGAACAGGTACTTCTCCTGCCCGTTTATCTGCACGGTGTAGCGTATCCCGCCGCCTCCAACCTTGTTCGAGGACGCACGGCACTTGTAGAGGACACGCTCTATGCGGAACGAGTGTCCGTTTCTCCATCGTATCGCGCGGGGCTGCATCGCGCCCTCCTCGTCTATGTCCACGTTCACAGAAACATACGCCTTGCGGCACTGAGCATCCACGGTAATACCTCCTTATACTGTTGACACTCGCTGTTACGTGTGGTAAGATGTGTTCACGAACACAGTTTCGTCATTGCAAGACGCAGTATAGCACGAACCTAGTTGCGTGTCAATAGGTGGCGCAGAATTTGCGTTCGTGTAGAGAAAGGGGCGCATTATGGCGTTTGCAGAAAATCTTAAAGAAAAACGTGCGCAGTCGGGGCTGACGCAGGCAGAGCTTGCTATGAAAGCTGGTGTGACCGCGCGCACGATACAGAACTATGAGCTGGGGACGCGCAAGCCGGGGAACATGGTGATTGTACAGCGCATAGCTGACGCGCTCGGCACTACTACGGAGCAGTTGCTCAGCAGCGGCGAAACGCTCGTCGTCGCAGCGCATGAGCGCGGCGGCGCGAGAGCCGCAAAAGACATAAACGAGCTGGTGAGCGAAGTCACGGGCATGTTTGCGGGCGGCAAGCTCAGCGACGATGCGCTGGACGGAGCAATGCGCGCGCTCAACGAGGCATATTGGATTGCCAAGGACAAGAACAAGAAGTACGGGCGCAAAAAGAAAAAGGACGCTGAGGAAGCATGACGGCGAAGCAGCTTTCCGAGGTCGGCGAAAGGCTTGTGAGGCGCTGCGGCACACGCGACCCCTTTGAGATTGCGCGGCAGCTTGGCGTCGAAGTGCTGTTCTGCCCGGACTTCGGCAGTATGAAAGGCATGTACCGCGTTGTCAAACGCACCAGGTTCATTTTTCTCAACCGCGATCTCACGCCGCAGATGCAGCGCATTGTCTGTGCTCACGAGCTGGGACACGACCAGCTTCATCGCGACCTCGCCAAGGTCGGTGCGCTGCAGGAGTTCATGCTCTACGACATGACCACAAAGCCCGAGTACGAGGCCAACATCGTCGCCGCTGAGATTCTACTCGACACGGATGAAGTCCTAGACTACGTATACAACTTCGGCTACACCTCCGAGCAGATAGCCAAGGCGATGAGCACGGACATAAACCTCGTTGCGCTCAAAGTGGCGCATCTTGCTGAGAGCAACCGCGGCCTGCGCCCGATAGAGCACCGCGCGGATTTTTTGAAAGGTGATTGACGTGCAACTGAAGCTGAATTTGGGCGGCGTGGTGCTGTCGCTGCGAATATGGGGCTACACCAAAGTGACTGACGATGATTGGCACTCAATCTGGTGTAAAACGGACTTTGCCTTTAAGTCTGGCGACTGGCTGAACTACCATGCTGAGGCCGCTGAGGTGTTCCTCGCGTATGAGATAGAAAATCTTGTAGGCGCGCTGGATAGTTTGCTCAACGACCGGTTCAAAACCCCAACCGAGTTCAACTGTGTGGAGCCAGACTTCAACTTTATCTTAAACCCAAAGTGCGACCGCCGACTCGACCCCAAAGTTGTCTATGTTCGTCCGGGCTGCGAAATGGTGGATATAAGTGTCGAATGGTGTGTCTCGTTTTGGTTTGAGGGGTTGACTGCGAACTACCTCTCCGTCACACTCTACCGCCCGGATATTGAGCGACTGCTTGCATATCTGCGGCTGGTTACAGGCGAGCTGACGGCAGACGACGCGCAGATAAAGGCGATGATAGCGCAGGGCGTAATCTGTTGAGGGAAAGGAGCTGACCGAGCCGTGGAGCGGACATACATTGCAATCGACCTAAAGAGCTTCTACGCCTCGGTCGAGTGCAGGGAACGGGGACTTGACCCGCTGGACACAAACCTCGTCGTCGCCGACGAGAGCCGCACGGACAAGACCATTTGCCTCGCCGTGACGCCGAGTCTGAAAAGCTACGGCATCGGAGGCCGCTGCCGGCTGTTCGAGGTGAAGCAGCGTGTTCGTGAGGCCAACGCGGGCCGACGTCACGATGCGCCGGGACACCGGCTGGAGGGCAAGTCACACTTCCTCTCCGAGCTTCAAAGCGACCCGTCACTCGCCGTGGACTTCCTCATAGCCCCGCCGCGCATGGCTCACTACATGGAGTACAGCACGCGCATTTACCAGGTCTACATGAAGTACGTCGCGCCCGAGGACATCATCGTCTACTCCATCGACGAGGTGTTCATGGACGTTACCAAATACCTGCCAACCTACGGCCTTTCGCCGCACGACTTAGCAATGAAGATTATCCTCGACGTGCTCGCAACGACAGGTATCACGGCGACGGCAGGGATTGGCACGAACCTCTACCTCTGCAAAGTCGCCATGGACATCGTGGCAAAGCACATCCCCGCCGACGAAAACGGGGTGCGCATAGCGGAGCTGGACGAGCGCAGCTACCGTGAAAAGCTGTGGAGCCACACGCCGCTCACGGACTTCTGGCGCGTGGGCAGAGGTTACGCCAAAAAGCTCGAGGAGAACGGGATGTTCACGATGGGTGACGTGGCACGGCGCTCGCTGACGGACGAGGATTTCCTTTTCAAGCTCTTTGGCAAGAACGCCGAACTGCTCATTGACCATGCCTGGGGCTACGAGCCCTGCACCGTCGAAGCTGTCAAGGCGTACAAGCCCGGCAGTAACAGCCTTGGCTCTGGCCAGGTGCTTCACGAGCCGTACACCGCGGACAAGGCGCGGATAGTCCTGCGTGAGATGGCCGACGCGCTCTCGATGGACTTGTTTAGCAAAAACCTCGTCACCGACCAACTCGTCGTGACCATTGGCTACGACATTGAGAACATCAAGGACGCGAAGCGCCGCGCGCAGTACAAGGGTGAGATTGTCCGCGACGGCTATGGGCGTCTGAAGCCCAAGCACTCGCACGGGACGGTCAACCTCCCGCGCTACACGTCCTCTACGAAGCAGATAATGGACGCTGCGGCTGAGCTGTATGACCGCGTTGTGGACAAAACGCTGCTCATACGGCGGCTGAACATCACGGCCTGCCGCGTCATCCCGGAAGCCGACGCGCCGAAGGAGGCCGCGCCCGAGCAGATGGATATGTTTACGGACTACGCGGAACTGGACGCTGAGCGTGAGCGCGAAAACGCCGCCCTCGAGCGCGAGAAGCGCAAACAGGCGGCACTGCTGAAAATTAAGAACAAGTACGGCAAGAACGCCGTCCTGCGCGGCATGAACTTCGAGGAAGGCGCGACGATGCGCGACCGCAACGGGCAGATTGGAGGGCATAAGGCGTGACCGAATACGATGACATCATTGACCTCCCGCGCCCGAAGTCCAAGCACGAGCCGATGCCCATGAGCGACCGCGCGGCGCAGTTTTCACCGTTTGCGGCACTCACCGGCTACGGCGACGCGATAGACGAGACAGCGCGGCTTACGGATGCGCGCATAGAGCTGAGCGAGGAGGAGCGCGCCGAGCTGGACTATAAGCAGCAGTACCTCGCAACGCTCGACGCGCCCACTGTGACCGTCACATACTTCGTCCCCGACGAGCGCAAAACCGGCGGCGCGTATGTGACGCACACTGGGGTGCTCAAGCGCGTGGACGAGGTTGAGCGCATGGTTGTGTTTAAGGATGGACTGAGAGTGCCGTTGGATGAGGTTATGGACATAAAATGTGAACAGCTGAGATAAATAAAGAATACAAAAGGAAAGCACCGTGATGCAGTCGCGTCACGGTGCTTATTTATATTTGGTTTGCGTTTACGAATTAGCATCTCGAAAATCATCAATGAGGGCGCGTATATGTCCAATCTGACGCTCAGTCAGGCCAGTCACGTCAAGGTTTTGAGGAGCCTCAGGCTCTTGAATCTCCCGTGCAAGAAGATAGTCTGTTGTTACTCCAAAGAAATCCGCAATCTTCACGAGCATATCCACGGACGGCATAATATTGTCGTTTTCCCAGTTGCTTATACTTTGCTTTTTGACTCCCAGCTTGTCTGCAAGCTGAACCTGGTTAAGCCCCTTAGTTAGCCGAAGATTTTTGATGCGAACTGCAAACATTGCGCTCAGCCCCCTGTCACAACTGATTATGGGTCAAAAGCGCTGCAATTTAAAAATACCAGTATTGTAAAATCGGACTCCAGGGTGTAATATTTGTTTTATAGAGCTATAGAGACTTTCAAGGACGGTTCTCTTTTCATAGGAGCTCACAATATGAAAACCTGGTTTTGTCGGACGCCGCTGTCGGCATTTTGACATGCTGGCGGCGCGAGGTGAGGGGGCTGTTCCGCGTTACCAACCTTGCTGACCGGATATAGGGGGAGAAGGCAACGGGAGAGATTATTTACGAGAAAACATATCCGAAAGATAATTGGGAGGAGCTAATCAAAGATTTGGAGCTGCCGCAGCCCAGCATAAGCACAGCTGAGTCATACGAAGGATTCAAGAAACTTATGAGCGAGGAATTCGTTTGTGTGCTTTTGCCGGGTCGCCAAAAAGGCGCAAAGGAATTTGTAAGGGTTGCCAGAGAGATCTCAGAATTGTACGAGCTGGATATAACGATAACCAGGCACGTCGGGTACATTGCTGTTGACTACTATTTCAACTCTTGTTTCGGCCTGTGCTATCTGAAGGACGTTATACAACTGGCTGACGAGATTGGCTTTTACGCGAATACGCATGGCTGCGAAATTAACCTGAACCTGAATTATTTCACTCATGCAATATTCCACCACGGCCGACAGCTGCGCCCGTGACGCCGGAATGAATAACTGCTTAGGTCAAACTCTCTTTCTCCCTCAATCTCCTCACGACGGCCAAAACAGCCTGCAAATCCTCCTCGTCCATGTCCTTTATGGCGTCCATAATCTCTTTCGCAAGGACAGGATTCCTGTATTCGGCGTCCTCGTCGAAGAAATCCCGCGGCGTGACGCCGAGCAAGTCTATAAGGTACAGCAGCTCGGTCACGGACGGCTGAAAGTGACCGGCAACCAGATTGTGAATGTAATTCTTGCTGTGCCCCATGTCGTAGCTGAGCTGGTATTCGCTTTTCCCATTGAGCATGCGCAGTTCCGTAATCCTCTTCCTCACAAAATCCATGTCCACGAGCATACACCTCCACGGCACTGATAATCTCAATATACACTCTCACAGAGTGCCATTAGTTTTCTGTCAGTGTGTTTATTGTGCTCGTAATCATACTAACAATGTGCTGTAATGCGATGTAACATTTCGTGGGAGGGACTTCAACATGACGATATGTGCTTTTCTCGGACACGACAGAGTATACGATAAAGACATACTGAGCAGTTTGCAGCAAGCTGTTTACACAGTTGTACAGAAGTACAAAGAGATTACTTTCGTTTTTTGTGGCCGTGGAGAATTTTATGATTGGTGCTACGCCGCTGCGCTGGACGCGAAGTATCACTTCCCGAAGAACGAAATACACATATCCAACGAAATAGCGGACAGGACCACGCTCAATCAGGCTTCCGTCGTAATAACTTACATATATGACGGGTTCCACGAAAAGAGCAGCATGACGCGCCGGGCGCTCAAGGCTCAGGATATTATTGATCTCACCTCGGCAGAAACGGCATCGCGCATTGAAAAGCTGATTGAAGCGCTGCCGGAGCGTGAACAGCTCGTCCTGCGGCGGGCCAACTCCGGGGAAACGCTCGCGCAGATAGGGACGGCTCTCGGCGTGTCGGGCAGCGCCGTCCGTGCGGTGAGGGCAAACGCCTGCCGCCGCCTGCGCAGGGCAATGTATGTGCGGCTGATATGCGATAAACCATGCGCTGTATTTGCGCTGGGCAAGGCGACATATGAGAACGTCAGGGCTTTCGACCGACAGGTAGAATACGTTTCTCGCGCTTATGGCGTGACAAGTTATTTGATTGCGGCAGAATATGTCGGTTCGGCGTTTATGTCCTCGCTCGAACGCTACGCCAAGCACATCACGGCGGTTGTTCACTACAGCGTCGCCGAAGATGCCCGCGACATATTTTCTCTGCGCTATTGCCCGCCGTGCGACAGCGTTGTTTATGTGGACTCGGACTCCAAGGTTGAAAAGAACCGGACTCTCAGCGCCGTGGACTACATGCTTGAGAGAGTCGGCTTCTGCGTCTGCAACTTGCAGTCTACCATTGGCAGCGCGCTGCGGAAAAGCATAGCCGCGTCAAACGGCGTGCCGGTGCTTGACATTGCTGGGAACGAGAGCATGGGATAAACGACCGGCGTCCGCGCCGCTGCTCCTTCCGCGGCGGTGTGCGGGGAGCGTTTTTGCGCCGTTCCCCTCTTGTCAGGCGGGGGAAAGTCATATATAATGGGTGCAAGCGGGTTGGCTGCGAAGAATGAGGAGGGCGGGGCATGAGAATTTACAAAAACCCTCTTGACAAACGGGGATTTAACCCCATAATTAGACAGACAGACAGACAGACAGACAGACAGACAGACAGACAGACAGGATAAGTCTGTCCTTTTCTGCTGCGTAAAGCTGCATAATAACGCTATAAATGCGGGCGCGCTGCGTCCACGGTTCAGCCGTGGGTGCGGCGCGCCTTTTTGCGTTCCATCGGAAAGGGGGCGGCGGCGTGTACAGCACTGAGACGCGCGTGGCGCTCGTGAAGGAGCGCGTGCGGGCAAAGGAGCGGCAGCGGCAAATGCGCGTGTACGCCGCCGGGCTCGTCCTCGCCGCCCTGGCCGCCGGGATTGCGCTCGGCGCGGTGTTGCGCTCCGGCACCAAAACCAAGGAGGAGATGACATGATACGGAAACGACTGCTGAGCGCCTGCCTCGCGCTTGCCCTGTGCCTGGGCCTGCTGCCCGTCACGGCGCTGGCGGAAGGCACTGCGCCTCAAACACTGTATGTGGGCAGTACAACAATTAGTGCCGGATACTGGACATCCTCTGACGGTGGAACAACTTGGGCCCGTCAAGAGAATCAGCCGGAGGGAAATAACTACATATACTACGACGGCCAAGGCACCCTGAAACTGCACAATGCGACCATCCAGGGAGGGTCTATTACCGGATCAGCGCCTTTTGGCTCCGGGATCTATGCTCTGAGCAGCAGCAATCAACCAGTTACCCTGACCATCGAACTGATTGGCGAGAATACCATCACAGGCACCTTTGGAATTTATGTGAATGCAACTCCACCAACTACACCAGGCACGGATGCCTCCCTTGTCATCAAAAAAAGCGGCGATAACGGCGATAACGGCAGCCTGACAGTTACCGGTACAGGCAACAGCGGTCTACATATCATAAGCGGAACAGGCGACGCCTCCCTGACCATTAAAAACGCTTCCGTCGATGCAAAGACTACTCAAACCTATTCTAGCTACGCCGGCGTCTGTGTGCAGTCCGGCGCGAGCGCCACCGGCTCCCCGCAGCTCTCTCTTGCCGTCAACGGCGGCAGCCTGACCGCCAGCGGCACTGGAAGCCGTGATGGGATACTGTTTTATGTGGGATCGTCTCAAGCCACCGGTGCCACTACCAGTCTGACGGTCAGCGAAAATGCGATCGTGGACGCCAGAAATGGCGGAATCAAGGCATTAAAAATTTCGGAAACGCTTCCTACGCCGACACCAACGGGTAATAATAGCAGCGGCATCGTATTTGACAGGACGGAAGGCACCGTGTATGGCAATGTGGAATTGCAGAAAGACCTTGAAATTAAGAGCGGCGAAACCCTGACCGTCCCGGAGGGCTCCTCGCTGAACTGCAACGGCAAGCTGACCAACAACGGCACCATCCTCGCCAGCGGCGGCACCGTGACAGGCAGCCTGAGCGACAATACGCAGGTCACGACTCCCACCATCAGCGTCCAGCCCACAGGCCAAACTGTGACCGCGGGCAACCCCGCCACCTTTGCTGTGACGGCCAGCGATGTCCAGTCCTACCAGTGGCAGCAGAGCACGGACAACGGCGGCAACTGGACGGACATAAGCGACGCAACCAGCGCCAGCTATACCATAAACAGCACCACTATCAGTATGAGCGGCTACCAATACCGCTGCGTGGTGAAGAGCGCCAGCGGCGTCAGCGTCATCAGCAACGCCGCCACCCTGACGGTCAACGCACCGACCACCTACACTATCTCCGCCGATGTTGATCCCGCAGGCGCGGGCAGCGTGTCCGGCGGCGGCAGTTACACAGAGGGTACATCTGTCACCCTCACCGCTACCAACAATCCAGGCTACCGCTTCGTGGGCTGGGTGGAAGGCGGCACGACTGTAAGCACCAACACCAACTATACTTTCGTGGCCAACAGCAACCGCAGCCTTACCGCAAAGTTTGAAAAGGTCTATACGGTTACTGTCAATGTGTCGGGAGGCGGCACGGCCACCGCCGACAAGACCACGGCGGCAGCGGGCGAAACCGTCACCCTCACAGCTACCCCCGACAGCGGCTACCGCTTTACCGGCTGGACTTCCTCCAATGGTGGCACCTTTGCCGATGCGTCCAGCGAAAGCACCACTTTCACCATGTCTGCCGGTGATGTGACCGTGACCGCCGGGTTTACCAGAATTTCCTCCGGCCCCACCACCTACGCCGTCACCGCTCCCGATGCGGAAAACGGCACTGTGCGCGTCAGCCCCAGCCGGGCCTCCCGCGGAACCACCGTGACCATCACCGTCACCCCGGACGAGGGGTATGAGCTGGAGAGCCTGACCGTCCTGGACAGCCGGGACAACGAAATCACCCTCACGGACAAGGGCGACGGCAAGTACACGTTCACCATGCCCTCCGGCCGTGTGACGGTGGAGGCGTCCTTTGCCGAGATCGCCCCGGAGCCGCTGCCCTTTGGCGACGTGGATGACGGCGACTGGTTCGCCGACGCGGTGCGGTTCGTCTATGAAAGCGGCATGATGAACGGCGTCAGCGAAACCGACTTTGCACCCCATGCCACCACCAGCCGGAGTATGATCGTGACCATCCTCTACCGGCTGGAGGGTGAGCCTGTGGTGGACGACGCGATGGACTTTACCGATGTGGCCGGGGATGCGTACTACGCCGAGGCTGTCCGCTGGGCGGCCAGCGAGGGCATTGTGGGCGGCTACGGCGGCGGGCTGTTCGGCGCGGAGGACGCCGTAACGCGGGAGCAGCTTGCGGTGATCCTCTACCGCTACGCGGTTTACAAGGGGTATGACGTGTCCGTTGGCGAGGACACCAACATCCTCAGCTACGCCGACTTCGCGGATTTGAGCGAATACGCCATCCCTGCCATGCAGTGGGCCTGCGGCGCGGGGGTAATCACCGGCGTGACCGACGCGACGCTCGTCCCGCAGGGCGAGGCCACAAGAGCGCAGGTGGCCGCCATGCTGATGCGGTTTTGCGAGGCGATAGGTTAAAAGTCAAGGCTCCCCGGAAAATCCGGGGAGCCTTTGTGTGCAAACTCGTGTGCAGTTTACCAAATAGCGATATTTGAGGTTCGCAAGCAATGGAAATGGCCGGCCATTTCCGAAAAAACTTGTTGGGGCAGCAGCCCCAAACCACATAAAACTCAAAAACTCCCGGCCTCGTGGTCGGGAGTTTTTTCAGCGGCGCGCCCTTGCGGGCGCTTATCTTTCGCCGCGGTCGCGGCGGGCGTCGGAAGATTTTTCTTCGCCGAGGAACATTTCTACGTTGTGCCTATGCACCAGCAGCTCACGCTGCTCGTCACGGATAGCACGGTATTCGGCATAGGCTTTGCGCTTCTCAACGACGAGCGCATCAAACTCAGCGTTGAGCGTTTTTATCTTGGGCAGCTTCTCAATGCCGTGTGCGTTGAAATAGCGTTTCGCTGCGCGATGCCGCTCGATCTCGTCAGCATGGGTGTCGAAGAATTTGCGCGAATAGCGCGACGCCTTGTACTCGTCAAAGGATTTGCGCGTCTTGGCATAGGCGACAATCTGACCACGCAGCTCAGTTATTTCCGCAATCCGAGCGTCAATCTTTTTTATGCGCTCGTTCAAAGTAGAGAGCTTTTCACTCGCGGTGTCGGCTCTGGTATTTAGATCCTCGCGCCCCTTAATACCGTGCTCCTGCAAATACAGCAGAGTCTTAGCCATCTGCTTGACGTTAAAAACCTTAGCCCATTGGGCGTAACCACCGCCTTTGCCAGCCGCAATTTTAGCCTGGATGTCTACGAGCAGGCTCGCGCGCTCGCGTTTGCCGCGAGGATTATGCGTCGCGCGACCAGCAATGACATCGCGCAGCTCGGCCTCAGTGTAGCCAGCGCCGAGCGTATGTAGCTTGATGCCCTTTTGACCGTCTTTGTAGAAAGTGATGCCCCTGTTTTCACTGACCCTGTAGCCATTTTCACGGACGAATTGAAGAAGCTCTTCAAAAGTTTCCGGTTTCCGCGCAAGTGCGTCGTCGATGGCAGCGCGCAGCACGTCGTGGTGCGACGGCTGCTTTTTATCACCAAGCCAATGCCCATAATTCGTGTTTGAGTTTCGGCCTGGGTTTGAGATAACTGACAGGTTGCGCTCAAGGCAGATAAGGTCGGAGAGCCTGGCGACTGCTCTGCTTGTGTTAAAGAAGTTGTTGAACTTTGCCGTATTATCTATTGTTGTAGAATTGAAAATGATGTGGTTATGTATGTGCCGCCTGTCCGTGTGGGTACAGACGATGTAGGCGTGACGCCCCTTGAGGAAGCGTTCAGCCAGCTCGCGGCCAACGAGGTTTGCTTCCTCTGGCGTGATCTCGCCTGGCTTAAAAGATTGGCGTATGTGGTAGGCAATCACGCCCGGAGCCTTGCGCCCCGTGCGCAGCGCGTACTGCCGTTTCGAGAGCGCGAACTCTGCTGCAACGACCTGCGGAGTGCAGCCATAGGCATAGACCAACGAGCCGTTTTCAGTTTTCTCCGGGTTCTTGACGTAGTCCGTTCGCTCGGTGAGCGAGCGTATAACGCTCTGACCTTTTGAGCCGCGGATTGGGATAATGCAAGTGACGGCCATTACTCAATGACCGCCAGCTTGTGCAGCACATCATCCAGCGCAGCCCACACCTCGCCGAGACGGTTTTGAATTTCCTCAAGGTCGTTCTCATAAACTCGACCGGTGGAATTGACGCGTTTCGCAATCTGGTTAACATTTGCGCTGGTGCGCCGCAGGAGGCTTACCAGCGTCTTTATTTCATCCATGTCCAGCAGAATGATTCGCCCGTCGAGCGCGAGCTTGCGGAGGAAAGCACTCAGGTTGCCTGTGCCGACCAGCGCCATGCGCGCTTGAATCTGCGCGTATTCCTCCTCGGTCACGCGCGTCATGAGCTTCACGCGGCGCTTGCGCTTTTCCGTCAACGCTCTGCCTCCCTGGCGCGTTTGCGCTCACTCTCACGCAGCCGCGTGGCGAAGATGTCCAGCAGACCGGAATGAGTGCGGTCAGTGAAAACTTTCTTGGTGGTTGCGTTTTTCTCAGCCCACTTCATATTCTCCGGGCTGATGCGCTCGTCGTGCGGCCTGTTGACTATAAGCGAGGCCGTGACACGGGTAAGCCGCTTCTCTCCAAACTGCTCGCGCACCTCGCGTATCGCAGCGTTGGTGTTCAGCCGGGAGCCGTCATAGTTGCGGGCGATGGCGTTTTCAATGGCGGTTTTGCAATTTTTGTCAGCCTCAGCCGATGCTTTAAACTTGTCCAGCTCACCGCGCTCGTCTGCCTCTTGCGCCGTGCCGTTGTAGATAGGAATACCGCGCTGTTTCTCCATCTCCATGTCGGCGCGCTGATCTATGAGGACTTTGAGGGTGTAGTTGTAGTCAGCCTGGTCAATATGAAAGCAGTCCCGTAACACATCCTCTAACGGACAGGGCGAACGCAGCATAGTTTCAATCTGCGCAGGCGAAAGGTCGGTATCCTCAAGGTTCATCAAAATATCCTGCTTCGTGAGGTAATCGTATGCGAGATCCAAGATTTCCTCTGGAGGCTGTTCCAGCAGCCACGAGCGAAAATGCTCAAACTCGGCCTCCATCTTCTCAATCAGCTGTTCCTTCAGGTTCATCTACAAGCCTCCTTTATTTGGTGTTGATGTTTGGGTTCATAAAGCGGTATGGGCTCTTTGAGTTTTGCGAGCAGCGATGGGCGCTCATCTTCTTTTTCCTCGGCAACAGGCTCAGGCGGCGCATTATTCTCCATGTCCAGCTCGGCGTTAAGCTCTATGAGCCGCGCGCTCTTTTCAGCGAGCTCGGCCTCCTGTGGAAATGGCTTTTCAAGCTCGGCGCGGGCGTTTTCCGTTTGGCGCTCCAAGTCCTCAAGCCGGGCGCGGCTTTTTTCAAGCTGCTTGTCCATGCCAGTGAGCGCGTTCTCCACTCGCATGACGTTGCCTAAAGCGTCAGAGCCAAGCTCGACATGGTGCTCAGACGAACCTTTAAGCGTGAGAACGTGCTTTCCGAATTGTTCAAGCGAGGCTTCCACGTCGAAGCCGCGGAAGCTGCCGACGTGAACAGGCTTGGTGTCCTGCACCGTGGGCAGTAAATTTAAAAGCGCCTCGCCCGCGGCGACGCGCTCTGTGTAGCAGATGCCATCCAGCTCGATTCCTACGAAACTGTCCGCGGGCGCGGGATGTGTGTCGCGTGTGTGTATGTCCGACTCGAGCGCGGCAATGCGCTCCTTCGTCTCCGCAATCTCGCGCGGGAAGTACCGTGCCAGGTTGTCCTCAAGCGTGTACTTCTGGCTCTGGAAGCTGGACTTGAGCAGCCGCAGTTTTGCGACCTGCACGTCCAAATCCATCTTCTCGCGGATGCGCGGGTCGCCTGCGCACAGAGCCTTAATCTCGGCAAACGAGAGCGTCGTTTCATCCACATCCTCGCATGAGCGCACCGGGCTTTTAGAGGTCATAATCTGCGAGATAAACTTCTGCTTATTCTCCAAAGTCTGCCAGAGATAACTGTCGAAGGAATTTTCTGTAACGTACCTGTAGACGTGAACAGTCTCGTTCATATTGCCCTGGCGCTCTATTCTGCCCTTGCGCTGCTCCAGGTCGCCGGGACGCCACGGGGCGTCGAGGTCGTGGAGGGCTATGAGCCTGTCCTGCACGTTGGTCCCCGCGCCCATCTTGGCAGTGCTGCCCATGAGTACACGCACTTGCCCGGAGCGCACTTTCGCGAACAGCTCTTTTTTCTTTGCGTCGGTGTCTGCGTTGTGGATAAAGGCAATCTCGTTCTCAGGTACTCCGCGAGCCACTAGCTTTTTCTTAATGTCGTCGTAAACGCTGAATCCCTTGCCGGGTGTCGAGAGATCGCAAAAGAGAATTTGTGTCAGGCGGTCAGCTTTCGTGTCCTCCCAAATCTTGAACACATTGTCCACGCAGCGGTTGACCTTCGTTCCCGACTCGTCGGGTAGAAGTGGATTCACCACACGCTGGTCAAGGCCGAGCTTGCGCCCATCGTTAGTGATGGCGAGCATGTTGTCCACGCTGGGGTCAACCTGCCGGGCGTGGACTTTCGTCGCGCGCTCGGAGAGCTGCTTTACAAGCCCCTTCTGTATCTCCGTGGGTTGAGACACTTCGTTGTGGTAAATGACCTCAGGTTTTGGCAAATTCAGCTCGTCAGCCGTCTTAATATCTGCTACCTCGCGGAACAGGCTCATGAGCTCAGGCAAATTAAAGAACTTGCTGAACCTTGTCCGCGCCCTGTAACCTGTCCCCTCCGGAGCAAGCTCCATCGCCGTGACCGTCTCGCCAAAGTTCGCCGCCCAGGCGTCGAAGTGGTTGAGACCAAGACGCTCAAGTGCGTCATGCTGGAGATAGCGTTGCATGGTATAAACCTCGACCATCGTGTTTGAAACGGGAGTGCCGGTGGCGAACACTATACCCTTGCTGCCGGTTTTCTCGTCGAGGTATCGGCACTTCATGTACATATCTGAGGATTTCTGCGCCTCTGCGTTGGACAAACCGGCCACATTCTGCATTTTTGTTTGGTAGTAGAGGTTTTTAAATGAATGTGCCTCGTCCACAAACAGCCGGTCAATCCCCAATTCCTCAAACGTGACCACATCGTCTTTTGGGCTGTCCAGCAGCTTTTTGAGCTTGGCCTCAAGCCCTTTCTTAGTGCGCTCCATTGCCTTAATGGAAAAGCGCTCGCCGTTGGAGCTTTTCAACTCACGTATACCCTCGGTTATCTCGTCAATCTGGTCTTGAAGAAGCTGCTCCTGACGCGCCTGGGACACGGGAATCTTCTCAAACTGCGAATGACCAATTATAACCGCGTCGTAGTCCCCAGTGGCGATCCTCGCGCAGAATTTCTTGCGGTTGGCCTTCTCGAAGTCCCTCTTTGTGGTCACAAGGATATTCGCGGAGGGGTACAGACGCAGAAACTCGCTTGCCCACTGCTCAGTGAGGTGGTTCGGCACGACGAACATGGGCTTGCTACACAGGCCGAGGCGTTTGGCCTCCATCGCGGCAGCGGCCATTGTAAAGGTCTTGCCCGCGCCTACCTCGTGAGCCAACAGGGTATTGCCGCCATAGAGGACGCGAGCAATGGCATCGCGCTGGTGCTTGCGCAGGGTAATTTCCGGGTTCATACCGGGGAACGTCAGGTGAGAGCCGTCGTACTCTCGCGGTTTGGTGCTGTTGAAAAGCTCATTGTATTTGGCCACCAGCGTCTGACGGCGGTCAGCGTCTTTCCACAACCAGTCCTTGAAGGCGTCCTTAATGACCTGCTGCTTCTGCTGGGCGAGGGTCGTTTCTTTCACATTTAAAACACGTTTTATGGAGCCGTCGGGCTGCTCAACGCCGTCGTAGACACGCACGTCACGGAGGTTTAGCGTGTTTTCAAGTATCTTGTATGCGTTCATGCGGCTCGTGCCGTAGGTATTATAGGCGTTGACGTCGTTCGCGCCCACGGCGCTCTTGCCCTCGACACACCACTCTCCGGTGACAGGCGAATAGTGTACCTTAATACTCTGCGACGCCCAAAACGAGGGCTTGAATGTCTCGTCTATAAACTTCTTAATGTACCTCGGCTCGATCCACGTCGCGCCGAGACGCACATCAATCTCGCTTGCGGTCAGCTCACGCGGCTGTGCGGCGCGGAGAGCCTCCACATTTACATTAAAGGCGGCATCGTTTTCCGCAGCGTCCTCGGCCTCGCGGAGCTTTTGCCGCACATTTCCGGAGAGGTATTCGTCGGCGGTGACGTAGCGATCAGTACCGGGGATGCAGAAGATAACGCCTTGCAGCTCGTCGGCAATCTCAGCTTTGTCCTTGCTGCAGAGCTGGGCCATGTAGGGCAAATCCACGTGCGCCTTTTCATTCATGGAAACAGCCAACGCCTCAACCGCAGTCTCAGTGTGCTCAACCGGGCGGTGGGGCTGGATGGTGCGCTTGGTGAACATATCTGATTTTCTTTTCAGCCTGCCATCTTCGTCCAAAATCTCAAGCGAACACAGAAGGTAATACGAACTGTCTGCGTCAAACGCGCGCTTGTTCTCACGCGAGGAAATGAGGCCGTGTTTGGCGGTGAAGGTGTCGTACAGCTCGTTCAGCCGCCGCTGTTCGCCGGTGATCTCGGCGTCGCCCGCGTCCATTGTCTGCAATTCTATGAGCCGCCGTGTGTAGTCCCGCAGCTCCATCATGCCCTTGATGCGCTCGGTCATGGCGGCGCTCACGTCCTGCCGCACCATAATGCCGCCCTCGCGGTAGAAAACGTAGTCACCCACAAGCGCAAAAGAATAATTGCGCACATCGGGGTCGGTGGGTATGATATCCGAAACGGTGTTTTCTTCAACGTCCCGTTCGACGTACTCGCCGTGGATGTGCTGTATTGCCTCGTGAAGCTGCTCGGCCAAGTCCGCGCCCTCGATGGGCGCTACGGTGTAGTCCTGACGCCCGTACTGCGTGCTTTCGGCGGTGGGAGTGCCGAGCACCATCTCCGGGTGGTCAAGGAAATACTGATTGACCTTGAAACCCTCGGGTGTGTCGCCGGTATGCACCCAATCTGGCAGTTCGGTCAAAGGCATCTCGCGGCGTTGGAGGAAGATGATGTCCGAAACAACCTCCGTACCGGCATTGGCGCGGAAGGCGTTGTTCGGCAAGCGGATAGCGCCCAGCAGCTCGCCGCGCTCTGCAAGATAGCGCCTCACGCTCTCGTCCTTTGCATCCATCGTGTAGCGCGAGGTCACAAATGCGACGATGCCGCCCGGACGCACCTGGTCGAGCATCTTGGCGGCGAAATAGTTGTGTATGCTGAAGCCGAGGCGGTTGTACTCCGGGTCAAACACCTGGTAGTTGCCGAACGGCACGTTGCCGACGGCAAGGTCGTAGAAGCCGGGCCGGTTGGTCGTCTCGAAGCCCGCGACGGTAATCTCAGCTTCCGGATAGAGTTGCCTGGCAATGCGCCCGGTGATGCTGTCCAACTCCACGCCATGAAGCTCACTGTGCGCCATGCTCTCAGGCAGCAGACCGAAGAAGTTACCTACGCCCATGGCCGGCTCCAAAATGCGCCCGCTCTCGAAGCCCATGTTGCCAAGTGCGTCGTAGATTGCGCGGATGACCGTGGGCGAGGTGTAGTGCGCGTTGAGTGTGGAGCCGCGCGCGGCCTCGTATTCTTCGGGCGTCAGCGCGGCTTTGAGCTCTTCAAACTCTCGCCGCCATTCCGGTTTGCTATCATCGAACGCTTCTGGTATAGCGCCCCAGCCGGTGTAACGTGAAAGCGTCTCCTGCTCGCCAGCAGTCGCGGCCAGCCCATTAGCTTCAAGCTGCTTCAATAGATGAATCGCGTCCATGTTGGTGCGAAACCTTGACTTGGCCCCGCCCTCGCCGAGGTGGTCGTCCGTGATGCGGAAGTTGTTCGGCGTGTTCGGCGCAGGCGGTTCTGGTTCAGGTTCAGGCGCGGAGCCTATGGTCTGGAAAACAACATCGTAGGGCAGGTGTGTTTTTTCGGCGTCATAGTAGGCGACGGTTTTCGTAAGCTGCTCACGCGCGTCGTTGTCTGTCTCGGTAGTGAGGTAATCCGTGATGTACCTGTTGTGCTCGTCTGCGAGCAGCCCGCGCTCGAAGTCCGCGCGGCGCTCGGTGCGGTAAACCGGGATAGGCAACTCTGGTGGCAGCAACTCGACGTAGCCGCGTTGCAGGTCGGTTATCTGGTATTCGCGCCCCTCGTACCACACGAAGTCCCCGACGCCGTAGGCCGACGCCATCGGTTCTCGCGGCTGGATGTTGACCGGGGTGTCGTCAAACTCCGGTTCGTCCTCAGCAGGCGTCTCCTTGAGGTCAAGGTAAGTAATATCCGGCGCACCGGCTTCATTCTCAATGCCCCGCGCCATATCCCTTTTATACATCCCTCGAACAGCGCCCGCGAGTTGTTCCCACGGCATGAAGCCGGCAACAACGATGTTCCCGTCATCGTCGGGCATGCTGTAGTGCAACCCGTCAGGCTCTACGCCTTCGCGCACGGAAAGCAACGCTTCAAGGCGCTCGCTAATCTGCGTATTGCCCTCGCCATCGCGCAGCCAGTGTGCTATCTGCGCCCTGTCCTCATCGGTCAGCAGCCTATTTACAAGCTGACCGCTCTCGTCATCAAGGTCAGCGGTCAGAAAATCTGTAATCTGTCTGTTGCGCGTGTCCTGCTTGATGTACTGCTCGAAGTATTCCTTGCTCTCAGAACGGTATATGGGGATGTCCAGACCACTTTGCAGCAGCTCTACATGGTCGCCCAAGATATCTGTTATTTCAAACTGGCGACGTTCAATCCACACGAAGTCTCCGACGTTGTATGCGGGAGCCATCGGGTCGCGCGGCCTTATAACTGGCTCGTCCTCGGAAGGCGGCTCGCTCAGGTCGTGGTACGCGGCGTCCAGAGCCGCGCGGTTTAGCTCGTCGCGCAGTCTTGGGTTGTCGTAGTAGGTACGCTGGAAGTCCCTGTCGTCAGAATCTGCGGCATATTCCCGGAGCACGCGCTCGCCGGTCAGCGTCGCATTTTCCTCGTCGGAGTTCATCACTGCGTCCGCGTAGTAGTCGCTCGCTATGAGCGCTTCATATAGCCTCTGCTCGTATTGCTCCCGCAGATCGTCGGGAAGATGAAAGTCCACCGTGAGCTCCGTACCGTTCTCATAATTGAGCGTCACGGGCTTGTACGCGCGCAGGGAGTCCAGCGCCGGCTCGATCTGTTCTTCCATAATCTCGACATAATCCAAGCCGCCGGCCTGACGGGTGCGCTGCCCAAGCGCGTGTGCGGCGGTTTCGGCGTCGGCGCCGTAGGTGTAGAATGCTCCACCATATTGGACGAGTACAATGTCGCCGTCGTGGTAGGGCTTTGCGCGGTTGTACTGCGCGTAAGCTGCCGTGTGCGTGTCGTACATGGCAAGCTCGAGAGCTGTCATAAAGCGGTCTGAAGCAATGAGCGCGTCGATGCGCCGAGCCACTTGTCGCCATGTCAGGCTGACGTTTTCGCAGCCGCCCTTGCTGAGCGTCATGCCCTTGGCGTCGTGGCTCTCATCGCTGCCGGGTGCATCGGACAGCGCGTGTGAACGCCCACCTATGCCGTATTCACGCTTGAGGAAGTCTGCCTTGTCCTCGGTGGAATGTTCCTCTGTGAAGTAACGGAAGATGCGCCACTTGCCACCAGAGGTGCTGCCGCCGTCGCGGAGCAGCTTGTCTATCTCGTCCTGGGTTATGAACTGATGGGGCGATGGGATAATCTCTGCGTCAGCATGAAACTGCACCCTCGGCAGGAGCTGGCTTTCGAGCGAAGCGAGTATTTCATCGGTCTTGTGGTAGTGGAAGCGCAGGACGCTGCGGTCGGACTTGTACGCCGCGAGGAAATCCCGGTACTCGGCAATCAGCGTTTCGCACTGCCCGTGGTCTGCGAGCATCGCCGCGACGTGCTCGGTAACATCGGGAAACAGGCCGCTTTTTATGCCGTCAAGGCTGGGGAAAAAGTTATTTTCCTGTCCGTCCGAGAGGTCGCGGTAGAGGTAAACTATCTGCTGTGCCAGCAGCTCACGCTCCGTCGCGGCAGCGCGTTCCAACTCCCACTCACCGGCGTACTGCCCGGCGTCCAGCAGCTCGTCGATGCGCCGCGCGGCGGCATCCCAGGTCACAAGGTACACGTCGCGCTCATAGCGAGCCGCGTCTCCGCGCGCTATGCGTATCCCGTCCGTGTTCATCCACGCCGCATAACGCTCACCGTCCACGGTTACGCCAACGCCACCGCTATAGAACGTCGGCAGAAATGCGGCTATATCGTCCAGCGGACGCTGTTTCTCAAACTCCGCGGCCACGCGCTCGTGCAGATAGCTCGTGTTCTCGCCCACGCGGAGTACAGCGTCAATGACCTCCTGCGGGCATGAAAAAGCGGAGGGCGCGTCCGCGTCCTCCACTTCAAACAGGTTCAGTTGTAGATTAACTCGTTCAGAACTAGCTCCTCGGCCTGTGCCTTGCAGTCGTTCATGAGGCCCGTCCACTTCAGCGGGTCGGCGGCTTTCAGCGCCTCCGTCGCGCCCGCCGCCTCCGCGAGCTTCGGCAGCATCAGGTTGATGCGGCTCTGCGCCGCCTGCTCTATCTCGTGCAGGTGCTTGTAGAGCGTCCCCGTCAGCACGAGGCGGTTCCACAGCACCGGACGGTGTTCCTTGAGATAGCGTTGGCGCATCCTCCCGTACCGGCCTATTGGCTCCGTCTCTGGCAGGCTGAGATTCGGAATCTGTACGTCGTTCACTGTCCTGTAGGCTATTTCGGTCATTGTAACGGCTCCTTTCGTAGCTTCGTATAGTTCTTTCAATCTCACGCAAAACTGTCTGGTTGATGCTGCTGACCGCCGTACCCAGCGCCGTTACGGCCTCGGGTGTATTCCACTCAAAGACGTCCTTATAATTCTCTGGCGTCAGGTAATTCTCAGGCTCAAAGCCGCAGCGCGTCAGCAGCGAGTGCGTCAGGCTCACGATGGCGGCGTTGCGGAACTTGACGCCTATCGTGAACTCATCGTACCCCTCCAGGAACGATCCGTCAACGATGCCGAGTATATCCCCGCTGTTGTCCAGCCAGTATTCGTCCGCGAGCTGTGCTGCCACAACTTCAAGCTGTTCCGCAAGACTTACACGCGGCTCAACGCCGAAATGCTGCTCAAGCATAGAGGCAACGACGTTGGTATTCTCACTGTTCACCTGCCATGGCTCAAACGGGCGCGAATTGCGGCGTGCGCCCGTGTCCGACACGTCGAAAACGTAGCGTAAACGTGGCACATCGCCGGTATTATCCACAAGCCCGATGCCCTTGGCACCGCGACGCACATAACGCCCCATACGCTGTGTCCACACGTCGTACCCGGCGCAAGCGCTCGCGTCAGGCCGCTGGGCGTGGATGAGCACCTGGTCGGCGAAGCTGTACTTGTAGTTGCGGGACATGGTGCCGAGAAACGCTGTCCATGGCTCGTAACCGTCTGTGACGCCAGTGAGCGTATCATGGGCAAGCTCGGTGATGCTGGTTAGTTTGTCTGGCGTAGGTTAGTCCTCCTTTCCTCGTAGAATAAAAGAAGCGGCCCGTAGGCCGCTTCTTTATCAAATCTATTAAAAATCTTCCGTATCTTCTTCATCAAGCGGATCTTGCCATGGCCGCAAGCCCATTTCCTCCCACGTCACGCCATACGGAGCTCCCCCGGAGGTGTAACCGGCGATGAAATAGAAGTAATCGTCGCGCCAGGGCAGCTCCGGTTCTGGCAGCTTCTTCTTTTTGCGCTTACCTTGCTTCTTGCCGACCTTTGGCGTTTTGGGCTTCTTGGCAAGGTTATCCAACGTGACCCCGGAGGATATGTCCCGCAGTATCCTTTCCTCGTACTTCTCTAAACGCTTCAGAAATAACGGCCGTATGTCATCCACCGGCACCCTGTAACCAGCACCGAGCACCTTGGTGTAAATAACGCCACACAGCGATTCTGCTTCATCAGCGTCGGGCATGTGCCCATGAGTAAGATAGAATCTCAGCGTTTCCCGGTACATGAAATTGGCTATGCGCAGCTTCTGCTTTTGCTTCAGTTCTTTATATGTTTTATACGGCTTGTGCATTGGCGAGCCCTCCAGACACATGAATTGTATCATGGGGTGCAGCGGGCAGCAACTATTAATCCTTGGTCTTGCCGCCCCGGAAGCTCAGAAAATACCTGGCGTGTTCGCCGTCGTCATGCAGTATGAGGTCTCCGGGGTAATACTTGTCCATGCGCTGGGAGTATATCTCGTCCAGGTGTGCGCGGCCTTTTTCGAGCAGCTCGGTGGCGAGTGGGCGCGTGAGGCTTATACGTTTGGCGGCGAGGAACTTGTTGTCCCGCCACAGGCCGAACTTGCAGTCAAGCTCCTCGCAGAAGTAGCCGTTCTTTGCCTCACTCACTACACCGCCGCAGCGCGGGCATTTTCCTACGACGGTGCGCCCGGTCGGGAACAGTACGCTCGCCTCAGCCACGGGCGCATAGTCCGTGACAAGGCCGCTGACCATGTGCTCGATGTCCGCGAGGAACGTTTCTGCGTCGAGCTCACCTCGCTCAATCTGCTTGAGGCGGTTCTCCCACTCGGCTGTGAGCAGCGGAGAGCGGAGGGCATTGGGCAGCACGGTCACGAGCGACTCGCCGGTATCTGTAGGCACGAGCCTGCCCTTGACGCGCTCGGCAAAGCCACCGTTCACGAGCTTCTCAATGGTCGCCGCGCGCGTGGCGGGAGTACCGAGCCCACGGCGTTCAGCGTCGGCAGGAGTTTCCTTTGCGCCGGCTCTCTCCATGGCCGAAAGCAGCGTGTCCTCGGTATATGCTGCGGGCGGCGTGGTTTTGCCCTCCTTGACAACAGCGGTTGAGATATCCACATTCTCGCCCTCGGTAAGTTCAGGCAGCGGCGTCCACTCAGGCGCGCCCTTGTACGCGCGCCAGCCGAGGTCGATGATGGTCTTGCCGCGCGCCTTGAACGTATGGCCGCCACACTCGGCCTCAATCGTGGTTTCGGCGTAGGTAAACGGCTCGGACACAGCGCAGAGCAATTGGCGGCAGATAAGCCGCAGCACCGCCGCCTCGCCATCAGGGAGTGCGGCGAGATTGGCGCTCCCGGCGCTCGCTGTCGGTACAACCGCGTGGTGGTCGGTGACGCGAGAGCTGTCGCATACCTGTTCCGCATTAATGTTTGCGGGTGCATCCGCGTCCAGCAGCCTTGCCGCGACACTCACCAGCTCAGGTACACTTGTCGCCATTCCGTCGGTAAGATAGCGGCTGTCCGTGCGCGGATATGTAACGAGGCGTTTCTCATACAGCGCTTGCAAATAATCCAGAGTCTGCTGTGCCGTAAAGCCCAGCTCGCGGTTGGCCTCACGCTGGAGCGTGGTCAGGTCATAGAGCTCCGGAGCCCTTTTACTGCACTTTTCGTGACCTACACGGATTATGTGCGTTTCGCCGGTGCAATCATTTTCAAGTGCGTCGGCTTCGGCTTTGTCTGCTATGCGCTCACTGGACAGCAGAACACCGCCGCAGTTGAGAGCGACGGTGTAGAAAGTTTCGGGCGTAAAGTCCTCAATCTCTTGCTTGCGCTCGACGAGCATAGAGAGCGTGGGAGACACCACACGCCCAACGTTGAGGGTCCGGTGGTACACAAGCGACATGAGCCGTGTGGCATTCATACCAACGAGCCAGTCTGCCTTTGCACGGCACAGTGCAGCGGCGTAGAGGTTGTCGTACTCCGCGCCCGGACGCATATTTGCATAAGCTTTGCGTATCTCGTCGGGCTCCATAGAGCTGAGCCACAGGCGCTTCACGGGCTTAGTGCAGCCCGACTTCTCATAGACCAGACGGAAGATGAGCTCTCCTTCGCGCCCGGCATCGCAGGCGTTGACCACTTCGCCAACGTCAGAGCGCTGCATCAGGCCACGCAGAATCTCAAACTGCTGGCTCTTGTCCCGCATGACGGTTGTTTTCCACTGTTCCGGCAGGATGGGCAGATCCTCACGCCGCCACTTGCCGAGCTTTTCATCGTAAGCAGCAGGCACAGCAAGTTCGACGAGGTGGCCATAGCACCACGATATGATGAGGTTGCCGCCATGTATGCAGCCGTCCCCGCGGACGTTTGCACCCAACGCCGCGGATATGGCGCTGGCTACGGAGGGCTTTTCGGTTATGATGAGTGTTTTAGTCTTCAATATATGTTTCTCTCCTTTTGTCTGTAAAATGAAAGAGGCCAGCGAGAGCTGGCCTCTTGGTGTAGTTGGTTAAATGAAATTTTTTAAATCACGGCGGCTGTACAGTATGCGCCGGACTTCCATTACGTCGCCTTTGACGACGTAGAAGATGACGTAGTTGCGGACGTAGATGCGGTAATACGGCAGCTCGCGTTCACGCAGCGAGTGGTACGGCTCAAAGGCTTCTGCGCAGTATGTGCGCTCGATGAGCGCCTTCTCAACATCGTCAACGAGTGTCCGTGCGGCAATAGGATTCTCAAGCCGCAGGGCGATGTAGTCCACAATCTCGTTCAGATCCTCCTCAAAAAGCGGGAGGATGCTCAGCTTATACTTTCCCGTTTCCATCAATACGCTTCCTCACACGGGCAAACACTTCTCCAGCTGTATATCGGCGCGGATCCTCTACGGCGGCGCGGTCGGCCTCGTCGAGCCGAGCCTCAACATCCTCGGTCAGCGCCGAATACTGCTCAAGGCTCAGCACGACCATGGAGCCATAGCCGTTTTTGGTGAGGTACACCGGCTGCCCTCGCTTGACCGTTTCTTCTATCTCCGTGAACTTGTTCCGAAGGTCGGAAACCGGGCGAATATTCAACATAGTCTCAGCCTCCTATCTGGCGTTATATTATCATAATTTGGCCAGATATGCAACAGGGTATTATTTCTTCCGGTAAAATGATAGATGGGTCAGACGACATTCCTTACATCAGCCTCCACTATGTTGAATCGCATAAACTCGGGTATGGCCTCCTGCATGGCCTTTTTCTTAGGGTCCTCGCTCTTTAGCACCTTTGACAGCATGAGTACGCTCGACGGGTAAACCGTCCTGTCCAGCTTCGTGGCGCGGATGTCCGCATAGTCACTGCAAACAGGGACGTTGTTTTCGCGGCTCACATAGTCCAGCATGGCGAGCAGATAGAGGCTCTCCTCGTACCAGCCCTTGTTGAACAGTTTGCGTATCTCTCCGCTTTCAAGTGTCTGGATGATGAACTGTATGTCGCCTTGCTCTTTGAGCGCGTGGCACACGTTGCCCTTGAAGATGCCGAAGGCCGGACGCTCGAAGCTTGGTGAAATAAGCTCGTCAGCCGTGATTCCAAGAGCCTTTGCAAGCTTGAATACTGTCCCGGCACTGGCGTTTTCTATGCGGGACTTTCCCGTGCAGATATCGTTAATGGTGGAGTATGGGACGCCGCTGTCCTTGGCGAGCCTGTACATGGTTGTGTTGTGGTTTGCTATCTGTTCTTTCAACGTCATGTTTCTCGCCTCCTCGAGAACATTATGCCGGCGTACCGGTATAATGTCAACGGAAGGTTTTGTCGTTTTGTATCGCATCCCTGTAACACGGCCTGACGCAGCCTAACCCATACCGCGCGCAGCCGTAGCAGAAGTGACCCTCTGGCGGCTTCGGCGGCGGGTCAGGTGCAGGCGCGGGCGGGATGCGGGTCATCATGCGCTCAAAGGGGCTGTTGGTGAATCTGTAGCGCATTACTTCACCTCGTCCTCATCGTCCTCTGGGAAGTCGTAGCTGTCGAGGTCGGTGGTGCCGCTGGTGTCGGGCTTGCGCTTGCGCACCTTTAGGAAGTAGTACGCGCCGCCCGCGCCGAGGACTACGATGAGCGCGATGGGCAGCAGCGCGGTGACGTTGAAGCCGTTGCCGTTGTCCTCTTGCGGCTCGGTCGTGGGCGTTTTGGTTGGCTCTGGCGTCGGCTCCGGTTCAGCGCCGGTGCACTCGTTTAGGTCGGTGCGGCACACCGGGCAGTTTGTATTGACCTCTCCCGGCTGGCAGCGCATTTCGCAGTCACATTCGACCTCGTAGCCCTCGTCCTCTAACAGCGCAAGGAGGTCGGCTTCGTCCACAAGGTTCAAAAAGTACACGTCACCGGTCGCGTGGTCGATTACGAGATAAAAAGTGTTGCCGTTCTTAGATTCCACCGTCACGAACTGCATCTGGCTGTCGCCCACTTCCTCGCTGGAATAGTACGCGCCGCCAAGAATGTCGTCAATCAGGGCAAGATTGCCGTCGGGCGTTAGCCCTCCAAGGCTCGGCAGCGTCGGTTCGGCAACCGGCTCCGTGGTTACGCTGACGCTCGTGATGGGGCCTCCCGGCTCGTTTGCGCCATTCTCGTTGGATGCATAATACGCACCCGCGGGGACGGTAAGGCTCAGAGTAAGCGCGGCGGCACAGAGCAGGGGCGCGAGTTTACGCATCGGTGTCACCTCCATGAATGAGCGCCGCGAGCTGCTCAATGCTTATGTGCTCCGCGCGGACGAGGCCGACGATTTCGAGGTTTTCAAGCTCAGTCACTTTATCTATTGTGGCGTTGTAGCGCGCGGTGAGATTGTCTATGCGCGCTTTCAGCTTCGCGGCCTCGGCGCGCAGTTTTGGTATTCTTGCGTCCAATAAGTTCTCCTTTCCAGCCTCAGGCGGCGGGAAGCCGCCCGAAGCCTACAAAATTGTCACTGTAGTACGAATCCATGAATTTCAGATAACCGATGGGCGACCCGGCGTGAATCATGTACCCCTCGCCGACATAAATGCCGACGTGAGTAATCCACGGCCCCTCGTAGGTGTACTCGAAAAACACCAAGTCGCCGGGCTTGGCCTCAGCTTCGCTGACCGGCGTACAGATGTCGTACAAGCCCTGCGCAGTTAAACGCCCAACGCTCCAGCCGACGCCGCAGTTGTTCACTACCCAGCTCACGAAGCCGGAGCAGTCGAACGAGGTCGCGGGCGAACTGCCGCCCCAGACATACGGGAAGCCGATGTATTTCTCGGCCTCGGCCATCATCGCCGCGAACTGCTCGTCCTCCAACGCCTCGGGCGGGATTTCGTAGTCCGTCTCGGCATCCGTGCTCGGGGCGTAGCCGGGGAACAGGTCGGGCCGGTTGCCGAGCGTGGCCATGTACAGCGAGTACATTGAGAGCTTATCCTCGGTCAAGATGTAGACCGGCAGATGCGAGAGGTCGAAGTTTTCAAGGGTAATGGTCACGGTGGTGTGCTCGTAAGCCGCGCCGTTTTCGTCGTAGCGCGTCTCGGTCGTCACGTCCTCGGTCAAGATATACTGGCGCTCAAACAGCATTTCGAGGTCAGATTGCACGTCGTCCAGCGTCCATTCGCTGCCCTTTAGAGCCGTGAGCAGGGATAGCAGCACATACGGGTCGTGCGAGATCTCGTCGAGGTCGAAGATGTACTCGTCGTAGTCGTGCGTGGCTTCGTAATTGTCCAAATACTCCTGCAACTCTGCCTCCTTCGCGGCATATGCAGCCTCCGCGCCGAGCAAATCTTCATCCGCGCTTGGGTAAGTGGTTAGTCCGACTCCAGACAAGCCGCCCTCGACGAGCACCGAGCACGATGTGAGCGCGTTGAGAAAGAATGCCACAACGAGGAAAAGGGCAACGGCTATGCCGATGCCCTTTTTGTGGCGCACTATGAATCGTTCAGTTTTCTGTTCCTTCTCCGTAGCCTTTTTCGCGCTTTTGGCGGTGGCCGCAGTCGTAGATTTGCCGCGCCGCGCCTTTGCGTAAGCGTCCTTGATGCCGCGTTTCTGCTGTTGCTTAACACCCTGCGGCTCGGTTTTCACCTCGCGCGTCGGGCGGGCGCTCAGCTTTGAAGCGTAGCGTACACCATCCTCTACGGCCTCGGTTACGCGGTTCGCAGCCTCGACGCCGACGTTGTCATCCTCGTACTGCGACGCCTCACGGTGTGCGGCAGCGCTCGGCAGCTCGGTGAGCTTGGAGGACAGACGCTGCTTTTGAGGCTCAGACCGCAGCTTTTTCGTCACTGGTCAGCATCCCGATGAAATCGTGCAGCACCTGTTTGCCCAGCGGCGTCACCATCGTGCGGCGCTCCTTGACCGCGAACATCCCGCGGAAACGCCTGTCCGCATACGGCACCAGCCGCCCGTTGCAGCGGTAGAGCATACGGCAGCCGACGAGCAGCCGCACGAGCCAGTGTTCGGATACGCCGAGCTGCTTGGCGGCGATGCGGATGGGAACGGCGTCGCCCGTGTCTACAAAGGCGTCGAAATAGCTTGCCTTTGGCGTAAGCTCGTTCACTCTATCCGTCTGCTCATAGAGCGCGTCCACAACGGCGTGAGCAAAGTCCGGGTCGCGCGCGAACTGTTTTACAAGCGGGTCGGTGATGTAGATGCCGTTCCTGCGCAGGGAGGGCAGCACCTCGTCAAACACCCAGCGCTCGAAGCGCTCGGCTGACGGCAACTTGCTGTGGACGATGAGGCGGTAAACGTCGCCCTCGGGTATGTAGGTAAGTGCTTGTATTCCGCGTGTAGATGTGACGGTGTCGCGTTTCACGACACCTTTGCAATGGCGCTGTAAAGCGGAGTGAACGTTGCTGTAACCGAGCGCTTTTGCAACATCTGAGGCACAAAACAGAAAGCTGCCGTTTTCCTCGATGATGCGGACACTCCCGAACTCTGCGTTATTGAAAATCTCCATGTTGGTATTTGTCATGCTGCTTTTCCTCCTTGTATTTCATTGGGTTTGGTTGTCATCATTTTGTACATCTCGGTATCCTTCGGGAATCTGTCAACGAACGGGACAATGACGTTGCCGTAGAACAATAGTCCCTCTCCCTCGTTGGCTTGCGTGACGTAGCTGAGCTGGTGTGGTGAGATATTCAGCTTCTGCGCGAGAATTTGCCGGTCGCCCGGAGCCTGGTTGAGCATACAGATGTAGTCGCTGTTTTCGAGGATGTTCTCTACCTCGGAACTCGCCAAAAGGTCTTTTACATTCTGCGTGATTCCCGTGGGCACGCCGCCCCATTTCCTGAAACGCTTCCATATCTCAACGCTCCACGCGGCAAGCTCGCCCCTGAGAAGCAGGTGGAACTCATCGACGTAGTAGCGCGTAGTCTTGCCGGCCTCGCGGTTGCGCGTCACGCGGTTCCAGACCTGGTCTTGTACGACCAACATACCTAGCTGCTTTAACTGCTTGCCCAGCTCCTTGATGTCGTAGCAAACAACACGGTTGGCTATGTCCACATTCGTCCTATGATTGAACACGTTTAAGCTGCCGGTGACGTAGATTTCCAGCGCCGTCGCCAAAAACTGAGCTTCTTTCTCGTCCTGCGCCCTCAAACAGTCGTAGAGGTCTTGGAGGATAGGCATATTCTCCGGCTTCGGGTCTGCGAGGTAATCGCGGTAGACCATGCGGACGCAGCGGTCGATGATGGTTTTCTCCACCGGCTTTAAGCCCTCCTTAGAGCCGACGACGATGTCGCAGAAGGAGAGGATAAAGTCCACTTTGAGCGATAGGGGGTTGTCGTCGTCGGAGTAGTCCAGGCTCAAGTCCATGGGGTTAACGTACTGCTTCGAGGTCGGCGAAATCTTAATAACCTGCCCGTGCAGCCGCTTCACGAGAGGCCAATACTCGGCCTCCGGGTCGCAGATGATGATGTCGTCGTTGGTGAGCAGATAGACGGCAATCATCTCACGCTTCGCGGTGAAGCTCTTTCCAGAGCCGGGTGTGCCGAGTATGAGGCCGTTTGGATTCTTTTGCATCAGGCGGTCAACCATGATGAGGTTGCCGCTGAGAGCATTAGTGCCGCAGTAGAGCGCGCCGCTTTCACGTTGGAACAGCTCCTGCGTCGTGAACGGCACAAAAATAGCGAGGCTCGATGTGGTTAAGCCTCGCTGGATTTCTATGCGGTTGAGCGCCAGCGGCAGCGCGGACATGATGCCGTCCTCCTGCTGAAAGTCCAGCGACATAAGCTGGCAGTTGTGCTTTTGCGCAATGCCTTTCGCTTGCAGCACGGTGTTGTTGAGCGCTTTGAGCGAGTCCGCGGTGTTCACGACCACGAACGTGAGTAGGAACATACGCTCGTTGCGGCTTTGCAGCTCTTGCAGCAGCTTCTGCGCCTCCGTGCCGTAGGTTGCGAGGTCGCTCGGGAGTATTTCCATGTCATACCCGGCGCGGACTGCCTTTTTCTGTTCCTGTATCTTCGTCGCGTTCAACTCGGTCAGTTTGCGCTTCACCGTCTTTATGGCGTTGAGCTGGTCGAGCGCTTTGACGTGCATCGACACAACTAGCGAGCTATCCATATCCAGCAAATCCGCGAGCAGGCGGTCGTTCAGCTCGGGTGCGAGGATGTTGAGAAACGACACCGCGCCAAACTTCGCGCCCATCTTGAAATGTTTGCTTGACGCAAACTCGAACGAGCTGGGTGCAATGAAGTCCTTGACGCTCAGTCCACTGGGCGCGAGCATATCCCACGAGAACTTGAACCGCTCCTGCCCGTCGATGTGGAAGATGCCGTGCATCAGCGCGAGCCTCGCGCGCCCGTCCAGCGGTTCGGCCTTGACGCCGAGCTTGCGGAAGTTGTTGAGGATGTCCGTCTCAAGACGCTCCAAACGCGGTTTTGCCATCTTGTACCCGTCGGCCTCGATGCCGAACGTCAGGTATTTGTTCTTGATGAGGCCGTTGTTACCGCGCTCGAGCTGGTCTTGCAGCATCCGCGAATACTCAGCGCGCAAGCTGTCGTCCTCGTCGCCGCGCAGAGGGATGGCAATCCTGTCGCGGTATGTCTCAGTGTTGGCGGCAGAGTTTACGAAGCTGAACTGAAAGCGCACCGAGGCATCAAAATAGTTGAGAAAGTCGCACCAGCCGTCGAAAATGGCGTCCTTGTCCTCGCTTTGGCTCAGTTGGTAGTTGATGTCCTGGAACTGAATAGTCTTGCTGTAGAATTTGCCCTCCACGCGGCAGATGCCGTCCGGGAACATCCTCTCGAACGGGATGCTGTCCTGCGCGGAGAGCACGGTTGCCGGGCGCTTGGCGGCGGCAATAGCCGCGCGCACCTCGCGCCGCTTGCGGCGGTTAAGTTTTGCGAACGATTCTATGCACCTCCCGGTCTAACCTGTCCTGCTTTTCAAGGGCCGCATAGAGGTTGTTCGTCATGTATGGCCGTCGCTTGGGGCGTATGAAGCACGTCCTAATTAAATACAGTAGGTACTTCTCCAGCGGCAAACCGTTCTTTTCATATAACGCAAAGAGAAAGAACGGCATCATAACAACAATCATGCAGATGGCCGCCGACGAGTTCCCCAGCGGCCCTTTGAGCAGGAAAAATAGCGGAACCCCAATAAGCGCCCCGCCGCCGAAACAGACAAGCTGGCGCTTCGTGAGGTTGAATAACACTTTGGACTTCACTTTCGTGAGGTCTTTGGGGACTGGTATGTATGGCATGGTCATTCTCCTTCGTACAATATCTTTTCGTAACGCAGTTTCATTTGTGCAGGATAAAGCTGCTCCCTTGGCCGGCGCTTGCCAGTCCACTGCAAGCCGCCGGCTCTACCTGCGCACAACCAACCGGCTGCTCTCAGGCTTGTACCCGGTTCGCTGTCTAAGGTATAGGTTATTATCCTTTTATAGCCCATAGCTTTAGCTATGCGCGCGGCAGTGGCATAAAGAAAGCTGCACACGTTCTTACTCCCATCAGAGCAAAGCCGTGTTACCTCAAGCGTGAAACCGTCATCCATGTGGCGGCGTACAGGCCGTCCAGCTATGACGATTCCCGCCAGCTTGCCGTTTATCTCGCAACCTACGGAAAACTTGTGACCTGCAACGGGTCTGTGGTGTCGGTGATGCGAGCTTACATAGTCGTTTGCTTGCTTCAATGTAATAGGTATAGCTTTCACAGCATCACTCCTTACTGCTGGCTTTTGCAGAGTGCAGCCCTTATCTTGCACCAACATTGCGGCTTTTAGCGTGCTCGCGGGGCTTGTTCTGCTCAGGAGTTTTCTCTCGCAGGGCGTCAAGGAGAGACGCCCGCGGCGGCGCTGTGCGCTCGTACTCGCTGAGCACGGCGGCGTTGATGGCCTTGCGCATCTCGGCAGTGGTAGGGAAGCATATATCCCGGTATTCGCCCTTTGCGTCCTTGCGCTGCGGCATCGACACGAACACGCCGTTCTTGCCGTCCCTAACCTGAATCCCACGGACGGCAAAGCAGCCGCCTATGGTCACGCTGGCTGTTGCCAGAAGACTTTTGTTGTCGCGCACCGGATGGACTTTAACGGTCATGTCCAGCGCGCCGGTTTTGCTTTCATTCAAGGTTATTCCCTCCGTTTCTTAATGCGCAGCGAAGATACTCCGCGCCATGCTCGACGTCTTGAACAGCGTGAAGCAGAGCAGCACCGTGTATCCCATACACGTCCAAATGGCCTTGCTCACGTCCTCATCAAGCGCGATGTTCTGCACCAGCACGGCATAGATAGCCACGCAGACAATGATTAGGAACGCCTGGAACGCGAGCGCGAGCAGGCTTCTGAGGTAATTTTGACCCATGCCGCCGAACTCTTTGCCCATCATCGTCGCCATTGGTATTGGCGCTATCGAGGCGGTCAAATAAACCTCCAGCATCCTGCCGTAGATGACGATGAAGATGCAGATGGCCACTGCCCAGGCAGTGACGTTCACGAACAGGCTCTGGAACCACAGGCCAAACAGCGGACCGATGTCCATTTCCATCAGCCGTTCCTCGAGGCCATCCATCATAGTAGAGATGTCCACGGTGGCATCGGAAATGACTACTCCAGCCGCCTGTGCAACCACGCTCTGCGCTGCATCGAAAATGCCCATGACTATTGTCCAGGTGTTGGTCACGATGAGAATCGCGCACGCGCTCTTGAACATCCACTTGAAAAAGACCGCCGTCTCAATCTCGTGGAAGTTGTTCCTGTCCGTGATAATCTGTATAAGCTCCAGTGTCATGACGATGGCAAGGATTACGCCAGCGATGGGCAAGATAACAGTCTCGGACAGCGTCTGTATCATGCTGAAAATGTCCGCGTTCCAGCCCTGCGGCGTCTGGCCTATCTGACCGCTTATCTGTGAGACGTTCTCGTTGACATTGTCAAAGAGACCGGTCAGGTTTGACACGATTCCACCGGCGAGTATCTCTTTAATCCACTCGGTCAGCGCGTTTTTTAGAAACTCTATGCGTCCTCACCTCCAGCCCCGCGCATTAGAGCGCGGGGCGAGTTTTTAGCTTTCATCAGCCGAACAGACCCGAGAGCAGCGGTACAAGCGTCATGCCAATGAGCGCTACGCCGCCGCCCGCAACCAGTTGTTTCATGCCCTGGCTGCGAGCGCCGGGGTTGTCCTGACCGTATCCTTCCAGCAGGTTTATAACGCCCCAGATGCCGAGGCCGGCACCGAGCGCTATAACCAGCGTCTGCAATACTTCTATCGCACTGTTGAAAAACTCCATCTTAAAACCCGGAGCCACGCCGCACCGTAGTGCAGGCCGCAGGCCCAGCCCCGGCCTCCTTTCATTTAATATAATGAAAGCAGCCGTTACGTCTTGGGCTTCCTGGGTTTCGTCAGGTGTCGTCAGTTAATGCTTCTTCGTCTAAGTCGTCTATCTCGTAGACGTCATACTCCTCGTCAGCTTTGAGCGCCAGGCGGCGGGACATATACTTTTCCACGTCAAAGGTGTTGCGCTTATCCGCATCGGAGAGGTACTTGTAATTTGGGTGCTTCGTAATGTCATATTTGTCCGAGAGGAATGGGCGCAGACCGCGCACCTGCAAGATGCACTTGTTGCCGTCCATCGTGGCAAGGTCGTCCACGCTCATGAGCTCTCGACCAAGTTTCTGGTAGTTGAGCGAGTGCGACTGCTCCCGGCCGCGACTCTCACCCGTGTTGTATGTGTCGATTGTTTCGCGGCCGAGGGACTGGCTGAGCTCCTTCAAGGTGGACTGCTCTTTGCCGCCGAGGAACAAATACGAATCGCAGTTGCCGATGATTGTGTCGGCGTTGTCCTTATACAGTGCCTTTAGCTGGCTCTGCGCTTGCAGAACGAGGCACGCGGAGATCTCACGCGAGCGTATCGTTGCCATGAGCTTTTCAAGGTTGGGAATTTGTCCGATGTTGGCGCACTCGTCGATGAGGCAGCGGACGTGGACGGGCAACCGCCCGCCATATACGTCGTCGGCCTTTTCGCAGAGCAAGTTAAAGAGCTGCGAATACACCATAGAAATTAAGAAGTTAAAGGTGCTGTCCGTATCACTCATTATGAGGAACAGCGCGGTCTTTTTGTCCCCAATGGTGTCCAAACTCAGTTCGTCGTAAGCTGTCACGTCGCGCAGCTCGGCGATGTCGAAGGGAGACAGACGCGCGCCGCAGCTAACGAGTATGCTTTTGGAAGTTTTGCCTGCGGCTAACTTAAATTTGGCATACTGGCGGGTTGCAAAGTGTCCGGGCTTGCGGCGCTCCAAGTCCTCCATCAGCAGGTCAACTCGGTTTTTGAACTCCTCATTGTCCTCGCGCACCTCCATCGAGTTGAGCATCTCCAGCATCGTGCCGAAGTTCTGCTCGGCAGGCGGGGCCTCATAATGGATGTAGCCGATAAGCGCAGTGTAGAGCAGCTTTTCGGCGTTCACCCAGAACTCGTCGCCGGACTTGCCCTGCCCAGTCGTGTTGGTGATGAGGCACGTCACGAGCTTCAAAATGTCCTTTTCCGAATGGATGTACGCAAACGGGTTGTAGTGCATGGACTTTTTGAAATTGATGGTATTCAGCACCCGAATCTCATACCCGGCACGCTCCAGGAGCCGCCCCGTCTCTAATACTAACTGACCTTTCGGGTCGGTCACGACGTAGCTCGAATGGCACTGCATCAGCGATGGCTTGATGAAAAACCTCGTCTTGCCGCTGCCCGAGCCGCCTACAATGAGTACGTTTTTGTTCCGTGCGGTTTTCGGGTCTTTTGGGCGGCTGTTCATTGTGAGCCTTTCCGTCTGCGTGAGGATGATGTTGTTTTTGAACACGGGATCGACGTAAGTCCGTATATCTTCAGCTGTGCCCCAACGTGCCGCCCCGTACTCGTACCCGTGGCGGTATTTCTTAGCGTTCTTGCCGCGCAGATAGACGACAAGGCGCAGCAACAGGCCGCACACAAGGCCGACGCAGAGGTCGAGCGCGTTCAGGCTCGGCATCGGATTGCCGAACGCGGCGGGTAGAGTGCCGAACAAGCTCAGTATCTTCTCCGAGGCGTCGGAACCCGAAGCTATGCGCCACGCCTCACCGAGGTTCGTACAGACGAGGCCGAGCACGACGTGTGGCAAATTGGTGAGCACGATTTTCTTGACGTTCATCGCTCAAGCTCCTTGTGACGCTCCTTTTGCGCGCCCACGACCGGCACTATATCCCGCAGTTTTTGCAGCAGCGACGGGCGCTCGCTTTTGCGCTCTTTTGCGCTCGAGAACTCCTTGAGCGCTGCCATGATTGCGTCTGCGTCGCGCCCCTTAAAGAACACGAGAAAGCGCGGGGTATCTGCCGAGGTATCCCGCCTCACAGCGTAGTCCACGCCGTACTTGCGCGCGATGCGCTCAAACTGCCGGAGATTCTCGTCGTCAATTTCCATCGTGTTGACGCCCTGACCCTGCCGCGTGAGCTGCTTCACAGACTGTTTGCCCTTTGGATGCACGTTTACCTTCTTAGCCTTCTGGTTGCGGCAAAAGGCCACGAACTTGGAGACGGCATTCTTAAGCACCCGCCCCGAGAACTTCGTGCCGTTAATTACAAGTGTCAGTGTCCGCTGTTCAACCTCCTCCTGCATTGGCTCACCTCCACGTTAGCGCTCCTGAGTTGGCTGCTTGTGCGTACTCTCGCGCGGCTTATCCTGCACAGCGACGAGGTTGCCGCCAACGGTGAGGAACTTCTCCGGCCAGCGGAATTTCTCAAGGTACTTGGCCTGCAGGCCTTTTGGCAGAGAGCAGAAGTCGTCCTCACCGAGCCCGCAGATAAAGAATGGGCCAGCGATGGCGTCGTAGATTTTGCCGTCCTCGCCGCGCAGCGCGCGGTTAAGCGGCATCTGCATAATTTTACCCTCGTCGTTGCAGACGAGGGCGACGGGGTCATCAAAAGGGTAGATGGCTTCAATATAGCCGCCGACTGCGGCCTGCAAGGACTTGAGGTCGTTGCCGATCTCGGCAATCCGTGCCTCCTTGCCCGGCTCGACCAGCAACACTTCCATCAGTTCACTTCCTCCACCACGAACACCACCGTAAGCACCTGTTCGTTTATGCCAACAGAGGTCGCCGAGACGTTCGCATCGTAATCCAGCGGGAGTGTACTGCCCGCGTCTATGCTCCAGTCACCGGTGAGGGCGAGGGATTCGCTGTCGCCCTCGGCAGTAGAAGCAACATTGCCAATCGCAAACCCTATGAGCTTGCTGTCCACCTTTGCACCCGCCATGTTGTACTCAAACGGCACGAGCGTCCAGCCGTTCTCGGTGCGCAGGCTAATGCCGGTCACGCGCACATCGCAAGTGGAGTTGTTAGCAATAGCGGCGTCTGTGCTGGACGTGACCACGCCGTCCTCCGTGACGGCGAGGGGTAGACTCGCAGGAACCGTGACCGAGAACACCTTAGTGAGCGTCCAGTGAGCATAGAGGGTGTGCGCGGTCTTGTCGCTGACCTCAGTGCCGGCCTCGACCAGCTCGCCGCCGTCTTTCTCGGTGTACCAGCCGTCGAAGGTGTATCCCTCGCGGGTCGGCTCTGGCAGCTCGCCGTAAGTGTTACCGAAAATGACGGTTACGCTTTCATCCTCAAGCACGCCGCCGCAGGCGTCGAGCGTCACATCTACATAGACGGTCAGCTCCTTGGAGCAGCCGTCGCAGAGGCCGTCGCCGTTGCCGTCCTCGTGGCCGGCGTACTCGTAAGTGGAGTAGCCGCAGGAGCAGGACTTGGTACGGCGATGCTGGGTGTCACTGTAGTTCTGCCAGTTGCCATAGCTGAAGCTGTGGCTCGCGTAGTCGTAGGTGCTGTAACCGCAGGTGGAGCAAGTCTTAGTGCGCCGGTGCTGTGTGTCGGAGCTGTTCGTCCAGCTACCGTAAGAATAGCTGTGATTCGCGTAGTCGTAGCTGCTGTAACCGCAGTCGCGGCAGGTCTTGGTTCTGCGATGCTGGCTGGTAGAGTAGTTTTGCCAGCTTCCATAGCTGAAGTTGTGACTCTCGTAAGTGGTACTGCCGACGTTGCTGCCGCAGGTGGAGCAATAGTCCACAACGCGGTGCTGGCTGGAAGTGTACTGCTCATACTGCTCACGGGTGGAGTGGCGGGCGTACTCGTACTCGCCCTCGCCGCAGTCGCGGCAGTAGGCGTAGCGGCGGTGCTCGCTTCGGTTGTAATACTCCCAGTCGTCATATACGGTTACGCCGTGGCTGACACCCATGTCTACCAGGTCGCCGCAGTCCTCGCAGAACTCATACCAGTAGCAGCCGTCCCATTCGCGGTACGTCCAGTCGTGGTAGCAGTAATCCGGCTCCCAGCCGCCACCGCCGCCACTCTTAGTGTAGCCGCAGAGCGTGCAGGTGTTGCCGGAGAAGGTGTGCGAGCCCTCAAGGACTACGCCACCGCCAATGCCGCAGCCGGTGCAGTAGACGCCGTAAAAGTGGGTATCTTCGTCATTGGGGCGGTAGTTGTAATATGCGTAAGAGCAGTGCCCGGAACAGGTGCAGCCCGCCAGGCCGCAGTCCGAAGTGTCCGCAAACGCGCTCGGCACGAGCGTGAGCGCGAGCACAAAGACGAGCAGCAGGGATACTAAACGTTTTTTCATATGATTCTTCCTCCTAATTAGACGATGGAGATGGTGAACACGACATTGAGCGCGTTCACGTTTTCGCTGTTCGGGGCATCGGCGCTTATCTTGGCGAAGTATTCAAGCGCCATGTCGCTCTGCGGCTGGATGACCGGGAAGCCCGTGCTGTTGATGGCGAGCTTACCAGCACCGGTGGTGGCACAGCCGTTAATCTTCAGCGCCACACGGTGCGCGCCGCTGAAGCTGTTGTAGTTTCCGACCTTATACGCGCCGTCCGTGACCTCGACGCCAGTGACGCGCACTGCGCCGTTGATTGAGTTGTTCGTGACCTTCGCGTTGTCCGCAGTGACCACGGTGCCGTTTATGACGTGGATGGGCAGCGACGCCGGGACGATGACGTTCACCGCCCTGTACTCGTTGTCCACCGTGAGCGTGACCGGCACCGTCGCCGTGGTGCTCGTGTCCGCAAACGCGCCGAGCGAGAGGCAGAGCGCGAGGGCAAGCGCCAGCGCGCCTATGCGTTTAGCTTTCAAGTTTGGAGCCTCCTTTCAAAGAGTTTGGGGCGGCTTTCGCCGCCCCGGTTTAAGCGTCTCACTCGGTCACGTCGTCCCACTCAATCACGAACACGACGTTGGCGACATTCGCGTTCTCAACAACGTTGGAAAGCGGGGTGACGATGGCAGAGTAGGCAACAGCTACGCTGTTGCGGGTGCTGTCGCCAACACCGGTCATGTAGCAGCCGTCAATAGGCGCGGTGATAAGGCTCTGGGTGGCCTCGTTGGAAGCGGTGGCAACCTGAGCGCCGCCGCCGATGCTCATGGCGAAGCCGAGCTTGTTGGAGTCAACCTTCTCGCCGGCAAGGCTGGACTTGTCGCCGAAAGCGGTGAGGTTCCAGCCCTCGGCAGCGCTGATGCTCACGCTGCGGACACGGACCGCGCCGTAGGAGTTGTTGGTTATCTTGCAGTCGCTCGCGGTCACAACAGTGCCGTCATCGCTCATGGCCATCGGGAGGGCGGTCGGCACGGTGACGCTCATGCGGGTCGGCGTAGTCTCGCCGCTTTCACCGCCGTCGCCTATGCCCTCGTTGGTCGTGGTCAGGTTGACGGGACTGGTGGCGCTGCCGCCGCTGGACGTGATGTCGTCGGCGCACGCACCGACGGCAAGAGTGAACACCATGCAAAGCGCGAGCAGCATGGTCACGGGTTTACGCAGAGTTTTGGTCATGTGAAATACCTCCAAAAATTTTAGATTCCGTCACTCAAGGACGGTAAGTTCAATTACGACGCCCGCGCTGCCGAGCTTGTCGCCGGTGTCGGGGTCAAGGTTAAAAAACATCGCGGTGCACTCGTATGTACCGGCGTCGAGGTCAACGTCGAGTTTGTCGCTCTCAATCTTCGAGCCGACCGGCACCGCCTTCGAGGTGTAAATTACCTCGCCGTTGTCGTTGCGGGTTATCTCGACGCTGATGGGGTAGCGGTTTATGTCCTCGTTCACAATCATGAGGCTGCCCTCGGATTCACCGTCCGAGAACACAGGCGAGGTGTTCATGCTGATGTTAATCATGCCCTCCTCGACCTTCTCGTTGAGGCTGTCGCGGATGGCGTAGAGGTCTGCCTCGTCCCAGCCGCCAGCGGTCGCAGAGGGGTCAAACTCAATGCCGCCGGGCTCGTCAACCGGCCCGCCGCAGCTCCTGAGAAGCAGCAGGATAATGATTGCAAGCACAACGACGATAGCCGCGCCGATGCCAATTTTCTTGTACGTCTCTTTCTTCGAGTTTTTGTTTTTCACTTTTCAAACCTCCTGAAATTTTGTCCAGAGTGCGGGCCGCTGACTAAGGTGGAACCACCAGTTGGCGCAAATGGATTCTTACGTCGCATCACCTCCTTTGCCGTACAGGTCATGTTGGACTTGCGCCATCGTGCCGCTATTTGCCGAGAAGTACGAATTGTATAGCGTGGTCAACAGGTAGGCACGGATGTTGCGCACCTCCGTCGTGTTTCTGCGGAAACACCAGAGGACATATTCAAGGTGCTTCCTCTCGAGCTTGAGCAGCCGCGACTTGACCACGGCGGCGGGTCTGTCCTCCTTGCCGACGCGGATGTACTCACGCGTGGAACAGACGGTTTCAACCATCAGCTCAACGATGTCGTCAATGATTCCCGCGTCAACAACGCTCTGCTCGCGGACGTAGTCCGATTCGAGATTCTCAGTAATAATCTCACGCCAAATCTCTTCATCTTCGATTCGCTTCGGCGGCTCGGAATGAATGGAATCGATACTTGCTTGAGTGGTTTCTTGATTATTTCTTTTCTTGTTTATATCTTTATTTAATTCCGTCGGGTTTTCCGAAAGCGGCTCATCCGTTTCCGGGTTTTCCGGTTCTGGATAAGCCGTAACAGGCTCAGCCGAATCTGGCTCTGACGTTACCGGGTACTCATAGATGATGTACTCCACGTCGGTAAAGCGCCCAAACCTGTCGCGGGTCTTGCGCCGCACGAGGTATCCGTGTCGCTCCAGCTCAGTAAGCCCGGAGGCAATGGCGTCCCGACCCTCGAGCAGGATGGTCTGGAGCCCGTTGAGGGTGTAGTCCCACCCATCGGGCTTCGAGAGCATCGTTATAAGCAGCCCCTTGGCCTTGAGGCTCATGGTCTTGTCTCGCAGCAGGCCGTTGCGGACTATGGTGAAGTCGCTGCGCTTTTCTATCCTGAAAATCTCAGACATTTATCTTCGTCTCCTTCGCCGCCCGCGCGGACGGCGCGAGGCGTTAGTATGTAATTTCAGTGCCGCCGAGCTTCAAAACGTCGGGGCCATAGTTGGCTATGAGCATGGCGTTCACAATGAGCCGAAAGGCCTCATCGTCAACAACCTCGGCGTCAGCCAAATCCTCAAGCTCCAGCCCGGAGCCGCAGCCGGAGATGGCTTTTGCCGCCTGGATGAGCGTGTAGTCGTGTGCAGACACGCCGCGCGTGATTAGGAAGCCCGGCTCAAACCCGCCCGGCAGACAGGCGTTCCACACCCGTTTGAGCAATGCGCGGTTGGAGCCGAACAGGTAGAGTACAGCAAAAAAGCGCGGATTTCTCCACGCTTCATAGCCCACGCTTCGCAGCAGCAGGCGGGTATTAAATTCGTGCTCGCGGTCGAGCCAGAACGAGCCGCGAAAGTGCAGCACAAGTGAGCCCAGGCGCTTTATAAAGGCTTCATCCGCGACGCCGCCGAACAGCTCGCGCACGGCAGAGGCGTAGCTGACTACGCCAGCTTCAATGCGCTCAGCGAGCCACGGGCAGCCCATAATGCGGCATTTACGCCTGCGGCTATTGACGCAGTATTCGCAGGCCACGTCAACAGGTTTGTAATGATACGATATTTTCACCCCCAATGAAAAAAGCCGAGCAGAAATCTGTCCAGCTTAGTCCTTCAATATTAAATTTAGCGTTCGGTCTCACGCCGACGCTTCTGCTGCTTCTGCCACTGTTCCAGCAGCTTTATGATAGTCTCCTCCATGCGCTTCGGCGTGTACGAGGCGGGGAAATACTTGCGGAGCGTATCGCCCTTGAGCGTCACGCGCTCGACCTCTTTCTTCTCCTCGGACATGATTGCGCGCATGACGGCAGCATCCAGCTCGCCGCGCTGAGAAAACTGTTTCAGCCGTTGAGCCTGTGACAGCGACGGCGTAGCCTGCTCGCTGTCCATCGCGTCTAGTAATAGAGCCTGCTCGTCTGCTTTCAATGCGGTAAGCTCATAAGCAGTTGATACGCCAATCTGCTTGTCGTCTACCATGTCCAGCAGGGCAGGGACAAGTACGGTCAAAGACGCCACGCGCCTCAGAGTATCGCCGCTGATACCGAGCGTTTTTGCCACCTCATCGTCGCTCCGTAAATTTGCCGCAATTTGCGGCGAATTTTTTGCGGGACGTCCGGCAGACTTTTTCGCGGCTTCCAGATACATCTTGTACGCCCATGCGCGCTCGCTGGGCAGCACATTTTCGCGTTGGATATTACTCTGCACCAACTCTGCGACAGCCTCCTCGTTGCTCAAGTTTCGGACTATGACTGGCATCGTATCAATACCAGCTAACTCACACGCGCGGAAGCGTCGGTGCCCGGAAACTATTTCGTAGCCGCCCTCCGGGTCTGGCCGCACAAGCCCCGGCTGCCTGACGCCGCGCTCTCTGACCGTCGCCGCTATCTGTTTCATAACCGGGTCATTGTCCCTCACCTGATAAGGCTGTCCACGCGGCATGGAGCCGTAGCCTTTGAACGGATGCAACTCCGCAAGAGATATTTGAACGACCTGTTCAACAGTTCCTTGCTTATCTGTATCCGACATAGCTTTCAACCTCCTTTGCTTTTAGTCTGGATACGAAAAAAGGGAGATTGAGGCGAAAAGCGTCAATCTCCCTTGCGGACGATATGAAATTGTGGTACTGTTTGAATGTGAAAGGCATGGTACATTGAGAGCCATCTTGCCGCAAACCCGCATGATTACTAGGTTTTTTCGAGTTTGTCTATACCTTTCCCAAACAGTCCATCTCCAACGAATGGCTGGTGAGAGATACGAGCAAGAAAATCAAGGCAGTAAAGAAAGCAAAAGGCATGAGCGGCAAGCCTGTAACCAGCAAGCCAGTCTATGGCTATCTCATGGACAAGGACGAGAACTATATCGTTGACGAGGAAGCCGCCCCGGTTGTCCGGCAGATTTACCAGCTTTGCCTTGCGGGAAATGGCCCGACCAAGATTGCCCGTATGCTGACGGAGCAGCAAATCCCCACGCCGGGGACGCTGGAATACCGCAGGACGGGCAGCACCCGACGCTACCACCCCGGCTATGAGTGCAAGTGGGCGACAAACACCGTCGTCCATCTGCTGGAAAACCGGGAGTACACTGGCTGTCTGGTAAACTTCAAGACGGAGAAGCCCTCTTACAAGGTCAAGCACAGCGTTGAGAACCCCATCGAGAAGCAGGCTATCTTCCCAAATCACCATGAGCCGATTATCGACACGGAAACATGGGAGCGTGTGCAGGAGTTACGCAAGCAGCGAAAACGCCCGAACCGCTATGATGAAGTGGGGCTGTTCTCTGGTATGCTGTTCTGCGCCGACTGCGGCCATGTGCTGTATCAGCAGCGGTATCAGAACAAGAACCGCAAGCAGGACTGTTATATCTGCGGCAGCTACAAGAAGCGTACCCGTGACTGTACGGCACACTTTATCCGCACCGACCTTTTGACGGCGGGCGTGCTTTCCAATCTCCGGCAAGTGACGGAATACGCCGCCAGGCATGAGAGCCGCTTTGTAAAGCTGCTCATCCAGCAGAACGAAATCGGCGGCAAGAGAAAGACCGCCGCAGCCACGAAGCAGCTTGAACAGGCCCAGACACGCATTGCCGAAGTGAACCGCATTATCAAGCGGCTGTATGAGGACAATGTAAGCGGCAAAATCAGCGACGAGCGTTTCATGGAGCTGTCGGCGGACTATGAGCAGGAGCAGCGGGAACTGAAAGACCGGGCTGCCGCTTTGCAGGAGGAACTTTCCAAGTCGCAGGCCGCCACCGTCAACGCCGAGAAATTCATGGGGATTGTGAGAAAGCACCTTGCTTTTGAAGAATTGACCCCCACCCTCTTGCGGGAAATGATTGAGAAAATCGTCGTGCATGAGTGCAGCT
>OLRU01000225.1_pt1 | contig 71024 bp, 74 predicted proteins | sample 1672961 | NCBI WGS metagenome assembly OLRU01 (sample SAMEA3136741, study PRJEB25190) | human gut metagenome | biome: human gut; feature: human-associated habitat; material: faeces | place: Austria | collected 2013
TTCTTTGGAGTCTGAGGGGTTTCTTTTGGCCAAGACCAAAAGAAATCCCTCAGGAAAGCCCCTGCTATAATCCTATCGTCCACATATACGTATACGCCTGCGCCCAGGACCCGAACGTCTCATGCTGCACCATCTCGCGCAGCTCCTCCCTGCTGTACCAGCGGGCGGTTATCTCCTCGCCGGTCTCCTTGCAGGGCGCGATCTCCCCGCCGGCGACGCCGAATACGCAGATGCACTGTTCGTTTGAGAGCCCCACCGCGCTGTAGGCCGGGGGCATGACGTGGCAGATCTCGATGAGGTCCAGCCCGGTCTCCTCCTTGAGCTCGCGCCGTGCCGCCTGCTCCGGCGTCTCGCCCGGGTCTATGAGGCCCGCGGGCAGGCCGTAAATCTCACGTCCCAGCTCCAGGCGGAACTCGCGTATGAGCAGCAGGTGCTCGCGCGGCTCGTCCGTCATGATGATCATCACCGCGTCCGTGCGCGGGTGCAGCAGCTTCTCCACGGAGTCTATGCCCGGGTCGCGCGAGAACATCTCGTATATCTTCTCGCCGCCGGAGGGCGTCTCATATTTCACGTCGTAGCGGGTCAGATACTCCCAACCCGCCACCTTTTCCACACCCTTGAGCTTCATCTGGGCGCCTTCAGTACCAGGGTCACGCGCCCAGTGTAGTCCGCGGGGTCAAAGCTGCTGCCCGGCGCCTGCACAACGTCGCCGCAGAGCGCGGTGTACTCGTCCAGCCTCGTGATGACGTCGTAGCCGAAGCCCTCGCCGCTGTAATGCATGGGCACCGTTATGCGAGCTGCGATGCTGTCCGCCACTCTCTTGGCCGTGGCCGCGTCTATGGTGTAAAAGCCGCCCACGGGTATGAACAGCACGTCCGGCTTACCGATCTGCTCCAGCTGCCCGTCGCTCAGCTCATGGCCGAGGTCGCCCAGATGTACTATGCGCGTATTTTCCGCGGTGACTATGTGGATGACGTTTTTTCCGCGCTTGGCGCCCCGGACCTCGTCGTGGAAGCAGTCAACGGTCTCCACCGTGCAGGATATCTCCCTGCCGCTGAGCGTCACCTTTTCCGTGCCGGCGTGGTCAGAGTGGCCGTGGCTGCACAGCACGGCGTCCGCCGTGAGCTGGGGCAGCGTCCAGCCGGGGACGGAACCGTCGGAATATGGGTCAAAAACCAGCCTGCCGGCGTCGGAGTCAACGGCGAAGCAGGAGTGGCCGTACCAGGTTATCTTCATGGCTATACCTCCGTTTTGTGTTTGCTTAAAGTATAGCACGCCGCGCAAATTGAGACAAGCGCGCCTTGACCACGGAGCAGAAAAATGTTATCATCTGCTCGGTGATATACATGAACACTAAAAAGCTTATCGTGCTCACACTGTGCGTGCTCATATGCGCCGCTGCCATAGGCGGCGTTCGTTATATGGCGGAGGCCGCCGTGTTCAACGGCGAGCAGCAGCAAACCGCCCCTCCCGTGGAGACCCCGGAGCTCACCCCTTCTCCGACCCCTGTGCCCACGCCCACACCCACGCCGGAGCCTACGCCTGAACCGACGCCGGAATACCCTGACGTGGACATCTCCAGCTGGGAGCTGATGCTGGTCAACGCCGACAACAGCATCGGCGACTATACCCCGGAGCTGGAAGTGATAGAGAACAACCAGCAGTTTGACACCCGGGCCGCCGACGCGCTGCGCGAGTTTATCGCCGCCGCCAGGGACCAGGGCCTGAGCGTCTACCTCTCCAGCACCTACCGCAGCTACGCCGAGCAGACCTACCTCTATAACCGCAAGGTCGCCCAGGTGGGCGAGGCCCAGGCCGCCAGCATCGTCGCCCCGCCGGGCACCAGCGAGCACCAGACCGGGCTCTCAGCCGACATCACCGACCGCTATTACGAGGTGAAGAACTCCGAGCTGGAGAACACTGAGCTCTACCAGTGGATGAGCGCGCACTGCCACGAGTACGGCTTCATTGTCCGTTACCCCAAAGACAAGGAGGAGGTCACCGGCATCATCTACGAGCCCTGGCACTTCCGCTATGTCGGCGTGGAAGCCGCGACGTATATAATGGAAAACGGCCTCTGCCTGGAGGAATTCATAGCGCTGTATCAATAAAAGCAAAAGAAAACTCCCTGACCTGTACGGGTCAGGGAGTTTTTGCATTCAGCCCAGCACGGCGGCGCTCCAGATGGGTACATCCGGGTTTTCCAGGTTGTCTATCAGGTTGTCGAGGTGGTCGTCCGGCCAGGTGCCGTCGTTCCACTCCAGGCCGCTCGCGCGCAATTCGCGCAGCGGCTCCAGGCTCCCGGGCCCCAGGGAGTAGAGGTAGGTCGCATCCACCTGCTCCAGGCGCCCGCCGAGGTACGCATCCACGTTGTAGCTGGCGATTATGCTGCCCAGCGGCGCGAAAGCAAAGCACAGCCACATCACCAGCACGCACCCCGCCGCCCAGGGCCAGAACCGGAATCCCGCGCTGATGGTCTTGACTGCCGTCAGCACCAGGCACACGCCTGTCGCCAGGATTGCCCACGCGGCCATCAGCCGCATAACGCTCAGCCCATAGGCCGTCACATACAGGTACAGCCGGTACGCCGCCGAGGCGAGTATGACAAAGGTCAGCGCGATCAGCGCCAGCACAAGCACACGCCCGATAAGGCTCTCGCGCCCAGCCCTGGAGCAGGCCAGAGCCGTCGCCATGACGATTGCTGCCACGCCCACCAGGGAGAAAAAGCCGCTGCGCGCGTACTCGGCCCAGCCGCCGGACATGGCCGCGGCCTCCTCACCGCCGAAGAGGTACTTGAACTGTACGGCCGCGAAGACCGCACATACCGCCGTGAGCAGCGCCAGTATCGTGATAAGCGCGCTCAGGGGCAGCGGGTCCAGCTTTTCCTGACCTTCACTGCGCTTGGGCTCGTGCCGGAGGAAGAACAGCGCGGAGAAAAAGACCAGCGTCAGCACCGCCGTCCACAGCGTGCGCATGAGCACCCCCAGCGCATCCAGGCCCTCCAGCCAGTCGAACAGCCGGCCAAACAGGGCTCCGAACACGACGTCCGCCACGGCCAGGCCCGAGATTACCACGAGCAGCACCGGCGCGGCCATAAGCAGCCCCAGCGCCACGCCGCCGATGTTCTTCCTCTCCCCCGGCGCCAGCGCGGCTATGGCGGAAAAGGGCTTGCCCCAGTTCTTGAAAATGCCGCGCAGGCAGTCCCAGACGCCCTCGCTCAGCGACCTCGCCTCGGTGAGTGGGTAGAAACCCACGTCGGCCAGGGAGAGGAAGCCCATAACGCTGCCGCAGAGTATGACGAGGAAGTTCAAGAGCCGGACTTGTTGGCTCCACTGAAAGGCGCAGGACAGGGCCAGCAGGTTTATTACCACGGCGAGGAAAATGTTCGCGCGCGTCCATTTCGCGCCCTTGCCCAGCACGAGCGCCACCGCCGCCCAGGCCGCAAAGGTAAATGCTGCCGCACCCAGTGCGGGCAGGCCATATGTTAAATTTGCGAGCGAGAACACCTCGCGCCACAGCAGCGCCAGCGCCAAGCCGAGCGCAAGCGCAAGCCAGTCGCGCCCGGAAAAACGGTAAGTGGTTTTTGTTTCGTCCATAACGCATCTCCTTAAAAGCTGGCGGAAAACGTATGCCAGCTGCCGGTTCCCTCATTCAAAACTCTGCTTCAGCAAAACAATACCGCCGGGAACCCGTTCTCAGGCAGCAAAAACGCGAACCAGGTAAAGGCCCCCAAGCTCAAAGTAACCAGCAAAAGCAGGATTTTCCGTCCCGGAGGTGTCTGATACTTCTTTTGGAACAACAATATATTCAGAACAAACGAAACCGCTACAAGGGAAACATTTAAGAGGAAATTTCCCCACACAACGTACTTATCAGTTCCCAAACTGCCCAAAACGAAAAAGCCAAGCATGAATATGCCGTAATTTATATAAAGCCAGGACGTTATCATCTTAGCTGACAGCTTTTCTCTATTCATAAACGCCTCCTCAAAAGCTGGCCGAAAACGTGTACCAGCCGTCGCCGAGCGGGTAAGTCTCGCCGCGGTTGTCGCTGTCCGCCTCCTGCCAGACCCAGCCGTCCCCGTCCGGGATGAGCTCGTTGTCCGAGTTCTGGAACGGCTTCGGACCTCCGTCGGCGGAGTAGTACACGCCGCTGTAGAAGCTCGCCGGAGCAATGCCGAAGCCGCCGGTCGTAAACTCCACCATGGCGCCGTCATCAAAGCCCCAGATGTCTATGTCATGCACGCCGAAAATTGATACGTCGGTCTCGCGCTCTGCGAGCATGTCCTGCGCCGCCTGTTCAAATTTCCCGCGGTGTAGTCTGAACGTCATTTCCGGGCTGCGCAGCCAGGACACAAGCGCAATCAGCGCCGCAGCGGCCAGCAGCCAGAACCACACGCGCCTGTATACGGGTTTCTGCATTTCCCTGCCACCTCTGTCCACTTCACGAGATATGTGCGCTGAACGAATACCAGTTATTCAGTCCGGCTGCGTGGCGGGTATGGCCGTAGGTCTCGCCGCTCTCGCTGTACCAGTTCCAGCCGCCGTCGGACTCGTCATATATCAGCTCATAGTCCCAGTTCCGGTAGGCGGCGGGGCCGCCTCCGACGGCATAGTAAACACCCTGTACCTCCGGCCCGAACAGCCCGGCCTTTGTCTCGGTTGTGAACTGGACTATTGTTCCGTCGCTGATCCCGTACACGCTTATATCAGTTACCCCGGGTATCTCCACCCCGGTCTCGCCGCCCCGGTAAAGCAGCTCGCGCACCGCCTGCTCAAAGAGCGGCGTGTACTGCCTTAGAATCTCCGACGGGCTGTCCGCCCCCGCGGCCAGAAGGGAAATCACCGCGGCCAGTATCACAGCAGCGGCCAGCAGCCAGAACCACACGCGTTTATATACAGGCTTTTTAGCTTTTTCCATAGCCGTCACTCTCCTTGCCGTACGAAACGCAGGAAACAGCCCGCGTAGTCGTAGAGGTATATCACGTCCTCACGCCCGCCGTCCCGGTAGAGCGGGCATCCGGCGTGCCTGGGCTCCAGGTTGGTGCCGCACATGTCCTCTGTGGGCTGCCCGGCGGTGAGGTGGCTGACACCCTCCAGAGCGCCTAGCTCCTCGCTGCCTGCGGGTATTGAATGCACCTCGCCGCCGGACAGCGTATACACCTCGCCGTCCACGCGTATCTGCGGCTTGCCGGGCTGGAACATCTCGCCCAGCACCGCCGTGAGCGCCACGAAGATAATTATCAGCTCCACGGCTATCAGCTTCTTTACCACGTCCATACCGCACCTCACATTATCCACTCGGCGAGGTAGAGACGTCCGCCGTCCCAGACGATGTACAGATTGTTCCGCTCGTCGATATCGTCTGTGACCACGGCGCACCGGCATTCCGCGCCGAAATCCGGCAGATACGCCTCCGGCACCTCCAACTCGCCCGCGACCATGTCAAAGCCGCTCCTGAACTCCGCGTCCGCTCCCGGTGAGAGCTCCACGCTCAGGCCAGACACGTCCCCGCATCTGTAGACGGTATAGCGCGGCCCGTCGCCCTGCAGGCCGCCGGTGCCGTCGTCAGAGTAGAGCTCCGTCAGGCCGCGCGGCACCGTAACGCCCCAGTTGGCCTCATATATGCCTGTGCCGGAGTAACGCAGCGAGATATAGGCCAGGCTGCCTGCAAAAAACAGCGCCGGCGCGCCGATTACAACCGCGATGAGCACTATTACAAGCTTTTTGCCCCTACTCATCGCCCACGTACTCCAATATGTCCCCCGGCTGGCAGCCGAGCGCGCGGCAGAGCGCGTCGAGGGTGGTGAAGCGCACCGCCTTGGCCTTGCCGGTCTTGAGCACGGAGAGGTTCGCCATCGTGATGCCCACGCGCTCGGAGAGCTCCGTGAGGCTCATCTTGCGCCGGGCGAGCATTACGTCGAGATTAATTCTGATCATGCCGCCACCTCAGACCGTCAGGTCGTTCTCGGCCTGCATGTCCGCCGCCTTGCGCGTGAGGTGCGAGAGCGCCGCGCAGCACACCGCAATCGCCGCGCCGATGGAGCAGACGACGATGCCGGCAATTATCAGGGCGAAGTGCAGCATGTTCATGGCGCCCAGCACGCAGCCGGCTATGAGGTAGAGTATCACGTCCGCCAGCGCCAGATTGCTGCACATGCGCAGGCGCTTTGCGTTGTCATAGCAAAAGCTGTTGTCGCGGCCTATCTCTACGGCGATCTTCCACACCAGCGCGAGGAACACCAGCACCAGCAGCGCCGTCACCCAGAAAAATATCAGGCAGGGCAGGTACATGTATTCAAGCTCCGGGTAATACTCCACCGTGCGCTGCCCCAGCTTCGGTATCAGCACCAGTGAGAGGAAGAGTATAAACGCCGCGCCCACTGCAAGGACTATGCGCAGCCAGATTGAGAGTTCTTTTTGTTTCACGGCAAGCACCGCCTTTCGAGCTGAGTATAGCACGGCGCATATCGAATTGCAAGTATAATTTATCGAATATCAATAATTATTTCATCTTAATCGAAAACTTTTCTTTTTCGCGCCCGGCGTCAGCCTTCGAGTGCGTTCGCGCGCGCCATCGCGTAAAATATGGCGTATAGAACCTAAAAGGAGGAGGGTTTATGCAGATAACGGCCGATTACGGCGCCGGACGGCTCATCATACATCTCACCGGCGAGCTCGACCACCACAGCGCCCGTCCGGGCCTGAACGACATAGAACAGCTGCTTGACGAGTACATGCCCCGCGACGTGGTGCTGGACATGTCGGGCCTCACCTTCATGGACTCGGCGGGCATAGCGCTCATACTGCGCACCGAGCGGCGTATGCGGCAGACCGGCGGCAGGGCGTGCATAGAGAACCCGGCCAAGCAGCCTCTGCGCGTACTCGACGCCTCGGGCATAGACCGGATGATACCCGTAAGAGGAGGAATACGATCATGAAGGCGGACAACTACATAAAAATCGAGTTTCCCAGCCGCAGCGTCAACGAGGGCTTCGCCCGTGCCGCCGCCGCGGCCTTCGCCGCGCAGCTCGACCCCACCATGGAGGAGCTGGGCGACATCAAGACAGCCGTGAGCGAGGCGGTGACGAACTGCATAGTCCACGCCTACCCGGACGAGCTCGGCAAGATAACCATGCGACTGCGCATACTGGAAGGCGGCGAGCTGGAGATCTCCATCAAGGACACCGGCCGCGGCATAGAGGACGTGGCCAGGGCGCGCGAGCCGCTCTTCACCACCGGCGGCGAGGAGCGCAGCGGCATGGGCTTCACCATCATGGAGAGCTTCATGGACAAGCTGCGCGTGCGCTCCAAGCCCGGCAAGGGCACGACCGTGACCATGACCCGCGCCATAGCCAGGCGGGGCGCACAGGCGCATGACTGACGAGACAGTCGAGTGCCTGCGCTCGGCCCGGGAGGGCGACCGCGAGGCCGCCGAAAAGCTGGTCACGGCCAACTCGGGGCTCATCTGGAGCGTGGCGCGGCGCTTTTTCGGCCGCGGCGTGGACTCAGACGACCTCTACCAGCTCGGCTGCGTGGGCTTCCTCAAGGCCATAGCGGGCTATGACGAGAGCTACGGCACGCAGTTTTCCACCTACGCCGTGCCCAAGATCTCCGGCGAGATACGCCGCTTTCTGCGCGACGACGGCGCGGTTAAGGTCTCGCGGGGCATAAAGGAACGCGCGGCGCTGATACGCTCTGCGCGGCAATCGCTCGAGCAGAAGCTGGGCCGCGAGCCGGCCCTGAGCGAGCTCGCCGCAGAGACCGGCCTCACGCCGGAGGACATCGCCGTGGCCGAGACCGCCACCGGCCCGGCCGAAAGCCTGCAGCGCGAGGCGGGCGACGACGGCTTCACGCTCGAGCAGATAATCGGTGACGACAGCGAGACCGAGCGCGTGCTCGAGCGCGTCTCCCTGCGCGAGGCCATAGACCAGCTGCCCGAGAGGGAGCGCCAGGTCATCGCCCTGCGCTACTTCCACGACATGACGCAGGACGCCGCCTCGCGCGTGCTGGGCGTATCCCAGGTGCAGGTCTCGCGGCTGGAGCGCCGCGCCATAGGGCGGCTGCGGGAACTGCTGTCGTAGGTGGAGTTTAAGATATCCCCCGCCCGGGGGCCGCCGCGCGGGAAAAACAAAAAAGGCCGGTCCGAAGACCGGCCTTTGCCGTTTATTTGGCGCTGCTCAGGCGAGAGCCGCGGTGATTATGGACATCTGGTAGACCTCCTCGGCGTTGCAGCCGCGGGAGAGGTCGTTGATGGGGGCGTTCAGGCCCTGCAGGATGGGGCCGTAGGCGTCGAAGCCGCCCAGGCGCTGGGCGATCTTGTAGCCGATGTTGCCGGACTGGATCTCCGGGAAGATGAAGGTGTTGGCGTAGCCGGCGACCTTGCTGCCCGGGAACTTGAGCTGGCCGACGGTGGGGGACACGGCGGCGTCAAACTGCATCTCGCCGTCGATGTCGAACTCGGGGGCCAGGGCCTTGGCCTTGGCGCAGGCCTCGCGGGCCAGGTCGACGTTGGGGCCCTTGCCGGAGCCCTTGGTGGAGTAGCTCAGGAAGGCGACCTTCGGCTCGATGCCGAACACCTTGGCGGTGCGGGCGCACTCGATGCCGGTCTCGGCCAGCTTGTCCGCGGCGGAGAAGGTGACGTTGCCGTCCTTGTCCACGGTGTCGGTGTAGTCGATGTTGATGGCGCAGTCGCCCATGGCCAGCATCTCATCGCCGCGCACCATGATGAAGCAGCTGCTCACGAGGTGGGCGCCGGGCTTGGTCTTCACGAGCTGGAGGGCGGGGCGCACGGTGTCGGCGGTGGAGTAGGTCGCGCCGCCCAGCAGGGCGTCGGCCTTGCCCATCTTGACCAGCATGGTGCCGAAGTAGTTGCTCTTCTTCAGGGCGGCGGCGCAGTCCTCGGCGCTCATCTTGCCCTTGCGGAGCTTGACCATCTCTTCGACCATGGCGTCGAAGCCGTCGTAATTCTCGGGGTCGATTATCTCAAGGCCCTCGATGTCGAAGCCGCCCTTGGCAGCCGCGGCCTTGACGTCCTCAACGTTGCCGACCAGCACGGGGGTGAGGAAGCCGTCGGCCTTCAGGCGGGCGGCGCTCTCAAGTATGCGCGCGTCGGTACCCTCGGTGTAGACTATCTTGCGGGGGTTCTTCTTGAGTATTTCCACGAGGTTTTCAAACATAATTTACTGCCTCCATAATCACGCGGCTTCGCCGCAAAATTTTGTGACAAATAATTTTACCATTATGCGAGGCGGTTTGCAAGACCGGGAAAGCAGTATTTCCGCCGCAACTCCCACTAACTGCATCTTCGAGATCACAAAAAACATGTACACGTGGCGGCGCGCCCAGCTTTTGTAAAATGGTTCTCCAGTGGCCGGCATAACGGCTGAAGGGAATTTCAGCCGTCGCTGTCCAGCGCGGTGATTATTATGCGGCACCTTCGGCATAAATAACTCGCGTATTTGGGACTGGCCAACCGTATAGGGCTCTTACCTCCGCTGCTGAGAGGGATGCAATGCTCGCTCCCTTTATAATCTGTATTGAACAGTGGCGGTGAATAATCCTTTTCCACCCAAAACACCGGACATTCCCCGTGCCCGATAATACCGGCGACCAGCTCTTCTCCACAGTAAGGACAATGAGGTGTATTGTTTTCTGTCATGTGTTCTCCAACCATCCGCTATAAGTTCTGCCAGGTGAATAACGCTAAAAGAAATGTCTGCATCTGGTGATTAAAGAATAATAACTTCTTGCCGGTTTGTCAATTATCCAAATGGCATTAATGCGATGTTTTGGATATTATGCACGGCTCAGGGCGGTTAAAACAATCCGTCCAAACCGACGGCATCGCCTGCCAGACTTATGATATACCGCGGCACCAGACTGCTGATGGGCTGTCCGTTGCCGGTCACGGCTGCGGAAAACCTCTCCGTCTGCGAACCGCTGAGCCCCATGGAAAACATTGCGCCCATCGTGTCGCCGCTGTAAGCGTGGAACACAATAGCGCCCAGCTCGTATTCGCTGCCATTGAGCTCCGCGCTCCCCTCGGCCAGGCCGAAATAGAACCGCACGCCGCCCTGCTCGGCCAGCCACGCCATCCCGTCCATCGCCAGCGGCGCCAGAGGGCCTTCTGCGTCCATGTCCAGCGTGTACTCTATCTCATAGAACTCGTCGGACAGGCCGGAGATGCTCTCGGGGATGCCGTCATCTGTATACGTCATGACCAGCTCGTGCTCAACGCGGATTTCGCCGTTTTCGGGCAGTTCAAGACCCAATTCCCCGCTCAGGAATTCCCGCATCTGCGCGCTGTCAGTATACGGCTCCGCGCTCATAACCGCGTTCCCTGCCCCGCACCCTGACAACGCAATCAGCGCCAGCGCGGCGCACATTATTCCAGCCCTTTTCAGCACAGTGATTCTCCTCCGGACACTTGGTGTTTAACCATAGATTACAGTATATGGTACCACGGACGGTCGGCCGGCAGTATCACCCATTTGTACTAATTCAATTCCATCTGCTATGCGAGGCGGTTTGCAAGACCTGAGGCGGTGTATTTGCCTCACTTTGGGCCTATTTCTCCCATTCCGGGAAAGGAGGCTGCCTGCGGGAAAGCTCGTGCGTATACAGCTCTAAACGCAGCATGACCCCCTCTTTGACGCAGAACACTCTGGCTGCATCCGCCAGCGCCATTATATCCCCCAGGGGAGTGAAGTCCCCAAAGCCTTCGGGGTATAAGAATTCCGCGTACACAGCGGTTTCCCAGCGCGTGACGCGCACATCTGCCAGGCACAGCTCCGCCGCTCCCTGCACCAGGCGCACGAAAAGCGGCGCGAGTTTCTCCTTTCCCGGTATAGGTACCATCGCGCAGTTCCCGGCGCTGTCAAGGACGCTCTTAAACACGCTCTCAAACGCCGGCCGTGAGTTTAAGATCTCCTCATAATTCACTTCAGGAATCGGCGGACAATGCTTTTCGTAAAGTATTTCACCCATGTTCTGACTCCCCCATTAAGTTTGTAGTGTAGATGTCCCAGCAAAGACGGGTAATTCTTCTCGTAAAGCACTACATGCACGGCGCATTCCCTACAATTTCATCGTGATGTCGTTGTACAATTATAATATATCGTTTTTAAAGCGTCAATAGACGTGTTTTGAATTATTTAAATGCGTGTTCTCTTTGGTTAGACTAATGTTAGTTTAGTAAGGAGTGACGCACTTAAAGTGGCCAGAAGATTTGACAACCGTGAGAGAATGGCTGACCTGTACCGCGCCATAGGCTATTTCCGCAGGCGCAAAGGTCTGACGCAGGAGCAGCTGGCTGAGGAACTCGGTATCAGCCGTCAGCATCTGGCAGCTATTGAATCCCCAAACATGGACCGCGGTCTGTCTATTGACCTGCTTTTCAACATCGCCGACGTACTTGAGATTGAGCCGTATCAGCTTCTGAAATTCCGTCCGGAACAGTGACGGCACAGGCAACAGCGGGCCATATCCCGGCGAAAACATATCGCGGAGGAAGCCGCATGGACGGGTTAAAGAGCGTTGTCCACTACCAAACCGAATTAGCATAGAAGTTATATTATGGAGACAAAATACCGTGAACAATATATAAAATTTGGCCTGAAGGTACAGTATTACCGCAAACTGCGCGGAATGACGCAGGAGGCGTTTGCGGAGGCTATAGACAAGTCGTGGTCGTTTGTCGCAAAGATAGAGAGCCCGACGAGGCCGTTCGGCGTATCCATGGAAACGCTGTTCACGATTGCAGACGTGCTGCAAGTACCTGTGTCCAAGCTGTTTGAGGACTGATATTGCGTGCCGACGTGCTTGAAATTGAGCCGTACCAGCTCTTGAAATTCCGTCCGGAACAGTGACGGCACAGGCAACGGCGGGCCATATCCCGGCGAAAACATATCGCAAGGAGGAAGCCGCATGGACGGGCTAAAGAGCGTTGTCCACTACCAAACCGAAGAATACGGACACATAAAAGTCAAGCTGGCAGAAGTGCTCGACAGCCGCGGCATTACGCGCAATCGTCTGCGCACCCTCACCGGCAGCCGGTATGAGGTTGTGGACAGATATTACAAGGGCGTAAACGTAGAGATGGCTGACCTTGACTTTCTTGCAAAGGTTTGCTATGTCCTCGACTGTGAAGTGAGCGACCTGCTGGAGTATCAGCGTCCGGAAAAATAAAGCACCGTCCCGGGGCAGCCGCCTTGGGGCGGCGTTTTTATTGTGCCCGGCCCCTTCTCCCCGAACCGGGCGGATTTGTCTAATTCGCCCATACCCCAGCAAGGAAAAATCTTCGTTTACATCTATGCATTTCAGATTTCTTTTGATATAATGTCGGCGAGAGAAGGGCCTGGGCCCATTTATAAAGAGAGGACGATGATTTTTGATTTCACACGGTAAAGAGGTCAAGGTGTTCGCGGGCAACTCCAACCTGCCGCTTGCGAACGCCATTTGCCAGCAGCTGAGCCGCAAGCTCGGTAACTGCACGGTTTCCGCCTTTGCCGACGGCGAGGTGTCCCTGAGTCTCGGGGAGCCCGTCAGAGGCTCGGATGTATTCATAGTCCAGCCGACCTGCAAGCCGGTCAACGACAACCTCATGGAGCTGCTCGTCATGATCGACGCCATGCGCCGCGCCAGCGCTGGCCGCATCACCGCCGTCATCCCGTATTTCGGCTACGCCCGCCAGGACCGCAAAGCCAAGAGCCGTGACCCCATATCCGCCAAGCTGGTCGCCAACCTCATAACCGAGGCCGGCGCCGACCGTGTGCTCACCATGGACCTGCACGCCGCCCAGATCCAGGGCTTTTTCGACATCCCCGTGGACAACCTGTTCGGCGCGCCCATACTCGCCAACTACTATCTGGACTGCTTCGGCAAGGGCAACGACGACTTCATGGTCGTGAGCCCCGACGTGGGCAGCGTTGCGCGCGCGAGGACCTTCGCGCAGAAGCTGGACCTCGGCCTGGCCATAGTGGACAAGCGCCGCCAGAAGGCCAACTCCTCCGAGGTTATGAACATAATCGGCGACGTGGCCGGCAAGAACGTCATCCTGCTCGACGACATGGTTGACACCGCCGGCAGCCTCTGCCACGCGGCGGAAGCGCTGGTGAATGTCGGCGGCGCGCGGGAGATATACGCCTGCGCCAGCCACGGCGTGCTCTCCGGCCCCGCCCTGGACAGGATAAACGCCAGCCCCATCAAGGAGCTGGTGTTGCTGGACACCATCCCCTATCCCTCCGACAAGGGCGAGTGCGCCAAGATAAAGTACCTCTCCGTCGCGCCCATCTTCGCCGAGGCGATAGAGCGCATCTACGAGGAAGTCTCCATCTCCTCGCTGTTTGACTGATAAGAGCTGTTGGTATAAAATGCTGTTTGGAAAGAAGCCCGCGGTGGAATGGATAATCGCCTTTCTGGGCAACCCCGGGCCGAAGTATGAGAACACCCGGCACAACGCCGGATTCATGGCCGGTGCGGCGATGGAAAAGCTGCTAGGCGTCAGGATGGACCGCGTGCGCCACCGCGCCCTGACGGCCCGGGCAGACATAGCCGGCCACGGCGTGCTGCTCATGGAGCCGCAGACGTACATGAACCTCTCCGGCGAGTCCGTGGGCGAGGCCGCCCGGTTCTACAAGGTGCCGCCGGAGCATATAATCGTAGTCTCGGATGAAATGGCCCTCCCGCCCGGCAGCGTGCGCATCCGCCAGAGCGGCAGCGCGGGCGGGCACAACGGGCTCAAGAGCATCATAGCCCACCTGGGCACGGACAAATTCCCGCGCATACGCCTCGGCATAGGCGAGCCGGAGCACGAACCGGTGGACTGGGTGCTGGGCCGCTTCCAGGGCGCGGACGCGGAGGCGATGGCCGCCGCGTGCGACAGTGCCGCCAGAGCGGCGGAGTGCTATATAAGCGAAGGGCCCGACAGGGCCATGAGCAAATACAACCGCAGAACGTAACCAGAAGAGCAACCAAGCAGAGAGTGTGACCGGCAGGCGGATAACCCGGCGTCCGCCGGCCACCCCGTGGCGCGGCCGTCTCCCTTCGGCCCGTCAAAAAACGTCAGGGGGGAATATTGTGAACAGAAAATGCATCGCGATGCTCCTCGCGGGCGGGCAGGGCTCCCGCCTTTACGCGCTCACGAAGGACGTCGCAAAACCCAGCGTTCCCTTTGGCGGGAAGTACAGGATTATCGACTTTCCGCTCTCCAACTGCGCGAATTCCGGTATTGACGTGGTGGGCGTCCTTACCCAGTACAAGCCTCTGCAGCTCAACAGCTACATAGGCAGCGGCCAGGCCTATGACCTCGACAGCTCCGACGGCGGCGTATTCATCCTCCCGCCGTACCAGAGCGCGGGCGAGAAGGGCTCCTGGTTCTCCGGCACCGCCAACGCCATTTACCAGAACATCGCCTTTATCGAGAACTACGACCCCGAGAACGTTCTCATACTCTCCGGCGACCACATCTACAAGATGGACTACTCCGACATGCTCCGCGAGCACGTCCAGAACCACGCCGACTGCACGATAGCCGTCAAGCAGGTCTCCCTGGAGGAGGCGACTCGCTTCGGCATCCTCTCCTGCGGCGAGGACGGGTACATCAACGAGTTCGAGGAGAAGCCCAAGAAGCCCAAGAGCGACCTGGCCAGCATGGGCATATACATCTTCAACTGGAAGAAGCTGCGCTCCTACCTGATAGCCGATGAGAACGACCCGGACTCCTCCAAGGACTTCGGCAAGAACATCATCCCCAACATGCTCGCCGCGGGCGAGAAGCTCTGGCCCTACCGCTTTGACGGCTACTGGCGCGACGTGGGCACCATTGTCAGCCTCTGGGACGCCAATATGGATATGCTGAGCAGCACGCTCATCAACCTCTACGACCCGGACTGGCCCATCCGCTCCAAGAGCCCCATCAAGCCGCCGCACTACGCGGGCCCGGACAGCCGCATCCTGCACTCCATCGTCACCGAGGGCTGCGAGATCTACGGCGAGGTCAGCAACAGCGTGCTCTCCAGCTCCGTCACCGTGGGCCGCGGCGCCCAGGTGTTCTACAGTATCCTCATGCCGGGCAGCAAGGTTGAGGACGGCGCGGTCGTGCGCTACTCCATCATAGGCGAGAATACCGTCGTGCGCGCCGGAGCGCGCGTAGGCACGGACCCGGACGGCAGCGAGGACTGGAACGTCGCCACCTGCGGGCCGGGCATAGAGATAGGCGCGGGCGCCGTGGTCAAGGCCGGGGCCATGATCTACGACAGCGTGCCCGCCGGGGAAGGGAGCGATGAGTAATGATAAACCTGCACGGACTTATTCTGGCCGACCGCTCGAGCCGCGACCTGCGCGAGCTGGTCATGATGCGCACCTCTTCCTCCCTGCCTTTTGCAGGGCGCTACAGGCTCATTGACTTCGCCCTCTCCAACCTCCAGAACGCCGGCGTGCGCGACGTGGGCGTCGTCATGCAGCGCAACTACTCCTCCCTGCTCGACCACATAGGCTCCGGCAAGGAGTGGGACATGTCCCGCAAGCGCGGCGGCCTCAAGCTGCTGCCCCCCTTCACCGGCTCCGGCGAGTACGAGGGCATCATAGACGCGCTTGAAAACGTGCGCGGCTACATCGAGGACATCAAGCAGGACTACGTGGCGCTCATGCGCGGCCATCTCGCCGCCAGCATAGACCTCGCCGCGGTTATGTACCAGCACGTCAAGTCCGGCGCGGACATCACCGCCGTCTGCTCCGAGACCACGCCCGAGGGCGTGCACCACCGCTTCCTGGTGGGAGAGGACGGCTTTGCCAAGGAGATCATGCTCCGCCGCACCGGCCCGGGCGAGGGCGTCGCCACGCTCGAGGTGTATATCATGAGCAAGGAAGTCCTGCTCGGCATCATCGACCGCTGCGACAACGCGCTCTATCACAAGTTCCACCGCGACGGCCTGGGCGGCCTGCTCTCGGCCGGCGGCAGGATAGGGATTTACATGCACAACGACTACGCGGTGCACATTTCCAGCGTAAACGGATATTATAAAGCGAGCATGGATATGCTCGACCACGACAAGCGCAACCAGCTCTTCCCCGAAGCCAGGCCCGTACGCACCAAGGGCCGCTCGGACGTGAGCACCTATTACGGCGACCAGGCCGTGAGCAAGAACAGCCTGGTGGCCGACGGCTGCATCATAGAGGGCAGCCTTGAAAACTGTGTTATCTTCCGCGGCGTGCGCGTCGGCGCCGGCGCCGTGCTGAAGAACTGCATCATCATGCAGGATACCGTCGTCTCCGACGGCGTGGAGCTCAACTACGTCATCTCCGACAAGGACGCTTTCATCTCCAAGGACGTGACGCTCTCGGGCTCTCCGAGGCTCCCGCTGGTGCTCCCGAAGGGAAGCAAAGTGTAAGGGCTTGACCTTGTGCCCCCAGGGGCGCATACGGCCGGGCAGGCTTACTGAAATCAGGCCCGCCCGAGATTATTCTTTTTGCGGCGGGGCGGACCCTTGCGGGACCGCCGCGCGGCACATGGAGGTATACATGACAACAGGACAGATTTCCAGGGATGAGATGCACGGGGCGCTGGAGGATAAGCTCTGCTCCTACTTCGGCGTGACCGGCAGGGACGCCACCGATGACCAGGTGTATCAGGCCTCGGCCATGGTGCTGCGTGAAATCATGAGCCGCCTGCTCGCAGCAGAGAAGGCGGAGACGCCCGAAAAGGAGGTTCATTACCTCTCGATGGAGTTCCTGATGGGCCGCAGCCTCATGAAGAACGCCTACAACCTCGGTGTGGCGGGCGCCCTCACCGGGGCGCTGGAGGACATGGGGCGCAATGCCTCCGACATCTTTGAGCTTGAGCCCGATGCGGGCCTCGGCAACGGCGGCCTGGGCCGTCTCGCCGCCTGCTACATGGACAGCATGGCCACAGAGGGCATCGACGCCGTGGGCTACACCCTCTGCTATGAGCTGGGCATCTTCAAGCAGAAAATCGAGGGCGGCCGCCAGGTCGAGGTCGCCGACAACTGGAAGAGCGCGGCCGAGAGCTGGCTCATCCCCCGCTATGAGGACACCTTTGAGATCCGCTTCGGCGGCCGCGTGGAGGAGAACTGGGACTACTTCGGCAACTGTCACGCCGAACTCAAGGACTACGACACCGTGCTGGCCGTGCCGCGCGACATGCTCATCTCCGGCTACGGCGGCGGCAAGGTGAACACCCTGCGCCTCTGGGAGGCGCACAGTCCCAACTCCCTCGACATGTACCAGTTCTCCGAGGGCGAGTACGTCAAGAGCATGGAGCAGCGCACCATGGCCGAGGTCATCACCAAGGTTCTGTACCCGGCTGACGACCACATGGAGGGCAAAACCCTCCGGCTCAAGCAGCAGTACTTCTTCGTCTCCGCCACGGCGCAGAACATCGTCCGCGACCACCGCCGCATCTGGGGCGACGTGCGCAGCTTCGCCGAGCACCACGTCATACACATCAACGACACGCACCCCACGCTCATCATACCCGAGCTCATGCGCATATTCATGGACGAGGACGGGCTGGGCTGGGACGAGGCCTGGGATATCGTGAGCCACTGCGTGGCCTACACCAACCACACCATCATGTCCGAGGCCCTGGAGACCTGGCCGCAGGGCCTGGTGCAGAGCCTGCTGCCGCGCGTGTTCGAGATCATCAGCGAGATAAACCGCCGCTGGCGCGCGCTGCTGGCCGAGAAGTTCCACGGCGACAACGCCAGGATCTCCCGCAACGCCGTCATCGAGGGCGGCAAGGTGCACATGGCCAATATGTGCCTGGCCGGCTGCTACATGGTCAACGGCGTATCGGGCCTGCACGGCGACATACTCCGCAACGACCTCTTTAAGGACATCTGCGAGTTTGAGCCCGAGAAGTTCACCTACATCACCAACGGCATCGACCACCGCCGCTGGCTCAGCCAGATCAACCCCAGGCTCGACAGCCTGGTGAAAGAGCTCATCGGCCCGGGCTATCTGCGCCGCCCCGAGGAGCTGGGCAAGCTGAGGAAGTTCGAGCAGGACAAAGAGGTTCTCGCCCGCCTGCGCGAGATCAAGGGCTTCAACAAGCAGTACCTCGCCGAGTACGCCAGGAAGACCCAGGGCTTTGAGATGAACACCGACGCCGTGTTCGATGTGCAGGTCAAACGCCTGCACGAGTACAAGCGCCAGCTCATGTGCGCCATGCTCATAGCCCACCTCCAGGACCGGCTGCGCGACGACCCGAACATGGACTTTGTCCCCCGCACCTTCATCTTCGGCGCCAAGGCTGCCGCCAGCTACAAGGCCGCCAAGCGCATCATTGAGCTGATAAACTCCCTCTCAGCGGATATCAATGCCGACCCCGCCTGCCAGGGCAAGCTGCAGGTGTTCTTCCTGGAGAACTACCGCGTCTCCGTGGCGGAGAAGCTTATGCCCGCCGCCGAGGTGAGCGAGCAGATCTCCACCGCCGGCAAGGAGGCCTCCGGCACCGGCAACATGAAGCTCATGATGAACGGCGCCGTGACCATCGGCACGCTTGACGGCGCCAACGTGGAGATGTACTCCCGCCTGGGCGACGACAACATGTTCCTCTTCGGCCTGCGGGCCAATGAGGTGGAGGAGCTGCGCCGCAGCGGCTACAACCCGCAGGGCTGCGCAGACAGCGACCCGCGCCTGAAGCGGGTGCTCCAGCGCTTCAACTCCGGCCTGGCCGACGGCAAGAGCTACGCCGACCTCGTGAGCAGCCTGCTCTACGGCGGCGACCAGTACATGCTCCTGGCCGACTTCGCCAGCTACGTCGAGTGTCATGACAGGCTCTACAATACCATACGCGACAAAAACGAGTTTGCCCGCATGAGCCTGGTCAACATCGCCGAGAGCGGTATCTTTGCCGCCGACCGCGCCGTGCGCGAGTATGCGGAGAAGATCTGGAAAATCTGAAGGGCAGCGCCCATTACGACAGCAAAGACCGGCCCGCAGGCCGGCCTTTGCTTTTTCCCTCCGGTGCGCCGCGGGCGGGACGTCACATGTATGTCCCCATTGAATTGACAACGGCCTGCGGCGATGCTATAATTTAAAATTGATTATAATGCCGTTTTTTCCTACATACCCATAGAACACACTACATATCACAGGGAGTGATCGTCCGCAATGGACACAGGCAGTATGTTATGTATCGCCGGGGCAGCAGCAGCCCTTCTGCTGGCGTTTTATTTCTCGCTGGCTGAGGCGGCGTTTGAAAATGTCTCGCGCAGCCGGATCAAGTCCATGGAGGACTCGGAGCGGCGTGTCAACCGCGCGCTGCGCGTGCTGGACCGGCGTGCGGACGCCCGCTGCGCCATTCTGACGGGCACCGTGCTCTCGCATGTGACGCTCGCCGCACTGGTGGCATATCTGGTCACGCTGAAGTGGCCTGGCTGGGCCGCCGCCGTCGGCGCGGTCTGTGCGGCTTTCGCGGTTTTCCTGCTGGCCGAGGCCCTGCCCAAGCGCATGGGCGAGAAATACCCGGAGCGTGTCTCCCTCGCATGCGGGGGGCTGATGCGCTTTTTCATGGTGCTCTTCAAGCCCGTCTACGCGCTCTTCAACGCCATTGGCCGCGGCTTCGCCTCCCTTACCAAAGGCGACCCCGAGGTCTCAGTGACGGAAGACGAGCTCTACGACATAATAGAGGACATGACAGACACCGGCAGTCTGGACACCGAGCGCGGCGAGCTTGTCAGCAGTGCGCTGCAGTTTGCCGACCTTACCGCCGACAACATCCTCACCGCGCGCGTTGACGTCTCCGCCATCGACGTGGAGTGGGACGCTGCGCAGGTGCTGGATTTCATCAAGCGCGAGCGCCACTCCCGCCTGCCAGTCTACGAGGACAGCATCGACCACATCATCGGCGTGCTGCAGATCCGCAAGTACATACGGGAGTATATCGTCAGCTCCGGTCGCGTGGACCTGCGCTCACTGCTGGACGAGGCGTATTTCGTGGACCGCGACATGAAGATCGACAAGCTGCTCTCCCTAATGAGCGCGAAAAAGCTCAATATGGCCGTCGTGACGGACGGCTACGGCGGCACACTGGGCATAGTCACGGTGGAGGACATACTCGAGGAGCTCGTCGGCGAGATCTGGGACGAGGATGACGTGGTTGAGGAGAGCTTTGTCCCCCTGGGCGGCGGCCGCTTTGAGGTGGACGCCGAGATGCCCGTGGGCGAGACCTGGGAGAAGCTCGGCCTGGACCTGAAAGACCTGCCGGATGACTGGGAATACAAGCTCATGGGCGAGTGGGCCTACGAGCAGTTTGACCGCATCCCCTCCACGCGCGAGAGCTTTGTCTACGGCCGGCTCTCTGTCACGGTCAGCGAGATGAAGCTCAACCGCATAGTGAAGCTCGTCTGCCGCGTCCTGCCCGAGCCCGGGCCGGACTCCGGGGAAGGAGGCGCTGAGAAATGAGCGGCTATATCATAGGCTTTGTGGCCCTGCTGGCCCTCTCGGCGCTGTTCTCCGCCGCAGAGAGCGCCTACACCGAGTGCAACCGCCTGCGCATAGAGTCCGCCGCGGACGACGGCAAGCGCTCTGCCGCCGTGGCGGTGAAGATGCTGGACCGCTTTGACGGCACCATAGCCTCCATACTGCTGGGCAACAGCCTGGCCAATATCTCCGCCGTGGCGGTGGCGGTCTGCGCCAGCGTGCGCATCAGCGGCGGCGTACGGTGGATCTGGCTGGCGGCCGTGGCCGCGTTCCTGCTCATACTGCTCTTCGGCGAGGTGCTGCCGCGCACCGTCGCCGTCCGCAACGCCAACCGGCTGGCCCTGAGCCTGGCCCGCGTGATACGCTTTCTCACGCTCATACTGACGCCCTTCAGCGCCCTGATGGGCGGCATTGCCCGCCTGTGCACCTCCGGCATGCGCGGCGAGGCCCCGCCGGAGGGAGACGAGGCCGCCGTGGAGGAGCTGCAGAACATCATTGACACCGCCGCGGACGAGAGCGTCCTCACCGCCGGCCGCAGCGAGCTGCTGCGCAGCGCGCTGGAGTTCAACGAGATAAGCGCCAGCGAGGCGATGACCGCCCGCGTGGACGTGGACGCCATAGACATAGACGACGACTGGGAGGATATCCTCAGCGAGGTGGAGAACAGCAAGCACTCCCGCCTGCCCGTCTACGAGGACAGCATTGACAACGTCATCGGCTTCCTCTATCTCAACCACTTCCTCAAGGCGCTGACGGACGACCCGCATCCCGATATCCGCTCCATGCTGATGGAGCCTCTCTATGTCTACAAGACCATCAAGCTCCCGCAGGTGCTCGCCGAGCTGCGCCACGCGAAAAAGCACCTGGCCATTGTCACGGACGAGTACGGAGGCACCCTGGGCGTCATATCCCTGGAGGACGTGCTCGAGCAGATAGTGGGCGAGATATGGGACGAGACGGATGTGGTGGAAACCGAGGTGGTGGAGAAGGCCGAGGGCGAGTATGAGCTCGACGGCGACATGACCATCTCCGACTTCCTCGAGCTGGTCGGCCTGGACGAGGACGACTTCGAGTGCGAGAGCGACACCGTCGGCGGCTGGACGCTGGAGATGTTCGAGCGCTTCCCCGACGAGGGCGACAGCTTCACTTACGGCGACCTCACCGTCACCGTCCTGGCCATGGACAAACAGCGCGTTGACCGCGTTCTGGTAAAGAAAAACCCGCCCTCAGGCGACGGGGACGAGTAAATAACGCTGAGAGCAAAAGTGCGGACACTGGCGTGTCCGCACTTTTTTCAGTTCTTCCCGCGCGCGAACGGTACAAAGACGAACGGCAGGAGCAGGTATACCGCCGCGCTGCTCAGCCAGTCAGGGACGCTCAGCTCCGTCAGGAGCAGCGCGGCGAAGCTGTGCCAGTCCATGAGCTGCGCATAGAGCACCGCGGCCTGCCCGGATATGCCGGCGGTCGATGCTATAAGCCAGATAACGGCCCCCAGCCCGGCGTACACCGCCGCCGACAGGGCCGTCTCCCGCCGGGTCATGCGCCGGAAGAATACCAGCCCCCCGAACGCGACGATGGCCGCGAACAATATGCCGTAAACGATAATCACCCGTGTGCTGTCCGCCGTAACCGCTCCGTCCGGCGTGGTTACCAAAGCGAAGCGCCCAAGCACGTAGACGTACAGATAGAAGCTTGCGAGGCTCGCCGCCGTACAGTAGGCGGTGACCTTCCACCATGAGCGTTTCATGCCTTCACCTCCCGGGTCAGTGTGTGCCCGGAATGTAAAATGCGCATGCGCGCGTGAGTTAAATCCGCTCTTATATCTCCACCGTATCGCCCGCGTGGATATAGCGGACGCGGTCCCCCATCTTCTCCTTCAGCCGCTCATAGCTGGGCAGGCCCGTGCAGTGGCCGGTATAATACACCGTTCCGGGCACGGCGAGCAGCCGCTCCGCCGTGCCGTCCACCAGGGGCAGGTTCACGTCCCCGGTACCCGGTATGGCCAGGTGGAATCCGCCTATGACCGCCGCCGGCGGGGCGCTCTCGATGTTGAAAAACCTGTTGATTATGTTAACAACGCCCTTATGGGCGCAGCCCGCCATCAGCACACGGACGCCGTTTTCGTCGATTATCATATTCTGCTCGTGCTCGAACGTATCCGGCACTTGCGGGTTCTCGCCCGTGAGCACGTCGTTGGCCGGCGAATGGAGCTCGCTGCCCGTCACGCCGGAAAACAGCGTTATCCCCGGGCAGAGCCCGGTGAGCTCGTCCGTCTCCACTATGCGCCCGCTGCCCGCCAGGGCGGCGTCAAGGCCGATGTACTCCAGGTCCTGGCCCGGCTTGTTGGCATAGCGCCTGCCGAAGGCGCCCTTGCGCAGGTAGACCCTGGCGTGGTCATTGGCGGCCAGGAAGGCAGCCAGCCCGCCGCCGTGGTCGTAGTGCCCGTGGCTGATGACGCAGAACTCCGCCTGGGCGATATCGATGCCCAGCCTGGCGGCGTTCTCGATAAAGGCGCCGTCCGCGCCGGTGTCGAAGAGGATGCGCCGCCCGCAGGCCTCTATCCAGAAGCTCAGGCCGTGCTGGGCCCGGAACCCGTCCAGGGCGCAGTTGTCTATGAGGCAGGTTATCTTCATCACTCAGCCCTCCGCGCGGATAATGGCCTTGACAAAGGGCACGTCCTGCGGCCGCTCCGGCCCGATGGTATAGGCGGCGCGCAGCAGCTCCGCGGCGCTGCGGGCCGAGACCTCGTCCCGCGCGTGGATGGTGGCCAGGCTCTCCCCGGGCGCTACGGCGTCGCCGCGCTTTTTGTGCAGCACCACGCCGACGGCCAGGTCGATCTCGCTCTCCGCCGTCTCGCGCCCGCCGCCGAGGTGCATGCTGACCAGGCCTACGCCCTCGGCGTCTATGTGCCGGACGTAGCCGCCGGAGGCGGACACGGCCTCGTACTTGACCGGCGCGTCGGGGAGCAGCGAGGTGTCGTAGACGGCCCTGCCGTCACCGCCCTGGGCCCTGACGAACTCGGCGAACTTGTCCAGCGCGCTCCCGTCGGCTATGCCCTGCTCGAGCATCCCGCGGGCCTCGGCGTCGCCGGACGCGGCGCCGGCCTCGGTGAGTATGCAGCCGCCCAGGGTCAGGCAGAGCTCGCGCAGCTCGCCGCCGTACTCGCCCTTGAGCAGCGCTATGGCCTCCTTGACCTCCAGCGCATTGCCCACCGCGTTGCCGAGCGGCTGGTCCATATCCGTGATGCAGGCCACCGTTCTGCGCCCCGCCAGGCGGCCGATCTCCACCATCTCCCGCGCCAGGGTGCGCGCGTCTTCCTCGGTCTTCATGAAGGCCCCGGAGCCGACCTTGACGTCCAGGACAATTACGTCCGCGCCCGCGGCCAGCTTCTTGGACATGATGCTGCTCACGATGAGCGGTATGCTCTGTACGGTGCCGGTCACGTCGCGCAGGGCGTAGAGCTTCTTGTCCGCCGGGTCGAGGTCTGCGGTCTGGCCCGCGATGGCGAAGCCGACCTCCTCAACCTGCTGCAGGAACTGCTCGTCCGTGAGGGCGCTGGAAAATCCGGGGAAGCTCTCCAGCTTGTCCAGGGTGCCGCCAGTGTGGCCCAAGCCGCGGCCGGACATCTTGGCCATGTGCACGCCCTGGGCCGCGACCATGGGCAGCAGCGCCAGCGAGGTCTTGTCGCCCACGCCGCCGGTGGAGTGCTTGTCCGCCTTTACGCCGGAGATGCCGCCAAGGTCCAGCGTGTCCCCGCTGTGCATCATGGCCAGCGTGAGGTCAAGCGTCTCGCGGCGGTTCATCCCGCGCCAAACGATGGCCATCAGCAGCGCCGCGGTCTGGTAGTCGGGTATGCTCCCGTCCGTAACGCCCCTGACGAAAAACTCTATCTCCGCGGCGGAGAGCTCACCGCCGTCGCGCTTTTTTGCGATTATGTCTGTCATCAGCATAAGTATCCCTCCGGTATCTGGTGTATTGCTTTGTTTGCTGTCAGTATACCATTTTTACCTGGGAAATACAACGTATTCCCGCCCGTTTATCATCTGCACGACCCCCTTCGCCCAGTCCGGCACGCGCGCGTTCTCGCTCGGCAGCGCCACCAGCATCCGCCGCCCGTCAAAGCGGGAGAGCGTGCCGTCCGGCGAGGCGTACCAGAGCTCGCCGCCGTCCTGAGCGGGAGCCGTCTCCGGCTCCCGCTCCTGCTCATCTGCCCCGTCGCCCTCCTCACGCTCCGGGACCGGCTGTACACCCGGACTGCCGCCGGACTCGGCGGCGTACTCCGGCGCGGACGGGAAAGACGCCAGCTGGCTGCGCGTCAGACGGCGCGTGAGCGTGACCTCGTCGCCGTCCGGCGCGAGCACGCCGAGGCTGCCCTCGGTCCCGCCGCCATAGAGCGAGATGCGCTTGAGCGGGCCGGAATACAGCGCCCGCGCCGTAAAAACGGTATACGCCCCGCTCCGCTGCGCCGTGACGGTCCCGCACTCCACGCCGTCGAGTATCAAAGGCCATGTATCCGCCATATGAACACCCCCTGTGGGGATATATATGCTCAGCTGCGCGTGCCGTATGAGGCCGGACGGGCAAAACGACAGGATTGGCGAGGCCCGCGGCCCGATATCGAAAATTTTACAAAATCCATCATTTTTAGCTTTATGTTTAGCGCGCGGTGTGGTATAGTTGTATCTGTATCACTATGCTTAGTACGGAGGCACACGATGGACGCAGAGCGCAGGACGGATCTGATAGAGGGCCGCAACGCGGTAAACGAGGCCATGAGAGCCGGGCGGGCGATTGACAAGCTGTTTGTCTCGCGCGGTTCAAACGACCCGGCGCTGGGCCGTATCATCTCCCGGGCCAAGGAACAGGGCATCGCCGTTGTCACCGTGGACCGCCGCAAGCTCGACGAGATGAGCTGCACCGGCTCGCACCAGGGCGTCATCGCTGTAGCGGCAGCCAGGCAGTACGCCTCCGTGGACGATATTTTCGCCCTCGCTGCCCAGCGCGGTGAGGACCCCTTTGTCATAGTGTGCGACGAGATCAGCGACGTGCACAATCTGGGCGCCATCATCCGCTCCGCCGAGTGCGCGGGCGCGCACGGGGTCATCATCCCCAAGCGGCGCAGCGCCGGACTAACCGCCGTGGTGGACAAGACGAGCGCCGGCGCGGCCGAGCACCTGCCCGTGGCCAAGGTGGCCAACCTCCCCGCCGCGCTCGAGGAGCTCAAGAGCCGCGGCCTGTGGATTTACGGCGCGGCCGCCGAGGGCTCCAGCCCCATGTGGGATACGGACCTGCGCGGCCCCGTCTGCCTGGTCATCGGCTCCGAGGGCGAGGGCCTGGGCCGCCTGGTGCGCGAGAAGTGCGACGTGCTGGTGAGCATACCCATGCGCGGGCAGGTGAGCTCGCTGAACGCCTCGGCTGCGGCCGCGGTGCTGATATACGAGGTTCTGCGCCAGAGAGGCGCGTAAATGCGCCGCTGAGAAGGCGCGCAAATCGCTGCCGCACGGCAGTGAGAGGTGTTACATAGTTGCTCGATTTAGACAACCTGACAAATAACAATACCGATACTGATACCGGCGATTTCAGCCTTGAGAGCATCCTGGCCGAGTACTCGGACTTTGACGCCGGCAAGGCCGCCGAGCGGGAGACTGTATCCCGCTCCAGGCAGATAGTCTACGAGGCCCTGGGAGAGACCAGCTTCTCCGGCGGGCTGGACAGCGTGGAGGCCGACGACACGGTTGACGCCGCGTACGAAGAGCCCGAACCGGAACCGGAATACAGCCCCGCCCCGGCGCAGGATTACTACCGCACCGCGGGCCAGTATACGCACAGGCTGCGCCGCAGCTTTGAGCGCTTCGGCCGGCACGTAAATGTCCCGGCCGAGGACGAGTACACCCCCGAGCCGGCGGGCGAGCCGGATTTCGCCGGCGATGACGACGTCAAGGTCTACCGCCCGGCGCACTCCATCATGCCCGATGGCGACGAGGACGTAAAGATCTACGGCGGCGTGGAGAGTGTCATCGCCGAGGCGGAGCGCCGCAGCGCCAGATGGAGCCGCCCGGAACAGACGCTTGAGGACTTCCCCGGCTCTTACATGTCCGATTACGGCACATCCGCTGCGGAGGCGCCCGGTCCGGATGATTATGCCGGCTCCTACGCCTACGACAGCTACGGGGATACTGAATACGCTGATGAGGGCTTTGACAGCTCCGATTACGATGTGGACGGGTTCAGCGGTTACGATGACGACGTGCGCGAGTACGGTTACGGCCCCGAGGACGAGACCCGCGAGCACGGCTACGCCTCCCCCGGGAGTGAGGACGGGCCCCGCCGCGACTACGGTCAGGCTCCCAAGGCCAAGAACCCCATCCTCGCCTTCCTCGCCGTGCTGGGCGTCAAGCTGCGCACTGCCCAGGCCGCCGGTGAGGCGGTCACGCTCGAGGACGAGGAGGAGCTCGGCGAAGAGCTGCCCGCCAAGAAAGCCGCCAAGTATTACGCCGGAAACGTAAACTCCCTGCGCGTGCGCTTCAAGCTGTCCATCCTGCCCATGCTGGCCCTGCTCTGGGTCTCGCTGGGCCTGCCCGCCTTCGGCGCGCTGGGCAGCGACCTGCGCGTCACCAGCCTGGCCTGCCTGGTCATGCAGCTGGCCGTCGTAATGCTGGGGCTGGACGTATTCACCTCCGGCATAATGTCCCTGGTGCGCGGCCGCCCCGGCCTCTGGTCCCTGGTCTCCGCGGCCAATATCGCCGCCGCGCTGGACGCGGCCGTGGCCTACGCCGTGGGTGAGGCCGGCTGGGGCTATCCCATGTGCGCCGCCGCGGCGCTGAGCATGTTCTTCGCCGTCTGGGGCGCCCTGCTCGAGGCCCGGGCGCTGCGCTTCTCCTGCAAGGCGCAGGAGCTTTCCGAGGACCCGATGATCGTGACGGCTGAAAACGGCGTTGACGGCCGTGAGGGAACGGTGCTGCTCAAGTCCAGCCGCTCCACCTCCGGCTGGCTCCGCCGCTGCGAGGAACCGGACGCGGCCGAGAACGCCTTCTCAGCCGCCGCGCCCTGGATACTGCTCGCCTCGCTGCTGCTGGCCGTCGCAGCCACCGCTGTTACCCAGCGCTGGACGTACTTCTTCCGCGTCCTGGCGGCGGTCATGTGCGCGGCAGCCCCGGCCTCCGCCTTCATCGCCTGCCCCCTGCCCTATTTCCTGCTCGCCATCCGTTCCTACCGCCGCGGCGCGGCCGTGGCCGGCTGGCCGGGCATGCGCGACATCGGCCGCTCCATGGGTATGGTCATAACCGACACCGACCTCTTCCCCGGCGACAGCGTCAAGATCAGCTCAATACGCATCCTGGACGGGGCCTGGCCGGAGAAAATCATCGCCAACGCCGGCAGCGTCATCATCGCCTCAGGCAGCGGGCTGGCAGTGGTATTTGCCGACCTCATGCGCCGCAACGGCTACGCCATACGCCGGGTGGAGGATTTCTGCTGCCACGAGGGCGGCGGGCTCACGGCCCTCATCGCCGGCGAGGAAGTCCTCTGCGGCAGCGCCGGCTTCATGCGCCTGATGGGCATCATGGTCCCGCAGAAGCTGGCTGACAAGAGCGCGGTGTTCATCGCCGTCAGCGGCGTGCTCTCCGGCATCTTCAGCATTGAATACACGCCCGTGCCCAGCGTGGGCCGGGCCCTGCAGGGCTGCCTGAGGAACCGCCGCGCGCCCATATTCGCCGTGCGCGACTTCCTGGTCACCCCCCTGATGCTGCACAAGAAATACCGCGTCCCCGCCGAGGGCTTCGACTTCCCCCTCTTCGCCCAGCGTTATGCCGTCTCGGCCACCGAGCCGGCAGAGGACAGCCCCATCTGCGCCCTGCTGGGCCGCGAGGGCCTGGGCGCGTTCATGGAGGTCTCCGGCTGCGGGCGGCGCTGCTACCTCTCCGCCATGCTGGGCACCACCCTCTCCGCCGTGGGCGCCGTGGTGGGCGTCATACTGGCCTTCGCGCTCTACGCCTTCGGCAGCGGGCTCACCGTCAGCTGGCTGATAGCCTATATGGCCCTCTTCGCCGTACCCGGCGTGATTGCCTCCCTGGCCGGCGCGCACTGACGTCATCAGCGCCTTGAAACAGCCCCGGATATACGCCGCCCCCGCGTTGCATTTTCAGCGCGGGGGCGTTTTTATATACCGGGAGGTGTGCTCATGGTCACAAAGCGCAGGCGCGCGTTCGGCGCCCTTTTCATATCGCTGGCCGTTATTGCCGCCGTTGTGCTGGATCTCTTCCGTCCCATGAGCTTTTCGGAGTTCTACGGGGATCAGCCCGAGGTGATAGCGCTCGGCTACTTCCATTATCCCGTTGCCAACGGCGCAACCGACCCGGAGGTTTACGACTTCTTTCTGTCGCCCATGCGCTCAGCTGAAGAAGAGAAGCTCTTCTCCATACTTGACAGCGTGCGCTTCCACCGCACCCCGGTCACCCGGATGGGCCCGGGCGAGTGGCGAATCCGGGGGGATTTTCTCGTGCAGGTTTGGGTAATGGACGGCGCCGGCGAGCTGATAACGATAAAAATCACCAACGGCGGGCAGCTGCGCATAGAAGACACCGCCTATGACATCGGCTTCCTCTCGTCCGGGCCCGAGCAAGAGCTGGTCTATCTCATCACGGGGAGCTTCCACTGGGTCCATGCCGACTCACAGATGCGGCCGGGCCAATAAAAGGGCATTATTTTTGCCGGGGCTTTACCCCGGCAAAAATAATGCCCTTTACCAGAAAGTGAGCCTCACCAGTGCCCCTCACAGAAGATGCGCTCGACCACGGCGCACATGACGGTTGTGGCCGCGTTGACGAGCACTGCTGTCCAGAGCAGGCGTCTGGTGCTCTCCACGTCCTTGCTGAGGTTGTAGTATGTGATGGGCAGCTCTATCGCCACGGTGGCGATCAGGAAGAGCAGCCCCACAAAGTAGCCCCTGTCCCACACCCCGTGTCCGGTCTGTGCATTGCCGGATTTCATCACCAGGTACGTGCCAAGGAAGCTTACAAGGTTGGCCAAAACGACCACCAGCAGCGTCTTCCAGGGCCGTTTCGAGCGCCCGATGAAGTATATGGCGCAGAACTCGATCGCCACCGTGGCGGCCGCCGTGAACGGCAGTACCTCGCCGGGCCGCGCATCGGTAAGCCAGACCCACGACGAGTTGGCCGAGGCCGTGGTTGTGAGGCAGAGCACCGCCGCCAAAGCTGTGAGCGCTGAGCCTATGTTTTTTCCGGTCTTCATCAAGATCACTCCCGAAATGAAGCCCGGCATTCCCCCTTGTTCAAAGCTTAGCATATTCTTATCCCGTCGTCAACCGGCAGGTGCCGCACAGCGTCTTCGGCAGGAAATTACCAGTTCAGCCGTGTTTTGCCCGAAAAGGACGCATCACACATTTATCTATTTAGCTATTGCCAAACCGCCCAAAGTATTATATAATTAGATGGTTGATTTTTGGGAAAACGTTACGTTTCAAATATAAGAAGGAGTGAATCCACACATGAGCTACGCAACAAAAGACATCCGCAACATCGCGCTGCTGGGTCACGGCGGCAACGGCAAATCCAGCCTCGCGGAGAGCATTCTCTTCCTCACCGGTGTCACCGACCGTCTCGGCAGCACCGCTGCGGGCAACAGCGTCTCCGACTACGACGCCGAGGAGATCCGCCGCCAGATAAGCATCTCCGCCACCACGATGTATACGGAGTATCAGAAGACGAAGATAAACATAATTGACACTCCGGGTTATTTTGACTTCGCCGGCGAGGTCGTCGAGGCGCTGCGTGTCGCCGACACCGGCATTATTGTCGTCTCTGCCAAGGACGGCCTCAACGTCGGCGCCGAGAAGGCCTGGAAGAGCCTGACCGACGCCAGCCTGCCCAAGGCGGTATACATCTCCAAGATAGACGAGGAGCACGCCGACTACTTCTCCGCCCTCAGCCAGCTGCGCGAGAAGTTCGGCCCCAGCCTCAGCCCCATGGCCGCGCCCATAGTCGAGGGCGGCAAGGCCGTCGGCATCGTTGACATCGTCGCCCGCAAGGCCTATAAGTACAACGGCGGCAAGCGCAGCGAGTGCCCCGTCCCCGCCGACATGGCCGACCGCGTCGAGGAGCTCTACAATGAGATCGCTGAAAACGCCGCCGGCACCAGCGAGGAGCTCATGGAGAAGTACCTCGAGACCATGGAGCTCTCCGCCGACGAGATCTACGGCGCGCTGAGCACCGGCATCGCCGAAGGTGAGATCGTCCCCGTGTTCTGCGGCAGCGCCACTGCCGGCATGGGCACGCTGGAACTGCTCGACGCCGTGAAGAACTTCTTCCCCGCCCCGCACGAGATGGGCGAGCCCGTCAATGAAAACGGCCCCACCAAGGCCATCGTATACAAGACCATTTCCGACCAGTTCGGCCGCTTCAGCCTCTTCAAGGTCATCTCCGGCAAGGTCACGCCCGACATGACCCTGACCAACGCCCGCTCCGGCGCGCAGGAGAAGCTCGGTCACGTCTACTACATGCAGGGCAAGAAGAACGTCGAGGTCCAGGAGATCTGCTGCGGCGATATCGGCGCGGTGAGCAAGCTCTCCGACACCAAGACGGCGGACACCCTCTGCGACGCCAAGGCCGTCGAGGCCGCCCCCGGCATTGAGTTCGCCACTCCCTGCTACTCCATGTGCATCGCCCCCAAGACCAAGGGCCAGGAGGACAAGGTCGCCCAGGGCCTCAACCGCCTGAACGAGGAGGACCGCTCCTTCACCATCACCAACAACGCCGAGACCAAACAGATGGTCATCGCCGGCGCCGGCGACATCCAGCTCGACGTGCTGTGCAACAAGCTCAAGAGCAAGTACGGCGTCGAGGTCGAGCTCAGCCCCGCCCGCGTGCCCTACCGCGAGAAGATCCGCAAGCCGCTCAAGGCCCACGGCCGCCACAAGAAGCAGTCCGGCGGACACGGCCAGTTCGGCGATGTCTGGATAGAGTTCGAGCCGCAGGAGGAGCAGGAGGACATGATCTTCGCCGAAAACGTCTTCGGCGGCAGCGTGCCCAAGAACTTCTTCCCCGCCGTTGAAAAGGGCCTGCGCGAGTGCTGCCAGAAGGGCGTCCTCGCCGGTTACCCCATGGTCTACCTCAAGGCCACCCTGTACGACGGCTCCTACCACCCGGTTGACTCCTCCGAAATGGCGTTCAAGACCGCGGCCGGTCTCGCTTATAAGGAACTTATTAACGCCAGCCCCGTCATACTAGAGCCGATAGGGCTGCTGAAGGTGACCATCCCCGACGCGAACATGGGCGATATCATGAGCGATATCTCCTCCAAGCGCCGCGGCACCGTCATGGGCATGAACGCCGAGGGCGGCATGCAGACCGTGGAGGCCGAAGTCCCCATGGCCGAGATGTCCAGCTACGCCATAGACCTGCGCAGCATGACGCAGGGCCGCGGCAGCTTCACGCTCGAGTTCGTCCGCTACGCCGAGGCCCCGGCCAACGTGCAGCAGAAGATCATTGACGAGGCCAAGGCCAACGCCGACGAGTAATCTCACCTTTTACCCGTGCCGCCTCCCTCGGGAGGCGGCACTGTGCCTCCGGGCACATGTCGGTTAATCCCGGGGCTTGCGCCCCTGCGAAAAACAGGAGAAAACCACATTGAAACGCAACGCACAGTCATCCGTATTTGTACTTTGGACCGGCGGCATACTTGTCTGCCTGCTGGCCGTCCTTCTCACCCTGATACTCTCCAGCTGCGGCTCGGGGGACAATGTGCCCATCACCACGGACCCGCCCGCCCAGACCACGGCCCCGGCCGATGACGGCTCCCAGACCACTATAGAGCCCGGCGCTGTGACCGGCACCCCCACCGACAGCGGCGCCCAGCCGACCGCGGCCCCGACCGTGCTCGGCGAGACTGCCGACGCCGGCCAGGAGTACATCGACAAGCTGACCTTCCTGGGCGACAGCACGACCTACGGCCTGTGGTACTACAACGTGCTCACCGGCGGCCGTGAGACCAACCAGGTCTGGACCCCGGCCAGCGGCACGCTCGCGCTGTTCAATTACGCCACGGCCACTATAGAGTACCCGCGCCCCGAGAGCGGCAACGAGATCAGCATCCAGGAAGCCGCACGTCAGGGCCAGCCCGAGTACCTGGTCATCACCCTTGGCGTCAACGGCGTGTCCTCCATGGATGAGGAGTCGTTCAAGGAGTGCTACACCAACCTCATCAACAATATACTGGCGGTCAGCCCGAACACCAAGATCATCTGCAACAGCATCTACCCCAACATGACCAGCTACCAGTATTATGACAGCATCAACAACGAGAACATCACCCGCGCCAACGGCTGGATCCAGGAAATAGCCGCCGCCACCGGCACCCGCTACGCCGACAGCTGCAGCGTGCTCAAGGACGCCAACGGCGCGCTGCGCGCCGAATACTGCAACGGCGACGGTATCCACCTGAATGCCGACGGCTTCAACGCCGTCCTCAACTACCTGCGCACGCACGCGTATCAGTAATTAAAACAGACAAACGCTGGGGGCTTCATTTTCATGAGGCCCCCTTTCGGAAAGGTGAGGTTATGAAAAAACATATAGCACTGATGCTCTCGCTCGCGCTGTGCCTCGGTGTCCTCTCCGGCTGCGGCGGCAGCGACACGGCTGTGGACCCCGGCTTCGACAATGTGGTGAGCGCCATTGAAGCCGTCGTGCCCACGGACGACATGGCCCAGATGGACTCCGGCTACATTGAGAACATGTTCAAGCTCACCGCTGACGACTACGAGCAGTGCCTGGTCATGTCCACTAATGTCGGCACCACGATAGACGAGTTCGGCATCTTCAAGGGCGCGGACAGCGCCCAGGCCGAGGCGCTGCACACTGCCGTGCAGGACTATCTCCAGCTGCGTCTCGACGCCTGGATGCCCGAGTACCTGCCCGAGGAGTTCCCCAAGCTCCAGAACGCCCAGCTCTGGACCGAGGGCAATTACGTGTTCTATGCCATCCTCTCCGAGGACGCCAAGACCGCCGCCGGCACCGCCTTCTCCGGCTGCTTCGCAGCATAAAAATACGCCGCACCCCTTTTTCGGGATGCGGCGTTAATTCTTGTCAAATTCGCTTTGATGTGCTAAAATACGCACGAGCATGAGGGGAACGGCTCGGCCTCCTTACATAGGGAGGTATGACAGTGCAGGAAACTATCATGCTTCTTAACCTGTTAGCCGTTGTTATCTTCGGAGTTATTACGGTAACAAAGAAATAACCGCCCCCAGCAAAGAGAACGGCCATTTCTTCAGATTATAAATCTTGCGAGGAAGAACCGTTACCCGGTGCCGCAGGTAAGCGCCCCTCTTGCTTTTAGCCCGCCCTTTCCGGCGTCAAGCGCGGGAAGCGGCGGAAGCACACGGATATTGGAGGTAAAAACATGAACACTACACTATGGAACACCCTCAACGAGCTGAAAAGCGAGAAGTACAAGTGGGTTGACCTCACCCATGAGCTCAGCCCCGAGACGCCTCACTGGTACGGCTTCAAGCCGCTCGAGGGCACGCTGCTCTTCGATTACATGCCCGGCACCCCCGACGACATGATGGCCCCCATGCGCTGCATCCAGTACTCTGTTGCCAGCCAGTACGGCACGCACGTGGACGCCCCGCGCCACTTCCACGAGAAGGGCCGCACCATGGCCGAGATCGGCGTCAAGGAGCTCGTCTACCCGCTGGTCGTCATAGACAAGAGCGCCGAGTGCGCTGCCAACCCCGACTTCATGCTCAAGGTTGAGGACATCCAGAAGTGGGAAGAGCAGTACGGCCGCATCCCCGAGGGCGCCTTCGTCGCCTTCCGCAGCGACTGGTACAAGAAGCCCAACCTGGACAACCCCGATGAGAACGGCCAGCCTCACTACCCCGGCTGGGACATAGAGGCCATCAAATGGCTGGTAGAGAACCGCAGCATCGGCGCCATCGGCCATGAGCCCGCGGACACCGACCCCGCCACCGTCACCACCAAGGAGGGCGCCTACCCCTACCCCGGCGAGCAGTACATCCTTGAGGTTGACCGCTTCCAGATAGAGGTCATGCGAAACCTCGACCAGTGCCCGCCCGTGGGCGGCATAATCGTTTGCAGCTTCCCCAGGCTGCGTGACGGCGTGGGCTTCCCCGCCCGCTGCTTCGCTATAGTTCCCAACGAATAAAGGCGTAAACAAAGTGCCCGGTCAGTTGACCGGGCACTCTTTCTTTCAACTCAGCCGAAGTTGAAGTAGCTTTTGGGATCGGTGGTAGCGCCGTTTACGCGGACCTCAAAGTGGAGGTGCGGGCCGGTGGAATTGCCGGTGGAGCCGACGTAGCCTATCGTCTGGCCCTGGGTGACGCTCGCGCCGTTGGAGACGGCGAAACCGCTCATGTGGGCGTAGAGCGTGGTGCGGCCGCCGCCGTGGTTGATGATGACGTAGTTGCCGTAGCCGTTGCCGTTGTCGGGTATGACGGTGGCTATGCCGCTGTCAGCGGCCAGTATGGGCGTGCCGCTCGGAGCGCCGATGTCCTCTCCGGCGTGGAAGCGCATGTCACCCCAGATGGGGTGGATACGCCAGCCGTAAGCGCTGCCGGGGCTGTAGCCGGGCAGGGGCCAGATATAGGTGCCGGTGCTGGTGATGCTGTTGGCGGCCTCCTGCCGCTCGAGCTCGGCTATCATGTTCTGGATCTCGCTCTCGAGTGCCTCTTCCTTGGCCAACTGCTCCTCATAGGCCGCCCGGTCGGTCTCCAGCTGAGCCTCGAGATCAACTATGAGCTGCGTGGCCTCCTCTATCTGGGCCTCGAGCTCGGCGCGCTCGCTCTCCAGCTCGGCCTGGCGCACATCCAGCTCGTCAAGCATGGTCTCGTACTCGGCCTGTATCTGCTCGGACTTCTCACGCGCGGCGACATACTGATCGTAGCTGCGCTGGTCGGCCTCCATGATCTCGCCGATCATGTCCAGGTTGCTCATGAGCTCGCCCAGGCTGCTGGAACCGAAGAGGATGGATAGATAGGTGAACCTGCCGTTCTCCTCCATAGCGCGGACGTGGCGGCGGTAGGTCGCCAGCTGCTCGTTCTCATCCGCCGTGGCCTGCTCGACCTCGCGGGCCTTGTCCTCCACCAGCTGCGTGTATATGGACACCTGCTCCTCCACCAGTTCTATCTCCTGGCGGTAGACCTCATTCTGCGCGTCCAGCGCGGCTTTCTGCGCGAGGACGTCTGCCTGCTGGGACTCCAGCTCATCTATACCGGCCTGCATCTCCTCGCGCTCGGCACGGAGTGCGTCGCGCTGCTCCTCGAGCGCGTCTATCTGCGACTGGGACACCGCCAGAACATCCGTGCCTGTGAGCCCGGGCATTACGCCGGAGATCATCACAGCCGCCGCCAACGCCGCAGCTGCGGCGCGTAATTTGCGTGGTTTAGTCATAAGCTGCCTCCGTAATGGGTTTATCGACTTTACATAATAGCACAAAGTGATGAATATTTCAACCGCCGTCAGCAAACACGCCGCGGGAACCTTTATCTTCCGGCTTCGTCTGGCTTATAAGGGAGAGTGATAAAATGAAAAAGCTGATTCTTGCACTGTCCGCCGCGCTGTGCCTGGCTCTGGCCGCCTGCGGGATATCGTCCGCCGCCGGCGAGCGGCCTTTCCGCGGCCTGGACGCGGAGGACATCTCCTGCGCCACGGTGACGCTCACGCCGCCGGACCGCACGCTGCGCGTCGAGGACACCGGCCGCCTGGCGGAGCTGCTCAGCGGCGCGGTAATCTATAACCGCGACGACTCCTACACCGAATACACCGGCCAGGGCGTCACCTTCGCGCTCACGCTCAGCGACGGCACGGAGCTGGACGTGACGGCATATAACCCCTTCCTCATCATAGACGGGACCGGCTACAGGACGGAATACGCCCCCTGCGAGGCGCTCAGCGCCTATGCAAACGAGCTGCTGAACTCAGGCGGCTGTGTTGACGTACTCACCGAGCCGCCCGTACTCACGGTCGTCAGCGACAGCACCGCCCTCGGTGCGCTGACCGGCACCTACACGTGGCAGAGCCCGAACGCCGACGGCACGTATACCGGCGTGGCGTCCGACAGCGCGCACCCGCTCGACTGCCGCGAGCTGCTCAGCCCGCTCGACACTCCCAGCGGCACGGCCGCGCTGCGCTTCACCGTCGAACCGGACGAAATTGTCTCCGCCGTGCGCTGGAGCGACGCCGACTGGGGCCGGAGCGACGCCGCGAGCTTTGACGTACCCGTGAGCGGCGGCGGGATAGCCCTGGAGCCGGGCGGCTGGGTATACCAGGTAGAGGCCCGCTGGGACGACGCCGGCGGAGGGTATGGCACGGCGTTTTATTGCTTCTATATCGTCTGTCACAGCGAATAAATTGTTTTCCGCCCTTGACACACATCCGGCCTTGTGCTAATATAATAGCCGTGTAAAATGGCTGTGATGGGGAAAAGTAGCGCCCATTGCCGGTCGCAGAGAGGCTCCGCCCATTTTGGGCTGCAAGCGGGGCTGGCCGGGCAGAGCGTGAAATGCGCCCCGGAGCCGCGGACGGAGGAAATGCCGTCCCGTGTCGGTCGCGTTAAGGCCGGCCCGGTTATCTGCCGGAGAGTGATAAGCGAGAGTGGAACCGCGTTTTTACGCCTCTCATGCCGCAAGGCATGGGAGGCTTTTTCGTTCCCTCCCGCCCAAGCTCCTCCCGGACATCGAATCTTATGGAGGACTGCACAATGTTCAAGGACCTGAAGGAGACCATCGAAGCCTACAAGCAGCGCGACCCTGCCGCGCGGAGCACGCTCGAAATTTTGCTGCTCTATCCCGGCATCCGCGCCACGACCAACCATAAGGTAGCCCACTGGTGCTATGAGCACAACCACAAATTCCTCGCGCGCTACATCTCCCAGCGCACGCGGCACAAGACAGGCATAGAGATCCACCCCGGCGCCAAGATAGGCAAGCGCCTGGTTATAGACCACGGCATGGGCATAGTCATAGGCGAGACCACGGAGATCGGCGACGACTGCCTGCTCTATCAGGGCGTTACCCTGGGCGGCACCGGCAAGGACACCGGCAAGCGCCACCCGACCATCGGCAACAACGTCCTGGTCGGTTCGGGCGCCAAGGTCCTCGGCCCCTTCAAGGTCGGCGACAACTCCCGCGTGGCGGCCAACGCCGTGGTGCTCAGGGAGATACCCGAGGACTCCACCGCTGTCGGCGCCCCGGCGCGCATAGTGCGCCAGAAAGGTGAAAAGGTCAACTATGTGGAGAAGGTCGAGCAGATACACGTCACTGACCCGCTGGTGCAGGAGGTCCTGGCCCTGCGCCGCGAACTGAACGAACTCAAGGCCGCCATGGCGGAAAACGATACAACGAAGGAGAGAGAAACGGCATGAAGCTCTATAACAGCGCCACACGCACGAAGGAAGAATTCGTCCCCAACCATCCGGACATCGTGAAGATGTATACCTGCGGCCCCACCGTCTATCACTACGCCCACATCGGCAACCTGCGCAGCTACATCATGGAAGACATCCTGGAGAAGTACCTGCGCTACCTCGGCTACAACGTCAAGCGCGTCATGAACATTACCGACGTCGGCCACCTGAGCTCCGACGCCGACACCGGCGAGGACAAGATGCTCAAGGGCGCCAGGCGCGAGCACAAGACCGTCATGGAGATAGCCAAGTTCTACACGGACGCCTTCTTCGACGACTGCGCCAAGCTCAATATCAAGACCCCCGACGTGGTGGAGCCCGCCACCAACTGCATCGACGAGTATATCAAGATTATCTCCAGGCTCATGGACACCGGCTACGCCTATTTTGCCGGCGGCAACGTGTACTTCGACACCAGCAAGCTGGAAAAGTACTACGTCTTTAACGACTTCGACGCGGACGACCTGGACGTCGGCGTGCGCGAGGGCGTCGAGGAGGACACCAACAAGCGCAACAAGAACGACTTCGTGCTCTGGTTCACCAAGAGCAAGTTCGAGGACCAGGCCCTCAAGTGGGACTCCCCCTGGGGCGTCGGCTACCCCGGCTGGCACATCGAGTGCTCCGGCATCAGTATGAAGCATCTGGGAGAAGACCTCGACATACACTGCGGCGGCATAGACAACGCCTTCCCCCACCACACCAACGAAATTGCCCAGTCCGAGAGCTATCTTGGCCACAAATGGTGCAACTATTGGATGCATGTCCACCACCTGAACACCACCGGCGGCAAGATGAGCAAGTCGAGCGGCGAGTTCCTCACTGTCAGTCTGCTCCAGGAGAAGGGCTATGACCCCCTCGCCTACCGCTTCTTCTGCCTGCAGAGCCACTACCGCAAGAACCTGGTGTTCAGCTGGGAAAACCTCGACAACGCCGAGAGCGCATACGAGAAGCTCATAGCCCGCATAGCCGCGCTCAAGCCCGGCGACGGCGAAGTTGACGAGGCCGTACTCGCCGAGCTCAAGGGCCGCTTCACCGAGGCTCTGGACAACGACCTGAACACCTCCCTGGCCGTCACTGCGCTCTACGACGCGCTAAAGGCCAAGGCCAACGACGCCACCAAGCTGGCCGCCGTGGCGGACTTCGACCGCGTGCTGAGCCTGGGCCTCATCGGAAAGGCCGATGAGCTCCGCCAGAAGAACGCCGAGCCCGAGGAAGAGCACGACGAGCGCATAGAGGGCCTCCTGGCCGAGCGCGCCGCCGCCAAGAAGGCCAAGAACTACGCCGAGGCCGACCGTATCCGCGACATGCTCACCGCCGAGGGCATCACGATAATTGACACCCCCCAGGGCGCCAAGTGGAAGCGCAGCTGAACCCAATAAACAAAACCGGACAGCCGTGGCTGTCCGGTTTTTACTGTGGCAGTGCAACTGCCGTGGTGCGGTCTTTTTATGAGCGGGCTGCGGATAACACTCAGACTTCTCCCCAATCGGGAACCTTGACGGTTATCTGCTCCTCACTGGATTTCTTAGCTGCCAAGGAATAGATAAGCGCACTTATGCCGTCCGCGAGCGGGGTGTCAAACTCCCGTCCTTCGCTCAGGCACTTCTGGAACGCCTCGTGCGCATAGAAGATGACGTCGCCGGTCGCGTGGTCATAGCTGTCGTTGAAGCGGATGCTCTCGGCATATGGCATGTCCTCGGTCTTCCAGGTCAGGTTCGTGAACTCGAACATACCCTCTCCGGTCAGGAATATGCTTCCCTTTGTACCGATGTAAGCGCGAGAGCAGGTCGGGATGTCGCAGGCCCAGCTGGCCGCGATGGTGCCGATGGCGCCGTTGCGCAGCCGTATGGAGATGCTGGTGTGGTTATCGAACTTGGGCACGCTTGCGAGCGTGCCGGTGTAGTTGCAGCTTATCGTGTCAAAGCCACCGGCCATGGCCGTGATGAGCTTCCAGTCGTGGCTCACGCTTTCCACGGTCATGCCGCAGGCGAGGTCTGGGTCGGTACGCCAGCTCGCGCTCAGGTTCTTGGCGTGGAAGCCGAATCCGGGACTCAGGCGGGAGAAGGCGATGTCAACCGGTTCTCCGAACATGCCTGTTTTCACCAGTTCAAGCATTTTCTGATATGCCGGACGGTAGTAATGCGCAAAACCCACCATGATTTTGGCGTCATATTTATCGGCCATGTCCTTTATCTTCATGGCGTCATCCAGCGTGGCACTGACGGGCTTTTCCATGTAGAGCGGCACGTGGTTCCTCAGGACCATTTCCACATAGTCCAGGCGCTTCGTCGGCGGCGTGGAGATTACCACGTAGTCCGCCTGCGCGGCCAGCCTCTCTATCTCCTCGTACTTGACAGAGGGGCAACCGAACTCCTCGGAGACTATTCTCGCGTTGGTTTCACTTATATCGAAGCAGCCGTTGATGCTGCCTCCCAGCCGGACGACGGCACGGCCGTGGTGGCGGGCGATGTCCCCGCAGCCTATGAGAAATACTTTCATTTTTTGTCCTCCTTAATCCGGCTCACATGGAGAGCCCCGTCTCAACGATGTTCTCCGCCATGATGCCGTTCATCGTGTGCATGTCCAGCACTAGTGCGTGTACGCCTCTCTCTGAGCGCCCGAGCTGCGGCCAGGGCTACGCAGACTGTGTCCCCATTTGCGATTATAGCAGTATCGCGCCCCTCGTACAAGAGTTTTGCCCTGCCCAGCTAAAACTCCACGTCCGCGCCGGAATCACCGGTACCGCGTCCCGCGTAAAGCGCAGATACAAGGGTCTGTCGAATTTCGCGGCGGTGCGGACCAGCTCACGCGCTGTATGGCAGTCCGCCGGCATTACTGCGGTCATGTTTGGGAATCGTGGAAAGTATGCCAATATCCTCTATGCACTGGTGGTTGGTGCCGTTGTTTGCCGGCGTGGCGCCGCCGTGCGAGCAGGCGATTCTCACGTTCGGGTGCGGATAGCATATTTCCCGGCGTATTATTTCCACCATGCGCATACTTCCGAACGCCTCATGCGTAACCGTAAATGGGATCTTGCCGCTGGCGCCCAGTCCGGCCGCCACCCTGTCGGCGTTCTGCTTATCTCGTCGCCGAACCCGTCGCGCGCGGCCTTTTTACCGGTTTCATTAATCTGCCGGCCATCTTTCGGTGCTAAGCTCTGCCATGGCCCGCTCGTACTGCTCCATGTCGGGCGCCATTCCGTGCCAGCCCAGCGGGTTTTCACCCTTTTCCTCGTATATCAGGCGAAGGGTATTGGCAATGCTCTTGAGTTAAGCTGCCGACGTTCTCTTCACGGCCTTCCTACTCCCTTTAAGATAGCGTCGCCGTTTATTCCTCTATCCACGCCATGGCACGGCCGGGCGCGCCGCCGCACCCCTCCATCTTGAGCGGCAGGAAGGCGAAGTTCCAGCGCTCTTCTTCCAGCAGCTCGCGAGGGAGGTATAGCTCCTCGCCGTACCAGATACCTTTGCTCAGGCAGATCTTGTGCGTGGGGCCGCCCCCGTCCTCGCCCTTGGGTCCGCCGACGCTCATGCCGTCTATGCAAACGCCCTTCACGCCCTTTTCGACCATCCACTCAGCGCCGTCAGGGGTGAGGAAGCTCCAGTTGTCAATATAGTCGCTATCCCAGTTGCGCTTGTACGCGTATCCCGTGCAGAGCAGCACGATGTCTCCGGCCTTCACCTTATCGGCGTATTTCTCGAGCTCAGAACGCCCGATGGCGAAGTGCTGCGGTGTGTCGAAGAAGTCTAGCGCCACGGCCTCGCCCACCAGGTTCTCAAGCGGGAAGTTCGCCGCGTCCACTCCGCCTATGAAGTGGTGCAGCGGGGTGTCGAAATGGGTGGAGGTATGGGTGTTCATGTACATGCGCTCGGACTGATAGCCGTCTCTCGGGATAAGGGTCTCATAGTTTATCTCGCAGAGCTTGTACGGCAGATATCCCGGATTGTTGTGGAAGAAAGTCTGGGAGCAGTCGATGAGCTTTTTGATTTTCATTGTATTTTCCTCCTTGTCGAGACTTATCTCTTGCCTTTACGTTTCTTGTTCTTGCCTGCCGCCATGCCGACGTAAACGGAGACGATAATCACCAGGCCGGTGACTGCTCCGGACCAGAAGGAGTTGATTCGCAGCAGGTTAATGCCATTGTTTATTCCGGTCTGCAGCAGAGTTCCTATCAGCGCACCGAAGGCCGTACCCATGCCGCCGGAAAGGCTCGCACCGCCTATGCAAGTCGCGGCTATGGCGTCGAGTTCCATACCCACTCCGGCGGTGACCTCGACTGTCATGAGTCTGGATGCGCCGAGCAGCGCCGCAACTGAGGACAGGAATCCGCTGATGGTGTAGCAGATTATCTTCACCCTGTCCACGGGAATGCCTACCAGGCGCGAGGCCTCCTCGTTTGAGCCGGTGGCGTAAATCCAGCGCCCCAGCACAGTCTTGCGCAGCAGGAAATACATGAGAAGCACGATGATGACCATATACAGAATGTAGTTGCGCACGCCGGGGATTATCTCACCACGGTTGAAAGCCCTGAAGGCGGTGAGGGTTATGGTCTGTGAGTTGCCGCCGGCGACTATCTTTGTGATCGAGGCCGCCGCGCCCTGCATGGCGAGTGTCACAATGAACGGCGCCATCTTCACCTTTGCAACCAGCGCCCCGTTTATTATGCCGCAAAGCGTTCCCACGACCAGACAGGCCACGACGCCGGCTGCTATACTCTGTGTGGATAGCATTACCAGGGTACCGCACATGCCAGATAGCGAATAGATTGAACCGACCGAGAGGTCTATGCCGCCGGTTATGATAACCACGAGCTGGCCCATGGTCATGATTAGCAGAGGCGCGCTGCTTTGCAGAACATTCAGCAAATTTCCGCTGGTAAGCGCCGTGCCTGTTACGAAGTGCAACACAATATAGAGCAGCATAAGGATAAGTGTCATGCCCAGCTCCAGCTTGTAGGCGCGTATGAACTTCTTTGTCCTGTTGTTGGATCTTACGGTCGTGAGATTGTTCTCTCCCATCTCGCACACCTCTCTCATATTTGGTCAACTGCGGTGCCCTCTGCCTGGGCTATGTAGCGCATCATGTTCTCCTCGGTGATTTCGTCGCCGCTGAGCACGTTTGCGCCCTTTCCGTCCCGCATTATTATCACCCTGTCGCAGAGCAGTACCAGCTCATTGAGTTCGGAGGAAACCATAAGTACGCCGGCGTTTCCCTCCCTGGCCATGTACCGGATGCGCTGGTATATCTCCTCTTTCGTCCTGACATCCACACCCCTGGTCGGCTCGTCGAGCAATACCAAGCGTGTTTCGTCGATTACCCAGCGGCCGAATAGCAGTTTCTGCTGGTTTCCGCCGGACAGCTCGCTCGGCGAGCAGCCCTCACTGGGAAGTTTAATCTGTATGTTATCTATGACATCGCGGACCTTCTCCATTTCCACGTGCTCCCTTACAAGGAAGCGTTTCTGCAAATTTCGGTGGCCCATTATTATGGTCTCCATTACGGGCAGGCCAAAGAAGAGTCCGCTCACCGCCCTGTCCTCGCCCACGTAGGCCATCTGGCTCTTAAGAGACTCGGCCGGACGGGTTGGGTTAAACTTTGCTCCCATGTATTCAAAGTGCATGTCGCCGCGAACATCTCCACCCCAGATGGCCCTGAGTACGCTGCTGCGCCCCGAACCTGCCAGGCCGGCAAGTCCCACAATCTCACCTTCATGTATTGCGTATTCGCTCTCTATGCCGTCAAAGCCGAATTTAAGCAGAACCGGATGCGCATCTACCTCCGCCAGAGGCAGCTTCTCATAGCTGCTGCTCTCCAGCTTTTCGCCCAACATCTCCGTGACTATGTCATCATCGCTTATATTGTCCATCGGCCGGCCATCCACCACCAGCAGTCCGTCGCGCAGTATGGATATGCGGTCGCATATCTCGCGTATCTCGTTCATGCGGTGGGAGACAAAGATGACGGCTATACCCTGTGCGGACAGCGCGCGGATAACGGAGAACAGATTTTCCGTCTCCTCGAAGTTGAGCGATGACGTAGGCTCGTCCAGCAGTATTATGGAGGCGTCCTGGCCTATCGCCCGCGCTATCTCTATCATCTGCATCTGGTCGGCTCGCAGATCGCTGACCTTGTCTCTCAGGCCTATGCCTCTGCCGGCATCGCCAAGCCGCTCCAGTGCGGCAGCGGCTATGCGGTCCGCTTCCGCCCAGTCGTAGAGCCCCTTTTTGCTGACGTTGTCCGCACTTATGGCTATATTCTCCGACACCGTGAGGTGCGGAACCAGCGACAGCTCCTGGTACACGACGGCCACGCCCTTCCTCAGGGCGTCCTTTGGGTTGCTGAAACTCACCTTTTCTCCGTTGAGTATAATCTCGCCGCTGTTCGGCGCGTGTACGCCGGCGATTATCTTTATCATGGTGGACTTGCCGGCGCCGTTGGCCCCCATGAGCGCGTGGACCTCTCCCGGATACACGGTGAGCCCCGCGTCCTTGAGCGCCACATTTGCGTCATATGCCTTCATTATGTTTTTAAGCTGCAGAACCGGAACTTTTGTTTCAGTCATAACACTACCTCTGCCAAACCATCATCTGCAACAGAGAGAGGCGGTGCCTCTCTCTGTTGTTAAATCTGAACTCAATTAAATCAATATGCGCCGGCGGACTCGGGATAGGTCAGGCGCAGGACGGCCTGGATGTCCTCATCGTCGATATTCTCGGAAGTTACCAGCGGCTCGGGGGTCTGGATGATCTTGGCATCGGCCTCAAGTCCACTTATGGCCTTGAATGCCTCGATGGCGGCATAATAACCCTGGCCGACGGCCTCCTGAACGACGATGCCGTCGATGGCGCCGGAGCGTATATAGGCAATGGATGCGGGAGAGCCGTCAGAGGACACGATGGAGATCTCACCAGTGAGTCCAGCAGTCTCGAGGCAGTCCACAGCCGCTATTCCGGCCTGCTCATACATGCAGTAGATGCCCTTAATGTCCGGATTGGCAGTCAGAAGGTCGTTGCACATATCGGTAGAGTCGGACACGGTCAGAGTGGTGGTCTGGATGGTCTGCACGATGGTGATGCCGTTCTCCTCGCAAGCCTTCTCAAGACCGGCCATCTTGGCCTGGGCGTTGGAGCGGTCCATCGGCAGAGCAAGAACGCCAATACTGTCGCCGCCGAGCTCCTTCACGCGCTGGCAGAGATAATTGCCCGCGTCGTATCCGGAGGTGTAGTCGTCAGCAGAGATAAAGGAGTAGTAGTTGTCGGTGGTGGAGCCGATGGCGGCTATGGTCACAGGGATGCCGGCATCCTCGCATGGGTCGAGCACGCTGGAGCAGGAATCGGACGAAACAGGACTGAGCACTACCGCGTCGGCGCCAAGCGTGACAGCGGTCTCTGCGTTCTGTGCCTGGGTAGCCGCGCTGTTCTCGGCGACGAAGGTCGTATAAGTGACGCCATACTCCTCGCAGGCCATCTTGACGCCCTCTTCGACCCACTGCCAGTACTCAATGTCGAGCGTAGGCGCCAGATAGACTATCTCGCTGCCCTCCACACTTATGCCGGTGGTGTCGATGTCGTCGGTGTAGAAGAGTTCCTCTTCCGTATTCGTGTTATCGGTGACTTCGGCCTCGCTGTCGGTGTTGTCGGCAGGAGGGTCGGTAGCAGTACTGCCGCTCTCTCCGCAGGCAGCGAGCGCAAACACCATCACCAGAGCCAGAACCAGTGCAAGTAACTTTTTCATATTGTCCTCCTTCATTTTTGTTTATCCCCGACGTATCGCGCGGGACTGTTGTACGCTTATTGTAACTCGCCTCAGGCGTTTTGAATACCTCATTATTTCAGCATTTTCGGGGTTGATTTTAAGCTTAAACGTCAAAAAATCGTCAATTGTCGTGCCCCCTGAACGGATTTTTTTAGAGAACTGCACAAAATATATCTCCCACTTTTGCCGAGTGCAACAAAGTCCTCCGCCATTTCGGATAGGTTCGCCGGGGGCATTTTTACGGCAAGGGGCAAAATCATACGATTTTTATTGCCAAATACGCCGGTAAAATAGTCAAAATAGGGTCCTTTTTATACGTCCGTCATGTGTTACACTATCAAATTGCTTGTGTTCCAGCTAGTTTTGTGCTTTAATTATTACACCGCTGCGGGCACCTTCCAACCGCAATTCCAGCGGATAGGGCAGGTCAGCATCCGGAGCCCTGCTTACTTGTACCTGCCTCTAACGAAAGGATACGGCAAACATGCTTAAAGTATTGATATGTGACGACGAAATGAGCATTTGCCGCCTCATTGTCCGTCTCATTCGATGGGAAGAACTTGGTTTGACGCTCATAGGCACCGCCCACAACGGCCGGGACGCTCTCGAACTCATCGTCAACAAGGTTCCCGACATCGTTCTCACCGACATACGTATGCCGATCTATAGCGGAATAGAGCTGGCCGGTAAGGCGAAACAGCTGGGCATAAACGCGCGTTTCATCGTCATAAGCGGCTACGACAACTTTGTATACGCACGCGACGCGCTGAAGGCCAGCGTATCCGATTATCTGCTCAAACCCATAAACGCCCGCGAACTGAATGACACACTCAGACGCGTGGTGGAGCGCATCAGGCGCGACCGCGAGCAGCGCAGCAAGGTGGACAGCATGGAAAATCTCCTCCAGCACATGAGCAGCCTTGAGCGCGACATCTTCATGAAGAACGTTATATTAGGCAACGCAGCGGCATATTCCCCGTCCATGCTGAAGGCCTGCGGACTAGATTTCAGCCGCAACTGCTACGGCACATTCACGGTCGCTTTCGACACGCCGGAGGACGGCTCCGCCGGACAGCGAAATATTCTGGAGCAAATGGTGGACAAGCTCTGCCAATCGCTGCTCACTGAGGACTACCCATGTATGAGCGAGCTGCTGCTCAGCCACAGCGCGTGCCGGATTTACGGCGTTTTTAACTACCAGGATGTTCAGAACGCCGTGGTCAGCAACTACCTCGGGGACATATATTACGCCTGCCGCCGGTTGTGCCCCATGCTTCCAGAGCTTCACGTCACCTTGGCGGTCGGTGCCGACGTTAGGACCCCCGCAGAGCTCTCTGCGTCAATGCAGACCTCGAGCTACGCGCTGCACTGCCGCGCCAATCTTGGCACGGACCGCATTATTTTCTACTCTGACCTACCGGAAAGCCTCTGCCACCGCCCCAGAATGGACAATGCTGCGGTTTCCCGTCTTCGCTCCTGCCTAGACTTGTGTGACGAAGAGGCCCTCGGCACAGTCATCAAATCGCTGTTCAACGAGGACAGACCCGGAGGCAGTGTCTCGTGGTACCAGCTGGCAAACGAGCTATTGGATTTCATACGTAAGGAAGTATCGGACGCGCACCCGTCCGGCGCGGAGACGGAAGACTGGCGCACGCTCTATGACAACACCTGCAGCGCATTGGAGAGTGCGTGGACACCCGAGCAGTTATGTACTGCCCTCTTAAATTACTGCAAAGCAGTTATGGAGCCTAAGAGTCGCCCGTCTGCGCCGCAGTCGGAGCAGGCCATAGAGCTCGCCAAGAAATATATCGCCGAGAACTACGCCGGTGAATGCTCTCTGCGCGACGTGGCATCCTACGCCCACCTGTCGCCGAACTATCTCAGCAGCGTATTCAAGAAGAAGGTAGGCATGAGCATGAACTCCTACATCGCAGTCGTGCGCATAAACGAAGCCAAGCTCCTGCTGAAGAACACCGCCGAAGGCATATATGACATAGGCGAGCGGGTCGGCTATAAGGACCCGAAGCACTTCCGGAAGGTATTTAAGGAAAACGTGGGCATCAGCCCGGCGAAATACAGGAGCCTGTACCAGTAAAGGAAAGGAGGCGCGTCCGTGAAGCGCAGCTTGCAGCGGCTGTCCGGCACGCAGGCCGTAACAGCAACCTATATACTTCTATCGCTGGCGCTGGCCGCCGCCCTGGCCGCCGCCGTATTCTCGCGCGACGGACGTTTCCCCGGCATAGCAGCGTGCATGCTGATATGTGCCGGCATCGCCGTGCTGCGGCTCTGGATACATCCCAGGCTGGTACAGCACGACCTGGCGTTGAAAACCCTGCTGGCCGCGCGTCCGCAGCGCTCCGAAGGCCAGACCTGCACGGATAGTGCCCCGCTCGGCGTGCTGATTGACGAGGTCATGCAGCAGGTGCGCGAGAATTATCTAGAGATACTCTCGCGCAATCAGAATTCGCTTATGGTCCTGCAGAACCAGATAAACCCGCATTTTCTCTACAACACGCTCGATTGCATACGCGGAGAAGCCATGGAGAGCGGTATGGACGACATCGCCAACATGGTTGAGGCCCTCTCCTCGTTTTTCCGCTACAGCATAAGCTCCGGCGACGTCCTCGTCCAGCTGCGCGACGAACTGCACAACACAGATATATACCACCAGATACAGCAGTACCGTTTCCGTGACCGCATAAGGCTGGACATAGAGTGTGAAGACGAGCGAGCTTTGGACTGCTACCTGCCAAAGCTCACGCTTCAGCCTATAGTTGAAAACTGTATTCTGCACGGCCTGGAGATACGTGAATCCAACGGGCTTATAGCTATACACGTTGAACTCACTGACAAACGTGTAATAATAACCGTCTCTGACAACGGCTGCGGAATGAGCGCAAACGGTGTGGACATGCTCAGGCAAAAACTTGAGAGCGGTCACGACCTTGATGGTGAACGTGGCATGGTGCGGCACGGCATAGCCCTGCGCAACATAAATCAGCAGCTGAAGCTGATATTCGGTCCAGAATACGGACTGTCGGTGTCCAGCCAGCTTGGCGTGGGCACCGAGATGGAAATCCAGATTCCCGCCGTGTTCAGCCGCCGCGCCTGCCGCACGGGAGGCAGCACATGAAGCGGGAACTTTTGCGTTTTCAGGACGTGAGCAAGTCGCACCGCACGCACGAGGTGTTCCGCGGACTCAGCTTTGACGTGTTCGCGGGAGAAGCAGTCGGTATGCTCATCCCTCCTCTGTCGGGAAAGACCACCATCGCGCGCATCCTTCAGGGAGATGAGGACTATACCGGAATCATATACTTTCTCGGCCGTCCGGTTAAGAACAGCCTGAAAAAACTCAACGCCAGCGGCGAAATTCTGTGCCTCTCCAGGCAGTCTCCGCTGATCCCGGCTCTGACCATAGGTGAAAACATATTTCTGATGCCGGGTTACAGGCCAATGAAGCTTATAGACAGTAAGCGTGATAACGAAGAGGCACAGACATATCTGGATGCACTGGGCCTGAATATTTCGGCTTCGGAGTTGGTTCGAAACACTGACCTCTACACCAGGCATATGGCACAGCTCGCCGGTGCAATCCGCAGTGGGCTGCGACTGCTGGTTTTTGATGATCCCAGCGCTTACTATGACCGGGAACAGCTGGAGTCGCTGAGTTCCATTCTCAGCCTCCTACACAAGCGTGGCATAGCCGTCCTTTATCTGGCCTCAGCAGACTTTCCCATGGATCTCTCATCGCTGGACAAGCTGATTGTCATAGACGACTACCGTAAGACGCGCACAATCTTCCATCCAGATGAGAACTCACTCGTGCCAATCACGCATATCCGCACCCCATCTTCAGGAGAACGCACCGCTCCTCCCACCGAGCCATTCAATAAAACGCCTGCGCTCATCATGCGCGGCGTGTATTCCGACGGGCTGCCTGAGATAAACCTGAGCCTCTTCCGCGGTCAAGCCATAGGCATATCGTCACGCAGGATACTGTCACTCCAGCATTTTTCCAGCCTGTTCTACCCTGAGAGTGAAACTGCGCTGAGCGCTCATGGAAATATGGTGATAAACGGACGTATCCGCCGTCCAAATGAGCTGGAAGAAGACATAGGAGTACGCTATGTACTGCTGAATGACGCCTTCGCACATGACCAGTTGCTAGAAGAACAGACTATCCTCGACAACGTCTACCTTCCGGTATCCCGTGCCAGGCGCATGGGTATGTTATCATTCAACAACGATTTCCGCCGCTCTATGCAGGGCGAAATAGCAGCGCGCCTTGGTATATCTCCAGCAAACCAGAGCCTGCCAGCCTTCACCCTGGACACACCTATAGCGCAGGAGCTGGTGTTGTTTCGGACCGAGCTGCAAAGTCCATCTTTCGTCATATATTCATCGTCCTATACTCAGATTGCACGTACATTGCAAGAGCTCCTACACTCTTATTTCCGCCGTTTCCTGCATACAGGCATTGGGCTGCTGCTGGCTGTACCCAATCTCGAGCCATTCAGCAGCCTCATTAGCGACTTTTATGATCTTGACGCCCCTCCTGTACAAAACAGTTCCGTTTTCCCCAAAAACAAGGACCGTCACTAAATTGATTTGTCCAACCAGATGGACATAGGAACCGTGTCTTGTGGTAATGCAGCAACCTCAGGATAGTCGGTTTGCAACCAGCAGCCGGCGCTCCGGCTGTAACGCGGCAAGGTACACCGCGTGGAATGTGGCTAAAAGGTAAGTCCTCCGTGGACGAGATGAAGAAATTCATTGAGAGAGAAGCGGATATTAAAAAAGAGGGAAAGATGTAAAACCATCTTCCCCTCTTCTGGTTTTATGTGCCGAGATGTTCAAAGATGTTCGAGAACGTTTACCTTAATCCGCTCCAAGTATTTTTCTCACTCAAACGCCAGCAGACACGGATCTCTTTATTAAGTCTGTACCATAGATATTTACATAGTGCCTTGCCATGTCCATCGTTGAATATCCCAACAGAGCTTGAAGCTGCACCATGCCGCCGCAGCACTGCGTCTGTATAAGTCTCTTTGATCATTTCCCTTCTTTCATGAGCTTGACGCTTATCGGCTTCATGTATTCCCGCTCTGTGCAGAAGTTGAAGAACACGCGCAAGCCGCGAATTCTGGAATTCAGAGTAGAAAGTAGCCTCCGCGTCTTTTAGAGGCGTGCGTTTGATCTCCTCCGCGTTCAAAATAGTCGTTCTGCGCATAGATTTTTACCCCCGCTTTCCCGGCAAAAAATCTAGCGTCAAAAAGGCATGAAAAATCTAGTAGCAAAATAAAAGAAGCAGAAGGCTCAAATCCTTCTGCTTCTTAGCTTTTGGTGCCGGTGGCGGGAATCGAACCCGCACGCCATTGCTGGCAATGGATTTTGAGTCCACCTCGTCTACCAGTTCCAACACACCGGCACAGTGACATGATTATATAACAGCGGAGTGCTTTTTTCAAGGGCGTATTTAAAAGGTAGAGAAAAAAGCAAATATTCTCTTGACATTTCTCACCGCAAGTGCTATTATAATCGAGCAATTCAAAAACGCGCGAGTGGTGGAATTGGCAGACTCGCTAGATTCAGGTTCTAGTGTGCACTACGCACGTGCGGGTTCAAGTCCCGCCTCGCGCACCACGTCAGGGCAAGCGTCACATCGCTTGCCCTGACTTTTATTCATTATGAAAAAAGTCAGCTCGCGCTCGTTCTGCTGCCCTTCCTTTCAAAATTGACCCCGCTGCGCCGGGCTTCAATTTTGATAAGAATCGGGTAGGCGCGTTCAAGCGCTGTAAGAACACCGCTCCACGTCGTCGCGTACTTCGTATCGTTCGCGGCGGTAATGGCATGATTCCTCCATTATTATTAAAAAGGACATATGCCGGCAGGCATATGTCCTTTCTTTCTCGATTACGGGCGCGGGGCTATAGTTCCGGCGTCTGTCCTTCAGCTGTCTTCACTGTCCTGGAACGGCAGCAGGAGACGTTTTACGAAGGGCTTTACAAGCTCGTATATGGAGCAGTTTGTATACTCTGCGTGCGCCAGCTCCATGGCTTCAATCTGCTTTTCGGTGTGCGATGTGTACGGATACACGCCGAAGAGGAAGGGAAACAGCGCGTACAGGAACTCCTGAATATCCGCGGCCGTCATGCGCGGGAAGAACTTTTCCAAGCAGCGGCGTATCGCAACGAGAGCATCCGCATAGGCGTGCTTGAACTCCACTAGGTTCTCAAGCCGGCTGTTGCACTCCATGTCGTAGAGGTTCATGCTCATCAGCTTGAGCATGATCTTGCGCTTTTCCAGCGTGGAAGGCAGCGCTCCGGCGAAGCTCTCTACAGACATCGACTTATTTTCCCGCTCTATGGCCTCTATGTCCGCTGTCCAGAGCTCGTGCTCGCGCTGCAGCAGAGCCAGGAAGATCTCCTCCTTGGTCTGGAAGTAGTTATATATCGACGTGCGGGTGAAAGAGGTTTTGGCCCCGATGTCGCGGATGGTTATCTCCCTGAACCCCATCGTCCCGTACAGCTCGGCGCAGGCGTTTATTATCTCTTCCTTCCTCGCGTTGGTCAGTTCCTCGGAACCCCTGGGCATGGCTCATACACCTGCGGCCGGCTCAGGCGCTGACGGCGCGTTTCGCCCAGTCCGCGGCGTTGCCCCCGACGCGCTGTCCCCTCTCCCACTTGGCGCCCGGGCAGAGCTTGGCGAGGCTCTTCTCTGCCCTGTCAATGCCGCTGCCGCCGCTGGTGGCGAAGGGTATAACGCGCTTGCCGGTGAGGTCGCAGCTCTCGAGGAAGGTGTCCACGATTTTCGGCTCGACGTACCACCATATGGGGAAGCCGAGGAAAACCGTGTCGTAGCCGCTCACGTCCGGGACGTCCCCGGCCATAGCCGGGCGGCTCGCCGGGTCGTTCATCTCGACGGTACTGCGGCTGTGCTTGTCCATCCAGTTCAGGTCGCCGGAGGTGTACGGCGTCTCGGGGCGTATCTCGTAGAGGTCGGCCTCCAGCGCTTTGGCGATGTCCTGCGCCGCGCGCTTCGTGGTGCCGGTGGGGGAAAAATATGCTACCAGGATCTTGCTCATTACAGTCTGCTCCTTAACTTAAAGCTCTATAAGTTCGTACTCGCGGCTGCCGAAACCGAGGTCGGCCGCCGCCTCTATGGTGTGGATACCGTTGCGGGTGTTCACGCGCTCCATGAAGTGCTCCCTGCCCGGGTCGTCGGAGTTCATGACGAGATCCATGCAGGCCTGGTCTATGGCCACCGGGTCCAGCGAGGACAGTATGCCGATGTCCGCCATGCAGGGGTCTTCGGCCACGGCGCAGCAGTCGCAGTCCACGGAGAGGTTCTTCATCACGTTGACGAAGGCTATCCTGCCCTCGAAGTGGCGATAGATGCTGCTCGCCGCGTCGGCCATGGCCTCCGGGAACAGCACATTGCTCGCGTGCTTGTCCCAGCACTCAAAGCGGTCGTTGGTCACGCCGGCAGAGTGGATGAGCGCCTTGCCCCTGGCGCTGGCGCAGCCGATGGCCAGCTGCTTGAGCGCGCCGCCGTAGCCGCCCATGGGGTGACCCTTGAAGTGCGCCAGGACTAGCATGGAGTCATAGTTGGTGATGTGCTTGGGGACGTGGTTTTCCTTGAGCACCTTGCCGTCCGGGATGGGCCAGACGAGGTCCGGTCCCTCTATGTCCATGAGGTCAACGGTGAAGTACCTGTTCCAGCCGTGCTCCTCTATGAGCTTGAGGTGGGTGTCCGTGTGGTCGCGCACGCCCGCGCTGGCGTCGCCGTAGGCGGTGTTCGTCTCGCAGACGGTGCCGCCTATCTTGTCTATCATGGGCTTCCAGAACTCGGGCGGCATGTAGTTCTGGTTGCCCTGCTCGCCGGTGTGGATCTTAACGGCGACCTTGCCGGACAGCTCTACGCCGAGGGCATTGTACATCTTCACGACCGCCTCGCTCGTGAGTTCGCGGGTGAAATATACCTTTGATTTCATACTCAGACCTCCTGTTATTTATAAAGCGCGGAAAACTTTCAAATATACTGACACGATGTCAGCATTTGTATTATATCCCTGTTCTGACGCAATGTCAATATAAAACAGCAGCCCTCCACGGCGAAAATGCATTGAAACTGCCCGCTTGAATTTGAGGCGGGAAAGTGCAATAATTGTGGGGCTGATTTTACTGACAGAAAGCCCGTGGAGAAATTGAGCAGTTACAGGGAAAAGCCGTCCCGTGAGGATGTGTTCCGCAGCGTGCCGGTGGCATCGGCGCTGAGAATTATGATTCTGCCGTCGGTGATAAGCCAGCTCATCGTGCTTATTTACAACATGGCCGACACCTTCTATGTCGGCCAGACCAACAATCCGGACATGGTCGCGGCCACATCTCTTATCCTGCCCGTGTTCAACATCTGCCTGTGCCTGGCTGGACTGGCCGGCGTGGGCGGCGGCTCGCTCATATCCCGCCTGCTCGGGCAGGGCAGGGATGACGAGGCCCGGCGTGTGGGCGTCTTTTCGATATATCTCGGCCTGGCCGTCGCCCTTCTTTTTGCCGTGCTCATCGGTGTGCTCATGCGCCCGCTGCTCGGCCTGCTCGGGGCCGACGAGCACACATACGGGTACGCGCGCCAGTACGCCATGTGCGTCATCGTCGCCGGCGGCATACCGACGGTGCTCTCCAACGTGCTGTCAAACCTGCTCAGGAGCGTGGGCCGCTCCGGCGCGGCGGGCTTCGGCATCATACTCGGCGGCGTGCTCAATATTATCCTCGACCCCGTCTTCATGTTCGTGCTGCTGCCGGACGGACTGGAGGTGTTCGGCGCGGGCGCGGCCACCTGCCTTTCAAACTGCATCGCCTGCGTGTACTTCTTCGTAGTGCTGTATACGGGCCGGAAGGGCTCGGTCATAACCTTCAGCCCCCGCGTGGGCATGGCCTCCCGGGAGAGCATACTTGCCGTTTTCGCCGTGGGGCTGCCGTCGGCGGTCACCAGCTTCCTCTTCGACCTCGACTACGTCATCCTGGACAAACTCATGGTCTCCTACCACAACACGGCGCTGGCCGCCATCGGCATAGTGCTGAAGGTGGAGCGCTTCCCCCTCAACGCCGGGGTGGGAATATGCCAGGGCATGATGCCGCTGGTCGGCTACAACTACTCGGCCGGGAACCGCCGGCGCCTGAGAGATATCATCCGCATGTCGCTCGCGGTCGGGCTCGTCATCGCGGCGGTGAGCATACTGCTCTACGAGCTGTTCGCAGCGGAGCTGGTGCGCGTGTTCCTGGACGACGCCCGGACGGTGGAGCTGGCCGCGTCCTTCCTGAGAGTGCGTGTGCTGGCCACGCCGCTCATGTTCGTGAGCTTTTTCACCGTCTATCTCTTCCAGGCGCTGGGCAAGGGGAACACCTCCACCGTACTGGCCGTTGTGCGCTGGCTGGGCTTCAACATACCCATGCTGTACATACTCAACGCCGCTTTCGGCATGTACGGCCTGGTCTGGTCGCAGGTGACAGCGGACAGCCTGACCGTTGTCCTCTCCATAGCCGTGTACCTGAAGTTCCGCCCTCCCCTGCTCCGCGCCGAAAAGCTGCCAGAACGCTGAAAAATAAACGCCGCCCAAAAGGCGGCGTTTTACTTATCTCATATCACGGCGTCCAGGGCCTCCTGCGCCAGGCCGTACAGCTCTTCAGCTCCGGAGAGTTTGACGTCTATGCCGGACGGGCAGTCCATGCGGCTGTCCCCCTCGGCGCTGAGCGATATCGGGCTGCAGGGGCTGCCGTCACGGTGGAAGTGCAGCTCCAGGTCTCCGTCGTACACCTGATACGGCCCGCCGGAATCGCGCCCGGCAAACGAGAGCCCCAGCGCGGCGGACACAAGCCTGCCGGCTTCATCGCCGGTGAGGGTGACTTCTTCGGCCAGAGGCAGGGACCGTACAGTTACCGTCCACCCCTCGCCCGCGCCCAGGCGCGCCATCTCCTCCCTGAAAGCGTCAGCCGCCCGGAACTGCCGCAGGCCGAACAGCGCCGCGGCCAATATAAACACGGCCAGCAGGGCCCACAGGGCACCCTTTACTGCGGGTGAGATGCTTTTCCCGCGCATAACTGCTCCCCCCTTTTTGATATTATCCCATACGCCCCAGGATATGTCAAGGCATATATATAGACACACGGGCATTGCTTTGCCGTCCCGCACGGTTTCAGACCTGTATCGAGAGCACAAACATGTGCCGGTCCCCGTCGTACCGGATGGTGTAAAAGCCGCCGTACCTGGATACGATTGCGCCCACGTTGAGGAGGCCGAGCCGTGCTTCCCCGGCTCTTTTCCGGACGTCACCACACGGTTATTCTTTATCAGCACCGGGGCGGCGGTATGGTTCTCGATGTTTATGCAGGTCACCTCGGCGGCGGCACGGTTGGTGCTGACGAAATGCCCCGCAGAGTCCGGCATGTCCCGCAGCTGGTCGATATAGTCAATCACCTCGCCCGCCCTCAGGATATCCGCCTTGTACAGCTCCATCTGCCGGCGCTCCGACAGGCCGGCCTACAGCAGCCTGTCCGGGGAGCTGAACAGCATATAGTCTGTGGGCAAAGCAATCGTCTATCGCACCCTTCAGCCTGAGCACGAAGTCCATATCGTTGTCACATATGGCGATCCGCATACAGAATTCCCCCTTTGCAGAAGGCCTTACTACAACATAGCACCGGCGGACGAGCCGTGTCAACCGGGTCTCAATATTTTCCTCACACGCCGGGAAAAGAAAAAAGCCTTGAAACAATTCGTTTCAAGGCTTTCTTATTGGTGGACGATACAGGACTCGAACCTGTGACCCTCCGCACGTCAAGCGGATGCTCATACCAGCTGAGCTAATCGTCCGTAACAGCTTTGTTAGTATACAATACGTCCCGCAAAATGTCAAGCACTTTTTTCGAGATATTTTTCAAAGCTGTTACGGGCTGCTTTTTCAGGCCAGATAGTCGGAGGGGTTGACGCTCGCGCCGTCCAGGCGCATGGCGAAGTGCAGGTGGAAGACCTCCCCGGCCTCGCAGATGGCGGTGGTGCCCACCGCGCCTATGGTCTCGCCCGCCTCCACGCTGTCGCCTATCTCCACGGTGGGCAGGGCGGCCAGGTTGGAGTAGACGGTCTCATAACCGCCGCCGTGGGAGATCACCACGGTCGTGCCGTAAAGCGCGTCGTCGTAGATGTCCGTCACCGTGCCTGACGCGGAGGCCACCACGTGTTCGCCCAGGTCGGCGGTCACGTCCAGGCCGTCGTGGGTGCGCCAGTCGCCCATGGTCGTATCATACAGCAGCGCGTCCACGCTGTGCGGCCGCTCCACGCTGCCGCTGACCGGCCACACCCAGCTCTCGGGCGCCGTATCGGCCGGCTCAGGCGTGGGGGTGGGAGCGGCCGTCGGCACCGGCGTGGGCTGGACTATGGGCGTCTCGCTGACCGTCTCGGGCGGCTCCGCCACTACATTGTCCTCGGGCCGGGCGGTGTGCTGGGCGGTCACGGCGGGCATGTACACGTCCAGGGCGTCGTCTTCCTCCACAGTCCCTCTCCCGCTCAGCAGCGACCAGGCCGAAACGCCGATGACAGCCGCGCACAGGAGAAGGACTATGTAGAAGCCCTTCCCGGCAAAGAATTTTTCAAGGGCGCCCGGTCCGGCGCCGTTCTTGTTGTCCATGACAGTACCTCCGTACAGTAATTGACTTCGGAGGCTATTATTGCCGCGGGAATTGGTTCTTATACACTGGGGTGGGGTGGTGCTGCCTTTTTTAAGGCAGCGGGGAATTTCGGGGGCATTTCTTTTTGTGCTTGCCAAAAAGAAATGTCCCCGGACCCCCAAAGAGAAAAGCGCTTTTGCTGGTGCGGTGGAACCTTATGCTGGCGGTAGTGGCGACGTGGTCATCCCTAAGCAGGATACGTTATTGTGCATCGCCGACCGCAGTTTGAGCCGCTTACGCGGCTCGCCGCTGCCGGGTGCGGGTTGTTGGGGTCCTGTGACTTGCGTTGGTGCGTTTATCCTGCTGTACGCAGATGTTCAGGTCCTTAGTCTCGCGTCGGCGCGTTTGTTCTGCCGGGTGTTGCTGCGGCGGCTTTGCCGCCGGGGCGCATTTGGGTTGGCTGTGCCGCTTGGGTTTGGGTTGGGCGCTTGGCCTTAGTCTTGCGTTGGCGCGTTTATCCTTCTGGGTGTTGCTGCGGCGGCTTTGCCGCCGGTGCGCTTTGGGGTTGGCTGTGCCGCTTGGATTTGGGTTGGGTGCTTGGCCGCGTGGATGTGCTGCGGATACGCCGGATATCGCTGCTCTTTTTCCCCTTACAAACAATCGCCCCCTCTCTGAGGGGGCTGCCGGCGCCAGCCGGCTGGGGGAGCCATAATCCGCGCACCACTCCCTTCGGCATCACGTTTTCCTATATACGCCAGTACTGGCAATCATCTGGGGAGATTTTGGAATATTGGAATGTCCGCACGGACCCTTCAGGAGAAATTCGACGTGCTTTTTCCTGTATGCACCAGTACTGGTAAATGCCTGGGGAGATTTTGGAATATTGGAATGTCCGCACGGACCTTTCAGGAAAACGTGCCTGTGCACAGTATGCAAAAATGGAGGCACTATTTTGTGCAGCATGCCTATTACATGAAAACAGCCCCGGCGGCTGGCCGGAGCTGTACTTTTCTATTCGGAAGCCTTACCTCGTCTTGAGGTCTTAATCTCACCGTGCTCGCTCTCATACTTCCTTACGCATTCACGTATCAGGACCAGCAGCTGGCCGTTAGCCGAGCGGCATTCATAGTCCGCAACAGCGTGCAGCTTGTCCAGCAGCTCGTCGTCTATCCTGATTGACAGGCTGCGTATCGCCATCAAGGCACCTCCTTCATGCTGCTGCCCGGCGGCGTCATAATGACATCAGACCGTGTTTACAAACAGTGCCGGGGCTGCACCGGCAGGCCCCCTAAGACGGCATAAACGCTGTATACACGCAGCGCCATGTGTGTACAGCATGTCCCTACACACCCGGACAGGGTTCACAGGCCTGTGTTGACCATGCATGAGGAGCCCCCGCGAGGCATTGCAGCCGGACTGTCCGCCCTTCTGTTTTCTCCTGAAAGGTCCGTGCGGATATTCCGATATTCCAAAATCTCCCCAGATGATTGCCAGTACTGGTGCATACAGGAAAAAGCACGCTGCATTTCTCCTGAAGGGTCCGTGCGGACATTCCAATATTCCAAAATCTCCCCAGGCATTTGCCAGTACTGGTGCATACAGGAAAAAACACGCTTCATTTCTCCGGAAGGGTCCGTGCGGACATTCCAATATTCCAAAATCTCCCCAGATAGTTACCAATACTGGTGCATACAGGAAAACAGCACGTAGATTATGGCTCCCCCAGCCGCTCCATTATTGCCTTCTCCCTGCCGCGCATCCGGCGTTTCATCTCGCCCTCGTCCACGTGGTCGTAGCCAAGCAGGTGCAGCACGCTGTGCACGGTCAGGTACATCAGCTCGTGGGCGAAGCCGTGGCCGAACTCCTCGCCCTGGCGGGCGCAGCGCTCCAGGGAGAAGACCATGTCGCCGAGGAGTATGTCCCCCGTGTCCAGGTCGCGCTCGCACTCTTCGGGCCTGAATTCGCCCGGCCTCAGCTCGTTGAGCGGGAAGCTCAGCACGTCCGTGGCGGCGTCTATGCCGCGGTAGCCGCGGTTTATCTCCCTGATGCCCTCGTCGTCGGTCAGCATGGCGCTGACGGCGCAGTTCTCACGCACACCCTCAGCCGCGAGCGCGGCGCGGACGGCGCGCAGGATCAGGGACCGGGCCTCTTCGTGGCCGAGGCCGCGCTTTTCCCGGGAAAGGCTCAGTTTAACTGCCATAGTTCACACCCCGTACACCTCGGACAGCTTGTCCGAGAGATAGTCTATATAGCATTTTACGTCCGGCGGGCCGCCCAGCGCCCGCTCCATGAGCTCCGTGGGCGGATACAGCGCCCCGTGGCGCCAGATGTTTTCGCGCATCCAGTCGTTCACGTGGGATATGTCGCCCATGCGCATGCTCTCTCCGACGTCTATGCTCTCGTTGATCCTCTCCATGAGTTGGGCCGCGTACACGGTGCCGAGGGCATAGGTCGGGAAGTAGCCTATCTGTCCGGCAGGCCAGTGCGGGTCCTGCAGTATGCCCTCCGCGTCGGAGCGCACGGTGCAGCGCAGGTACTTCTCCGTCAGCTCGTTCCAGACCGCCGGGGCGTCGCGCACGGTCATCTCCCCGTTCATGACGGCGCGCTCTATCTCGAAGCGGAGCATTATGTGCAGGCAGTACGTGAGCTCGTCGGCCTCGTCCCTGAGCGGCGTGCGCCTGACGGCGTTGACGGCGCGGAAGAACTCGCGCGGCTCCCGCCCGGCCAGCTCCGGTATGTTGGATGTCAGCACGGGCCACATGAGCTCCGTCCAGGCCCGCGAGCGGCCGATCATGTTCTCGTAGAAGCGCGACTGGCTCTCGTGCACCCCCGTGCTCGCCCCGGCGCCCAGGCGGGTATACTGCCACTGGTCGCCGGTGTTCAGCTCATAGAGCGCGTGGCCGCACTCGTGCATGACGCCGTAGAGGCTGGTGGTGAAGCTCTCGGGAATATACCGCGTGCAGATGCGCACGTCGTACTTGGAAAAGGCCACCGTGAAGGCGTGGTCCGACAGGCTCAGGCGGCAGCGGCCGCGGTCCACCCCCAGCGCGTCCATGTTGAAGTGGGCGATGCGCTGCTGGTAGATGGGCGCAACGCGGCAGTTAAGTATGTCCGTGTCCAGCTCCGGCAGGTGCTGAGCGCGCTCGAGCAGCGGCAGCAGCCCCTCGCGCAGGGCGGAGAAGAACTCCGTGCACTTTGCCTCCGTCAGCCCCTCCTCGTTGTAGTCCAGCCAGAAGTCGTAGGGCGGCCTGTCCGGCCAGGTCTGGTCGGCTATGCGCCGCGCGGCGTAGAAGAGGCGGCCCAGCCAGGGCTCCAGGGCGGCAAAATCGCCCGCCTCGTTGGCGCGGGACCAGGCGGCGCTGGCCTCGCCGGCCAGTTTGCGGAAGGACAGGTATTCCTCCAGGTTCACGTGCCTGAGTATCTCCCCGCTGCGGCGCAGCAGATGCACGCTGCGGCGTTCCGGCTGGGAGAGGGCGTCCATGTGGTCGGCGAGGTAGTCCAGCAGGCGGATGCCCTCCGCCGAGGATATGAGTTCCAGCGAGGCTGTGCCCAGCATGCCCAGCGTCTGCGCCCTGGCTATGCGGTTGCCGGGCGGGGCCAGGGTCTCCGCGTCGTACTCCAGCGCGCCGGAGGCGTGGCGCAGGGCGAACTCACGCTTCTGCAGCTCGGCCAGGTGCTTCCGCGCCACGGGCAGCGTCAGTTTGGATACGGCTATCACGGCTTCCTCCGGAACGTCCTGGGCCCGGGGCGGGCGCCCTTGCTGTCCTCTGCGCGTCGCTTCTCGTCCTTCTCATAGGCCTCTATTATCTTCTGCACCAGCTCGTGGCGCACCACGTCCGCGCCCGTGAGGCGGCAGATGGCGATGTCGTCTATGCCCTGCAGCACGCGCATGGCCTCCTTGAGGCCGCTCACCTTGTCGCGGGGCAGGTCTATCTGCGTCACGTCGCCGGTTATGACCACGCGCGAGCCGAAGCCTATGCGCGTGAGGAACATCTTCATCTGCTCGCGGGAGGTGTTCTGTGCCTCGTCGAGGATGATAAAGCTGTCGTCCAGCGTGCGCCCGCGCATGTAGGCCAGGGGCGCGACCTCGATGTTGCCGCGCTCGAGGTACTTGTTATAGGTGTCCGGGCCCAGCATCTCAAAGAGCGCGTCGTAGAGCGGGCGCAGGTAGGGGTCAACCTTGCTCTGCAAATCGCCGGGCAGGAAGCCGAGGCGCTCGCCCGCCTCCACGGCAGGGCGCGTCAGTATGATGCGGTTGACCTTTTCCGAGCGGAAGGCGCTGACCGCCTGGGCCACGGCCAGATAGGTCTTGCCGGTGCCCGCGGGGCCTATGCCGAGCGTGACGGTGTTCTTGGCCATGGCGTCCACATAGGCCTTCTGGCCCAGCGTCTTGGCCTTGATGGGCTTGCCCTTGGCCGTGATGCAGACCACGTCCCCGCCCAGCTCGCCTATCTTGGCCTCGCGGCCCTCGCGCACGAGCTTGAGGATGTAGCGCACGTTCTGCGCGTCGATAACCTCGCCGCGGCTGGCCAGCTGCAGCAGGCCGTTTATGGCCTTCTCCGCGGCCATGACGTCCTCCGCCTCGCCGGAAATGCGCAGCTGATCGTCCCGGTCCGTGACCGACACATGCAGCTCGCTCTCTATAATCCGCAGGTTCTGGTCAAAGCTGCCGAAGACGCTGATGATGTTCTCCATGCGGTCAATCGGCATTGTGCGTTCTATCATATGCATCAAACCCTTTCTTTTGTCTTCTGTCAAAGGCGCCCGGCCTCTCCGGCTCACGCCGGGACGAACTGAGCTATGTCCTCCCGGCACTCCGCGCGCATGGTCACCACCAGCTGCCCGCCGCTCTCCGCCGCGGTGAAGGCGGCGTCTATTATCTCGCCGCGGCCGTCCAGGCGGCGTTCCAGGGTCTCGGTCAGCTCCGCGCTCAGCCGCCCGGCCAGGGCGTCCGCGTCCTCCGCGGCGGCGGTGCGGCCGTACTCCACTATCCGCTCCCGGACCAGCGTCACCGGCAGGGTGAACACGCCCTCCCAGGCCAGCGGATACTCCGTAATGATTTTACCACAGTCCGGCGGTGTTTGGCTACTCCCCGCGTAAAAATTGAAGCGCCGCCCGCCTATGACCAGGGCCCAGCGGGTGTGGGAGCCCGTCTCCCCGGCCGCTTCGTACTCCAGAGGGGCCACTGCGCTCAGCTCGTACCAGGTACGGGCCTCCACCAGCGCCGAGGCGCGCACGTAGCGCGTGTCACCCACCGTACTGGGCATCTCGCCGGAGACCAGCGTCTCCCCGGCTATGACCGCCTCGCCCACGGCCACCAGCGGCGCGCCCTGGTATACCTCCATGCGCTCTATTATGCCCGTGGCGCGGGCGGTTACGCTGCCCGCGGCGTCGTTGTCCGCCACCTCCGGCTTCTCTATGCGCTCGCGCACGCGCACGACGGCGCGCGAGGAGTCCACGCTCACCCCCACCCAGCTGAGGGCCGGTATGTCGAGTATTACGCTGTTGCGTATCTCCTCCGTCGACCACCCGGGCCAGAAGGAGCCGCTGCGCACGCCGCAGTCGGCCAGGGCCCGCATTATCTCGCCGGTGGAGACGGTCTCGTTGCCCTCCACATCTATGTCCCAGACAAACAGCGAGCTGGCCGCCAGCAGCACAAAGCACGCCGCCGCCGTGCCCAGCAGGGCCAGCCTGCGCCGCAGCCGCCGCCTGACGGCCGGTGCGCCGCGCTCGCGCAGCACCCTGAGCGAGCACTGGCTGCGTCCCGCTATGGCCCGGGCGTCGCCCAGGTCGCGCGCGGCCATGCCCAGCCGCAGGGTGAAGGCGTCCTCGCTCACCGCGTCCCAAAAGCCCACGCCCGCATCCGTGAGCGCGTTCAGGCACTTCTCCGGAGCGGCGCCGGATATCTCCGCGCGCACGCTGCCGCGCAGTATTTCGGAAAGCTTCAGCTTCATTCCAGTTCCACCGAGAGTATGCGCCCCGTGACCAGCAGGGCCTCTCTGTCCATGGCCTCCAGCTCCAGCCCCTCGCCGTCTATGCACACGCGGTGTGCCCCGGCGTTTATCTCCACCCGCTCGCGCGAATAGCTCGCTATGCCGCGGTGGTCCTCTATCAGCGCGCGGCGCGCGCCCATCAGAGTCACCCTGACCACGCCGGCCGCCCCGGCGGGCAGATTCAGCCGGTCGGCGATCTCCTCGCGCAGGGCCGGGCGTTTGGCCGCCTTTGCGGGTTTTTCCCTCTTGAACATACCGCCACCCCCAGGCATTTTATGCCCCGCGGCCAAGTATAATGCTTGAGACAAGTATCTGGCGGCCCCTGAACTGAGTGCGGCCCGCCCTGGAGGTGGTTTTATGCGCTTTGCGCTGGGCTGCGCGCTCTCTCTGGCCTCGCTCGCCGCGCTGCTGGGCTGGCCGGCCGAGACCACGGAGGGGGTGCGCGCCGGGCTGGAGACCTGTGCGGAGGTCATCATCCCCTCGCTCTTCCCCTTCTTCGTGCTGGGCGGGGCCATCACGGAGCTGGGCATACCGCAGCGGCTCTCCCGCTCGCTCTCAGAGCCGATGTCGCGGCTTTTCGGCGTCTCCGGGGCCGGGGCCTCGGCACTGGTCATAGGCGTCCTCGGCGGCTACCCGCTGGGCGCGGCCACGGCGGCGGGGCTGTGCGGGCGCGGCGTGATAACGCGCGCGGAGTGTGAGCGGCTGCTGGGCTTCGTCAACAACTCCGGCCCGGCCTTCCTGGTCGGTGCCGCCGGGGTGGGCGTATTCGGCAGCGCCCGCGCGGGCCTGGTACTGTACGCCTGCCATGTCCTGGCCGCGGTTACGGCCGGGCTGTTCCTGCGCGGCCGGGGCAGTGCACCGGCCATCCCTCCCGTCCCCGCGCAGGCACCCGCCCCCGGCGCCCTGGCCCGGGCCGTGACGGCCTCCGTGCGCAACATACTCAACGTCTGCGGCTTTGTCGTCATCTTCTCCGCCATAACGGCGGCGCTGGGCGCGGCCGGCATCTTCCCCCGCCTGGTGGGTGGCCTGGCCTCCCGCACCGGCCTTGAGCTTGGCGCGGCCACGGCGCTCCTGACCGGCTTTCTGGAGATAGGCGGCGGCATAGGCGCGCTGCGCGGCTGCTCGCCCACGGCGGCCAACTTCGCCCTCTGCGCGTTCATCATCGGCTGGGGCGGGCTCTCCGTGCACATGCAGACCGCCGCGGCTACGGCGGGCGCAGGCGTGAAAACCGCCCGGCACCTGGCCGGACGGCTCATGAGCGCAGCCTTCTCCGCCATATACGCCTGGGCGGCCTTCGGCCTGGCCGGGCTCTGAAAAGAAAAAAGCCGCCCCGGCGCAAGGGGCGGCCTAATTATTATTACGATGTGACGCGCAGGTCCTTGTCCAGCATCCTGGCGACGATTGCCGCCGCCTCGCTGCGGCGGATGCCGCTCCCGGGGCTGTACGCGCCGTCGGCGGTGACGCCGTCGAGGATACCGGCGCGGTAGAGGGCATAGATCTCCTCCGCCCCCTCGTCACCCGCGGCGACGTCGGGTATGGAGTCAACCTCGTTTATGGCGCCGTACTCATAGGCGGGCATGGCGTTATAGAAGATGACGGCGAAATCGCGCCGGTTTATGGCGCTGTTCATCGCCTGCGCATCCATGGCGGCATAGCCAGGAGCGCAGATACCGTTGGCCACCGCGTAGTCCACGTAGGTGGAGTACCACGGCGCGGCGCCGTTTTGCAGCGTGACCGAGCCGGTATGGTAATACTGGTGCAGGCAGGCGGCGATCTTGACGGCCTGGGCGACGGTGAAGCCGCCGTCCGGCTCATAGGTGGTGTCCGTCACGCCGTCAATCAGGCCCGCGGCCACGGCGGCATAGACGTAATCGTAGTACCAGCTGCCGGCCGGCACGTCGGAGAAGACAACCGTACGGCGGCTGAGCTCCGCCCCGCCCCAGGCCAGCACCCGGGCGCTGCCGCTCGCCGTCACATACGCGGCGGAATTCCCGCCCACTATATAGAGCTGTCCGGCGTTCAGGCCGCCGGTGGAGGCCCTGGCGCCCACGGTGGCGTTCACCAGGGTTCCGCTCACACCCACGCGGGCGGAACCGGAGACGAGTATCACGCTCGCACCGGCCTCGAGGCTGAGCCGGTCGCCGTCCGAGAGGGAGTATGTACGTCCTCCCGCCCCGCTCACAGCTGCGAGCGCGCCGTCAATCCCGGAGAGTGCATCCTGCAGCAGCTCCTCGCCCCAGGCCAGGGCCGCGCTCTCCGTCACCAGGGAGTCCTCCGCCGTACCCGCGGCGGAGGCCGGGACGGCGCAGGCCAGGATGCACGCCGCCAGCACCGCGGCCAGTATGCGCCCGGTGCGCGCCGGGGTCATTGCTTGGCGTTTTTCGCCGCGGCGGCGGCTTCGGCGTCGATGCGCTCGCTGAGGTAGTAGCCCAGGGCGAGCAGGCTGTCGGAGAAGTGGATGTTCTCGACTATGGCCTCGTTCTCGTTGACGTCCAGCTCAATGTTGGTGAAGTTCCAGATGGCCTTCACGCCGTGGTCGATGAGCTCATGGGCGATCTTGTTGGCGATGAGCTTCGGCACGGAGAGGACGGCCACGTCCACCCTGCTGGTGTCAAAGATGTGCGGCAGCTCGGAGATATCGTGCACGCGGATGCCGGAGATGTCGGTGCCGACCACCTCGGGGCGCACGTCGTAAGCCGCGAGCAGGTGGAAGCCGTACTGCTCGAAGCAGAAGTTCTCTATCATGGCGCGGCCTATGTTGCCGACGCCGACGAGGATGACCGAGAAGTCACGGTTCATGCCCAGGATGGAGGCGATCTCGCCGCGCAGGCCGGTGACATTGTAGCCGTAGCCCTGCTGGCCGAACTCGCCGAAGCAGCTGAAATCCTGCCTGATCTGGCTGCTGGTCAGGCCCATCTGACGGCCCAGCTCGCCGGAGGAAATACGATCCACGCCCGCCGCCTTGAGCTCGTCGAGCTTGCGCAGGTAGCGGGGCAGACGCCGTATGACGTTATTGGAGACTTTGACTTGTTTCACTTTATATCCCACCAAAATAAGCATTATGACGCAGTTAAAAAATGCGCAATCAATTCAGCTTACAATTATAGCACAGTCTTCAGAATTATTCAAGCCCAAAACACGGCATAATATGTGTTATTTGGTTAAAAAAAGTCCCGGCGGGGTAGAAACGCCCCGCCGGCTGACCGTGTTTTTTGTTCATTCAGCCCAGCTTGCTGTCGAGCTGCTCCGCGCTGCCAAGCGCGGCCCATGTGGACTCGTCCTCCTTCTGACAGATGAGAGTCCCGTCAATGTTCCATATGAGCAGCTCGTGCTCGCCGCGCTCGCCCTCCACAGCTACCACATAGTCGGCTTCATACTCCGGCGCGGACTCCACGTCCCCGGCGTAACGGAGTATCTGCGCGACCTCCTCTATGTCCTCGCTGGATTCCAGCCTCGTACTGACCGCATCCGTCGTGACGGTTATCGCGTCGATACTGTCGGTGCAGTTGCTCGACGCCGGCGTTGCGGAGGTGACGATGTGGTTGTCCGGCGCTGCCCCGTCCTCCATCATGCTCTCGGGGGCGATCTGGTTGGACTCTGACTTGCTCCCCGCCCCGGTGCTGCTGAAGGCCGCGGGCTTGCCCCGGTTCTCCATGCTGCCGGCGCTTCCGCTCGGCAGGGCCAGCTTTACGCCCGCGGCCACTACCAGGGCCAGGCAGGCCGCCAGGGCCGCGTACCTGGCTATCAGGCCGCGCCGCCGCGGCTTCGCACTCTTCACGCTTTTCCGCTCCGGCGCCTGTGCTCTTACGGCATCCATGACGCCGGCCGCGAAGCCCTCCGGCGCGCTCACCTCGTCCAGGGCGAGAGACGCCGCTTTGAAAGCTTCAAAATACTTTCTGCACTCTTCACAACTTTCGAGGTGCTCAAAGAGCTCTTTCTCTTCGCTCTCCGGCAGCTCTCCGTCCAAGCACAGGCTGGCCATCTCCAAATACTTGTCACAGTGGCTCATACACCTGCTCCTCCCTTCGGGGCGTTTGACGCACCAAACCCGGGAATGTTCCCCTCACTCACAAGAAAATCGCAAAGTTTTTTTCTTGCCCTGAAAATACGCGATTTTACGGTCCCCGGTTCTATGCCCAGCGCCTCGCCTATCTCGTCGTAGCTGAGCCCGTTTATCTCCCGCAGCAGGAGGATTTCCCTGTACTGGGGAGAGAGTGAGTCCAGGCCGCGCCGGACACTCTCGCGCGTCAGCGTGCGCTCCAGCTGGGCCTCCGGCGAGAAGCGCTCGTCCGGCACCTCAAGCTCCCCGGCGTCGTCGCCGTCCTCGTCCGTCCAGGTCATGGACACCGTGCGCTTCTTGGCGCGCGAGCGGATGAAGTCGATGCATATGTTGCTGGTCAGCCGGTAGAGCCAGACGGAAAACTTGCTGTCCCCCCGGAATCCCGTCAGTGAATTGAATGCGCGGATAAACGCCTCCTGCGCCATGTCACGCGCGTCCTCCTCGTTGCCGACCATGCGCAGGGCAAGGCTGTACACCTTATTCTGATGTTCGATAACCAGGGCCTCGAAGGCCTCGGTATCGCCGGAGAGCACCTTCTCGATGATCTCCCGCTCTTCCTGTCTGGTCAACAATTTCACCTCTGATATCTGTTAAACGGCGCTCCATGCGCCGGCAGTCACACTGTGCCGGACGGCTTCCCCAGGTTCATCTCCGCCCGCTTGAGTATCCTCCGCAGCTCCTCCAGCGAGGATATGTGCACCAGCTCCTGCTTGTACTCGCCGGAGTGGGGCACGCCGTGGAGATAGTTGGGTATGCGCGCCCGGGCCTCTATGCAGGCCAGGCGTTCGCCCTTCTCGGCCGCGGACAGCTCCACCTGGCGGTACGCCATGGCGAGCTTCTCCGCCAGCGGCGGCTCGTCCGGGATGGGGCGGCCCTCCAGGGCCGCATCGGCGGCGGCGAATATCCACGGGTTGCCGAAGGAGCCGCGCCCGATCATGCACGCGGCCGCGCCGGTATAGCGCACGATATGCGCCGCGTCCGGGCCGGAGAACACGTCCCCGTTGGCGATGACCGGCACCCTGACGGCGGCAGCGACCTCGCGTATGGCGTCCCAGTCCGCGCGCCCGGAGTACATCTGCACGCGCGTGCGCCCGTGCACGGCGATGGCGGCGACGCCGGCCTGTTCCAGTATCCCGGCCACCTCCACGCAGTTCACGCTGCCGGCGTCCCAGCCCTTGCGGATTTTCACCGTCACGGGCACGTCCACCGCGTTGACCACCGCGGCGGCGACCTCCCCGGCCAGCTCCGGCGTGCGCATCAGCGCCGAGCCGTCCCCGCTCTTGACTATCTTGCCCACGGGGCAGCCCATATTGATGTCGATTATGTCCGCGTGGCATATCTCCAGCGCGCGCCTGGCGCCCTCGGCCATACTCTCCGGCTCGTGGCCGAAAATCTGCGCGGCGACGGGCCGCCCGTGCTGCGGGATGTGCAGCAGCGCGGCAGTCTTCCTGTCATTATAGCACAGCGCCTTGGCGCTGACCATCTCCGTGTACACCAGGGCCGCGCCCTGCTCCAGGCAGAGCGTGCGGAAGGCCGCGTCGCTCACCCCGGCCATCGGGGCCAGCACCGCGCGGCCGTCAAGGTGCACGGAGCCTATGTCAAAGCCGCTCACTTGAGGTCCAGCCCCACCGGGCAGTGGTCGCTGCCCATGATCTCCGGGCAGATAAAGGCGTCCGCAATGCGCTCGCGCAGCCGATCGGAGCAGATGAAGTAGTCTATGCGCCAGCCCACGTTCCGCTCCCGGGAGGCGGCGCGGAAGCTCCACCAGGAATATGCGTCCCGCTTGTCGGGATAGAGGTAGCGGAAGGAGTCCGTGAACCCGCTGGCCAGCAGCTCGGTCATCTTGCCGCGCTCCTGGTCGGTGAACCCGGCGTTCATGTGGTTGGTAGAGGGGTTCTTCAGGTCAATCTCCTCATGGGCCACATTCATGTCCCCGCAGGCAATCACCGGCTTGCGCTTGTCCAGCTCCATCAGGTGGGCGCGGAAGGCGTCCTCCCAGGTCATGCGGTAGTCGAGGCGCTTGAGCTCGTTCTGCGAGTTGGGCGTGTAGACGCAGACGAGGTAGAAGTCCTCGAATTCGCAGGTGATAACGCGGCCCTCGGCGTCGTGCTCGGGGCAGCCGAGATTGTACGTGACGCTCAGCGGCTCGGTGCGCGTGAACACGGCGGTGCCGGAGTAGCCCTTTTTCTCGGCGTAGCACCAGTACTGGTGATAGCCGGGCAGGTCAAGCTCTATCTGCCCGGCCTGCAGTTTGGTCTCCTGTAGACAAAAGACGTCTGCACCCAGCGAAGTGAAACTGTCCATAAAGCCTTTTTTTACGGCGGCGCGCAGGCCGTTGACATTCCAGGATATCAGCCGCACCTGAAAACATCCCCTTTCACCGCCACGAGGCGGTTGATTTTCACGCCCTGTTCGCGGAATTTGGCCTCGTAATCGGTCATCACGGTGTCATGCCAGTCGCGCGAGACATCCTTCAGCGTCCAGCCGCAGCCTTCGTACTGCTCAAGGCTCCACTCGAAGAGGGGCACGTTATCGGTCTTGAACCAGATCTCCCCGCCGGGCTTGAGCGCGTCAAAGCACAGCTTCTGAAAGCTCGGGGCCGTCAGGCGGCGCTTGAACTGCTTTTTCTTCGGCCAGGGGTCCGGGAAGTTTATGTATATGCGCCCAACCTCGGCCGGGGCGAAGTACTCGGCCAGGCTGGCGGCGTCCTTGGCCAGGAAGCGCACGTTGGTCAGGCCGCGTTCGCAGGCCCGCTCCATGGCCACCACCAGGGCGTCCGGCACCTTCTCCACGGCGGCGAAGAGCACGCGCGGGTTCTGCTCCGCCATGTCGCAGGTAAAGCGGCCCTTGCCGCAGCCCAGCTCCACGTGGACCTCGTCGTAGACGGGGTAGGCGTCCAGCCAGCTGCCGCGCAGGGCCTCCGGCGAATTCTCCAGCACATGAGCGCAGCGCTCCAGCCGGGGGATCAGGTTAGGTTTTTTTCGCATTCTCACTTGCTTCACACTCCGAAGATGATAGTACCACAATCCGACGAAAACTTCAACGAAGAAAAGGTTGCAGTTTTTGAAAGAACATAGTATAATCGGGACATTGCAAATGTCCCGATTATACATGGATTGCGGGCGAAAGGCAACCCCGGGTTAACTTTTTGTATATATTTCCTGCCCAGTCATGTCTTTTGGCCGTTCCACAACCTCCGGGACCAATAAAATCCGGGTGTTGCGCAGTTGGTAGCGCGCCAGCTTTGGGAGAAACCGCCCGGCAGTCCCACAACTTCATATCGGGGTGTTGCGCAGTTGGTAGCGCGCCTGCTTTGGGAGCAGGAGGCCCGGGGTTCGAGTCCCCGCACTCCGACCACCTTTCGCAGAAAAACCGCCTTTTTAGGCGGTTTTTCTGCGTTTTTTGTTCGATTTTTGCAGTTTTGCTATTTGCTGTTTCGTGGTGATTCAAGGGCCAAAACAGCGGCAGGCACATGAGCGAGGATGGCTGCCGAAACAGCCAAATCCCTAACCCATCCCTAACGGGGAAACTTCCGCATTTTGCCGTTCCTATCGGTGCCGTTGTCGGCTACTCCTGATCGTATGTCTACGCTGCGTAGGTCGTGAAGTAGGATTTCTCCTGCTATAAGTCAATCTTTGACCTATCTTAAATTCAATAGAGCGTCCACCAG